>Ga0316620_10000940_pt1 | contig 12151 bp, 10 predicted proteins | sample OWC_Aug_M1_C1_D5_FD_207651 | JGI IMG/M metagenome (GOLD analysis project Ga0316620, IMG submission 207651) | Wetland soil microbial communities from Old Woman Creek delta, Ohio, United States - OWC_Aug_M1_C1_D5_B | ecosystem: Environmental > Terrestrial > Soil > Wetlands | place: USA: Ohio... | reverse complement strand
CAGCCGGCGGCGCTGGACCAGGCCTCATCCGGTCTTGAAACGGTCGCGCCGGCCACGTGAACCAGGCCTCTGAGCCCCGCCCTGCCGCGCGTCGGCGGGGCGGGGCCTGTGGATCACGGGGTCCGTACGAACTCGATGGCCTTCACGGCCGGATCGAGCAGGACCGTCAGCGACTCCACGCCCCCCTCCGGGTCGACCCGAAACTCGAGCCGGAGATCGTCGAACAACGGGTGCGAGATCATGAAGAGGTCGTTGCGGAGGTGCTCGACGGTCATGTCGAAGCCCTGCAACCGCACCCCGATGCCGCCCTCGACCTTGCGAACCTCGACCGCGCCGTAGAGTGGATGGACAAAGGTGCCGGCATAGTCGACCGGCGGGCGAGCGGGCCTGGCCGAGGGATCATGGAAGCGCCGCACCTGAGCCAGGCCGGCCTGCCGCATCTCCTGGACTTCCGCCCAGACCTCCTTGGCCCGGTCCACCTGCTGGCTCGGCTCCATCCCCACCGCCACCTCGAGCGCCCGCGTCGCCACCAGCTCGCCGATCGGGTTGAGGCTGCTGTTGGTGAGCACTGCCACCCCGACGCCCTCAAAGGGGAGGAGGGCGACCTGCGAGTTGTAGCCGGCCGCCCCGCCGCCCTGCATCAGCATCTTGCGTCCCTTCCACACCATCACCCGCCAGCCCATGCCGTACGCGACCATAGGCAGTGCCGGCGTGCCGACCGTAGGGATCACGATTTGCGGCGAGTGCGTCTCGAGCAGGGCCGCCTCGGCCACCACCTGGCGATCGCCGAGACGTCCACCGGCGAGCTGGAAGCGCAGCCAGCTCGCCATGTCCTCGGCCGTGGAGTAGAGGCCCGTGACCGGGGCCATGGTGTCCGTCGCGAGCGGGTCGAGACGGGTCAGTGTCCCCCTGAAGACAACGTGGGGGCTGGCCAACTCGATGCCGGGGCCGGAGGGCACCCCGACCGTGGTGTGGACCATGCCGAGCGGGGCGAGGAGCTTCTCGCTGACCACCTGCTCCCAGGTGGAGCCGACGACACGACCGAGCATCTCGGCGGCCACCGCCGCCATCGGGTCGGAATAACGGAAACCGTCGCGAAACTCTCCCGCGGCCTCGAGCAGGTGAAGACCATCGACCAGCTCGGAGCGGCTCAGCTCGCGGTTGGTCAGGACCATGTCGTGACGAGCCATGCCGGTGCGATGGGCGAGCAGGTCGCGCAGGGTCATGCGCTCACTGGCCATCGGGTCGGCGACCAGGAAGCCCTCGAGGACCTGGCGCACGGGCGTGTCCCAGCCGACCTTGCCGGTCTCCACCACCGACGCCGCAGCGGCGGCCGTGAACGCCTTGGAAGCCGAGGCGATGGAAAAGGACGTGCGCGGGCCGACCCTGGTGCCCGACTCCGCATCGCACACCCCGAAACCACCCTGGTACGCCACCTCGTCGCCGATGACGACCACCACCGCGGCGCCCGGCACCTGGAAGTCGGTGAGCAACGGCGGCACGAACTCGTCGAGCCAGGCGAACCGCCCTCCTGATGGCGCATCTGCAGCGGACGCCACCGCCGGCGCCATCACGAGCAAGGCGACGAGCCCGGCAACACGGCCAGCGACCTCGAATCGCGTCCTCTTGAGCACGTCCCGCTCCTCCTCGCGCAGATCACACCACGTTCGCCGGCCGATCTCAACCTCGGGCAGGGCCTGCTGGCGGAGCTGGAGACGGTCGGCAGGACGGCGGGCGGTCCCGTTCCCGGTCACTCCGAGGTCGCGCCGCGCACGAAGGGGTTGGTGCGCCTTTCATGACCGATGGTCGTGTGGGGGCCATGGCCGCAGACCACCCGCATGTGATCGGGCAGGGTGTAGAGCTGCTCCTGGATGGACTGCTCAAGCACGGTGTACGACCCTCCGAGGAGGTCGGTGCGGCCGATCGAGCCGGCGAACAGGACGTCGCCGACGATGACCAGGTCCTCGAGTGCCCCGTGGACCACGAACACCACCCCCCCCGGCGAGTGACCGGGGGCGTGCCGCACCTCCAGACGCAGCGCCCCCAGCTCGAGCTCCTGACCGTGCTCGAGCCACAGGGTCGGCGGCGGCGCGTCCTCGACGGCGAAGCCGAACACCACGCCCTGGGCGCGGATGCTGCCGTAGACTTCGAGCTCGTCCCGGTGCAGGCCCACCGGGACCCCCCCGCCGAGACGGCGCAGCAGGTCGGCGGTCCCGCCAGCGTGGTCCAGATGACCGTGGGTGTGGAGGATCATGACCGGCTCGAGGCCGCTGGCCTGGATCCTGGCCACGATGCGCTCGGCCTCGTCGCCCGGGTCGATGACGGCCAGCACTCCGGCGCCCGGGTCGCCGATGAGCACGCAGTTGGCCTGGATGGGGCCGACGGGAAAGACCTCCAGGAACACTTGAACCTCCTCGTGGCGATCGGCTCTCCCAGGTGCCACGTGTCACAAAGCTCACAAAGATGACGGCGGCGGGTTCTGACTCGGAGTTTCGTACCCATTCTTTGTGAGCTTTGTGACACGTGGCACCGGCTAGAACAAGAGCGCTCTAGAACACCCTCTCCACCAGCATTCCCAGCAGCTGCCTCAGGCGCGCGGCTGCCTTGCGCCCCTCGTTCAGCACCTCCTGGTGGGTCAGGGGCCGCGCCACCAAACCGGCCGCCGGGTTGGCTGCCAGCGACAGCACCAGGACCCGCAGACCCATGTGACGGGCGGCGATGACCTCGGGTACCGTGGACATGCCGACCACGGTCCCGCCCATCGCCCGCAGCATCCGGATCTCGGCCGGGGTCTCGAACGAGGGGCCGAGCATGGCGCCGTACACACCCTCGCGCACAACGAAGCCGGCCGCCGCGGCCGCTTCGAGGGCGAGCCGCCGCAGCTCCGGGTCGTAGGCCGCGCTCATGTCCGGGAACTGCGGCCCCAGCTCACGCCCCCACTCCCCGACCAGGGGGTTGGAGCCCTGGAGGTTGATATGGTCGGTGATCACGACCAGCGTGCCCGGCTCAATCTCGGGGTCGACCGAGCCGGTGGCGTTGGTGGCGATCATGACCTCGGCCCCGAGCAGGCCCGCCAGCCGCACCGGCGCCACCACCTCTGCCGGCGAGTAGCCCTGGTAGAGGTGGAACCGCCCGTTCATCACCAGCAGGCACTCGTCCTCCCGCCGCCACAGGGTGACGGTGTGGCTGTGACCCTTGAGCGCGTGCAGGGGGATGGGCAGTACCTCACCCAGGGACACCTCCTCGCTCGCGCGCCAGCCAGGAACCTCGAGCGTCAGGCCCGAGCCGGCCACAAGCAGGCCCCGCACCCGGCCAGGCGTGAAACGGCGTTCGAACTCGGCCGCCGCACTGCGCAAGCTGTCGGGCGTGAGCGTGCCACCCATGGCGGGGAGGGTAGCACAACGCCCCTCCGCCCTCCCACCCGGCTGCTAGCTGTCAGCTTCCCGCTCCCCCTCGCCCAGCTGTCAGCCCCCCACCCGCCACGGATTCCGATCCCAGTGCGGGCGGGGGAGCTGACAGCCACCAGCTCACGGCTAACGGCTGGGTGGCTGGGCGGGCGTTGTGCTACCGTCTCGCTGCGATGGCGCGGGTCCGTATCCACTCCCTGACCCTGACCGGGTTCAAGTCCTTCCCGGACGAGACCCGGTTCACGTTTCCGGGTGACGTCTGCGCCATCATCGGGCCCAACGGCTGCGGCAAGTCCAACATCGTCGACGGCATCCTCTGGGTGCTGGGCGAGCAGAGCCCGTCGCTGATGCGCCTCAAGGCCATGGGGGACGTCGTCTTCTCGGGCGCCGCCGGGAGACAGCCCGGGGGCGCGGCCGAGGTCCTGCTCACGCTCAAGAGCGACGGCGGTCAGTGGGAGAAGACCGACGGCGAGCTGGTCATCTGCCGGCGCGTGTACCGCAGCGGGCCCTCGGACTACCGGCTCAACGGCAGCTCGGCCCGCCTGCGCGACGTCTTCGACGAGCTAGCCTCCGTCGGCCTCGGCATCCGCAACTACGCCATCATCGAACAGGGGCGGGTCGGCCAGGTGCTATCCGCCCGGGCCACCGACCGTCGCGCGCTGCTCGAGGAGGCGGCCGGCATCACCCGCTACAAGGCGCGGCGGCACGAAGCCGAGCTCAAGCTCGAGCACACCCGACACAACCTGACTCGCCTCGACGATGTCGTCGCCGAGGTCGAGCGCTCGCTGCGCCAGATCAAGCGCCAGGCCCGCCAGGCCGAGCGCTACCGGGAGCTGGAGTCGGAGCTCAAGGACCGCCTGCGGTCGCTGCATACAGTCGAGGCCCACGCCCTCGACCGTCAGCGCAGAGAGCTCGCCCAACGCCGCGCCCTGGCCCAGAACGAGGTGGCCGCCGCAGCGGCGGCGCTGGGTGGCGCCGAGGCCGACCTCAAGGACGCCCGCAGGAATCACGAGACCTGCCGCGGCGAGCTCGAAAAGGTGCGCGCCGAGCTCGCCACCCTGCGCGCCTCCCGAGAGCGGCTGCAGGCCTTCCTCGAGCGCTCGGCCGACCTCCTCGCCAACCTCCGCGCTTCGCTCGACCGCGCCACCCAGGACGAGGCCGCGGCCTCGGCCACGGCCGCCACGCTCGACCGCCAGCTGGCCGACGCCCAGGTCCGACAGGGCAGCCTGGCCACCGCCCTCGACGAGGTCCAGGGCAGGGTGGGCGCATGCCGGACCGAGGAGACCGGGTCCCGCAAGCAGCTCGACGCGGCCGAGCAGCGTGCCGCCGAGCTGCGCCAGGAGCTGCTGCGCGCCATCTCCTCCCTGACCACCGCTCGTAACCAGGTCGGTGGCCTCGACCGCGAGCAGGACCGGCTGGCCTACGCCCTGACCAAGCTCGACCAGGAGCGCGAGCGCCTCCAGGAGCGGCGCACCGAGACCCGTCAGCAGTACGACGCCGCGAGCTCGGCGAGCAAGGCCGCGGCTTCCGCAGCCGAGGAGCTGGATCGGCGGCGCCAGAGCATGGCGAGCGAGCGTGCCGCGCTCAACGAGGAGTCGACCGCGGCCAAGCACGAGGTCGAGAGCCTCGGCCACACCCTATGGGAGCTGCGCCACCGCCTGGCCGGGATCGACCGCGAGCTGGCCCGACACGCCACTGCGGTCGACCAGCTCGCCGGCATCCTCCCCCCCGAGTCCCTCGCCGGGCAGGTCAGCGACTACCTGCAGCCCGAGGCCGCCCTGGCCCCCGTTCTCGACCGGGTGTGGGCGGACCGGATCGAGCTGCCGGTAGTGCGCGAGCTCGATCTCGGTCCCGACCAGCGCGAGGTCCTCTCCCGACTCGAGGGGAGGATGCGCCTGGTGGTGGCGGGCGACGCCCCGCCGGTGCCCGCGACGCCTCCACCGGCCGGCGCCCGGCCCCTCTTCGACGCGGCCGGCATCGCGCCCGAGCACTTGCCCTGGTTGGCCAGGGCCCTGCCGCCGGCCTACCAGTGCAGCGATCGCGTGCGCACGCGCGAGCTGGCGGACGAGATGCCCGGCGCCCTCTTTCTCGACCCCGACAACATCCTCTGGCATGGCCGCACGATGGAGCCGCCCACCGCCGGAACCTCCCTCCGCGGCGCCCTCGTCCTGCGCCAGGACAAGCAGAATCTGGAGCTCGCGATCGCCGACGCCGGGCAACGGCTCGAAAGCGGCGCCAGCCGTCGCCGCGAGCTCGCCCTCCACCTCGACTCCCTCGACGAGCGCCTGGCCGAGGTCAACTATGAGCTGGTCGCTGCTGAACAGGAACGGGCACGGACCGCGGCCGTCGAGGAGTCCCTCGGTCACGAGCTGAGCCGCGTCGAGCACGAGCTGGAGGCGGCCAACGCCGAGGCCCAGCGCAGCGTCCAACAACGCCGCGATCTCGTCCGCCGCCGTTCCCAGGCGGAGAAGGAGGTCGAGCGTCTCGAGGCCCGCAGCCTGCAGGCCGAGCAGGCGGTGGACGAGGCGGACGCGGCGGTGGAAGCCCTGCGCGACAGCGCCGCCACTGCCCAGCGCAGCCTGGAGCGCTGGGGCGCTGAGGCCCGTCTCGCCCAGGAGCGGGTGGCCGCGGCAGGCGTCGAGGCCAACCGCATCGAGGAGGAGCAGCGCACGGTGCGCGCCCGACTCGACAACCTGCGCGCCGACAAGGAGCGGATTGCCGCCGAGCTCGCCTCCACCGAGGACGATGTCGTGCGCTCGCGCGCCCGGCTGACCGAGGAGCAGGGGCTGCTCGGCTCCGCCGCCGACGAGGAGCGCAACCTCGAGCAGGGCGTCCAGACGCGGACGAGCCTCGTCGAGCGCGGCGAAAAGGAGGTCCGCTCGCGGCGCGATCAGCACGAGCTGACGCGTGAGCAGCTGCACCAGCTGACCCTGGAGCAGACGCGCGCCGACTCCGAGTGGGAGCGACTGCGCGACGCGACTCTCTCCGACATCGCGATAACGCCCGACCAGCTGCTCGAGCTGGAGGCCCCGGCCGAGGAAGGCGTCGAGGGGCTCCGCGCCCACATCGAGGAGCTGCGCGCCGGAATGGAGAAGATCGGCCCGGTCAACCTGCTGGCGGTCAAGGAGTCGGACGAGCTGTCGACCCGCCTTGAGTTCCTGCGCGAGCAACGGCGCGATCTCGTGGACTCGCTGCGCTCCCTGGAGGCGACCATCCGCGAGATCGACACCACCTGCACCGAGCGTTTCGTGGAGACCTTCGAGCAGGTCAACGTCGTCTTCGCCGAGACGTTCGGCCGGCTCTTCGGCGGCGGCACGGCCCACCTCGAGCTGATCGACGAGGACGATCCCCTGGAGTCCGGCGTCGACATCGCGGCCCAGCCGCCGGGCAAGCGCAACCAGTCGGTCCAGCTCCTGTCCGGTGGCGAGAAGGCGCTGACCGCGCTCTCCCTGCTCATCGCCCTCTTCCGCATCCGGCCAGCGCCCTTCTGCATCCTCGACGAGGTCGACGCCCCCCTCGACGACGCCAACGTCGAGCGCCTGGCCGACCTGGTCAGCGACATGACCGAGCACACCCAGTTCGTGCTCATCACCCACAACCGGCGCACCATGGCCCGCGCCGACGTGCTCTACGGCGTCACCATGGAGGAGCCGGGGGTGTCCAAGGTCGTTTCGGTGCGGCTCGAGGAGTAGCTTCCCTCTCCAGCGCGAGCGCCTGCACGGGTCGGAAGGGCCGGGATCCGGTGGCTATCCGAGCGCGAGGCTGGTCACCTCATGCTCGAGGTCGTCGAAGGCACTCAGGGGTCGAGCGCCCTCAGGCAGCACGCCGAGCATCCCGGCACCGGCGCCGCCGACCCACAGCCGGACCCGGGCCGTGCTCGGGGTGGGCTCGGGGTGGGCTCGACGTGGCCCAAGGCGCCGCACTCGCGCAGCAGCCGCTCGTGCCGCCCCGAGGGCAGCGGCACCACGTCGCCGGCGCGGTAGCCGCAGCCCAGCGCAGCGTTGATCAGCACCAGCCGGCGGACTTGCTCCAGCGGGTAGCGGCGATGAGCGGAGGCGAGCCGAACCGGCACCGGAAAGCCGAACCTCCGCTCCCACGCGCGCAGCGTGTGCTCACCGATGCCCGTACGCAGGGTCACCGCCCCCATGGGCCAGAGCTGCTCGCGGTTCGAGTGGGAGTCGTCCATGGCGACCGCCACCTCCATGCCCCGCCACCAGTGTTGCGATCCTGGACCACCTCAGGCCGCGGCCTGGCGCCGCAGGGCGAGCGCATGGTGCCGCTCGTAGACCTCGGCGATGGCCTTGCCGGTCCATGCCGAGCTGGCCTCGACCAGCGGCATCATGCCGTCACCAAGTGACCGCTCGGCACCGCCGGAGGGGCGACCTTCGGGCGCCACCACCACGGCCGAGGAGCAGCCGGCAAAGCGCACCGCGGCCAGGGCATCGGCCAACGACGGCCGCCCTGCCCTGCCCGCCGCAAAGGTCACGTACACCCCGTCGAGGCGATCCTCCAGCTCCTCGACCAGGCCGTTGACCTCGAGATCCCACAGCGACGCCGAGTCGTCGCGAAGGTTGAGAACCAGCGCCGGCGCGACTTCACGCTGCTGCTGGAACATGAGCCCCCCAATCCGAGGCGCGGACACCTGCACGTCGAGGGTCCGCGACCCGCGGTCACACTCCCACAACCCGGCCCTGCTCAGGCGTATTTCTCGAGGGACGAAGGGCTCCGCTCAGCGGCGCAGGCTCGATGCTGCGCTCCCCCCCGTCGGCGTTGGAGTAGAGTGCTGGCTCCGCGGCCGTGTCCGCGCGCGCGACCCGCGGAGGTGAAGAGGGCGATGCAGTCAACGGTACCCGACATCCGGATCCGGGTCGCCAACCCGGCGCCGCCCGACCCGGCCGGCGACCGGGTCGTTTACTGGATGATCGCCGCCCGTCGGGTCGGCTTCAACTTCGCCCTCCAGCGGGCGGCCGACTGGGCGCGCGAGCTGGGCCGGCCGCTGGTCGTGCTCGAGGCCCTGCGCTGCGACTACCCGTGGGCCTCGGACCGGCTGCACCGCTTCGTCCTCGACGGGATGCGCGACAACCAACGCCGGTTGGCCGGCAGCGCGGTCGCGTACCACCCCTACGTGGAGCGCGAGCGCGGCGCCGGCCGCGGCCTCCTGGCAGCGCTCGCCGAGCGCGCCGCAGCGGTGGTCACCGACGACTACCCGACCTTCTTCCTGCCGCGCATGATGGCGACGGCCGCGGCAGGGCTGAAGGTGCGCCTGGAAGCCGTCGACTCGAACGGCCTCCTGCCCCTGGCGGCCAGCGACCGCGCGCATGCCACGGCCGCCAGCTTCCGGCGCTTCCTCCAGCGCAGCCTGGTCGAGCACCTCGCGCATTGCCCCCTGGCCGACCCCCTGGCGACCGCCCTGCCGCCTGCCCGGCCGCTGCCCTCCGAGATCGCGCGACACTGGCCTGCGGCCGACCTCGAGCGGCTGGCGACCGAGCTGGGCAGCCTGCCCATCGACCACGGCGTGGCCCCGGCCCCAACGAGCGGCGGCAGCGACGCGGCCGAGCGCGCCCTCGGAAGCTTCCTCGACGGCAAGCTCGAGCGCTACGCCGAGCTCCGCAACCGGCCCGAGGACGACGCCACCAGCGGCCTCGCGCCCTACCTCCACTTCGGCCACATCAGCGCCCACCAGGTCTTCCTCGACCTGGCGACCAGTCAGCGCTGGACGCCCGCCGACCTCGCGTCGCGGGCCGATGGCCGGCGCGCCGGATGGTGGGGGCTGGGCGAGTCGGCCGAGGCATTCCTCGACCAGCTCCTGACCTGGCGCGAGCTCGGCTTCGGCTTCTGCCGGCACCGCCCCGACCACGACCGCTGGGAGTCGCTGCCCGAGTGGGCGCGCACCACCCTGTCGGCTCACGCCGGCGACCCGCGCCAGCACCTCTACTCTCTCGACCAGCTGGCGGCCGCCGCCACCCACGACCCACTGTGGAACGCGGCCCAGCGCCAGCTCGTGCGCGAGGGCCGCCTGCACAACTACCTGCGCATGCTGTGGGGCAAGAAGATCCTGGAGTGGACCCGGGAGCCGCGTGAAGCCCTCGAGGACATGGTCGAGCTCAACAACCGCTACGCCCTCGACGGACGCGACCCCAACTCCTACTCGGGAATCTTCTGGGTCCTCGGCCGCCACGACCGCCCCTGGGGCCCCGAGCGCCCGATCTTCGGCACCGTGCGCTTCATGTCCTCGACCGCGACCGCACGCAAGCTCCCGCTCCGCTCCTACGTCGCCAGGTATTCGTGACCTGAGCGCTCAGCTCGATTTGACCCGGTACTTCACCTTGGGGTAGAGGCCCTTCAGGGTCTCGAACAGGGTCTGGATCTGGGCGTTGCCGCCGTCCTTCCAGTCGACGTCGCGGAAGCGGTAGGTGTCGCCGAGGGCGGTCTTGAGGCGGATCTCGAAGCAGACGTCGCCGTTCGGGTTGCGCTCGCACTCCAGCCACACCTTCTTGAGCGCCTTGTCGAAGAAAGAAACGTCGCGCTTCTGCTTGGAGTCGTCTCGAAACTCGATCTTTCCGTCCCCGACCAGCACCCTGCCCTGGGACGAGGTGCGGATCACGGCCGCCTTCTTGGTCACCCGCAGCAGGGGGCCGAAGGACAGGATCGGCTGCGGCGCCGGTTCGGGTGCGCTCCGGCTCGGCTGCATCACCACCTCGACCGGCCGCGGCGCGGGTGTCGGAGTCACCGGCTCGACCCGCGTGACCGGCTGCGGCTCGCGGCCCGGTGCGACCGGCCGGTGCTGGAGCAGGGCCGAGACCACCGTCGTGGGCACCAAGTTGTCCTTGAGGTAGATGATGTCGTTGACCGACAGGTCGTAGCCCTGCTCGGACCGTTGCACCTGCTCGATGACCACCTTCTCGGAAACACCAGCCTGGACCAGCCGGACCACGTCGACCAGGCGGCGGTCGTCAGGCTCGGCGCTGCTCGCGACGGTGCCCTTCCGTTCCAGCTCGAGGCGGCGGAGCTTGACCGCGTCCACCACTGCCCTGGGCACGCCCGCGTCGAGCATCTGGATCTCCTCCTCGGCTCCGATCGCGGGCAGCGCGTCCGCCACCCGCACCAGCTGCACCAGGACGTCGGCCGAGACCCCGGCCTCGTGGGCCCGGATCAGATCCGCCACGGTCAGCTCGGCGGCGGCAGCACCTGCCACAACCATCAACGACACCACGGCAGCCAGTATCAGCGACCTCGCGCTCATGACCAACCTCCCCTCGGGACGCGACCCTGCCCCGATTGTCGCACGTCCTGCGGCGCAAGACTCCCGCGGGCCGCCGTGCTACCGTGGGCGATCACTGCCCAGGAAGGAGCTCAACATGTCCGAGAAGGTGTACAAGAAGATCCGCGTTGTCGGCTGCTCCGACGAGAGCTACGAGAAGGCCATCGCGATCGCCGTGCAGAAGGCCTCCGAGAGCCTCCACGGCATGTCCTGGTTCGAGGTCACCGAGCTGCGTGGCGCCATTCAGGAGGGCCAGCCGGTCGAGTGGCAGGTTGCGCTCGACGTCGCCTTCAAGGTCGACTGAGCGGGAGCAAGCTGCGACCCGGCGTGGGACCACGTCCGCGCGGCAGACCCCGACTGCCCCCTTGAACGCAAGGGGGTTTCGGGTTAGCATGCCACTCCCAACGCGTGGGGCCGTAGCTCAGCTGGGAGAGCGCTAGAATCGCACTCTAGAGGTCGAGGGTTCGATCCCCTTCGGCTCCACCAATTACATCAAACACCTCCGTGGCGCCTGTGGGCGCCACGGGTGGTTCCGGGCGGCGCCGCGGCGACGGGCAGGTCACGGCGACGTCGCGGACCACGCCGCCGCACTACCTTGCTCGAGCTCGTTCACAAACAGGAGCTTCCTGGTGCGGGTCGCCGCAAGGGCGAGCCCGAAGCGCTCGTCCGTCTCGCCCGTGCTGGAGATGTCAGGGGTGTCGTCCTGGGCCCACAGCTGGTCGCCGTCCGCGGTCATGCCGGTGGCTGAACCGCGGATGACGCTCACCGCACCCGGGTTGGCGACCGCCGGACTGCCCACGTCCTCAAAGGGCACCGCGATCCCCAGGTCGTCATAGCCGTCCCGGTCGATGTCCCCCGCCGCCAGTGCCCAACCGAAGCGGTCGTCGGCCTCGGCGTCGACCTCGACGTCGCCGCAAGCCTGGTGCAGCAGGGCGTTGAGGGAGGTGCTCAGCCCGGCTGGGCTGCCGTAAATCACCTGCACCGACCCGGCAGCCGCCACGGAGCCCACGGCCTCGCCGTCCACGCCCACCGCGAGGTCATCGAACGGGTCGCCGTTGTCAACTCGGTCATCCTGAGCTCCGAAGCCTGGGGTGCGGCCTGGAGCACGCGGAATGACCGCGTGAATGAACGTCTCGGCATCTGGCCGTTGCATGCGCGGAGGTCTGACGCCGCCCTGGCCACGCTGAGCAGCGGCCGAGCCGTCCGACCGGCAGTGGCCGCGGAGGGTCCAGCCCGCCCGCGGGTTGTGCTCATCCTCCCCGCTCGTGACCAGCCAGGTTGACGTCCTTCCAGAGCCCTGGAGCCGACCCCACCTCACTCACGAGCGGGGCTGGTCAGAATCAGCCTCCCGGCTCTCGCAGGATCCGGCTTCTCCAGGCGGACGGCTTCGAAAACATCCTCGACGAGGAACTCGCCCTCGCTCCCCCTGGGGAGAAGCCGCGCCTGCATGCCCTTGGGATAGGTGATGAGAAGCCCGGGACCG
>Ga0316620_10000939_pt1 | contig 12152 bp, 10 predicted proteins | sample OWC_Aug_M1_C1_D5_FD_207651 | JGI IMG/M metagenome (GOLD analysis project Ga0316620, IMG submission 207651) | Wetland soil microbial communities from Old Woman Creek delta, Ohio, United States - OWC_Aug_M1_C1_D5_B | ecosystem: Environmental > Terrestrial > Soil > Wetlands | place: USA: Ohio... | reverse complement strand
GAGGTCATTGCGGATTCTCTCGCAACAAAGCGCTTCGCGATGATGTTGCTGGGGATTTTTGCCGTCCTGGCGACGATGCTCTCCTCCGTGGGAATCTACGGAGTCGTCGCCTACATCGCGGGACAGCGAACCCATGAGATCGGAATCCGAATGGCACTGGGCGCCGGGCGAGGACAGGTGCTGCGCATGATGCTGGGGCAAGCCGGAAAGATGGCACTTGTGGGAATAGCCATCGGCCTGGTTGCCTCCGTCGCGCTGACACGGCTGTTGTCCAGCATGCTCTTCGGCTTGAGCACTCACGACCCGCTCACGTTTTTGAGCGCGACCCTGCTGTTGCTCCTGGTTGCCATGACGGCCTGCATTGTGCCGGCGTGGCGGGCAACGCGGGTCGATCCCCTGGTCGCGCTGAGATATGAGTAGAAGTGGCCAATGCAATGGGAGCAAACGCGCTACCCTTAGAAGTGACATGCGGCCTGGATTGAGTGCTCGGTGGCCAACCACTTCTCCGGGATATCGACTACACGTCCAGGTGGTGGTGAGCATAATATTGCGAACCCGCGTGTGCGGATAGGTAGGACTGGCTTCCTTCACGGCGGGCGCCTCGCGGCTTCCGTGCGCTTCTCCAGTTTCTGATAAAAGGCTATATGCAAACTCACGGGCTTGTGCCGCCCTCCCAGGCAGGAGTCTACATCTAAGCTGGTGGTCTGGATCCGTCTTCCTTGACCTGGACCTGAAACAATCCGGCCGCGCATGTGTTCTGTCCCATGCGCTTGCCGACGCGGGCAGCAATCACGAGTGGCCTCTGCTTCCTGCTGTCGGATTGCTGGGGGTCCTCGAGGATCTAGTTCGCCGATCCAGGCAACGACACGTTATCGCGGTCGCCGCGCAGTTCTGTAGCTCTCCACCAATATCCCTGTCCGGCTAATGATCGGCGATCCGGAAGCAGGCCATCTCGGAGCTGTTGCGCACGATCAGCCGCCCGTCGACGATGGCCGGGACATTCCAGGTCTTCCCCTCGATGGCCTGGAAGCGCGCGATCTCCCGATACTTTTCGGGGTCGGCTTGTACGAGCGCGACCTCGCCGCTTTCGCTGCTGATGATCAAGTGCCCGGAAGCCAGCAGCAACTGGCCGTAGCCGTAGCGGCCCTCTTTCCATTTGAGCTCGCCCGTAGCAGGATCCATGCACGCCAGGATGGCTTCGTCGAGTCCGTACATCATGCCTTCGTACAGCACGGAACTGCCGAACTTGTTCTTCATGCGGGTGTTCTGCCAGACGGCTCGAGCCTCATACCCGTCGGCTGCAGGGGAAACCTCGATCAGTGCCGCACCATGACCGTATCCGGCAGACAGGAAAAAGCGATTGGGAGCCACTACGATCGGCTGTGCGACATTGATGCCGTTCTGAGTGCTCCAAGGGAACTCCCAAAGCAGCGAACCATCCTCCACCGCCAGTCCCATGACGCGGTTTGCGCTGACAACCAGGATCTGCCGGCGGCCGGCCAGCGTGGTCAGTTGAGGAGAGGTGTAGGCTTGCTTGTCATTCAGCACCTTCCAGATCGGGTTGCCGGTCAGTTTGTCATAGGCGACCACGGATTTGCCCCGCGGTCCACCGGGCAAGACAATCACCTTGTCGTCCACGATGAGGGGGGAGGCAGCCATTCCCCACTGAATGTTTTCAGCCTGGTTGTCGGCCAGAATGTTGCGGGACCAGATCCTTTTTCCGGATTGGGCGTCAAGGCAGCGGAACTCGCCTGCGGCGCCGAGGGCATAAAGGCGCCCTTCATGCCATGTCGGGGTTGCACGGGGGCCATTGCCGCCGAGGATTTCCCGGAATTCGGCATCCCAGCCGTGAATCCATCGTTCTCGACCGGAATCGAGGGCATAGGCTGCGACTACTTCCCTCTGCCGGCGCTGTTCGATCGTGAAGATCAATCCGTCGGCTGCAGTCACGGAAGCATAGCCGCCGCCCACGGGGCGTTTCCAGAGGAGCGGGAGCTTGCCTTCAGGCCAATCGGTGAGGATCCGGGTTTCCGCATAGATGCCGCTGCGGTCGGGCCCGCGGAACTCCGTCCAGTAAGCGTGGTGTACTTCGATCTTTGGTGCCGAAGGCGGCGCGGCCGGGAGGGCGGCAGGTTGGGCCGGAGAATCCTGGGGCAAGGATGCATGCATCAAACTGGCGTCGGTCGACCGCTCCTCCGTGTGGCGTTTCTCGAGCTCCAGATTGTGTTTTTGGGGATTTCTGAATCCGAAGATGGGATGCGTCAAACCTCCATCCATCTCCACGCGGAGGCCCCAAAAGAGAAAGAGGTGAACCATTCCGAGCGCGACCGCAGCCATGGATCCCAGAATCCTGGTCGCCAGCCGGCTGTCGCCTCGCATCCAGAGGAGGACCAGACCCAGCGGCGGGAGCAGGATGATCAGAATCCAGATGATGCTTCGGTATCGGTACCACGCCATCTTCGGCATCGCTTAATCCTCCAGCTTGAAATGCCTCTGGATGTCCACCTTTTCCACATTTTCCGGAGGGGGGCCTAGAATTAATTGCAGTGTTGACATAGCGATCTGTTACGTCAGCTTCAAATAAATCAGCAGGCATTTCCGGCATATCCTCGGAGACCAAGACCAAATAGCGGTAAGTGGCCAATTCGAATCCTGCCGAGATAAAATCTGCCAGCTGTCAGAAGACCATCAATACGCTCCGGGATAGCCTTCCACTCTGTTCGCCACGTCATAAATGGTTCCTGCCTGTGCCGTTTATCTGATTCGTCCGTACCAGAGGCATTTGCGCCTAACGTTGCCGCTCAGCCGCAAGCGGCGCACCCAAAATGCATATCGTAAACCATAAAACCATGTGCGCCGCTCGTCGGGTGCAGCGGCTTGTTAGGCGACACTTAGGGTCTTAATGCCGGCAACGTCATCGCGAAGCACCTGCGCGGCCTCCCACAGATCGACAGCCCGTTGAGCCTTAAGCCAGAACTCCGGCGAATTGCCGAACACCTTTCCCAAACGAAGCGACATCTCCGGACTCACGGCACGACGTCCGCGCAGCAACTCGTTTATCGACTGCCTCGACACTCCGATGGCACGGGCAAGCCCAGACGCGGTCAATCCAAAGTCTGGCAGGAAATCTTCGCGCAGCATCTCGCCAGGATGGGTGGGACGCCGCTGTATCTGTCCTTTGTTAGCAATGCTCATCTCACACCTCGCTTCAATGGTAGTCACAGATCTCGACGTCAAACGCATCCCCGTCCTCGAATCGGAAACAGATCCGCCATTGGTCGTTAACAGAGATGGAGTGCTGGTTTTCGCGATCACCTCCCAGCCGATGTAGTCGATTAACCGGCGGCACCTTGAGATCATCAAGGCTTGTCGCCAGGTCCACATATTCAAGCTTGCGCGCGGCTCGGCGCGCCACATCCGGAGGAAATCGTTTTGCCTTCCCGGTCAGGTAAAGGTCGTAGGTTCGTTTGTCGGCGAACGTCTTGATCATAATCAAAAGCGTAACGCGTCACGTGACACTTGTCAAGTGTAACCATCGCGGTTTTTGTCGCCTAACGCCAAGGCTCAGCCGCCCGCCGGAGGCGGGTCGGCTGGAGCGCCTTGTTCGGCCTTCATCCCGTCTTTACGCAGGCGAACACCGTGTACTCATCCTCGCCGGCAGTGTACCGCCGCTCATGCACTTCGAAACCCGTATCGCGCAGAACACGGCTCCATGTGTCGATAGAGAAGAGGCCCATTGTCCAATGGTCTGTCTCAATCCGAAGGTGTCCATGATCGCGGATGAGATAGTTGGGTAAGGAAGAATGGGCCGAGCCTTTTGTTTCTTGAACCTGCTTTTTGCTTTTCAAGCATCTGACGTCATGCCGCTCACCTGCGGGCGCCGTAGGCGGCTGTCAGGTGCAGCGGCCTGTTAGCGTGCACTCAAGTCGCCTGCTTGAGCGGCTCGAGCCGGGCGATGTCCGCTGCCTTATCCGACCGCAACGCGTGCCATAGATCCCAGTCCTGCTGCAAACCCAGCCAGAAGTCTGCGCTCATGCCGGTTACTCGCGCCAACCGCAGAGCCGTGTCCGTCGTGACACTCCGCCTCGCGTTGATCACCTCGTTCAACCGCGGGAAGGAGATGCCGAGACGGATGGCGAATGCGGACTGCGAGATGCCCAGAGGCTTGAGGAACTCCTCAAGCAACATCTCGCCAGGATGGGTCGGCGGGCGATGCGTGGGCAACCGCCGCTGTACGAGAGGCTTCCGATCAATACCCTCAGTGATAATCGGTGACTTCGACTTCGTCGGCATACCCATCCTCCCACCGGAACCAGACCCGGTATTGCTCATTGATGCGGATGCTGTGTTGTCCGGTACGATCTCCTCGCAGGGGCTCCAGCCGGTTTCCGGGTGGCACGGCAGGTTCCATGAGGTCACGGACCCGGTTCAACTGCGTCAGCTTCCGGTGGACCACCGGCCACAGGGCGCCCGGACACCTTCGCCGAGCCCGGCGACTGTCGACGCCGTTGAACAGGTCCTCCGTCCCGGAGTCCGCGAATGAGCGTATCACGGACCGTATTATAACAATCGCCGTAATACACGGCAAGCCTGGGATGTCACGCTAACGATACTTGGACATAACTGCCTAAATCGATATACATGGCATGGCCGGCCAGTCCAAATCGCGACTGGCTCGTCCGTGTTTTACTTCAGCTTGCTGAAACGAAACGGCTTTTCGTCCTTTTAGGCTTCTTGCTCTTGTCGATTTATGCTGCGATTTCCTGTCAGCCTAATATCGCCAGTCTTCGACGACATTAGCTGGTCGGCTGGGCGCCGCACGGCACCGGGGCCGCGATTGAGTACGTGAGTGTATATCATCGTCGTGCTTACGTCTCGGTGCCCAAGCAGTTCCTGCACTGTGCGGATGTCGTATCCCGCCTCGAGGAGATGTGTCGCGAATGAATGTCTGAAGGTATGGCAGCTTGCCGGCCTCGCAATGCCCTCCCGCCGGATGGCTTCTTTGACCGCGCGCTGCAGGACCGATTCGTGGAAGTGATGACGCCGCCGCTCACCGGTTCGAGGCTCGACATAGATGCGAGTCGCCTGGAAAATCCATTGCCATGCCCACTCGCGGCCCGCACCCGGATACTTCCGGGCCAACGCAGCAGGCAACTCAACCCAGACGGCACCCGACTCCACGTCGCTCTGATGCTGCTTGCGGACGCGTTCGATATGACCTGCCGGTTTATCCTTCGCCGAGCCTGGCAGGAGGGTGACGCGATCCTTGTTGCCCTTGCCGGCACGCACGGTGATCTGGTTGGAGCGAGGTAGGCCACGAGGGAAACGGCACGAAAGGCAGCCATTCCTTCTTATGCTTAGAAGCACAAAACGAGAGTACGTATCCTGACGGACAGCCCATTCATAACAACCTCCCTGATAGCTTGGGGTCCGGATATTCTGAATAAACTGTGTTGCCGATGTATGCGCTGTCTTGGGAATCGATCCATCCGGTATCCGATAAGTGGGCGTATGTCGACTTCTGGGCAAATCCTTCCCGAAATCCCGTTCGCGGATGAATTGTAACTCTAAAAAAGAGAAAAGGATACGCAATGCATGCGCACCTCTTCTGATGGGCGGAGTCCATGATGCCATGGCTGACTCCTTTTCCACTCCGCGATCTTTCCGTGAAATAAATCCACGCCTCGTGAAACATTATGGATGTTGAAACCGACGTCAACGGAAGAAATCGCTCAAGAAACATGGCCGCAGTGTCGTCCGGCTCACCGGCAAGCGGGAAGCGACGGTGCTTTCCGTCGGCCAGGGGATAAAGCGGACGGTTGACTCGGTCATACGTTCTCGCCGCGGCAGCGAGGGCTATTTGATGGATTGAACCAGTCAGCAATCCGAAGCGCAAGAGAGCGAAACAGATCCAAATGCCAAAATTTCAGATGAACAAACCCGCCCCTTCCATCATCGTCGACCTCCGGATTCCCGGTCGGTGGCCGCATCCGAGAGATCTGATCAAGCGATTGCCGGATGGCTGCCGTGTGACGGCAAAGGCGCTGATTTTGCCGGATGGCGCGCGGATCGACTTGGGCTTCTTGCCGTCCGACGATCAGTTTCCCGGAATCTTCCGTTCCTCCTGCCGGCGGCCGCCGACTGAGGAAGAACTGGCCACGGCGGACCGCTACACGGTCAACGTGACGCTCAGCGGCAATGGGGGATCGATGGAAGCTGCGCGGACGATCATGAAAGCCGGGGCGGCCATGGTGCGGGCCGGCGGGGCAGGCGTATTCATCGATAACAGCGCGCTCGCTCATGGTGGCGGGCTTTGGCTCGAGATGACCGAAGACGGCGGCCCCGACGCTCTGAGTTTCGCGTTTGTCGGCATCGTCCAGGGCAGCACAGACATCTGGACGATCGGGATGCACGTGTTGGGCTTGCGCGACATCGTGCTGAGGCGAGCAGACGTCGAGAAGGGCTTTGATATAGTCGAGGTAATCCGTTATCTGGTCCAGGGCGACAAGCCGGTAGAGGACGGCCATATCCTGGCCGACGTGAACGGATCGTGGTTCAGCTGCCGCGCGGAGAACGCCAACCCGAGAACGGCCGGCACTCCCATGTACAACCCCTTCGGCCGCCATCGCCTGGTGAAATTGGGCCATATCGCAAGGAACAATTAGCCCGAATAACTCAAGCAGATCGCGCGCAAAAGGACAGAGAACGGCACAAGATGCCAGGATTCGCGTCTCCGGCTCAATTGGTTAATTGCGGAGGTACATAGCAGAGAAATTCGGGGTCGTTCGACCATTTTCCGGCCGACAGGGGTATACACGGAGATATCCGACCGGCTTCCGGATTCGAATTCTTGCTGGCCTTTGCGCACGATGTTTTGCGAGTTCCGATCAACCATTTGAGTTTCATAATAAGTCGGACGTCCCCGATTTTCACGACTCGAACCGCAAGGCGCTCGCGGACATCCTATCCATGGTCAAACATGCCGCCAACGAAGCTTCGCCGCTTTTTTCTGCCCAGGAGCGCGTTGACCTCGCCTTCAAACGAGTAACCAGGAGAACAAGCCCAAAACCCGATTGCAATGCCGCCTGCGCATATGCACCAAACGCACCGGCACATTCTGCTGCGCCTGCCCGGACTTCCCTTGCGACCGGTTGCGCCACCTCGATCACCGGTATCGGACGCGGTACGGCATGACCCAGATCGAAAATCTCGAGTTCATCCGTGACAAATGAAATAACAGGGCCTCAAGATTGGGCCTGAGCCCGATTCGCATTCCGAGTGCGATACCTATCGCTATCTACCCCAATGAGTGTCGTCGGTGCAACAACGATCCCCAACAACCGGATCTTCTTCAAAACAGCCGTCAGCCAAGTTCCGCAAGAAGCTGCTCGAGCCGTTCTTCATACCGGTCTCCGGTAGCGGCTGAGAAATCACCAAGGCATTGGCGGATGTAGGATAGATCCGCAGCCGGATTCTTCAGAAGGATGCCTCTGACATCCTCGAGATCGCGCGGGCGGCCGGCAATCAGCTTGTGGATGATGAGGTCCTCGACAGAGGCGTAACGCAGTTCGCCAGCGCCGACCTTCACCGTTCTGGCCCTGGATATGGCTGCCTGTTCGAAAGGGGAAAAAGACAGGATGAAATCGACGCGCATGCCGGACTGCGGGTCGCTGCACGGCAGGACCATGGTCTGGCGCGTGAAGGTTTCGGGGTCCACCAGAGCGGTCAGCCCTGCCGCCTGTGCGGCATTCAGAACATCGGTCAGCCTCTCGAGTCCGGCTCCGAGGGTGATGTCGATGTCTTTCGTCAGGCGCGGCTCCCCGTACAGCAGAACGGCTTGCCCGCCGATGATCATGTAGGGGAGGGCACGCTCATTCAGTTCGGCTGCGATTCGATGGAGCAGCTCCTCGATCATTCAGAACTCCAGCCAGCCGGATATCGACGTCGATTCCGTCCAATGAGTTTTGCAGCGGGATGATGCCAAGGGTCCGGGCCTCGCTGTACATGGCTTCAAATATCACCAGGTTGCGACGATGGTCCGCAGGTTCCCGCCGGGTCAGGGCATTCTCGAATGAGCGCAAAATCGAGGCATTCTGAATCATTGCAATAGCCTCCATTATCATCATACCGCGAGGAGATGATGGCCGGGCGAGAAAAATACGACAGGGAAAAAAGGTTCCTGGAATAGCCGGGACAGTAAAACGAGGCGCCAAATCCCAAAGCGCCGACGAAAGGAGTTAGCAACGATCGCATGCGGTAAAAGGATTTCAGACCGCCGCACGACGTGATATAAGAAAAACATGACAGACAAGATCGGGAGGAATCTGCCCTGCCCGTGCGGGAGCGGGCGCAAATATAAAAACTGCTGCTATCGACGCGATGCGGAGGCCGCCGGCGGCCGCGCCCGGAGCTTTTCTGATCCGGAATGGCTGCTGATGCGCAGGACCGAGGGCGAGATCGTGAATGCGGTCGGGCGCTTTCTGCCGCAGCATTTCGGCGCGGATGCCGTGGCTCGCGCCTGGGATGAATTCAGCGCGGGCAGTACCATTGCCGGGGAGCATCTGCAAGAGTCGATTTTTATCCCTTGGCTGGTTTTTAGCTGGTGCTCCGTGCCTGCGCAGCGCGGGCCGGCCGGGCATGAACCGCTCCCGGTCACTCCGGCGCTGGCGTATCTTGCCGAGTGCGGCGACGATCTCGATGAATACCAGCGGGAGTTTATCCTGGCGGCGTGCCGCGAGCCCTTCACCTTCTTTGTGGTCACGGCCGTCGAGCCATGCCGCAGCCTGACGCTGCAGGACCTGCTGCTCGAGCGCGAGATCCTCGTCAAGGAGCGCAAGGCCACGGAAACGCTGAGTCGCGGCCATGTCATATTTGCCCGGAGCGTCACGCTGTCCGGTCAGTCGATTCTCCTCGGAGTCGCTCCCGTCCCTTTGCCGCCCGATGTGCAGGGCCACATCTTCGACCTCCGCGACGAAATAAAGAAGCAGGTCCGGACAAAGGGCAAGCTGGATCCCGCGATGCTCCTGTCACTGGATGACATGCTGCGCGGCTTCTACTTTGATGCGGCCGATCGGGTGCTGAATCCGCCCCTGCCGGTCCTGCAAAACACCGACGGCGATCCGCTCGTGCCCATCCGGCTCAAATACACGCTGGCGTGCAGCCCGCAGCAGGCACTTGACAGCCTGAAGAGCCTCGTGCTTCCGGAATTTCAGGAGGAAATACTCGACGACGCCGATTTCGATGCCGCGGGCGAGCTGGTCCGCGCGTCATTAACATGGCAAAAGCGGGGAAACAAGATGCATCCAGAATGGCGGAACACGTCTCTGGGAAATATCAACATCGACGGCGAGCGGCTCGAGGTCGAGGTGAACTCCGAAAAAAGGGCAGCCAAGATCCGCTCCGAGCTGCGCAAACACCTGGGGAATCGATGCATGCTTGTCGAGGAAAAGCGCGAGTCAGCCGAATCCCTGCTTCAGGCCGCGCGGGACCGCCGGGATTCCGGCGGCGGCCGCCGGCCTGCCGAACTCCATGGTCATGCCGTACCGCCCGAATTTCGCAACGCCCTCAAAGCGCAGATGAAAGCTCACTGGGATGCCTGGCCCGACATTCCGCTCCCCGCCCTCAAGAATCAAACGCCGCGGGAGGCAGCGCGCACCCCTCGAGGAAGAGAGCGCCTGGAAGCTCTCTTGATCGAATTCGAACATCGGAACAAATCGATTCCGCAACCCGAGCTTCGCCCCGATGTCGCCGAACTGCGCCGCAAACTGGGACTGGAAGGCTGATCCCTTGAAATGGCCTGAAACAGCCGGTGGAAAGCGGTCCTCTCCAGGTGTCTGGGACGATACGCCGCGGTTGGGACCGCAACGTGGGCAACGTCCGGCTGCCTGGAGGGATCGGCGCATTCAGCTCCCTGCACCGGTTGTGCAACCGGCACAAGACAAGCGCAACATTCCATGACGAGCCATGGACCTCCCGCGGAATTATGCCGCAATAGGTCTGATTGCCAGGCGGCCATTTGAGTCAATTGGCTGATCGTTCCCGACGTGTACGAGAGCAGCTGGGCAGCGGCGCTCGGATTCTACACGACGGGCCAGCCGCTCACCGTCATAACGTCGGACGCCTTCACCGACGCCTTGTCGGCGCGGCAGGCGGTCGCAGCGAACGATCCGACTTCGAGCACCGGAGCACGTCGTGCTGCAATAAGGCGGGGGTGTGCCCAAAAGCCGTTCCCAGAAAAGCGCCTTCCGTGCACGATACCGGTGTGGCGCGGGATTCGCCCCCCAAGTTTACATATTGCTCCTTATCAGCAACTGGAGAGAGGGGGCTGAAGCGAGGTAGGCCACGAGGGAAGCGGCACGAAAGGCAGCCCATCCTTCCTATGCTTCCGTGCCATGGATTGGTCGGCCACGCCGTTGGGACCGCGGCAGAATTGGCCACAAAGTCTGCGCACTACCGTAAACATGTTCCTCGCAACTCGCTTCCCCATGTGCCTTCTCTGGGGCGATGAGTTGATCCAGATCTACAACGAAGGTTGCCAAATCATCGCCGCTGGAAAGCATCCTCAGGCCCTGATCCAAGTGCCAGAAGTGGCCCTGATCGACATTGGAATGCCGGGAATGGACGGCTACGAAGTCGCGAGACGCCTGCGTCAGTCACCGGAACTGAAGCATACGGCGCTGGTGGCAATTACAGGCTATGGTCACGACGAAGATATTCAGAAGTCTCGTGACGCCGGATTCCACGATCACCTGGTGAAGCCGGTCGATATGGAGACCCTCAACCCGTTCCGCCAACTGAGAGGCGCTTGGGTGCACGGATCAGGGTCGGGCGTTTCGGTCAACTTGATCTTTACCCACCCTCCGGATGGCGCGTCGTCCAGGACATCGCTGCGTCCGCGTCCTCGATCCCATCCCAACGAACCGAGTTGCGTCGTCTCTTTCGTGAGACGATTCCGGACTGCACACTTCAGTACGGACCGACGAAGCGAGTTTTGTCAACCTGTTCAGCCAAGCGACCATCGTTGTGCGTCAGCAGCATCCGGCTATACTCGCGCGCTGCCAATATGCGCCAAAGTAGCTCGGCATCTGATGCGAGCGGCTACCGTGATTGAACGTACGCGGGCGCGGGACATTTTCATCCTTCGTTGCGGTACGAAGGACCATGTCTTACTCGTGCCGCAGAGCCACCATCGGATCAATTCGGGACGCTCGCCTTGCCGGCGGATAGCCAGCGAGAATCGCGGCGCTCAGGAGGACGACACCGGCCAGCACCAGGATTCCCGGATCATTGGGCTGGGTCTCGAATAGAAACGATTTGACAAGCCGGGTCCCGATCAACGCCGCAGGCACGCTGATCGCGAGTCCCACCGCCGCCAGTAGTAGAACGCGGCGCAGAACCATCCATACCACGGCGCCGCGTTGCGCGCCCAGCGCCATACGGAGTCCGATCTCGCCGGTTTGCCGCGCGACGTTGTACGACATCGTCCCGTAGAGGCCCACGCACGCGGTCAGGAGAGCGAGGACCGCGAAACTCGTGCATAGTTTCACGAACATGACTTCCCGGCTGATCGTCCGATCGATTTCCGCAGTCTGTGTGACCACGTTTGTGACGGGAATGGATGAATCTGCCTCCCGCACGATCTCATGCACACTCTTGACATACCTCAGCGGATCACCCGTAGTGCGCAGCGCGTAGGTCACCTGGCCCGGAGAAAACTGGCTGACCGCTACGAACACGGTCATTGCACTCTCCTCTTCATTTTTCAGACCACCGTACCGCAGGTTGGCCGACACGCCGACGATTTCGAGATCGCGCTTCTCGTCCAGGAACGTGATGCGCCGGCCCACCGGATTCTCGTTCCCGAAGTAAGTCCGCGCCAGCCGCTCGCTGATCACGGCAACCGGCGTGGAGCCCGGTTGGTCGCAGTCGTCAATCTCACGCCCGGCCAGGATCGGAATCTGCATCGTCGTGAGGAAACGCGGTCCAGCGACCAGGACGCTTGCGCCTTCGATGGTAACAGCGCCGATGTTCATTGTCCCCCTGTATGTCTCCCCGGCATGGCCAGCGCTGATGATCGAGGAGTGCGAAAGCGTCGCGCTGCTCACTCCGGGGATCGATTCGAAGTGCTTGCGCAGGTCCTCGTAAAAAGTGGG
>Ga0316620_10000938_pt1 | contig 12157 bp, 10 predicted proteins | sample OWC_Aug_M1_C1_D5_FD_207651 | JGI IMG/M metagenome (GOLD analysis project Ga0316620, IMG submission 207651) | Wetland soil microbial communities from Old Woman Creek delta, Ohio, United States - OWC_Aug_M1_C1_D5_B | ecosystem: Environmental > Terrestrial > Soil > Wetlands | place: USA: Ohio... | reverse complement strand
ACTCAAGCCTTCACTGGAAAGCTGGTTTTTTTCCAGGGCTGTAATCTGCCCCTGGATGAACTCGATATGTTTCTGCTCCTCAGCAGCCAATTCTCTAAATGCACCCGCGGCTGCCGGATGGCCCATACGAGCGGCATTTTCTTCGAAAAAGCGTTTGCCTTCATATTCTCGCTGGAGTGCATACTCTAATATTTTTCGAACATCCATGTTCTTCTCCTTATTATCGAAACGCATGATCCCTAAGTTCTTCTATTCCTCGTATCACGCCGCGACTTCAACTTTGACCGCGCACACTTTGTACTCGGGGATCTTGGCGACCGGGTCAATAGCTGAGTTGGTTAGTTTGTTGGCAGCAGCTTCAGCGAAGTGGAATGGGATGAAGATCACCCCACGCTTGATGTCGTCGGTGATGCGTACACCCAGCTCAATCTCACCACGGCGGCTGGAGACCTTCACGTACTTGTGACCGTTCAAGCCGATTTTCCTGGCGTCGTCGACATTGATCTCTACGTACGCTTCAGGTACTTCGCTGTTCAGCTTGGCTGAACGCCGTGTCATCGAGCCGGTATGGAAGTGGAACATCAACCGGCCGGTAGTTAACGTGTAGGGATATTCTTCATCAGGCAGCTCAGCAGGTTCTTTGAAGGGTAGGGCAAAGAATTTGCCCAGGCCACGTGCGAACTTGCCTTTGTGCAGGAAGGGTGTGCCAGGATGCTCGGTGGTTGGGCATGGCCACTGCAATGAACCAAGCTCTTCCAGGCGCTCATAGGTGATCCCACCGTAGGATGGAGTCAGGCGATTGATCTCTGCCATGATCTCAACTGGGGCAGCATAATCAAATCCCTTGGCACCCATTTTCTGCGCCAGCTCGCAGGTGATCACCCAATCAGGTTTCGAGTCACCGATAGGCTCGATCGCCTTGCGGACACGTTGGACGCGCCGCTCGGTGTTCGAGAATGTGCCATCTTTCTCAGCGAAGGTGGTGCCGGGCAGGACGACGTGTGCCAACTCGGCGGTTTCGGTCATGAAGATATCCTGCACCACCAGGAACTCCGTCTGCTCGAGGCAGTGCCGGACGTGATTCAGGTCGGGGTCAGAGATCATCGGGTTTTCGGCCATCACAAACAATGCCCGCACCTTGCCCTCTGAAGCAGCATGCACCATCTCGGTGACAGTTAATCCGACGGTCAGTGGACCGGTCGAACCCCACGCCTCCTGGAATTTCTTCTGAACATCCGGGATGGTCACTGCCTGGTAACCTGAATAAACGTTTGGTAAGCCGCCCATGTCGCAGGCGCCTTGCACGTTATTCTGTCCACGCAGTGGGTTGACACCTCCACCGGGGATGCCCATCATGCCGCATAACATGGCCAGGTTCGACGTGGATTTGACGTTGTCCACGCCGGTGGTGTGCTGGGTGATTCCCATGGCATAAATAATAGCGGAGGGTTTCCCCTTGGCATAGGTCCGGGCAATTTCCCGGATCCCCTCTGCAGGCACGTTGGTGATCTCAGCCACTTTCTCCGGGGTGTACTCAGCTACCAGGGTCTTGAGGGCTTCATAATCTTCCGTGCGCTCGGCAATGAACGCTTCATCTGCCAGGCCTTCACTGATGATCACGTTCATCAAGCCGTTGAATAAGGCTACGTCTGTGCCAGGCCGGAACGAGTAATAGATATCGGCCCATTGACCGATCTGGTTCTTACGCGGATCCAGGACGATTACCTTGGCTCCCCGCTTCTGGCCTTTGAGCACGCGGGTAGCGATCAGTGGGTGACCTTCGGAGGTGTTTGAGCCGATGATCAGGAAGCAGTTGGTGAATTCCTCGAATTCGGGGATCGAATTCGTCATAGCGCCACTCCCAAATGATGCGGCCAGACCGGCCACAGTGGGAGCGTGTCAGAGACGGGCGCAATGATCGATGTTATTCGTTCCGATCACTGCGCGGGCGAACTTTTGGAGGAGATAGTTCTCTTCGTTGGTGCACTTGGCTGAAGTCAGGAAACCGATGCTATCCGGCCCGCTCTCGGCCTTGATGGTGGTGAGTTTTTCCGCCACCAGGGTGAGGGCCTCATCCCAGGTTGCTTCGACAAATTTACCATCCTTACGGATCAGCGGTGTGTGCAGCCGGTCTTTGTGATTCACAAAGGCATGTGCGTTCCAGCCTTTGATGCACAAGCTTCCCTGGCTGATGGGGTGCCCCTTGGCAGGCAGGACACCCACCAGGGCACCATCCAACACCTGCAGGTGTAGGGCGCATCCTGTTCCACAGTAAGGACAGGTGGTTAGGACATTTTTGTAATCGATCATCACATTCGCTCCTTAGTGTGGTAACCCGGTCCGCTGGTACTCACCTTCTTCAAGCACCAATAGTTGCGGAGGTTTTTGATCTAGTTTGGCGCCTGTCTCGTAGGAGAACATCTCCTGGACATCGCGGGCGATTAATCGGAATTGTACGGCCATGGGAATGCCTGCCGGGCAGGTCTCTTCGCATTCGCGACATGCTACACATTTGGCAGTCATGTGCATGGCGCGGATCATGTGGTACATGGATGGATTCGGCATCGGCAGGCGGCCAGTCTCGACCCATTTTTCATCTTCCAAGGTGCAGACATTGCAGAAACACTGCGGGCAAATGTTGCGGCAACCGTAACACTTGATACAGTGCTGGAACTCTTCCATCCAAAATACGCGTTTCTCCTCCAGGCTCATGGCTGCGATTTTGTCGGTCAGTGGGTCTGGTACGCCTGCGATCTGATCACCAACTGTGGTTTTCGCATGCACGGTATATGGCTTTGCGCAGCGGCAGAATTCAGCTTCTTCCTGGGTACATTCCAGGCCGATCAGGGTGATATTATCCCATTTGAGCTGGCTGTGTTTGAACATCTCGACGATGCCGCGTTCCTCACAGCCCCGGCAGACAATGGCGAGGTTTGAATCGGGGTGAGCGCGCTGGATGATCCGCATAGTGTCAGGCAGCGGTTCCTTTGGCCATTCCACCAGCATATCCAGCTCTTCCGGGCGTTCAGATGAGAACAGGTAAGGTGCCGCGATGCCACCTGGGCCGCGTTTGAGTGCCAGCACACCCTCTACTTGCGGAAGAACCTGTGTGATAGCATCATGTAGGGAGGTCAGTCGGTCGCTCATTTCATCGTCTCCACAAAGGGTGGCAAAGCCCTAATCTGTTCAGTGAAATCCTTGATCACTGTAGCGAATTTCTCGCCCTCCGCTGCCGATACCCAGTTGATCACCAGGCGATCAGGATTTATGCCGGTGTATTCGAGTAATTTCTTCAATACGGGCATGCGTTTGGCGGTGCGATGGTTACCCGTGCTGTAATGACAATCGCCGATGTGACAGCCCAAAACCATGACGCCATCCGCGCCTTCGCGAAAAGTGCGCAGGACCAGCTCAGGGGAGATACGTCCGCTGCATGGCACGCGGATGATCTTGACATTGGGTGGATATTTCATGCGTGCCATACCGGCTGTGTCGGCTCCTCGGTAAGAACACCAATTACATAAAAATCCGATGATACTTGGTTCGTACATCACGCCACCTCCACTGTTTCAAATGATTTCATCACGCGCATTGCTCCAATCATCTCAGACACGATCTGCTCATCGGTGAAGTGTTTGAGGGAGATGGATTTAGGCAGGCAGGTGCCTACACAGGTGCCACACCCCTTACACAGGGCTTCGTTCACATGCGCTTTCTTCTTATCCGTCAGGAATTCAATCGCCTGGTATGGGCAGGAGGAAACGCATTGCGTGCAGCCCACGCAGGTGGTCTCATCAACAATGGCCGTGGCAGCTTCGATTTCAATCTCACCCTGTCCAATGATGGATAGGACTCGGGCTGCTGCAGCAGCACCCTGGGCCACACTGGCGGGGATGTCTTTGGGTCCCTGGCATGCTCCAGCGATAAAAACACCATCGGTCATTGTTGCCACCGGGTCGAGCTTGGGATGGCGTTCGATAAGCCATCCATCCGCACTGCATGATAATCCAAATTTGCGCGCCACTTCTTTATAGTCATGGCGTGGTTCTAAGCCACACGAGAGGATGACCATATCCACTGGAACCCGGCGTTGCTTGCCGATCAAGGTATCTTCAACCTGGACAACCAGCTTACCTTCTTCCTCTGGCGTCCGAGGTGCATTGGTGATCTCAGCAATCTTTCCCCGGATGAAGTGGGTACCTTCTTCAAGCAAGCGTTGGTAAAACTCGTCGTATCCTTTGGCCGGAGTACGAATATCAATATAGCAATTATAGACTTCTGCTCCAGTTTTCTCGTGCACAAGATGGGCGAATTTCAAGCTCTGCATGCAGCAAATGGCTGAACAATAGCCGTTGTAATTCTTATCTCGACTACCCACACAATGAGCGATGGCTACACTCTTTGGCACCGTTACTCCATCACGAAGGACGATTTTTCCGCCGGTTGGTCCGGCTGCATTGCTTAAGCGCTCGAACTCCAGGCTGGTGTAGACGTTTGGCAAGCGGCCATATCCATATTGAGGTATGCGACGAGGGTCGAACAGATCAAAGCCTGTAGCAAGGATGATGTTCCCAACTTTAACTGTGATGATTTCATCTTGTTGCTCGAAGTTGATCGCCCCTGTCGGGCAGAACTTCTGGCATGCTTTACAGGTGCCTTTTATAAAAAAGGTACAGTTTTCGCGATCGATAACCGGGAACTTTGGCACTGCTTGTGGAAAAGGCGTGTAGACAGCCTTGCGTTTAGCCATGCTTGCCTCGAAAACATCATCTACCACTTTCTTGGGGCATTTTTCCCAGCACACACCGCATCCTGTACATAAGCTCTGGTCAATATACCGAGCGCGTTTACGGATGGTTACAGTAAAGTTACCGATGTAACCCTCAATTTTTTCGACTTCGCTCCAGGTCATTAGAGTAATGTTCTTATGGTTGCCAACATCGAACATCTTGGGGGTCAGGATACAGGCTGAACAATCGAGGGTGGGGAAGGTCTTGTCGAATTGGGCCATATGACCCCCGATGGACGGCTCTCGTTCCACCAAGTAGACTTTTTGACCGCTGTTGGCGATCTCCAGGGCTGCCTGGATCCCTGCAATACCTCCGCCAACGATAAGTACTTTTGGATCTATAGGGACGAACAGGGAATTTAGTGGTTGCTGATGTGCAACCCTTCCAACTGCCGCTGCGATGAGAGCTTTCGCTTTTTTCGTCGCTTCCAGCTTATCTTCGGTGACCCATGAGTCTTGTTCGCGGATATTGGCCATTTCAAATAAATATGGGTTTAGACCGGCGCGTGCGCATGCGTTGCGGAAGGTTGGTTCATGGAGATGTGGTGAACACGAGGCAACCACTACACGGGTTAAACCCTGCTCCTTGATATCCTTTTCAATTAGTTCTTGCCCGAGGCTGGAGCACATGAACTTATAATCCCGTGCTATGACTACACCACGAGATTGCAGCTCTTCTGCTGCCCACCTGGATACCTCCGCTACATCAACTGTGCCTGCGATATTCGAACCGCAATGACAGATATATACGCCTATTTTTTCAGTCATATTATTTGCTCCTTAATGCACAGGACGATGGTTGGTACGGATATGAAAGTCGTTTACGTTTATATCGCCTCATTGTGCGATTACCTCCTCCTGAGTATGAACAGCTTTAATTGCATCAATGGCTTTCTTTGGACTGAGAAATTCCTTTCCAAATCCCAGTTTTTTCGGGGGGATACCCATTGACAGTCCAATAAGCTGGGTGAAATACACTACCGGAATAGAAAATTTCGTCCCGAATTCTTGATTTATTTGTTGCTGATAACATTCCAGGTTTACCTGGCATAGTGGACAAGCGGTTGCAATTACATCTGCTTGGGCAAGTTGGGCATTGTAAAGCAGATTGTGGATCATGGAATATGCTGCCGGCCGGCTGGTAATTAACAATGATCCACCGCAGCAGGTCATTTTTAGAGGAAATTCTACAGGCGTCGCTCCGCTAGCAGCCATCAACTCCTCGAAAAATTGAGGTTGCTCAACATTCTCGTGATCCTTCCTCGGACGCAGGATTTGACATCCATAATATGCGGCAACCTTCAATCCGGTTAGCGGATAGATGACTTTGCTCTTGATCTCCTCAGTACCAATATCATGCGAAAAGACTTCGAGCAGATGTTTTACAGTGACTTTTCCAGAATAAGATAAGTTATCCTCTTGTAATGCCTCATTAATATGATCGGCTAGATCGGGATCTTCATGCAGATGAACGTTGGTGAAGTACATATTTTTATAACAAGCACTACACGGGGCGACTACCACGGAACCTTCTTTTTCGGCCATAGCCAGGTTTCGCGCAGTCAGGGTATAGGCTAGTAACTCATCTACATGAAAGTAAGTCGTCGCCCCACAGCAATTCCAGTCATCTAATTCCTTAAGCTGTACTCCGAGTTTTTGTGTTGTTTCAAGTGCAGAGAGGTGATAGCTGAGAGCAATTTTCTCGAGGGAGCAGCCAGGAAAATATAAATATTGTTTCATTCGATCCCTCCTAAGGGGATGATATGGGCGATCATCCGCCTGAAATTCTCAAGCCGTTTTATTCTCGGAGGTATGATTGGGATTCTTCCTTTTATCATCAGATTCGTTGCGTTTAGCGCTTCATTGAAGAATTCGCGTATGCCATAGCTGAAGATATAAGTTGGTGCTAGCAATGGCTCATATGAACGTCCACTTCTCACTATCGTTTTGACAAAAGTTTCTGAGAAGGTTGGTCCAATTAGTCCTTCTTTATATTGATTCTTCCACATTGTATATCGCTTCAATGCGTACATCGCTTCAGCGATGTCGATTCCGCTCGGGCATCTTACGGTGCATTGGTAACATGATGCGCAGTACCAGAAGGTATTGGTTTTAAGCACATCTTCTTTCAAGCCTGCATTGATCATAGCAATAATTCGCCGCGGTGTCTGGTCCATATATTTAGCAACCGGGCATGATCCAGAACATGTTCCACATTGAATGCAGGTTTCAAGTGGATTCCCCTCGGCTGCATGCAGGAGGTTGGCAACTTCATTACTGAAAGTTGGTTTGGTTGCCATAGAATTCCTTTCTATCCAGCTTTGGTTTGTCTAGCTTCAGCAGTTTCTATAAGTGTACTGACTTTCTCGAGTAGTATTTTTGGCTCCACTGGCTTTTCTACCAGCTCATCGACTGCAACAAAACGAGGATGCACCGGTTCACCTGGGAAGAGAAATGCCATTTGTTCTCGGATTCCAGTTATGATCAAAACTGGCATCTCCCTGAGCTTAGTATCTTTTCTCAGTTTTCGAGCAATCATGATGCCCTCAGCTCCTCGACCCATCATAATATCCAGGAGTAATAGGTCGTATGATTTGTTTTGCAATGCCTGGAGGCCTGTTTTCGGGTTATAAGCGACATCTACATTATATCCCGCCCCATCGAGAATCGATTTGATGCCTTCCACAAAATCAGGGTCGTCATCAATAATCAATAATCTCTTCTGTTCGGTCATTGTATCTCTCCTTATCAAACATTTTTCATCCAGCGTGTCCAATGGATTTATTTAGCAGTTCCGTGTTTAGCCATCACCTTTCATAACGGGGATTCTTATACAAAATGTCGTGCCAATGGATGGCTTGCTGGTCACTAGGATTGTTCCATTATGTGCTTCAACGATCTTCCGGCTGATTGTTAAACCAATCCCGTGACTGCTTTCGTCGCTTTTGTTGCTACTGCCGCGGTAAAAATCTGATAAAACATACGGCAGCTCCTCCTCTGATATTCCGACTCCTTTATCCGTGATTAAAATTTCAATCATCCCGTCTTTTTCGATGCTATTGATTGTGACCTCACTCCCTGCATAAGAGTATTTCACAGCATTACCTATAATATTAACTAGGGCTTCAACAAGGCTTGTTTCATCGCATTCGATGAGAGGAAGCTGTTTGTTTTCCCCGATAATTAAGCGAACATCCTTGCGCACTGCATGAGGCTCGACATTTTCTATAGCTTTTGAGATTAAAGCTGGAACGGAATTAGCTGTGAAATTCTCTTTAATTTTCGAGATATCGACAGAATAAACCCTGAGCCAGGAATTGATCAGCTTGATCAAGTCATCGATACGGATTTTCATTCGCTCAAGCTTGGTATTTTGGTTTTCGGTTAATTTATCGGCAATTTCACCAGATAGCGTGTATAAATTCTGTTGAATAGCCCCTAAGGGAGATTTAAGCTCATGGGAAACAATTGCCGCAAAGTTTTCTTGTAGCATTTCCTTTTCTCTGCGAAGTGTTATGGCTTCAACCACTAACTTTCTTCGTTCTAGGCCTCGCTTCGTGATTAAGCGGAACTCGTCTGGTGTAAACGGCTTGGGAAGAAAATCATAAGCTCCATTCTTCATCGCTTCGACTGCAGAGTCAACCGTTGCGTAACCAGTGATAACAATGGTCACAATCGTACTATCCTGATTGTGGATTTGCTCGAGAACTTCCAGACCGGGTATACCAGGCATTTTTAAATCAATAAAAACTAAATCGGGTTTGATATTCTCGACCAGCGTTAGCCCCTGCATTCCATCTGGGGCAGTGGAAACATCATAATTGTGTCCGTGTAGGATTTGGGTGCAAGAATCTAAGACCACTTCCTCATCATCAATTATGATTATCTTTTCTTTACGATTCATTACCATCACCATTCATCGATGTTGCAAGAGGTAGCTTGATTGTGAACTTCGTACCTCGACCAACCTCGCTCTCAACAGAAATCGTACCCTTATGTTCTTTTATAATGCCATAACTAATCGCCAAACCGAGACCAACTCCATGTCCAGTTTCTTTCGTAGTAAAGAATGGATCGAAAATTTTATCTAAATTTTCTTCTGGAATTCCTGGCCCAGTATCTTCAACATCGATATCAACGCATTTTGTATTCCTATCAACTATGGATGATATTGTCAATCTTCCATTGCCTTCCATTGCTTCAGCTGCATTGACAATCAAGTTGATAAATACCCTCACGATTTGAGAAGGATCTATTATAACTTTCGGCAAGGATTTATCGAGGTTCATCACAATCTCAATGTTATGGAATAATGCCTGATTCTCCACGAATGAGAGACTTTCATTCACAATTGAGTTGATATCAGAAGGGGTCTTATCAGGTTTTCGCTGCCGTGAAAAATCTAATAAACCCCGGATAATGTCTCTACATCGATTGGCTTGTGTTACGATTTTTCGGATGTTTAGGTTAGTCGGTTCATCGCATACATTATTTTCAAGTAAGAGATGGGAATAAGTCACAATGCCTTGCAGTGGATTGTTTAATTCATGAGCCACATTTGCTGCCAGTTGACCAACCAGAGCCAATCTCTCAGATTCCATAAATTTCTTGCGCGTAAATTCTTTTAAACGTTCATCGCGTTCCTTTAAGGCGTATGCCATCGTATTAAAGCCATCTGCTAATTCACCCAGTTCATCGTCAGAAGTACTTTCTACCCGAATTTCGAGATTACCTCGTGCTAACTCCTTTGATGCCGAGGCGAGTTTTTGAACCGGGATGAGTATGTTGCGCGAGATCGTGTAAGAGATGGCAATCGAGGCTACAATACCGCCTAGAGATATTAGCAAGAAAGTCAGAAATGCGCTTTGTCTTAAGTCGATATACTTTTCTTCCAGGATACCTACGTAAAGTATACCAATTACAGACTCGGAAATGTTCATGATGGGTTCATATGCAGTGATGTACCAATTGTTGACTACATAAGCACGACCAATCCAGGGTAAACCATTAACCACTACCTGGTCATATACATCCTCAGCCACGCGCGTGCCGATAGCTCTCGTCCCTTGCTCGGTTAAAACATTGGTCGAAATCCGGACATCATCCTGGAATATTGTCGCTGTTCCAATATCCTTCCCTTTATACATCATTCCTTGGAAGACAGTTTGCTTGATCGTATCGACGATGTTGTAATTTCTGTTCAAGAGAACTGCCCCAAACAAAGTTCCGATGAGGAAGTCGTCATCATTAAAAACTGGGGCTGCCACAGCTAACAACATACCGGAGTTTTCTTCGGTATCCTGTCTTGGTCGTGCCTTGGGCGTGTCAATAAAGACAAAGTGGGCACTTTCAGCCAGCCGTGGAGATTCTTTTGATAGAAATTCAACCGGGACAATTGTAGATGAGGCTATCGTTTCTTGAGTGTTTATGGCAGAACTGATGATTTCTTGTTGTGATAGATTGTCCCCTGTATTATATGGATAATTCGTCCTTAACAATACTGTGCCGGACTTATCTATTACAGTAAGGATATCCAGATTCTCGAATTGTTTTTCATAATTTAGATCAGCTTGAATGTCTTCGGTCACCCCGGATGCAAAAATATCCTGTATGATTGGGCGCCTTGAAGTGAGCTGTATGACATCGGTAATATGACGCAGCTCTGCGAAATAGATTTCTCTTGCAGAATTGAGATCGTTCCGCACCCTTTCCTGTGCTTCCGCTATGATTCTGTTGCCGATAAAAGTTATCCCCGCAATGGTGAAAAAAATATTGGTGAAAATGCTCAGGATCAAGAAACTGATGATCAGCTTATAGGTAATAGGAATCGCGCTGCCTTTCTTGGCAACCTGATTTACCCTCCTTGCAATTCTATGAAAGAAACCAGTACTCATAGTCGACATACTAAATTGCATCGCTGACCAATTCGATAATATCCTTTACGACAATTCTATTTTCCTGTCCAGTTGTTTTTACTGCATCTCGAAACATGGTTAAGTCCTTTGGGCAGGCCACTACAAAAATATTTACATCATCTAGCCCGATCGCCTCGTGGATTCGAGCCTCACTGGGACGTTCTTTGACAGTGCCTTCTTCCATCCAGATTCGCCCACCACCAGCGCCGCAGCAGAAAGCCCGCTCGCGGTTGCGGGGCATTTCGACCAGTGTGCATCCTGCAGCAGTCAGGATATGCCGAGGCGCATCGAAAATTCCGTTGTAACGTCCTAAATAACATGGATCATGGAAGGTGACTTTGTATCCTGTTTTCTTGCTGAGTTTTAGCTTGCCCGAGGAGATAAGCTGGTCGAGCAATTCAGTGTAGTGAAGCACCGGGACACCATCGAGCTGGTACTCGTTTTTTAGCGTGTTATAAGAATGTGGGTCGGTTGTGATGATTGCTTTATATGTGCTCTTCTCCATCACTGCCTTATTTTTCTCGAACAACAGTTCAAATAATCCTTCCTCACCAACCCTGCGTACATCATTCCCAGCATTTCGTTCACCGTCATACAAAATACCATAATCCAAACCAGCTATTCTGAATACGTCAGCTGTTTTTTGGGTGATCTCTGAGAGCGTGGCATTGTAAGAAGCGTAGTCACCTACAAACCACAGATACTCGACTGGTTCTCGACGTGCATCCTTGATTTTTGGCTGAACCGATTGCGTCCATCTGGCACGCATCCTATCAGATTGGCCAAATGAGTTGCCATACCTTCCAAGGTTAGCTAAAGCGTCCTGTAGCATTCCATCCATCTGCCCTTCGATGACCAGCTGGCGACGCATATCCACGATGGAATCCACATGTTCGATAAGGACCGGGCATTCACGCACACAAGCCCCACAAGTGGTGCACGACCATAATACATCCTGTGAGATTTCATCTCCGACGAGTTGCTTTAGTTTCCCGGCTCGTGTACTGTCTTTATCAGCAGCCAAAATTGGTCCGTCTCGATGTAATGCCTGGCGGATGCTTAATATATATTGTTTTGGACTTAATGCTGTTCCTGCTGCATGGGCTGGACAGACATCTTGGCAGCGCCCACATTCGGTGCAAGCATCGCCATCCAGGAGTTGTTTCCACGTCAGGTCTTGAAGAGACTTCACATAAATCGGTGCATTTTGATCATTCTGGGCGACTGGTTTAAGCTGCCCTACAGGACGATCTAATTGGGAGAAAAAGATATTTAATGGGCCGGTCAGAGTATGCCATAATGTACTAAGAGGAAGAGTCGCGACAGTAATGGCTGCTAATAGAAGGTGAAATCCCCAAAGACCTATATGCCAATTTGTTAATGATTGCTCAGTGACTCCACTTGCAATCCATGCTTGAGCAAGCGACCAACCAACCGGTGACCATAATGCCCA
>Ga0316620_10000937_pt1 | contig 12166 bp, 8 predicted proteins | sample OWC_Aug_M1_C1_D5_FD_207651 | JGI IMG/M metagenome (GOLD analysis project Ga0316620, IMG submission 207651) | Wetland soil microbial communities from Old Woman Creek delta, Ohio, United States - OWC_Aug_M1_C1_D5_B | ecosystem: Environmental > Terrestrial > Soil > Wetlands | place: USA: Ohio... | reverse complement strand
AGCCGTGTTGTCTACGCCGAAGTCAAACATCAACGAGGCGGGATTGGGCGTCATGGCGTTGTCATACATCAGGATGTCCACGGTGTGCAGCCCTTCGCTCAAGAGGAAGGTGAGGTTCCACCACAGCTCTCCGGCAAGGATTTTCGCCGAGGACGTCACGTCGCGCCCGTCCACCTTCACCAGAATGCTGTCCATGTTGATGCCGGAGTAGAACGCTCCCCGGACGTCATCGTAGGATACGTCAATCACCGGGACATTCGAAGTCTTGTAGTCAATCCCGATCACGGGAGAGTTCAATGTGATCACCGGCGGCGTCGTATCGCGCGCCATGAGGAGCACCGGCAGCTCGATGGTCGACGGTGCCCCCAGTGGCCCGATGAAAATGACGCCGTAGTAGTCGCCTTCGATGTCAGGGATGTCGTAGTCGATGTCGAATGTATAGGGTGTGTTGGCGACTATCGGGCCTGAAGGAACGTTTGCCGGATTCAAATCCATGCCCGCCCTCAGGTCGACTGTCAGCTCGAAATCCGCTCCCGCCATCGGCACTGAATAGCCGTATACCTCAATCCGGTAAGTCCCGTCATCAGGGAGTACCAGCTTCACCCGCTCGTTTGCAGTCGGCGAGGTCGAGGAGCCGACAGCCATCTCACCCCCACTTGGCAGCTCGTAGTACACATAGAGGTCGAGGTCCACGGGAAAAGCGGAGGTTATCATTATGTCCATTATCCCCGCCCTGACGGAATCAACGTAGCTGCTGACATACTCGTCCTGAGTGATCGGGTGGACGCTTGTGGTCGGCTGCGACACCCCGTAGGCGCTGACCTCCATGCCTGCGGGCAGATCCATGGTCGACGTGAAGTTGAACGTCTTCACGCCCGCACTGTGAGACAACTGTTCCGTCCACGGGAAGGGCTCGACATTGACGAAGCCTGTGGCTCCGGAGAAAGTCTCCGAAGGACCTTCGCCCGCGTAGAGGACGTTGTGCAGGGCAATCTCATGAAGGCCTGTCGCGGCAGGTCCCGACACCCATTCCTCGGGGCCGCCGGTCGCCGTGTTGAAAAGCCATAATCCCGCTCCGACGTTCGTATTCGCGCTGCCGCCCACCTTTTCCATGGTGTACGGGCCGAAGATGGATGGAACGGCGTTCGAGAAGTCGTCCGGTGTCGGGCCAAACAACAGCGTGTCTATGTCGGTCGGATAGTTGTTCCATTGCGTGTGTATGAGGAAACGGGTGCCGTCTGTAATCGGCGTGCTGTCCGGGACGTCCATGAAATAGAACCGCCAGTCGCCCGCCTCCGGGCGCCACGACCAGTCTTGGCCGCCGTACATTCGGCCGTTGTCGTAGTAGCTCGTGTTGCTGGCGTCCTCCTGGAAGGTTATGTCCTGGCTGTCCCCCGCCACGTTTATGATGATCGGAACGACCGTGTCGGTCAGGCCGGCGTCCTTGAGGATAAGCATCGCGCTGTAGGTGCCGACCGCGGTCCCGGCCGGAACATTCACCGTAACCCTGAGCGACTGCGTCTCCCCGGCGGCGAGGTTCACGGTCGCTTTGTCTTCCGTAATCCACGGTGAATCCACAAACTCGTAGAACTCCAGCACCACGTGGAGCCTCGTGCTGGGGACCGTCCCGCTCCGGTACCGGTGGATGACGCCGAACAATAGGGCGTCGTCGACCCTTGTGAGCGGATCGTGGACGAAAGCGTTCTGGACGTCCGCGATTCCGTAGGCATACGTGAATCTCATGTACTCGACCTGGCCGCCAACGTTATCGAGTTCGCCTGAGTTGACCACACCGTTTCCGTTCAGGTCATGCCAATACTGGCCGTCTCCGTTCAGGTCCTTGTAGTTGTAGAACATCGCCCTGTATGCGCTGTTGAAGTTGTAGTCGAATTCTGGATCGAAAGAGGAGTAGTTGTGATAGGTTATTCCCCTGACGAACTTCACGTTCGGATATGAAGAGAGCATCGCGCTCACGTTCCAGAGGTAGTCGGGCCTGTTGCTGCTCGCAGTGCTTTCATCTGAGTTGTTCGACCATATATCGAATGACTGCGATCCCGCCTTCCTGAGGACTGCGTCCGATACGGACCACTGCTGGGCCGCCCCGGGATCTCGGTTCGTGAGTTGGAACGTCTTCCCGGCGCTATCCCCTGCGCTCATGACGTGAGCGAACGAGGGGTAGTCTGTCCCTCTGTAGTCGCCTGGCGTCCATGATGATGGTGAGGCATGCATCCCGTAAATCCCATTCGCGATCATCGTAGAGCGCTCAGCATTGGTGAGCCCCGCCCCCATGATCAGCGAATCATAATTGATGTTGTCCGCGCCGTTCATCAAGAACTCCTTGACCTGGGTGTTCGTGGGATACTCCGACGCGCCTTGGTTATAGGCGTCGTATATCAGAGCAACTATCCCTGCGGTGGCGGGTGATGACAGGCTCGTGCCTCCCCAGACGCTCCAAGAATCGGTGCCGTTGGTCTGCGCAGGCGACGGGCTGTTGATGGCGTTGTCGCCCGAGGCCCACGCACCAACCGTCACCACGTCAGGATCGACATTGCCCATTGCGGTCGTTCCGCGGTTGGACCAGGGCTGGACGTCGCCGAATGTCCACGTCGCCCCGTTCTCCCAGCTCGTCTTCGCCCCGCTGTAGTAGCTGGTCGACGCCCCGGCCGATATGACCGATCTGCTACCGCCAGGCGGCGTGGTTGTTCCGAACCCATAGCCGCCGTTTCCTGTCGAGGCGACGAAGGTCGTCCCGTCGTAGAACATGGCGAGCAGATCTATGAGACGCGACTCGTAGTCCCAGCCGTCGTTGTCGACATCGGAAGAGCCATAACTCGAGCTGCTGACCATCGCCTCGTCGCCTGTCCCGGGCATGCCGTCGTATCCCTCTGCGGCGAATGCATAGATGTCTGTCCAGAATCCGCCGAAATATATGTCGGCCACTGCGATTATCTTGGCGTCTGGTGCAAAGCCTTGCACCTTTCCTGTCACATTCTGCGCAACCACGGCGGAGGAACACATGGTGCCGTGATCTCCTCCCGCCGCGTATGCATCGCCAATCATGAACGTGGTGAGATTGCCATTGCCAGGAACAGGATTGTTGAGTCCGTAGCGGTCTGCAACGATGTCCGAGTACGGGACGGGGTCAATGCCATTCGCGATGAAGTAAACGAGGCCACCGGAGACGTCAGGCATCCCGTCGCCCCAATCCCAAGAGGATTCGTCATAGCCCCCGGTGCTTGCGTCCCTGTAATCCGCATATGATACCGGGCTGAAGATATCCGCAGGCTTGTCGTCCGAGAAGTTGCCGTTGTCGTTCAAATCGACGTATATCGTATCATAGACATACGGATTCACGCTGTCCGTGAGAAGGACACCTGGAGGGTGGCCAAAACGCGCCTCCAGCACCCACGCGGGATGCATGCCGAGATGGTACCAACCGCTCGCGCTCGGAACGCCTGTGACGTTGTAGTCCCAGCCATTATAGAACGGCAGAAGGCCGTTGACATCCGCCGTGGCGTTGAAGCTAGTGTCGACATACCAAGAATAGGCTGTTGGGAATGCCACCGCTCCGTAGATAAGGTAGACGTACATCGAATACGGATCGAACGCGATTGGCCAGAGGTAATAGGGTGAGGTAGCATTTTCCTCAATGGCCCAAGTTCCCAGCAAATCTGGGTGGGCGAAGTCGACGCCCGAATCCATTATCGCGACCCTGACGTCTGATCCTGTAAACCCTCTCGCCCAGGCGTCCGTCACGTGGTGGCCTTGGGCGGCCCTTATCGTATTTACTCCCGGTTCATCTGCGCTGTTCGAGGTCTCCTCAAGCCCATCTTCAGATTCTGGATGGAGTATCTCCTGCGGTTGGGGAACCAAGAGCAGCGTTATCGCGCCGACAATGTCGAGGTATGCAATCTTGGTCGCGACAATCGCGGGCATCTCGACGATCACGGGCCGGATCCCTTGGCTTTTAGAGGGCACCTCGCCGATTGGCGTGTCCACGCCCATGGCCCTCAGCGTTCTGCCGAGGACGACGGGGTCCGTCGTGAAAACCATGACGCTGATCATCTGGTCGGGATCCTCCATGATCTTGTCCTTGAGGCTCCCGGATATCTTGTCCAGATATTCTGTGTCGGGATAGAGCGCGCTCAAGCTCGTGAACGGCGAAGTCCGATCCAGCTCGATTTGGCCTACTGTCGGCGTGGCGGTGATGGATCCCGATGCTGAGGCCCGCGGCACCGAAATCAAGACCGCGAGCGACGACATCAAGACCAACGCTGCGACGACGATCGCCCCACTTCTTCCACTGACCATTGCCTTCATTCCCTTGACCTCCCTTGATTAGCCCGAGCAACAGAGTTGCTCAGCGAAACTCGAATTCCCTGATGCTGCGTGCACAGGGATGGCGGCCGCATAGACAGGGGGCGTAATAAAAGTTGGTGCAATCGTCTCTCCCTTCGAGGAGGACCAAGGCGAGGTTTAATGAATCCGCAAGCTCTCCTCCGGCTCATGAAGCACCGACTTGAACCAGTGTTCTTCCCTCGGGCAATTGCGGTCATCGGAGCATCCCGCCACAAGGAAAAGGTGGGTTACGCAATCATGCACAACCTCGTCGTCAATGAGTACGAAGGCACCCTTTATCCGATCAATCCGACCGCCGAGTCCGTGCACTCCGTCAGGTGTTACCCCAAGATCTCGGACGTGCCGGGACCGGTCGACCTTGCCATCGTCGTGGTGCCAGCCGCCTACGTGCTGGAGGTTATGGAAGAGTGCGGGAAAAAAGGGGTCAAGGGCGCCGTCGTCATCACCGCCGGTTTCAAGGAGACCGGAGGGAAGGGAGAGGCCCTCGAGAAGCAGCTCAGGAACGTCGTCAAGAAGCACGGCATCGCGATGATCGGCCCCAATTGCATGGGGATCATCAACACTCACAAGGACGTCAAGATGGACGCGACATTCGCCCCCACGCCGCCTCTGCCGGGATTCATCTCCTTCATGTCTCAGAGCGGTGCGCTCGGAGTGGGAATCCTCGACCACGCCACAACTCTGAACCTCGGCATAAACCAGTTCGTGAGCCTCGGAAACAAAGCGGACGTGTCTGGTAATGACCTGCTGGAATATTGGCAACAGGACCCGAACACCAAGATTGTGCTGATGTACATCGAGAATGTTGGAAATCCTCGCAACTTCCTGAAGATCGCAAGGCGGCTGACGAAGACTAAACCCGTGATCGCCGTGAAATCCGGCAAGACGGAGGCTGGCGCCAGGGCCGCACTGAGCCATACGGCATCGTTGGCGGGAAGCGATGTCGCCGTGGACGCGTTGTTCCATCAATGCGGAGTAATCCGCGTGAACACGATTGAAGAGCTCTTCGACATGGCGATGGCGTTCTCACACCAGCGCGTGCCAAAGGGCAACCGCGTCGCCCTGGTGACGGATGCGGGAGGACCCGGAATCATGGCCACCGACGTGCTAGTGAGCTTGGGTATGGAAATCGCTCATCTGAGACAGAGCACGCTCGATGAAATCAGGAAGCATGTGGTGGATGAGGCGATTGTGTCGAACCCGGTTGATCTGACCGCGCACGGGAATCCGGACAGCTACGGACACGCTCTGGATGCGGTTCTCCGAGACGACGGCGTGGATTCTGCAATTGTGATATTCGTACCGCCGCTTCCCCATGAAGAAGTCCCCGTGGCCCAGGCAATCTGGCAGACCGCCCAGAGGTACAGCAAACCCGTCCTGTGCTGTTTCCTCACGAAGAACGAGGAATCTCCGGGTTTCGTCGAGCTCGTGACGAATGGCATCCCGGCTTTTCTTTTCCCCGAGAGCGCTGCGACGGCTCTGGCGACGATGACCAACTACGCGGAGTACCTCGATCGCGACGAGGGCTCGTTCAAGAACTTCAAGGTCCAGAAGACCGCGGCGGCCAGGATTATAAAGTCGGCCAAGGAGAGCGGCGGGCAGCGTGTGAGAGAGAAGGAAGCCCTGGATCTGTTCAGGAATTATGGGTTCGACGTGGCTGAGAGTCTGCTCGCAAAGAGCAAGGAGGATGCCCTGAAATGCGCGAAGAAGATCGGCTATCCCGTCGTCGTGAAGGCGGTGGGTCCGAAGCTGGTTCACAAGACCGAGTTCAAGGCGGTGGCGGTGAATATCAAGAGCGAGAGGGCGCTGAAGTCCACTTTGAATGAGATGTGCGGGAGGTTCAAGTCGCAGGGCATCGAGACCGACGGCTTCCTCGTTCAGGAGATGGTCAAAGGGGGAATGGAGTGCATCCTTGGGATGAAATCCTACAAGCACTTCGGGCACCTGCTCGCGTTCGGCCTCGGAGGGATATTCGTGGAATATCTCAAGGACGTGACCTTCGCGCTCACGCCGACCACCGACATGGATGCCAAACGCATGATCCAGTCCATAAAGACCTACCCGTTGCTGAAAGGGGCGCGCGGCAGTCCCCCCATGGACGAAGCTTCGCTGCAGGATGCGATACTCAGGCTATCCCAAATGGTCGAGGAGCAGGACGGCATCGAGGAGATAGACGTGAATCCCCTTATCGTGCTGCCTGATGGCCGAGGCTGCAAGGTCGTGGATGCGAGGGTAATCCTCCAGTAATAAAGATAAGGTGGATTTGCGTTCGTGTAACCATGATCGAGACGAGTTTCTCGCTGCCGTTTCTTGGCGGGAGCGTGACGGTCACGCAAAGAGATGGAGCGGTCTACAGAGTGAACATATCCAGCGAGCCAGCCAAGGGCAAGATCCCTCGCACCAAGCTCGCCGCTGACATGAAGAAATATCTAGCTGGAGCAGGAGTCACTTTCGGCAGCTATAAAGTCGACTACTCGGGGTACACCGATTTCCAGAGGCATGTCCTGGAGGCTGCGCGAGAGATACCACACGGTGAGATTCGCTCCTATGGGGAAGTGGCGGAGGCCGCTGGTCGACCGCGCGCAGCACGGGCGGTAGGCTCCACGATGGCTAACAACCGCATCTGCATAATCGTGCCTTGCCACCGCGTGGTGGCAACGGGCGGCATAGGGGGTTTCTCGGGATCGCTCGGGTATAAGATCGCGATGTTGGAACTCGAAGGAGTCCCTAAGAACCGCTGGCTCACTGGGAGATATACCAGAAGTAAAGTAGGTAGGCGCCGGCGATAATAAGGGCGACCCCGCTTATCTTCTTTATGACGTTCACATATCGGTTCATTTTCTTCACGGCGGCCTGCCCCGCCTCGCTGAGCATTATTGTGATTGCCACCATCAAGGCGATGACGATGACGGAGTAGATTACCACCACAAGCACTCCGTACATCCAATTCCCATAAATTGACGCGTTGATGACCGCTGCGATGAATGGCGGGGCTACACAAGCGAATCCGGCAGCACCATAGCCAACGCCGTAGGCAAACATCTTGATTCCGACGCTTGGTTGCTTCTCCGCCCCTGTCTTGCTCGGGAATATCTTCTCTCTGAGTCTATGGAACGGTTCGACCAGCTTGTGATACTGCAGGGGCGTAAGAGTCAAGATTCCCAGGAATATGAGTATCACACCAACGATCGGACCGAGAAACGGCACAAAAGCTGAGGCGGCCGAGGCGGCGAGGAAGACTATCGCTGCTATGATACCGTATATGAGGATTATCCCTATGGCAGTGACAAAGCCTCGGGATGCTGCAGTCTTGGTTGAGGGTTTCGTCTTCGATTGCGAATCAATGCCAAGATAGTATGCCATGTAGCCAGGCAGCAACGGGAAAGAACAAGGCGAGAAAAACGAACCGAGCGCCGCCAGAATCGTCAGGGAGAAAACACTCGCTTGGGCAATTGATGTCGGGATGGCGGTGCCGGCTAGCGCCTTGGATATCTCCCTCTCCATATCTGCTTTATTGGCGCCAGGATCAAGAGGCCCCGAAGCCACCCAGTTCCATGTGACCACCCCCTTCCTGTCCACGATTATGACGTGGGGCAGGGTCGTACCTACGCCATAGTTGCCCGCCAAGTTGTCGGCATCTTGGGCTATCTGCCAAGTTATCCCCTCCATGTCGCGGTAAACTATGAGCTCTGGAACCGTATCATACAAGGGCAGGATATCCACGCTGATTACCTTGAGATCTCCCCCATGCAATGGGATAATTTCCCTGAGGTTCTTGGTGATTAGCTTGCATCCTTCGCAATCAATGGAGAAGAAATCGAGAACCACAACCTTGCCGCGAAGACTTGAGAGGTTGATAATCTGATTGTCGATGTCCGTGATTTCGAAATCTGGTGCAGTTGACGTTGTTGGCGTCGAAACGAATATCGCGACCACGACGATTGCGATAATCACTATTAGCGTCAATGCTACTGTCAGCCCAGATTTAATCGAGACCACGACGAATCCGTCACCTTTTAGAGTCGGTACCCTCTATAAACCCTCGCAACAGCCTCTCATTACAAACATAACCGGCATATTTCATTTCCGAGGGGGGACGACCGTGAACGAAACTGACGCATTGGACTCCGATGCGTTTGATCTTAATTCTCGCAATCGCACGACCTCGGGACCTAGGTCCACCAACTGATGCAAGATCCCGTCGACATGCCCCTCGCCGACCACCGCCACGACGCGTTCGTATTTCGCCGCGAGTTGCCTAACACCCTGCGCTATGTATATGTCCCTGTCGTCGATGAGTATCTTCTTCACTGACGGGAACTGGCTGGCGAACTCGTCAAGATAGGACTTGCGGTCTTCGTCAAACCGCTGCATCTCCTTCTCGACCTGCTTTTTCCCGACGAACAGCGCGGCAATCGTCGAGACGAAGAGCTTCACTCTCTCCTCGAAGGTCATGGACGCCCAGAGGCGGGAGAGGACCATGCCGGAATCCATGTCGAGGAACGCTATGTCGGCCCCGACCTCGCCAGCCGCTTTCGTCGCCGCCAGCATCTCGTCTCCGACCTCGACGCCGTATTGGTGGGCGACCCTCTTCTGGAAGTGCGACAGAAGGCGGTAGAGGACGCCAGTGTCTTCCCTCCCCTGGCGGTTGTTCAGTGCATGGTACCTTTCTCGGTCGAGCTCGACACCGACCACGGTCGGATGACGGCTGACGACGACCTGCCTGACCTGCCCGCCGATGTCGAAGACGTGGCCCACGCCGATGATCGTGATCATCCTGATGAAGATGCCAACCGTCGCATATGAGGCTATCGCGGTTCAGGGCCTCAGTTCCAGCCAGGCCTCCGCGAACCTGTCGACCGCTTCGTCCAAGAATGTTGCCTTGTACGATATGAGTGCCTTCGCGATCCTCTCCGGATTGTTAAGGCTGTAGACGTTCTCCTTGCTGACACGCTCGACCGCGAGGATCCCCGCCTCGGAGAATTTCGACAGGTGAAACGAAAGCGTGGACTTCGCCTTGCCGAACGACTCGCACAGCTCCTGGAAGGTGCGTGTGCCCGCGAGCAGTATCTCTATCGCGATCCGCCTCGGGATCTCCTGCCTCAGGAGCACGAGCAACCGCCTCTCCTCCTCATCGAAGGCCCCTCTGGCAAAGTACCTCTTCCTGTTCCCTTCGAGTTGGACGGAGACCAGCCCTGCTTTCTCCAGATAAGAAAGGTGGTATTCCGCCTCGCCCACCTCCAGACCCGCCGCCCTCTGGATTTCCCTGAAGTACATGCCGGGGATGGCGGATATCTTGCGGTAGATCCGCCTCCTTGTCTCGAGCTCGAGGGCGCCCTTCGTGCCCATGCCTCATCTCTTCGACACTGCAAGGTACATGAACAGCAGGATGAGCAGGTCGAGCGCGAGTATCTCCACGGACATCACCGGACTGCCCCCCAGCTCTCCAATCAGAGCCAGGACGCCCATGACGAGGAACATCAGGAACGCGATCGACACGTATGCAAACCTTGCATGGCGCAGACGCGAATACGATGCAAGGGAGGTCACGAACAGCAGCAGCGAGAAACCGACAATGCACCCCGCGAGGAAGATTTCCAGAATCACGAGGCTGAATCAGGGTCGCAGCATAAAAGACTTAGGGAGAAGGACCTGCCAGCAAGGCTTGATTGCGGGGGTCATCAGGATTGTCTCCCACCCTCACTATGCTCTTCAGCAACTTGCACGGCGGAAGCGTCAGTTGGCCCGTCTACGTCTTGTGTTCGACCGTTGTACCAAATCCCATATATCTAGACCGCGGCTTCGAACTCATCAGAGGCTTCGTCTATTATCTGCCCACATAATAGATTTCCTCCGTGAGGGGGAAAAGCCTCCTCCATTCTTTTTTTCAAAATCGGAGGGGCGGAGACAACATGAAGTGCGTCGTGGCGGTACTGACACTGGCGGTCGTGGTCGGTCTTTTGGCACCTTCTGGAAGGGCCCTGGGATCCGTCAACTGCGCGGGCAGCGTGTGCGACGTCACGACCGACAGCATCGAATACAGATATTTCCAGAACAGCGCAGTCACCTTGCGGGACTACGGCGTTGCCACCGATGGCGGGGGCAAGCACATCGTCTTCACTCTCATCGAGGCGGGATCGTTCGGGACTGCCGAGCCTGACGAGCAGGGGCGGACCGTCTCAATCATTGGAAGCGCCGCGTCAATCGAGACCCACGACAGCGCTCATGCGACTTTGATCTACAGAGCTGCACAACCCGGCAGCGTGACGTTCACCCTCGATTCGGGCATCGGAGCCGTGTCGCTTGGCAACAGAGCGATCGTCGGCGACTCCCAGATTATCGCCGACTTGACCATCACCGACGGGGGCATGATAGAGAAGTCGGTGGACAACCTGATGGTGGATCTGCAGACGGGAGATGTCCTGACATTCCGCGTGCAAGGACCTGCAGGCAGCCTCGGCGATTCTCTCGCGTCGGGGGACGTCCATGCCGAGCTGGACGTGAGGACGGACGGACCCGTCGTGAATTCCGATCTCACTGCGTTCAGAGGCGCGGCCAACATGACCGTGGACTCGATCTCATCCGACCGGGCATCATTCTCATTCTCCGGGCTCGGGACCTCCCCCGTGGTCATCATCGACTTCTCGAACAATCTGTTTGCGCCGTTCAGGGACGGCATGGCCCTGAAAGCGGACGGTCAAACGCTCAGCCGGTTTGACGATGTGAAGGATTTCCTGGGGAGCTCGGAGAAGGGCTTCGTCGTGGCCGAAGGTGCGGACTATGCAGAGATGCTCGTTCGCCTCGATGTTCAATCGGGCTCGCTGACCCTCGAGAAGACCGGCTTCGATCCACTCCTGGCAATCGCTGCATTGATGTCGATCACGGTTTGCGTGGCGGCGGCTGTCTTCCTTTTCAGGCGGAAGACTAACTGAACCTCATCGGCCTGCCTGCCCTCGCGTAGATTCTCTTGATCGCCGAGGCCGGGGCGCATCCCCTGTGCATGGTCCTCTGCGCCACCCTGATCTGCTGGATGACGCCTCTGTCGCGCCCTATCTCGATGGAGTCGCCCACGCAGAATTCCCGGTCCGGGGCGACGAATATCTCCTTCGGCTTCCCCCGTCCAGCCTTCATCAGCGTCACCTTGATTCTGACTATGTCAGCGCGCTTGGCCCAGACCGTGTCGACGCGGCTTGCATAACATTCCTGGACGCGCCGCCCGTTCGACTCTATGGAGGTCACCTCCGCCTTCCCTGAATCGAGTTCCAACAGATCGCCAATCCGCAGAAGGATGTCCGGGCCGATCTCACTCATGATTCTCTCGGATTCCTCCATCCAGCTGACTATCACGGGGATCTTCACCGCCTTGGTCTCCCTGATGGTGATGTCTGAGATCCTCCCGCAAGTCTGGCACTTCACGACTCCCTGAAACACGATGTCCCGACGTCCCGAGAGCCTTCCCTTGATTACACGGTGCAGCACTTCGCCGCAGTTCTCGCAGTTGGCCATGACGGCGCTTGGGGCGGCCACGCACCGCCATGCGAGGGATACGCAAAAAGGTTAACGGAGACGCAGCCTCCAGCCGCATTCCGAGATGGCACTTCCCCTCCGTTCCCATAGACGTTTCCCGCAGCGAGGGCACTTTGCACGTTCGAGGAACGTCGCCACCCAAGCCTCGCGCACCTCAGGTATCTTTTCTGCCTTCATCTTAGCAAGCATCTCCCTGAGTTCTGTTGTCGTGGCGAGATGCTCGAGCTTTTCCAGATCCACGGCTGCCTTGCCTGCTCCCCTCTTCGCAAGTCTCGTCACG
>Ga0316620_10000935_pt1 | contig 12173 bp, 13 predicted proteins | sample OWC_Aug_M1_C1_D5_FD_207651 | JGI IMG/M metagenome (GOLD analysis project Ga0316620, IMG submission 207651) | Wetland soil microbial communities from Old Woman Creek delta, Ohio, United States - OWC_Aug_M1_C1_D5_B | ecosystem: Environmental > Terrestrial > Soil > Wetlands | place: USA: Ohio... | reverse complement strand
CTCGCTCGTCTCCGCCATTGCGACCTTCAGGAACGACTCGGCTCGCGCGTAGCGCCTGGCCTGCTCCGCCTTTTCCTGGGCTTTCTGGCATCGATTCCTGACCTCCGCGAAGTCGTTCGCCTTCAGGGCTTCCTCCGCCTTCTTCAGCTCCTCCACCGCCTCGGACGGATCCGCTCCCCTCTCGCGGCAGTAGGTCACCTTCTTCTTCGCGCCCTCGAGCAGGCCTTCCGCCCTCTTGTGGAGCTGCGCTTCCTGCTTCCGAGCGCCCGTTCGCCTCAGGAGCCTCTCTGCCCCGCCCAAGTCCCCGGCGTCGATCGCCTTCGTCGCATCGGCAAGGCTCTTCTCCAGCGCGAGGGTCTCGACCCCAGCCGCCTTCGCCTTTTCCACGGTGAGTTTGGCCTCCGCCAGACGCGCCTGGATCCTCGCCTTGCTGCCGGCTATCTCCACAGCCCTGCCTGCAGCCTTCGCAGATTCCAATGCTGTGTCGAGGTCATTCTCGGATTTCGCCTTGTCCGCCTTTTGCAGGAGGCGGTTGGCCACCGCCATATCGGCCCCTTTTGCCCCTTCGAGGCCCGCGGATTCGTGCGCCGCGGTCAGGGCTTTATCGATACGTTCGATGGTAGCTCCGCTGAGGGGTTTGCGGCCCACAGGGGTTCCGCAGGCGACGCAGGCTTTGGCGCCCTCGGGGAGGGGTGAATCGCAGATTCGGCAATTTGACATATGCCAGACCTGTCCCTAGACCTTAGACTCAGCCAATCTTTCCTAGCTAATACAGGATGCGGTATAAAAGTAATCGTGGGGTTATCGTTTGGGATAGCCGGAGCGGCCAGCAAGAAAGGTTAATGTAACGCCGACGCTCTGGTGCACGCCAGCCGCAAGGCCGGCGGCTAATGGTGGTTGTCTGCGTTCGGACGACAGGCATGAGTTGATTGGAAAGCAGGTCATCGACAGCGATGGCGTCGAAATCGGTTATGTGGTGGACGCGGACTCGCGCTTTCTACGCTTGGCGGAGGGACCGATCGGACATGTGGGCCTGGGCCGCAGGTTCGTGAAGCAGATCATAGACAAGGTGGTGCTTGGCGGTCCGGCATCGGAGATATTCTCCGGCCTCAACGTCATTGATTCCTCGGGAGAGTTCGTCGGGGTGATCAAGGACACCGTTGAGTCAGGCGACGTCCTAGACAGCCTCATTGTGGAGGATGAGGAGGGCGGTATGCTCGTTGTCGTAATGGACGATATATCAATAATGGACGAGTGGGTGGAGCTCCGGGTTTCGGCAGAGGAGCTTGAGCAGAAGCAGTGATCAATCCTCTGCCGGGCTCAGCATGAGGATGGCGAAGCCGAGCCAGACCAGGGCCACCATGGTCAAGAGGATGTTGCCGTAGGTGGGGAGGAAGCTTACTCCGATGAGGATTATCGGGACGATTATCCCGATGAAGAAATTGAGCGTCTTTCTGGCTGTTTCCTCCATATTGTTCTCCTGCGCTAACAATGGCGCTCGTTAAATACCTTGGCCTTCCGCCACCTGCCTCAGGTTCCTCACTCTCTGCGCGATCTGCCCTCCGAATATCGCGCTGCCGGCCACGAGGATGTCCGCCCCTGCTGATGCGACCTTCGGCGCCGTGTCCATGTTGATGCCTCCGTCTACCTCCAGTTCGACCTGGAGATCGTTCTTCAGAATGTACCCGCGAGCCTCCTGAATCTTCCGAAGCACCTCGGGCATGAATCTCTGGCCCGCAAATCCCGGATTCACTGTCATGATCAGCAGGATGTCGACATCCTTCAGGAACGGGATGGCTTTCTTGAAGGGCGTCGGCGGGTTAATCACAACGCCGGGACGTTTACCTTCGCGGTCAATCAACCCTATGGTTTCCTTGACATCGTGCTCTGCCTCGACGTGAACCGTGATAATATCCGCGCCTGCATTCGCGAATTGCCTGATCATCTTCTCTGGATGCTCGATCATCAGGTGAACATCCAAGGGAAGCTTCGTGCAGCGTCGCATGGCATTGACGATGACCGGTCCGACGGTGATGTTCGGGACGAAGTGACCATCCATGATGTCTACGTGAAACAGGTCTGCCCCTCCCTTCTCGGCGAGTTCGACTTGCCGTCTCAATTCTGCATAGTCGGCGGAGAGTATCGACGGGGCAATCTTGACCATCGTTGCTGGAATCAGGCTCTGCGAATTAAGCTTTGCCGGCGGGTCTGGCCTATCTTGGCTTGACAACGAGAACTGTCAGGTTGTCGGGCGTCTCCCTAACCTTGACCGCCTCATGCCACAATGCCTCGGCGACCGCTCGCGCGGTCGACATCTTCCTCGCGATGACGGCGGCTTCAATCGGTCGCATCACGTCCCAAAGCCCGTCGCACGCCGCGATTATCCAGAGGTCATCCTCGCCAAGACTGGCTCTACCCAGATACGGATCAGCGATTATGCCCATGCTCCTGAATGCACGATCACCCAGACTGCGAGTGCATTGAAGTCCATGCCCCTCCAAATCCATCACGTACGAACCGTCGATGTGCCCGCCAGCCTTGAGAATTCTCTCCTTCTCATTTTGAGACGATGTACGATGAAGTTCGGTGAGCGTCTTCTGCCCCGATCTCGAAACCAGCACCAGCTCCGCGTCCCCGACATTGGCGAAGGCCAGATCGCGACCGTTGAGGAAGAACACCACTGCCACACATCCCGACCTCCATTCATCCGCCTCCCCATCTATCGATGTGAGCGATCTTCCCAGCGCGCCTTCAGCTGTCAGACCCGCCGCGAATGCTTCCTGGAAAAGGCGGGGAAACTCTGCGCCGGCTAAATCCGCAACCCGGGAGCCGCCATGGCCGTCGAAGATTGCGCCCAGGATCATACCTGAAACGCCGTGAAAATCGCATATCAACGAGTGCGAGTCCTCCAACCTCGCACGCCCTCCGATGTCCTCGACCACCCATGCTTCGTTCTCTCGGCCTTCGCCCTTCATGCGATCCCGTGATGGGAACCATCCTGTCTAAACTTTGGCACTCGGATGTCGACGGCTCGCGAATGTCATATTAATGACGGTTGGGAGGGATATGGCAGTGACTTTAGCGTGAAAATCGGGGACTCCGTGAAAAAGGGATACGGCTTGGGTTCCGTGGCGGCCTTGTTCGTAATCTACAGCGCCCTGGTCCTCTCTCACCCTCGCTCATTCGATGACGAATCGTCCCGGACGAGAGATTGTATCGGTTGGGACTGCCTTCGAAACCAAGGTGTCTATGATGTGCCGCTCTATTGTTGGTACGGAGTCCCGACGGACCTTGATTGCTCTGTGAACGCAGGCGGAATCTATTTTCTGGAACTCCATGAGAGGCCTAGCCAAGACGAGACATTGCGCTTGGGCGGCATGCCGGGAGCACAAGCCCGCCTTTTCCTGCATCGTGCCCGCATAGGCCTCAGCTGGCACCGCTCGCCGCGGAACGAGACGCGACAAGGTTGATCGCGATTTCTGCCAAGTCCGACGAATAGTGAGCCGTCCTTCCGATGCTCTCGACCACTCCGGCCAAGGCGAAGACGTCCCGGCCCTTCATCGTGCGCATAGCCTCGGTTATCCTGTTCATCGTCTTGTCGAACTCGGCGATGTCGTCAATCGCGCTGTTTGCATCCTCAACACTACCGCTCAACAGCGACTTGAATGACCTATCGAATATGCTTAGAGCGAGCGCGCTCGCCGCGTCGAGAGATTCCATTAATTTCCTGTCCACCCCCTTCTCCATGGACAGCACGCTTGTCGCGATGCGCCCTGCGTGATCCCCTATGCGCTCGAGAATCTTGGCGGCCTGGCGGTAGGAACTGCTCGTGCCCAGATCTATGCCCTGCTTCGCGGCAAGCCCGGCATCCACAAGCATCAGGTTGAACTGCTTCGCCGTCATCCAGAAGAGCCTGTCGATGTCCTCGTCCCTCGCTTCCACATCGCGGGCGAGAGACAGGTTCAGTGTCCGGAGCGCGGTCATCGCCTCCTCGTGCATCGATCTGATGGTGAGATGCATCCGCCTGAGACACTTCTCCTGCGAGAACTGCGCGGGATCCGATAGGTCCTGTATGACTATCGCATCCTTGGTCTCCTCCAATATCTCGGGTCCGATGACCATTCGCGTGAACTCGCGCACCGTCCTGCGCAGCTCCGGCTCGTGATGTCCCTTGAATTCCACTTCTAGAATCTCGTTGCCGGCGATGTAGGCGGCGATCAAGCGGCGGAGCAGATGCTCGCGTCGTTCCGGCTTGTCAACGACGACGAGCGCCCTCCTCGGCCCCCTTCCCGCGCTTGGCTGTGCCTGGATGTTCAGACCGCCGTTGGGGGTCCTGGCGAAGAACACCATGTCCCCCGCTTTGAGGTGCGTGTCGACAACCCAGCGCTTGGGCAATGTAACGAGGTAGGTTGAGCCGCCGGTCATCTGCAGCTTGCGTGCTTCCAAGGTCATATCTACTTATGCCTCCATAGTCTCGCCACTTTCTCTATAGTCTCCGTAAATATAAGCTCTATCTTCAGGGTACGATGGCGGAATCAGCGTCCTTTAAATCCGCTTACATTAGACAAAGATTAGTAAGCAACTGAATGCTTTGAATAGTGCCTGAACGACTGCTGAGTCGACAGGCAGAGGAAATCGGATTGAACGTCAAGGACATGGAGAAGGTCGACTGCAAATATTGCGGGGGAGTCTTTCTGATGGCCCAAGCGGTGGTGCTCGATGATCGGGGCGAGTTCAAGTACTATTGCAGCAGGGATTGCGCTTTCGGGAGAATTGGTTCGAAACCATCGATGCCGAAGCCCGCGGCAAAGAACATCGGCTAGATCAAGCGCGTCTTCTCCCCCGATGAGCAACACAGTTTCACCGACGGTGAAAGTTCCATCGGGTTCATGAGGACGAATGCCTCGACAAGCATCCAATCCACGCCAAGCCTTTATACGAAATCAGAACCTTTCCCCGCCGAGGGGGAAACCATGAAGAATCGGGTCAAGCAAATCTATCGGAACCTCGATAAGAATGTTGATGTCATCATCCTCGCGAATTCAACCGATCCGCACATCGATGCCACCTTCTACTACGCCACGGGGATCACCACGGGGCTTTTTGAGGGGTGTGCGGCTTTCCTGCACCCGGACGGGAACCTAGATCTGCTCGCGTCACAGCTCGAGGGGGAGACCGCCAGGAAGTCAGGGCTCCCCGTCACGACATTCATGACGAGGCGGCAACTGATGAAAGGGCTCAGGAAACTCCTGGACGGACACCGCCGCATCGGACTGAACTTCGAGGAGATTACCCACAACTATTATGATCGCCTCCATAAACTCGCGCCAAGAGCCAAGTTCATCAATGTCTCCGAGGCGGTCAGAGCGGCGCGGTCGGTGAAGGATGAGCACGAGCGAGAGCTGATACAGAAAGCGTGCAGGATCGCAAGCGACGCCTTCGAGGATCTGATTCCGATGATCAAGAAGGGCAGGAGAGAGGACGAACTGGCCGCAGAGCTGGTCTACCTCATGCAGAGACACGGGGCGGGCGGTGCCTCGTTCGAGACCATAGTCGCGTCTGGAGCCAACGGCGCGGAGCCGCACTATGTCGCCGGATCGAAGAAGCTTCAGAAGGGCGAGCTTGTCGTGTTCGACTTCGGCGCGAAATATCACAAGTACGTTTCGGACATCACACGCACCGTCATCGTCGGCAAGGCGGACGAACGGCAGAAGCGGATGCACGCCGTCGTCGCACGTGCACAGATGGCCGCACTCGCGAAGATGCGGAAAGGGGTGAAGGGTGCGGCGGTCGACAAAGCCGCGAGGGACTTGATCGATAAGACTGAGTTCAAGGGACGCTTCGTCCACAGTCTGGGGCACAGCATCGGACTGGCGGTCCACGACGGGGCGGGCCTCGGCCCGGCAAGCAAGGTTGTTCTCAAGCCCGGCATGATATTCACGAACGAACCTGGAGTGTATCTATCAGGCTATGGCGGCGTCAGAATCGAGGACAACGTCCTCATCACGGCAGGAAAGCCGAAGACTCTGACGACCGCGACGCGCGAACTTGTAGAGGTGTGAGGTGGTGAAATGGGAGAACTGGCGAAATCCGCGTTGAAGGTCTTTGAGAAGGCGGGAGTCGATTTCGGCGACATGAGGACGGAAGAGAGGAGGTCGACAACCGTCAGGATTGCGAACGAGCAGCTGCAAGCGTTGTCATCTGTCGTCCGCAAGGGATTCAGCGTCAGGGCGTTCCACCACGGGGCTTGGGGATACGGCTCGGGCACGAGCTTCAAGCTTGACTCGGTCAGGCGCGCTGCTGAAGCCGCGGCGAACATAGCCCGCGCCAATGCAGCGAGGGGGCTGCCTCGCTCCTCCCTCAAGAGCATCAAGCCGACCAGGAGGAGAGTCAAGCCCGTGATGAAGATCGACCCCGCGGACATCGGCCTCGACGAGAAGACCGAGCTGGCCATGATCGTTGCCAGAGCTCAGAGGTTCAATCCGAAGGTCGCGAGTACGTTCGCCATCTATGGCGAATGGGACTATGAGTTTCAAGTGGCGAGCACCTTCGGCACGGACGTTTCATGGAGGGAGGTGAGAACTCGAATCGGCGGACAGGCCGTCGCCGCAGAAGGAGACAAGAGAGACTTCGCTTACGATTTCGCTGACGGGACCGGCGGGTACGAGATCGTGAAAGCCGTCGACCCGAACGAGATGGGCAAGACCATCGGGATGGAGGCGGTCGAACTCCTCACCGCCAAGAAGCCGCCAAGCGGCTTGATGACCGTCATCACCGACCCAGACATCTCGGGCCTGCTCGCCCACGAGGTCATGGGCCATGCCTCCGAAGGAGACGAGATAACCAAGCGGCGCTCTTTCCTCACTGATATCGTCGGCAAAAAGGTCGGTTCTCCCCTCGTGACGATGTACGACGACGGGACCTACCCCGGAGCCCATGGCACAATCCAATTCGACTGCGAGGGCACGCCGGGCCACAAGACCAAGATCATCGACCGCGGAATCTATGCGGGCTACATGCACAGTCTGGAGACATCGGGCACGCTGAAGATGCCCCTGACTGGGAACGGGCGGGCCGAGAACTACAGCCGGCGCGTCTGGGTCAGGATGACCAACACCTACTTCGCTCCCGGCCCTGACAGGTTCGATGAACTCGTTGAGGAGACGAAGGACGGTTTGCTGACTCACAAGTCGATCAGCGGCATGGAAGATCCCGTCGGCGGCGGCTTCCAGGCGGTCGCACTCATGGGTCATCTCGTGAAGAATGGGGAGATCGGCCCTGCTGTCAGAGGGATGACGCTGACCGGGAAGGCCCTCGAGATCCTGAAGAGCGTCGATATGGCTTCGAAGGAGTTCAAGCTCTCCGGCGGCTTCTGCGGGAAGGGCGAGGAAGACTATGTGCCCGTCTCCAGCGGTGGGCCCTATATGAGATCCAAGATCATCGTGGGAGGTGGATAGATGACGCTGCTTTCTCTGGCCGATGATGCGGTGAGGAAGGCGCTCGCCTCAGGGGCCAAAGCTGCCGAAGCTTTCGCAATGACCTACCGCACGAAGTCGGTCTACATCGAGCAGGATGTGCCCAAGGTGGCCGAGGACAGGACCGAGGCGGGGATCGGCCTGAAGGTCGCTGTCGGGAAACGCGTGGCGTTCACTTCGGCGAGCCTCGAAGGCCAGAAGGACGTGGGGGCGGCCGTTGCGGCTGCGATGAAGGCCGTCAAGATGGTTCCCGAAGATCCGGACTTCCCCGGGTTCACGTCGTTCAGGGTCATGGGGAAGGTGGAAAAGACCCACGACTCGAAGACCGCTGAAGCTCCCGTCAAGGATCTCGTGGAGATGGCGCTCGAGACGACAGCGGCGGCAAAGGTCCGAAAGGACATTGCGGTACCGAAGGGGATCTTCCGCGTGCAGGACTATGAGCTAAGGGTGGCGAACTCCGAAGGGGCCGAGGGCTCGCACCGCGGCACCCTTGTCTTCCTCTACTTCACCGCCAAGAGCGGCACGAAAACCAAGGCGGGAGAGGGAATCATCAAAAGCCTCGGGGTCTCTCTGTCGCAGCAGGATTTCCAAGCGATAGGCAAGAGACTCGGCGCCAGATCGGTAGAGAACCTTGAAGCATCCGCCCTCCGTGAGAGGATTGCCGGGACTGTCGTCATGGACCCTCTCGACCTGGGCGAGATGCTGATCCAGACTGTCGGCTCCGCCGTAAACGCTGAGGACGTCAGGAGGAAGAGAAGCCCCTGGCAGGACAAGAAAGGGAAGAAGGTCGCTGCTGAAGGACTGAACATCGCCGACATGCCGCGGCTGCCAGCCGGACTTTCCTCCTGCGCGGTCGACGACGAGGGCAATCCGACCGCTGACAGGCCACTGGTCGCGGACGGCATCCTGCGCGACTTCGTCCATGACCACTACAACGCCGCCCTGCTCGGAGGCAAGGGCGGGAACGCCTTCCGCAGGGCTGTCGCCACGATTGAAGGGGCATATGCCCGCCCCGCACAATGCAGCATCAGCAACCTTGTCGTCGAACCTGGTACGCAATCACTTGACGAAATCATCGGATCCGTGCAGAAAGGGGTATATATCGAGAAGCTAGCCGCGCCCGAGGTCAATCCCTTCAGCGGTGCGTTCGCCCTGGAAGTCAGGAATGCGGCGATCATCGAAAAGGGAGAACTCAAGGACCACGTGAAGTACGCCCTCCTTGTCGGAAACATGTTCGAGGGTCTGAAGAACGTAGCCGCCACAGGGAGGGAACTTCGTCCGAGCCATGGCTTCCTCACCGCCACGGGCTGCTGCTATCTGCCGCCGATGGCATTCGATGGATTCGAACTCGTCGGACAGAAGTAGGTGCCACTGATCGCGGTCATCTAGGGAGCCTGCGGCTTATGCCGTCGCATTAGATGCGATGCGAAAACACATTTCGCCCGAAGATATCAAAGAAGTAGTGGGCCCCGCCCCCCCTCAGGACGGGGCCAGACGCGAAAGCGCCCTCCTCGACGCCCATATCAGGCAACCTCTCCCCCTCTCCCCTTTTTGTTTGAGCCTGCCTGTTGCCTAATAAGAATGGTCTACCTACGTATATAACAGGTGTCTGGTGTTCACCACGCGATTTACCACATACCAATCCGGCTACCAACCCTCCCTTACACCCCTCCCTTCCAGACTGTTATCAAAAGGGGAATCATTGCTCGATACATATATATCACGGTATCCTTATGAAATGCCGAGTGTGGCGATGAGGGTTTCCCCTCCCCTCCCCCTGATAGTCACGGCGCTCCATGAGGCACCGTCGGAAATGGCCATTCGCCGAGGCTTCGAGGCCGGGCGCGTCATCGGCGGAGCGGCGGCGCTGGTCTTCGAATTCATTTTCGGGAGGAAAAAGAAAAGCCCGCCCCCGGGCAATCACATCGTCCCGACGGTGCCGAAGATCAACATGAGTCCTGGGAGCACCTACCTCCTGCCCTCCTCCAAACCGGACATGGCGTTCAAGATCTTTGCGAAGGAAATCAGGAACGGCGCCAACGGCATGATAATCACCCGTCTTCACCCAGGGGAGGTCAAAGCGAGGTTCAGCGTCGGTTCATGTCCAATCCACTGGCTCAGCAGGGCGTTCACGAAGGAGAGCATGAGCCCCACCAACCTCGGCGCGATGGCAGAGCAGATAGAAGGCTTCGTGTCCAAGAACAACAACCCGCTCGTGCTGCTCGACGGCATCGAATACCTGATCGTCCAGAACGACCTGCAGAAGGTCGTGAGGTTCATCTCCTCCGTCCGCGACAGCGTAGCCCTGCACAGCGCGCGAATGGTCATACCCTTCAACATGCAGAGCGTCGACGAGAGCGGGAGGGCGCTGATAACCCGCGACCTCCACGTGATCAAATGGAATGATTAAATGGACAGAGACGACTCGCCCTCCACGCCGATGCGGTTCTACAAGACCTATGTTCAGGGGTTCGACGAGGCTCTGGGTGGCGGCATCCCCAAGGGGCACGTCATGCTCATATCAGGGCCTCCGGGAACGATGAAGTCTTCGCTGGCCTACAATATCCTCTACCAAAACGCGATCAGGGAGGACATCAAGGGCGCCTACCTCACCCTTGAGCAGAGCAAGTCCAGCCTCGAGTTCCAGCTGAGCAGGATGGGGATGGACATGGAGAGGGTCGAGGATCGCGTGCAGATACAGGACCTATCCCGAATACGGCTGGGCATCGAGGAGCTCCGCGGCAAGGCCCGTTTCGGCACCCCGGCCGAGAGGCCGTGGCTCGACGTGCTAAAGAGGCACATCGAGGATGTGAAGGAAGGGCACCCCTTCGAGCTGTTAGCCCTTGATTCGCTGCCCGTTCTCGAGATCATCTCGGGCCTGAGGGAGAGGCGCATCAACCTGTTCCAGTTCTTCGGCTGGCTGAAGGGGCTTGGGTGTACGAGCTTCGTCATCTCTGAGGTATCGCCCGATCCCAACACCGTGCATGACGAGGATTTCCTCGCGGACGGTCTGTTGTATCTGACGATGGAGAAGGTCGGAGGGCTCGACGTCTACCGCCGCATAAGGTGTGTGAAGATGCGAGGGGTGAACCACAGCACTGGCATCTACACGCTCGAGTTCAAGGAAGGCGGGTTCAAGGTGAGCCAGGTCATCTGACGTCCGACTCGTGAACGGCCTTCAGGTACCGCATGAGCGCCCGCTCCTCCGGGGTGAGTCCCTTTGCGTTGACCTCCTCGTCAGCATACTCTGACAGCAGCTTGATCTCCAGCGGATTCCCGCGCGCCAGCCTGTAGGCCTTGTTGAACTCCTCCTCCTCCAGCTGTGGCGCAATTCTGCGGCACGAGTCCTTGTCAAGACCACGAAGCAGCACCTCTTCGAGGAGCTTTTGGGTCTTCATGCTCCTCCCCCAATGTGGCATCGTCCTGGCGGTAATCAGCGTCTGATTCCCCGTCGCCGCGACCGCCTCGACCAAGGCATGTGTCACATCCACGACGTCCTCAAGTTCGTCGAGCAAATCATCGATCACAAACAGAGCACCGAGGTCGATGAGGGACGCCTCGAACTTCTTGCCCAAATCATCAATCCCGTCATGCTCCTCGATCCTGAAATCGATCCTGCCGATCTTGTGCAGGAAATCTGACAGGGCTCCCGCGAGCCTGCCCGCAGTCGTGGCGGGAGTGATGGAAAACCAGAAGACAGGCCTCCTCCCCTCGAGGGAATCGACCGACCGCTTCGCAAGCATGGTCTTTCCGATCCCCCTGGCCCCGGTGATGACCAAGACGGGCGGTTCTCTCAGCTGGAGCCAGGAGCGGACTTTCTTGAGCTCGTCGATTCTCCCGTGGAAAGGGGCCTCGGCGGGCGCCCCGACGATATGACTCACCGCCTCAGTTTCCTTCTTCTTCGCCTTCGCCCTGAAAATGTCCAGGACGTTGCGCTCGTCCAGAGCCGCCAGCATTGCCGTAAACGTCCTTGGCGGGAGGAGAAGCTTCCTCGCCTCGCCGGCGGGCATCTCCCGCAATCTCTGGCGTGAATCACGAATCGAGACAAGGGTTTCGCTAACCCTCCTGTGGATATTATTCGCAACCGCCATCCCCTCCGCGGTGATCAGGTAAATCTTCCTGCGCCGGATCTCCCCTTTCACTCGCGCAGTGGCTTCCCTGATGAGACCCTGCTTTTGCAGGGTCTTCGCCGCCCTTGAGACGTGGTTGACGCGTATGGCGAGGGCATTGGCGATGCCGTCCTGCGTCATGGGCGCGGGAACGTCGATCGTCTGGCTGGCGGAACCGCTCTCCTTGAGGTGGAGGAGTATCCTCTCGTTCACAGTGAAGAGGCGCTTGTCGAGGCGGGATTCATCCCTTGCCATCTTGCTCTCGCTGTCGATGCGGCGTGTCGAATAAAAAGGTATCGCGCTGACTGCGCGGTGCACGCGTTTTCGCTTCAACCCCCAATCTGGATTGTCATTGTCGTTGCCGTCAAGCCGCCGTCGTCGTCAGCAACCGTCAGCGTGATCGTGTACGTGCCGGCAATCCCGTAGATGATTGCCTGCTCATCCGTTGCAGACATGGGGTTGACATCAGGGCTCGGATACGGATCGGGACCGACGCCGTCGTTGTAGTAGATCGATGTCATCGTCCTCCCGTCCCCCGAATCCCATGTGAACGTGAGGTCGTCGCTGCCCGGGTCCGTGGCCGTCGCCC
>Ga0316620_10000934_pt1 | contig 12176 bp, 6 predicted proteins | sample OWC_Aug_M1_C1_D5_FD_207651 | JGI IMG/M metagenome (GOLD analysis project Ga0316620, IMG submission 207651) | Wetland soil microbial communities from Old Woman Creek delta, Ohio, United States - OWC_Aug_M1_C1_D5_B | ecosystem: Environmental > Terrestrial > Soil > Wetlands | place: USA: Ohio... | reverse complement strand
CGACGTCCCGGAGGTCGAGCGCGTTGACGTGGTCGAGATCGAGCGTGCCGTCCTGCGGGCCAGTCGGTTCTTTGATTTCGTGAACCGGGGAGTGCTGTCGGATCCCAAGGTCCACGTCATCGAGGACGACGCCCGCAGCGCGCTGCAGCTGGCGCGCGAGCCGTACGACATCATCGCCTCCGAACCGTCGAACCCGTGGATCGCGGGCATCGCGTCGCTCTTCACTGCCGAGTACTTCCGGATCGCCGCCGGTCGCCTCCGTCCGGACGGGATCCTCGCTCAATGGCTCCAGACCTACCGTGTGCCGCCGAGCCTGGTCGCGGTGGTGGTGGCCAACGTGCGGGAGGTGTTCCCGCACGTACAGGTCTGGTACGCGAACCCGTCCGATCTCATCATCCTGGCCTCGCGCCAGCCCATCGTCTGGAGGCGGGAGCGTGTCGCCCGCCTGACGGAGACCCCCGGTCCAATCCGCGACGCGACGCGCGACTACCTGCGTATGGACCGCCCGGACCAGCTCTTGGGGCTGTACCTGCTGGGCGAGCGAGGTGTCGCGCAGCTCGCGGCCACGGCGGCGTTCGCCCACAGCGACGACCGGCCTGCGCTCGAGTTCGTCGCTGCCCGCTATCTGCTCGTCGGCCCGCACGAAGGTACCGCGTTCGATTCGCTGATCGCGGTGAAGCTCGCGGCGCGCGACACCGTGCCGTCTCTGGTGGAGTGGCCGGTGACCCAGGACGACGTGCTGTTGGCCTACGCGCGGATGCTTCCCGCCACGAGCGACCTCGCGATCGGCATCGCGCGGCGGCTGGCGGCGGAGCGGCCGGACGACCCGGCGCGTCAGGCTGAGCTGGGACGCGTTCTTTTCGAGCGGCGTGACTTCCAGGCGGCAGTCGGCCCGCTGGACGCGGCTCTCGCGAGGCGGCCTGACGACGGGAAGGTCCTCCTCCAGGCGGCCATCGCGCATTACGGCATCGGCGACACCGCTGCCGCCCGTCCTCTGGTGCTGCGCGCCCGCGAGGCGGGCGGCGACAGCACGTTCGCAGCCTCCCTACTGGCGGAGATAGCGATGCGCCGGGGACAGGACTCCGTTGCGGCTGCGGAGGCCGTTCGGGCCCTGCGGGGACTCCGCCCGACGATCGCATCGCCGTTCCCAGCGGCCCTCGACAACACGATGAAGCTCCTGGCCGAGCGTGCCGGACCGGATGTCGCCGGTGTGGCGTTCGACGTCGCAGCCGCGACTCGGCCGTCGTGGGACGTCGCCTACTGGGGTGGGGCCCAGGTGTACGCACGGGGAGGGGTGCTCGGGTGCCGCCGCGCCCGGGAGCTGGCGGCGCAGTTGCCGCGGTTCGGTTGGAGGGACAGGGAGATAGCGACCCTGTTGCGACCCTGCCTGCCGTCGCCGCGTCGCTAGCGGCGGCGATGCCTGCGGACTAGCGTAGCGTCGGTGGCGTGTCGGTGCTGGTGAGCCGGCGGATCTCGCCCGCCGCTCCGATGGCGGCGTCGACGTCGAGCGAGAGCGCACGAGCCTGCTGCGTCGCCATCGTGAGGTCGCCAAGCGCCTCGGCCACGCCCGCCGATTTCAGCCGCAACAGATCGAACCGGACGTTCTGCATGGCGAGCAGGCAGGACTCCAGTTGCGACGCCAGATAGTCCCGCCGCTTGCCCAACTCGTCGAGGGTCTGGTGCTGCCGCCCGAGCAGCGCCAGGCGGCGGTCGCGGTCGCTCGAGGGCGGCTCCGCCTCCAGCGCGGTGATGCGGCTTCGGATCTTCTCTGCCGTCTCCAGCCCCAGGTCCCGGTCGAGCGCGCCAAGCGTGCGCGCCAGGTCGGTCGCCCGCGCCAGGAGCTGGTCGACGGTCGGGGCCACCTCCGGCAGCATCTTGCGCTCGGACTTCGAGAGGCGATCGAGGAGCGATAGGATGGCCGCGCGGTCGCGGCGTGCCTGCTCTATCCCCGCCGCGTGTGCCCCCAGGTCATGCGGCCGCGCGGCCAGTGCGTCCCGGCCGAGGCCCTTGGCTTCGATCGCATCGGGGGCCGGGGGTCGGTAGATGACGTCCCTCCAGGAGTAGCCGGCCGTCCAGATCCGCGCGTAGTCCTTCGCGACCGAGAACCCCCACACGGCCGCGACGAACAGCGACCATGGCGGGTCGAAGCCGTTGGTCGCGAGGTTCATCAGGATCAGCATCCCGTTGACCGACACATAGCTCGCGAGCTTGCGGCGGAACCGGACGACCATCAACGGCTCGCCGGAGGCCTTCGCCAGAGCGGCGACCTCGGCCTCCTCGGCGGCCTTCTTGTCGTCCTCGAGCGCGCGGCGCTCGGCGTGGCGAATGGCACGCCCGGGCGACCGATCAAGGCCCCCGCGGGCGCGTGAGGGCAGGGCGTCAGCCCGCTCACTCCGGAGGAGGGCGCGTGGCTGGCGTGTGCTCTCACCGGCCCGGCCGGTCGCGCGCGGCGGAGGCGTGTAGGTCGCGGTCTCGAGCGCGCGCCGCAGAGCGTCGGCCGTGGGCCACCGCCGAGCCGGGTCCTTCTCCAGACAGCGCATTACCGTCTGCGCGAGGTCACGGGGTGCGTCGGGTCGCTTCCGGTCGACCGGTGTCGGCTCCTCGGAGATCTGCTTCATCAGCAGCCCGGGGACCGTCGGCGCCTGGAACGGCAGTTCCCCGGCCAACATCTGGTACGCGACCACTCCCAGCGAGTAGATGTCCGACCGGCCGTCGATCTCGCGCTCGCCGGCGGCCTGCTCGGGGCTCATGAACGCAGGCGTCCCGATGGCTATCCCCGCCTCCGTCAGAGTGCCGCCCTCCGCCGAGAGGGCCTTGGCGATGCCGAAGTCCGTGACCATCACCCGGCCGCGCGTGCCCTCGAGCAGGATGTTGTCCGGCTTCACGTCGCGGTGGATCACGCCCTGCTGGTGGGCGGCGGCGAGCGCGTCCGCCGTCTCGCGTGCGATGCGCCGCACCTCCTCCACGGCGAGACGGCCACGACGCTTGAGCCGCACCGCGAGCGACTCTCCGTCCACGTAGCCCATCACGAAGTAGACGAGGTCGTCCGCCTCTCCGACGGCGTGGATCGGCACGATGTGAGGGTGGGACACGCGCGCCGCCGTCTCCGCCTCGCGCATGAAGCGCGCGCGGATGTCGGGTCGGAAGGCGAGTTCGGGAGGAAGGACCTTGATGGCGACGGGACGCTTCAATCGCTCGTCGCGCGCACGGTACACGACGCCCATCCCGCCGCGCCCGACCTCGCCCTCGATCGAGTAGGCTTCGCCGAGGGCCGTGGCCAACCGGGCCTGAAGGCCGCCCTCGCCGCCGCTCTCCATCATGACAAACCGGGATGCATCGGGCCGTAGATTAGTCTCGCCCGTCGGGCGTGGCAACTGCGGACGGCCGAAGTGTGCCGTTTTGGCGCGTGTTCCCCTCTGCATTCTGGCACGAAGGGTGCCCCGGGAGAAGTGGATACGACCACATTGCGAGCTGACGATGACGGACCGAATGATCCTGCCGGTGCTTCCCTTGAGGGACCTGGTTCTCTTCCCCGGAGTCACCGCGCCGATCAGCGCGGGAAGGCCCGGGACGCTGCGAGCCATCGAGAAGGCGCTCAAGGACGACCGGCGGCTGATCTTCGCGGTGGCGCAACGCGAGAACGCGGAGGACGTCACCCCGGATGGCCTTCATGGCATGGGGACGGTCGCGCGCATCGGTCAGCTCCAGCGCGGCCTGGGCGGCGTGCAGTTGGTACTCCACGGAGAGTACCGCGCCACCGGGGTGCAGGTGACGGAGACAGAGGGGTTCCTCGTGGCGGTCGTCCGCGAGGCGCCGGATCTGGCTCCCGTCGACGTGAGCGACGCCGCATTCCAGGCCCTGTACAAGGAAGCGCGCGAACGTGCCGCGGAACTCGGACAGAAGAGCGGCCTTCCCGACGAGATGGTGCAGCAGGTCCTCTCGTCGGTCAGCGACCCCGGCCGCTTCGCCGACCTGGTCGCCGGCTACATCGACCTGAAGACCGCGGACCGGCAGGCGCTGCTGGAGGTGCTTTCCGTCGAGGAGCGGCTTCGTCGCGTCCTCATCCAGGTGCAGCGGCAGATAGCCGTGGCGAACGCGCAAGAGGACATCAAGTCGCAGGTTCAGGAGGAGATCGGCGGACGCCAGCGCGAGATGTACCTCCGCGAGCAACTCAAAGCCATTCGCCGGGAACTGGGTGACACCGGCGGCGACGCGGACACTGATGCGCTCAGGGAGAAGCTTGAGTCGCTCGAACTCCCGGAAGCGGCGCGCAAGGAGGTCGACCGCGAGCTCGGCCGCCTGGAGCGCACTTCGAAGGAGTCGATGGAGGCGCAGGTCCTGCGTACGTTCCTCGACTGGGTGGCGGAGCTACCCTGGAACGCGCGTTCCGAGGACCTGCTCGACACCCAGAGGGCTCAGACGGTGTTGGAGGAGGACCACTACGGACTGAAGGACGCCAAGGAACGCGTGCTCGAGTTCTTGGCAGTGCGGCAACTGCGGGAGAAGACCAAGGCCGCCGCACTCGGCGCGGCATCGAGCGAGACCCCCCACGGACAGGAGGACGACCGGGTCTTCCAGCGCGGTCCGATCCTCCTGTTGGTCGGCCCGCCTGGCACGGGAAAGACATCCATCGCGAAGTCCATCGCGCGGGCGATGGGCCGCAAGTATGTGCGCATCTCGCTGGGGGGCGCCAGGGACGAAGCCGACATCCGCGGACACCGCCGCACGTACGTCGGGGCGATGCCCGGACGCATCATCCAGGGCATGAAGCAGGCCGGCACCAAGAACCCCGTGTTCCTCCTCGACGAGGTCGACAAGCTCGGCGTCTCGTTCCAGGGCGACCCGGCCGCGGCCCTGCTCGAGGTGCTCGACCCGGCCCAGAACGACAGCTTCACGGACCACTACCTCGGCGTTCCGTTCGACCTGTCTGAGGTGCTGTTCATCGCCACCGCGAACGTCCTGCAGAGCATCCCCGGCCCGCTGCTGGATCGGATGGAGACGGTGGAGTTCAGCGGGTACACCGAGCACGAGAAGCTGGCCATCGCACGGCAGTACCTCGTTCCTCGGCAGATTCGGGAGAACGGGCTGAGCGACGATGACCTCGTTATCGAGGACGGAGCCATCCGGGAGATCGTCGCCGGGTACACCCACGAAGCCGGCGTGCGCCAGCTCGAGCGTGAGCTGGGGCGGCTCGCCCGGAAGGTCGCGCGACGTGTTGCGGGAGGGGACCAGGGGCGCATCGTGGTCGGTGGCGACGAGGCGAAGAGGGAGTTGGGCCGCCCGAAGGTCCGCCCGGAGCGTGCTGCGCGCGAGGATGCCGTCGGCGTCGCCACCGGGATGTACTACACGCCGAGCGGTGGGGACATCATGTTCGTGGAAGCAGTGCTGATGCCCGGCAAGGACGAACTGGTACTCACCGGGCAACTCGGCGACGTGATGAAGGAGTCGGCACGCGCCGCCCTCAGCTACGCCAAGAAGAACGCGGCCGGACTGGGCGTGGACGGCGGCGTGCTCCGAGACCGGGAGATCCACATCCACGTACCCGCAGGCGCGGTGCCAAAGGACGGCCCGTCCGCGGGAGTGACGATGGCCACGGCGCTGGTCAGCGCGCTCACGGGCCGTCCCACTCGGCACAACGTCGCCATGACCGGCGAGATAACGCTCCGGGGCACCGTGCTGCCCATCGGAGGGGTCAAGGAGAAGGTCCTCGGGGCAGCGCGGGCCGGGATCACCGACATCGTGCTCCCGAAGGAGAACGAACGGGACCTGGAGGATCTGCCCGAGGAGGTACGTCGCCTACTCGTGTTCCATCCCGTCGAGACGCTCGATGACGTGCTGGCCATCGCATTGGGATCGACTGAAGCCTCACGGGCCAGCGCCTGACCGGGGCCGTCGGCAGCTTGCCTCCTGCTTGCCGCCCTACCGGCCAAAGACGGAGCGAATCACCTGGCGGAGCAACCGAAGGACGGCTCCCGGGCCGGCCGGCTCCGTCCCTTCGAGGAAGTACTCCGAATAGGAGGCGTCGGTGGAGTCGTGCGGAGCGTATGCGCCGTCGCTCCGGCGGACGCGTAACGTGACCAGCCCGCGCGGCGGCTCCCAGGGAGCCGGGACGGCTCGGCTCGCGTAGACCTCCGCAGCGAAGAGCCCCCAGATCGGTGCGGCGAGGGTTCCACCGAAGGCACCGGCCGTGATCGTGCGTGGCCGGTCAAACCCCAGCCAGACCCCGGCGACCAAGTCCGGCGTCATGCCCACGAACCACACGTCGGCGTTCTCGTTGCTGGTCCCGGTCTTGCCGGCCACCGGCAAGCCGGCGGGGAGGCCGCGGGAAGCAGCCGTTCCGGTCCCGCGAATCACCGCATCGCGCAGCATGTCCACGACCTGGAATGCGACGCGCGGATCCAGGACCGTGTCTTGCCGAACCGGTGCGGCCTCGTATACGGGCAGTCCTGCCGATCCCTGCACTAGCATGATGATCCGTGGAGGCGCCGACACTCCGAGCGTGGCGAACGCGCCGAAGGCCGCAACGAGTTCCAGAGGCCGGACTTCCGCGGCCCCGATCGCGCTTGGCCCCACGTGGGGGATAGGCGTGGTGATCCCCATCCGATGTGCGATGGCTTCGACCGAGTCCAGGCCGGTCGCCAGGGCGAGGCGGATGGTCGGCACGTTGAGGGACCGCACCAGAGCGGTGCGCATCGTGACCGGCCCGCTCCACGAGCGGTCGCTGTTCTCCGGAGACCACTGAGTGCCGTCGCCGCGGGGAAGGACCAGAGGGCTGTCCGCCAGCAACGTCGTGGGCGGAGTACCGCGGGTCAGGGCGGCGGCATAGACGAACGGCTTGAACGCCGAGCCCGGCTGGCGCCTGGCCTGTGTCGCGCGGTCGAACTCGGAATCGCCGAAGTCCCTGCCTCCCTCGAGGGCCAGAACGTCGCCGTTGGAGGGATCGACGGCGACCATCAACCCCTGCAGGTAGGGAACACTGCCCGCCTGCGGTCGTGCGGGCCGCGGATCGTAGCGTGGCCAGCGGTAGCCGGGGAGGGACTCGACCCGCGCGAGGCCGGCGGCCAGGCTGCTCCGAGCCGCGCGCTGGATGTCGGGGTCAATCGCCGTGGTCACGGCGAGCCCGCCGGTATTGACTGTGGAGAGACCGAACCGCTCCACCAGCCACCGTCGGACCCATTCGACGACGTAGGGTGCTCGCGCGCTGAAGCCGTTGTCTGGGGCGAGGCGGAGGGGCTGGCGGATCGCGGTGCCGGCCTCCCCCTGCGAGATGAATCGCTCTTCCAACATCCTGCGGAGCACGAGGTTACGCCGCTGGAGCGCCCGATCCGGGTGGGCCCGGGGGTCGAAGAGAGCAGGGGCGTTGGCGAGCGCCGTCAGGAGAGCTGCCTCGGAGAGGGACAACTCCATGGCGTGCTTCCCGAAGTAGTGGCGCGATGCCGCTTCTACTCCGTACCAGCCATGTCCGAGGTGGATGTAGTTGAGATACGCCTCGAGGATCTCCGCCTTGCTGTGCCGGCGCTCCAGCGCCCGCGCCATCTCAGCCTCCCGCAGCTTCCTCCGCAGCGTGATCTGCCGACGATCGACCTCCTCCGGGTACATACTGCCGATCAGTTGCTGGGTTATCGTGCTCGCGCCTCGGGAGCCGAAGCCTCGGAGCACGTTGTCGCGGACAGCACCGACGAGGCCGATGACGTCGACGCCGTCGTGGAGGTAGAAGCGCCGATCTTCAGTGGCCACGAAGGCCTGAGCGACGAACGCGGGGAGATCCACCAATCGGACCCAGGTTCGTGCTTCGGGCCCTATCTCGCCGAGCAGGCCACCCCTGCGGTCGTAGACGACTGTGGCCAGCCTCGGCCTGACTATGGTCACCACCTCTTGGGCGGATGCGACGCTGGCCACCTGAACGAAAGTCGCGGCAGCCACCCAAGAGACGAGTCGCCTAGTGCCAAGCACAGTAGTCCACCACGAGCCGCCCGAGAAGTGTCTGAAAATCCGACACCGATGGATGAAAGGAGTCAGCGACTGACTCCGGTGGGCGAGTGGTCAGGGCCGCCCCGATGACAGCATTCAGAATCACGCCGGCAACAGTCCCGGGCTCCATCTCCTCGCGGAAGAAGCCATTGCGCTGGCCATCCGTGAGCACTTCGACAATCGCGCTTCGGTGAGATTCGCGCCACTGACCGACCGAGTCGTGCACCTGCTCGGGGCCCGACCTCGCGAGAGCGCAGTCAGCCAGAGCTGTTCGAATCAGCGGCTCAGTCTCCACGGCCTTCAGAATCGCTGAAATGCCGGCCTTGAGCGCCTCTGGCGGTGACGCGCCAGTGGGATTGGCAGGAGGAAACGTCGACAGAGCGGTGTGCACCGCTGTGGAATAGAGGCGTTCCTTCGACTTGAAGTAGTGGAACACCAACTGCTTATTTACTCCAGCCGCCTTGGCGATGCGCTCGACCCGCCCGCCGGCGAATCCACCCGCCGCGAACTCGACTGCCGCTGCCACGAGAATCCTGTCTCTCCGGTCCACCCTGTCCGCAGGCTCCCTTCAACCAAACGGTTGAATACGGTATGAGGCCCCACGGCGACAGTCAAGGCACCGGAATCACCTGTTTCGGCGACCGTCACCTCCTGGCGGTCTCAGGAGTCGGCCACCTGGTCCCGAGATCATTCCAGTTCAGGATGGCGTTGAAGGCCAAGCCGAAGGATCCCTGCGTATGCCACCTCCAGAATGGCCGGATGGCGAAGACCACAACGTGGCCCGTACCGTTCGGAATATCGACAACGGCAGGTCGGCCAGCCAATTCGCCTCCGCTTTCGAGCTGGCCTGACACCAGGAGGGAGTCTGTTCTGTCGTGAAATCGTACGATAACCCTCGGCAGTTGACGCCATCCATCCCTGATCGCTGCGGAGTCGCGGCGCTGCTCCGACCCCCGGCGGTCAGCGCTGTCTGCCTGGAGCAGAGGTCCCTGAGTGAAGTAGACGACCAGGGTGTCAGAGTACCCGTACGCGATCGGGCTGGCGGCATCGCGAACCTGGGACCGGAAGAGCGCTCCGCGGGCCCTGAGCTGCCGGGCATCGACAAGGCTGACGCCACGACCGATCCCGAACTCCACAGGCAGCCTGGAAGTACCGCCCTCGGTGATCAGCAGCCCGCCTCTACGTATCCATGCGTCGAGCCGTGCCAGTCCATCGAATCCGATTCCCGGACGGACGTCGTCGGTCTCATCGAGACCTCCCAGGCTCGGCGTCTCAGCGGTTCTCCTCCACGGGACCGGCGGTCCGACCATAGGCATCCCGGCCACTAGGGACCGGGCGTTGCCGGCTGCGTTCGGGAAGACGAGCACGTCGACTCGGGCAAGCTGGGCGCTGTCGCGCAGGTCCTGCGTTGAGAGGTAGGTGTACGGGATCCCGAGGCGGTCGAAGGCGTATCTCACCCACCCCTCATCCTGCGTGTTCTGCCAAGTGTGGACCAGGCCGACACGCGGCACATCCAGTTCGTGGCGTGCAACGCCCGGCACCTCCAGTGCGGCGACCGCGGTCAGGCCGAGCGAGTCGATGGCGCTGGCGACCAGCCTTTCCGCGTCGCGCACCGACCCGGCCAAGGGGATGATCACCGTGCCCGCCGTGAATGTCTGCCCCTCAGCCGTGAACGACTCCTCCGCGGCGAACATCCGGACCTGCCGCAGGCGGAACCGGAACACGGCGAAGTTCGACTCCGTGGTCGCGGGGACCAGGAAGGCCGCCCGGGCCGTGGACGGTCCCGTGATCACTCCACGGATGCGCACGTCGTCCGTCAGGAGAGAGAGCGGTTGCCCGAGCACGGCCGAGTCGGTCACAGGTAGTGCCGCCACGTTCCGCGCCGCGCCGAGGGTCCACCCTGTGTCATCGTAGGGGTTCGGGTCGGTTGGCCGGTAGGTCTGTACAGTGAGCAACTCGTGCGCGAGGGGGCCGTACGGCTGGTCTAGTCGCACCAGGTAGTCCCCTTCGGTCACGCGAAGCGCCCCGGCATCGAACGCTCGCACGGCCCGATGGACCTCGATCCCGTGAAGGCGGAACAGGTTCACCAGCTCAGCCGCCTCGATGCGGCGAGGCTGCGAGGCGGGGATCAACCATGCCCTTGTCGGCCCGGAACGCCCTCGCTCCACGGCGCGGCGCGACTTCAACCAGAAGTTCTCCAGGAACTGCGAGCCGTTGCGCGCGACGTAGTCGAGGGCGACGAGCGCCCCCGATTGCTGGTAGTTGATGTTGTTCCGGATGCACCAGCGCACGCCTTGGAGAGGCGGGTTGGGGCGATACCACTCCACGCTCACTTGGGCGGGGCTCAGTCTCGCGGTGTCGCACTCGGCCCCGAAGCCGGTGTACGTCTCATAGAACCGGCCCACAGAGTTGCGGAGATTGGCGATGAACATGATGTAGTTCGGGGTCCAGCCGTCGTAGAAGCCGTGTGTCCAGACACCGGGCAGGCCTCGCTTGGTGAGTTCGGTGACCTCCTGCGTGGCCAGCGCGTACCACTCGTTCACGGTGATCGCGTCGATCGCCCGGTTGTACGGACCCGTGCCGGTCGAGGTGTAGAGGAACGGCACCGACTCTTGGAGGTCGTGAAGCACGGTAGGGTGCCATTCGAAGTAGCCGGCCAGGATGTTCCGTGAGAGCACTTGGGAGAGGACGATTCCGTCGCGGTTGTTGTCGTGAGCGGTGTACCTGCCCCAGTAGACCAGGGGAGGTCGCACGCCCTGGTGGTTCCTACCGTACTGGTAGACATCCACCATCCGGTCCCGGCCGTCCACCTCGAGTACCGGCGTGACGAGCGTGATCTCGCGCTCGCGGATCCCGCGTATCATCGGTCCCTCGTCCACGACCAGCCGATACGCGAGTTCCATCAGCATCTCTGGCGAGCCCGTCTCGCCCGAGTGGATCGACCCTGTCAGGTAGTAGATCGGCTTGCCTCGCGCGATGAGCGCCCGTGCCTCGGCCTCGCTCAGCCCACGCGGATCAGCGAGTCGTCTGGTCACCTCGCGGTACGTGTGGAGGCTCGACAGGGTGCCGGGGTCGGCGATCGCGGCCACGATCATCTCTCGACCCTCGTCCGACATGCCGAGTGAGAAGACCCGGATGCGGTCCGACGCCGCGTCCAGGGCCCGGAAGTACCGGTTGATATCGGCGACACGGCTGAGCCGCCCTATCGTCCCCGGCACGTACCCGAGCGTCCCCAACGGCGTCGGCACGCGCGGGTCGGCCGGCAGGTGGTCGGTCAGGTCGGTATTGAACCGGGGTTCGGAAGTCAGGTCGCGAATCTGTCGGGTGTAGGCGGTATCGACGGGCTGCTGTGCGCTGACAGCCGCGGCGCAGACGCACGAAGCGGCGACCAGTACTGCGAGCGTTCGAGTCATCGGCAAAGCTCCTGCGTGGCGGGCGGAGCGGGCGACCATCGGAGGCGAGCGAATGTGCAGCGACAGGAGAGCCGCTGCAAGGAACCGGGCCTGTCGGGACGACTCCGGGGCTAGTCGTCCGCGATCTTGCCCTGATCGAAGGCGCGCTGTGCGGCGGCGAAGGCGGCGGCGAGGTCCAGGACGTACTGCTCCAGCCCCGCGAGGTCGGCGTTCTCGACGGCACGTCGCGAGCTGACGAGCCTCTGCACCGCATGCTCCGCGCTGCGACTGCAGTCGGTGATGTCCGGGAAACCGTACGAGCCACCGGAGCCGGCGAGGCGGTGGAAGTAGAGATGGAGGTCGTTCAGTGCGTCCGGCTGGCCGAGCCGCAGTCTCCCCAAGGCTGCAGACAGTTCACGGACCCGCTCCGGGGCCTCGCCGAGGTAGATGGCGCGGAGCTCGTGCAGCGCGTCGGCCAACGGATCGTGAGTGGCGTCTTCCATATGCCTCTAGTCGGGCCGGGCGTCGCTCAAGATACGCGGTCGGCGGCCACCGAGGCGAGTTCCCGCCGGACCAGATGTCGGATGAACGGGACGAGAACTGAATCCTCGGCCTGCACTCCCCTCCATGCGTCGTCACGAACCACCGCACAGATAGCCCCGCGCCGATCAACTACCAGGGCAATCGGCAGGCCTCCCCAGTAGCGCCGAAGCTCCTCCTTCGGAACTACCCGGTGCCGGCATCCTGCCGGGGCGGGCTCTCCAAGAGCTAGGACCCGGGTGGAGATGCCCCGCTTCACGGCTTCCTCCAGTG
>Ga0316620_10000933_pt1 | contig 12178 bp, 6 predicted proteins | sample OWC_Aug_M1_C1_D5_FD_207651 | JGI IMG/M metagenome (GOLD analysis project Ga0316620, IMG submission 207651) | Wetland soil microbial communities from Old Woman Creek delta, Ohio, United States - OWC_Aug_M1_C1_D5_B | ecosystem: Environmental > Terrestrial > Soil > Wetlands | place: USA: Ohio... | reverse complement strand
GAACGACGCGGCCAGCAGCCGCACCAGGTCCACCCCCGCGGCCTGCGCGTCGCCGACACGTCCCAACCACTGCCGGGCCAGCCCGCCATTGCCTTGCTCGAGCTCGATGCGCGCCGCGGAAAGACAGAGGTTGACAGCCCGGGCCGAAGCCGGCTCCTCGAGGACCATCTGCCAGGCCTTGTCGAGCAGCTCGCGGCCCTCGTCAACCTGGCCCAGGCGCATCTCGTTCCAGGCCAGCGAGACCGTCAGATCAAGGTTCGACGGATCGCGCCGCAGCAGCTTGCGCAGGGCTGCGGCGGCCTCCTCGTGGCGCTTCAGAGTGGACAGCAGCAGTGCCTCGATGGTCCGCGCCCGGTCCGAGTCCGGTTCCGCGGCGAGGACCCTGCGGACGACGAGCAACGCCTGCTCCGGCCTGCCGCCCGTCGAGAGCAGGCTGGCGGCCCGGAGGAGCCGGTCGAGGTCGTCATCGCCGATCCCCTCGAGCATGGCCTCGGCCGCCTCGACCGGCCGTTCAAGCTCGACCAGAAGCTCGACCAGATTGTCGCGACACTCCTCGATGATGAGCGGTGCCCGCGCACAGCGGGTGAACTCCTCGACCGCCTCCTCAGCTCGCCCCAGGCTGCGCAGCAGGCTGCCGTGGTAGGCGATGAGCCGCGGATTCCCGTCTCGCGTCGCGCGCACTTGCGCCACCAGGGCCTCGGCCTCGGCCACCCTGCCCTGTCGGTGGTAAACCTGGGCCAGGGAGAGCTGGAGGTTGGCCTCGTCCGGTCGCGCGTCGAGGGCGGAACGCAGCGCGGACTCGGCCCGCTCAAGCAGGTCGGTGCGGTGCCCGGCGAGCTGGGCCAGCCCGAGGCCGAGGGTTCGCTCGCCGTACCAGTCGAGGCTGCCGGCCTTCTCCAGCACCTCGACCGCGGTGCTCGCCAGGCCCATCTCGAGGAGCAGCGCCGCGTAGCGGATCCGCACCTCCGAACGACTCGGGTCCTCCTCCATCGCCTTCGCGTAGGCGCTCAGCGCTTCGCTGACCTGGCCGCTCGACTCAAGGAGCCGAGCCTCGAGGAAGGTGGCAAGACCCGCCGGAAGGCTGGCGCCTGATTGCTCTTTGCCGTCTGGGCCCGCCGGCTGCCGGAGCTCCGTGGCGGGCTCCGCCGCCGCCTCCGGGGGAGGCTGGCTGCCGGCCGCACCCGGCACCGCGAGCACGACCAACCCGACGAGCGACATGAACCGACGTCTCACGTTACCGCTCCCTTCCGACGAGTGTAGCGCGACCGGCGCCTCTTGGGCCTGGTACAATCCCGGCCCGATGGACGAGGCCACGCACCACGCCAACCTGTTTACGGAGAGACGTTTTGACCAGATCGGCCTGCCCGATCCCATTGTCCGCGCCATTGCCGAGCTCGGCTTCGAGCGCCTGACGCAGGTCCAGGACCAGGTCCTTCCCATCGCGCTCGAGGGGCGCGACGTGGTCGCCCAAGCCCAGACCGGTTCGGGCAAGACCGCCGCCTACTTGATCACCATCTTCACCCACATCCTGGGCCATCCCCGCACCAGTCCGCCCACGACCCCGCGGGCCCTGATCGTGGCCCCGACCCGCGAGCTGGCGGTGCAGATCGCGGGCGATGCCGAGTCCCTCGGTCGCCACACCGGGTGCACGACCCACGTGGTGTTCGGCGGCCTCGACTACCGCAAGCAGCGACTGCTCTTGGAGCAGGGCACCGACCTCCTCATCGGCACTCCCGGTCGTCTCATCGACTACCACAAGCAGGGTGTCTACTCCCTTCGCCGGACCGAGCAGGTCGTCATCGACGAGTGCGACCGGCTCTTCGACATGGGCTTCGCCGAAGACCTCCACTGGATCCTGCGCCAGCTGCCGCGCGCCTCGGAACGCCAGTCGATGATGTTCACCGCGACCCTCTCCTACCGGGTGATGACCCTCGGCTGGCGCCAGATGAACAACCCGCAAGAGGTGCTCGTCAATCCCGAGCAGCTGACCCCCGAGACCGTGGCGCAGCGGCTCTACCACGTGTCGTCGCGCGAGAAGCTCTCGCTCCTCCTCGGCTTGCTGCAGCATGAGGGGAGCACCCGGACCATGATCTTCGTCAACACCCGGGTCGCCGCCCGACGCCTGGTCGAGCACCTCGAGCGCCACGGCTATATGGCGCGCGGCCTGACCGGCAACGTGGATCAGAGTCGGCGCCTGCGCGTGCTCGACGATTTCCGCGACGGCCGCCTCCCGATCCTGGTCGCGACCGACGTCGCCAGCCGCGGCCTCCACATCGAGGGCGTCAGCCACGTCATCAACTACGACCTTCCCCAGGACCCCGAGGACTACGTGCACCGCATCGGCCGCACCGCCCGCGTCGGGGCCGAGGGCAAGGCGATCACCCTGGCCTGCGAGGACTACATCTACTCCCTCGACGCGCTCCACAAGCTCCTGGGCTACGAGATACCCACCGTGGCCGTCACCGACGAGCTTTTTGCCGAGGTCTTGCCGCGCGGGCCCCGCCGCAGCTCTGGTGAGCGGAAGGCGCGACAACCCCAGGACAACGAGCCGAGGAGCGAGCCGAGGAGCGATCGCAAGCCCCCGCGACGTCGCAGCCGGCGCAGTGGTCGCGGCCGCTCGAAGGGCGGCGCAGCGGCGAAGGTGGACGCGGCAAGCTCGAGTGAGTCGAAACCGGCGTGAACCGCCGAGACGGTAGGGTTGAGGCGTGCAGGCCTCAGCCCGCACCCGTCTGCCCTACCTCCGGTCGCTCTCGCCCCACGAGCTGGAGAACGGCAGCTCGGGCCTCTTCTGGTCCGACCACTCGGGCAGCAGCGGTCCCCGGCGCAACGGGTCGCACCAGACCACGTGCCGAGGCGCTCCCGGCAGCTGGAGGGTCCGTACGACGAGCCAACGCTTGAGCTCGACCAGCTCCACGGCGCCCGACTCGAGAGCCACGGCGACGTGGCTCTGGGTCGGCGCAGCGGCCAGAACGAGCGGGGGGGTGGCGAGCGGCAGCGAGCGCGGCCGCTTGAGCTTGAGCGTTCCCTGCTTGGCAGTCAGGCGCCACAGCACGAGCTCGCCCCGGCCCTCAGCCGAGGCGACCGCCGCGATCATCATCTCGGGCAGTCCGACGAAGGCCACGTCCCGCGGTCGCCCGGTCAGCGGCACCGTCAAGACGGTCGCCAGGGTGGAAGGCTGGACGAGGCGGATGCACTGCCCCTCGGCGTCGGCCAGGGCGAGCAGGCCGAGAGCGGGCGCCAACGCCATTCTCAGAACGTCGCCCTCGAGCTCCTGTCGATAGACCTGGCGTCGGTTGACCAGGTCCACCGCCGACATCAGGGACGGTCCCTCGCCGGTCGGGCTGCGTTCCAGAACCAGGAGCGAGGTCTCCTCGGGGGTGACCACCGCCTGCCAGGGCGCGACGAGCTCGGCCTCGATCTCGACCAGCCGCGCCCGCTCCGGGTAGGAGACCAGCAGCACGTTGCCCGCCAGGACCAGATAGCGGTCGTCCGATGGCCCGAAGACCGGCGTGGAAACGCCGACCAGCCGCTCGACAGGCATGCGTCTCCTGAGGTCGAACACGGTCGTCGCCCCGTTGACCAGGTCAGGGGCGAAGAGGACCCCGCCCGGGGCCGGGTAGAGCCATCCCACCGGGCCGGTGGAGAAGCCCGCCTGCCACTCCGAGCCGACGTCGGCCAACACCACCTGCTCCCCCACCGAGGCGGCCACGATCCCGGCCAACGGGAGGTCCTTGGCGACGCTGGCAGGCAGTCCGGTGACGACCGCGAGCAGGGCCAACACCAGGCTACGGCGCGCCAGGTCCATCGTGTCACTCTACTCCCGCCGCCCGGCCGCGAGAAGCCGCGCCAGAGCTTCACCATGCCATACTCGGCCGCGTGAGGCAGCTGACCGAGGACCTCAAGACGGCCGGTCGCGCGCTCGGCTTCGACCTCGTCGGCGTGGCCGAGGCCGCTCCGGCGTACGGGGTCGAGCGGCTGCGGGCATGGCTCGACGCCGGACGGCAGGGGGCGATGGCCTTCATGGGGCGGACCGCGAGCCTGCGCGGCGACCCCCGCCACCTGCTCCCCGGCTGTCGCTCGGTGGTGGCCGTGGCCGTCAGCTACCGCAGCGCTCTGCCCGCCTCGACCTCGCACCCGGACGATGACCGGGTGTGGGTCTCCCGCTACGCCTGGGGTCGGGACTATCACCGCCTGCTCAAGGGCCGGCTGGTCGAGCTCGGGCGCTGGCTGGGGAACCGTGTCCCCGGCTGCCGCTGGCGCACGACTGTGGACACGGCTCCCATCCTCGAGCGCGAGTGGGCGGCGCGGGCCGGGCTCGGCTGGATCGGCAAGAGCACCTCGCTCCTCAACCGTCGCCTCGGCTCCGAGCTGTTCCTCGGCACCCTCCTGACCGACCAGCAGCTCCTCCCCGACGACCCGGTCCCGGTTCACTGCGGCCGCTGCACGGCCTGCCTCGACGCCTGCCCGAGCCAAGCCCTGGTCGCGCCCGGGCAGCTCGACGCCCGCCGCTGTGTGGCCTACCTGACCGTCGAGCACCCAGGCGAGGTCCCAGGCGAGCTCCGCCGGGCCGTCGGCGCCATGATCGCCGGCTGCGACGTGTGTCAGGAGGTGTGCCCGTGGACGCGGCGGGCGCCGGCCGACATCCACCCCGACCTTCAGCCCACGCCGCACCGCTACCGTCCCCGCCTGGCCGACCTGGAGCGACTTGCCGAGGACGAGTACCGGAGCTGGCGTCGTGGCTCGCCGCTCAACCGCATCCCCTACGTCAGGTTCCGGCGGAATCTGGCGTTGGCGCGGGAGAACATGACGGGACGGTACGGCAGTCAGCCGTGAGCTGTCAGCTTTCAGCGCTCAGCCGTCAGCTCCCCCTCCCTCCCAGGGCCCCGTCCGGAGGACGGATCGGCTTTGACCGCTGACGGCCGGCTCGAGAGTCACAAGTCTCCTCGACGGGACAAGAACAACGGCGCGTCCGCGGAGTGCCGCGGACGCGCCGAGCTGCCCGGTTTCGTCGAGATCAGCGCTTGAGCGGGCGCAGGACCATGGTCAGGTCGCGGCCCTCGAGCTCCTTGGACGGCTCCCGATCCACCTTGGCCACCTTTGCCAGTCCCTCGTGGACCCGCCGCAAAAGCTCGAAACCGTTCTCGGGCCGCCGCATCTCGCGCAGCCGGAACATGATCGTGATCTTCACGTGCTTGCCCTGCTCGAGGAACTTCTGGGCCAGGTGAACCTTGGTCTCGAAGTCATGGATGTTGATGTTGGGCCGAAACTTGACCTCTTTGAGGTCGACCTGGTGCTGCTGCTTCCTCGCCTCGCGCGCCTTCTTCTCCTGCTCGTAGCGGAAGCGGCCGTAGTCCATGATCTTGCAGACGATGGGCCGGGTGTTGGCTGCCACTTCGACCAGGTCGAGGCCTTTGGCGCGTGCCATCTTGAGGGCCTCGTCGACCGGCACCACTCCGACCTGGTTGCCCTCGTCGTCGATCAGCCTCACCGGTGAGAGGCGGATGCGCTCGTTGATTCGTGTTTGTGGAGCTTCAGGATCCTCGCGAAAAGCGAACTTCCGAATGGCCAACCTCCCCCTGTTCCAGTCCCCTGATGGCTACTCGATCCCGACTGACCCGATGTCACTGAGCAGGATCGAGGCCAAATTATAGCAAAGTGTCGCGCGCCCAAGGCCGCGGCTGGGAAACCTGTCGGGGCCCCCATCGAGCTGCAGGCCGGGCATCGCCCGCTCGCGTGCGGCCGCGGCCGAGCCGCGGCCGGAGGCGGTCCTCACCGAAATCGTCAGGGCGCTCCCACGGTCGCGTCCCACGCGCTGGTGTCCCCGGACTCGAAACCATCTGCGAACAGCGGGCACTCGCCCATGGCCGAGATCTCCACGTCGTCGATGTGCCAGCCGTCGTAGGTTTGGGAACCGTCGGTCTCGAGCCGGAACCGAATCTGGAAACTGGTGCTGCCCGCGTACGCGGAGAGGTCCACAACCTCCTCGGTCCACCCGCTCGCGGTTCCGTTGTAGGCTGCGAGCTCGGTCCACGTCGAACCGTTGGTAGTCACCTCCAGGTAGCCGTAGTCCCACCCGGACTCGAGGGCGTAGGTGTGGAAGAACCTCAGCTCCGGACCCGACAGGGCGGCCAGGTTCATTACCGGCGAGGTCAGCGAGACGTTGATGCTGTTGGCATAGCTCCCGCCCGGTGAGTCACTCCAGGCATTGGCCGGCGAGTGGCTCGCCTCGGCGCTGATCGCCCACGGGGCCTGGGCTGTCCAGCCGATGTTCCCCGACTCGACGTCGTCGACGAAGGCCACGGTTTCCTGCAGGGTCATGAAGGGATCCGTGGGTCCGGCGCCCCGGAGGTTGCCGAGCAGGTCCATCGAGGTCACCCGCACCGTGTACCAGGAGCACTGGTCGAGGCCGCTGATCAGCAGCGAGTGGGCGGTCACGTAGTCGGTGGACGAGGCCACCGCCCCGCCCGGAGTGGCCTGGGCCCACGAGTTGGAGGGCTCGTCGGTGTCCCAGCTGACCACGGCCGAAGTCGCGCCGATCTCGCTGACCTGCAGGTTGGTGATCACCGGCCCGGCGCAGTCGAGGGTCGCGGTGTCGGTCTTGTCGCCCGGCAGCCCGGTGCCCACGTCCGCGTCGTGGTAGGTCACGGTCAGGGTGTCGGCGTTGGCCACCGGGAGGTCGGTCCCGAGCACCGCGGTGCCCTGGAAGCGCACCGCGCTCCCGGCCTGCTCGTAGAGGGTCACGCTGGTGCTGCCCCCGGAAGGAGTCGCGGCCAGGTTGACGGTGATGGTCCCCAGACCGTCGAGGTCGTTGTCGAAGACGTCGATGGTGACCGTCGCGTCGCAGCGGTAGACGCCGGCGTTGAGCACCACCACGCCGTCGGAGCCAGCCGCCACCATGGTCGTCGCGTCGGTCGGGAGGTGGTTGTGGGCGGTGACCCGGACCAGGAGGTCCGAGCCGGCCGCCGGCGCGTCGATGTGGAAGACCGCGGTCCCGGAGGCGTCGGTGTAGCCGGCCCCGAGCAGAGCTCCGTCCTGGGTCACGCCGACCAGGGCCCCGGGCACGAGGCCCCGGCCCGGGTCGCTGACCGTGACCGTGAAGTCGTCAGTCGCCACGGGTGGGACAACTGGCGGGGCGCCCACGGTCATGGCGATGGGCTGACGGGTGAAGGGGTCGAGGGTCGGATCGCCGTCGAGGTTGTAGCAGCGCCAGTAGTACTGCTCGTTGGACTGGTTGCTCAGGGTGACCTGGGTCAGGCCGGCGTAGCAGGCCGCGCCCTGGGAGTACTGGCGGTCCATCGGGCTCGCGTTGCCGGCCATGTCGGCGTCGAACAGCGAGTCGAAGAAGCCCCGCTCGAGCCAGTCGTCGCCGTCCCAGTAGGTGGAGGCCGAGCCGCCCCAGTAGGAGACGAAGCCCTTGTTGGCCTGGATCACGGTCGTCTCGCCGAAGACGTCGTCATAGTTGTGGAACTCGTTGGACGAGCAGGAGTGGCCGAAGCCGAGCGGGTACTTGTCGACGTTCGTGAAGTTGGGCATGTCGCCCGAGCTGAGCGGCGGGGGCCCGCTCCAGCCGGACGGACCGGAATGGGCGGAGTACACGGCCCAGGCGCGGCCGCCGGTGGTGAGGTCGGCGATCAGGTCCGCAACGGAGTGGTTGGCGGTCTCGAGCCACCGGGTGCACTCGGTGCCGAACGGCTGCATCAGCTCGGCGATCACGTCCGCGTGAGTCGTGACTCCGGCCCCTTGGTAGCCGGAGCCCTCCATGAACAGGGCGCGGTTGAGCCAGGCCGAGTTGGCCGCGGTCGGCTGCTCGTAGAACAGGATCTTGTCGCGCATGGCGATGAGCTCGGTCGAGTTGTCGATCGGCCAACGGGCGATGATCATGTCCGGGTAGAGGTCGCCGTCCATCTGCACGTACGGCAGGTCGGTCCCGCCCCCACCACCAGGGCTCTCGGAGTAGGTGATGAGAGTGCCTGGCGAGTCACCGATCATGAGGATGTAGACCGGCGGGTTGGCGCCGCCGTAGAGGCCGGTGATGTGGTTCTTGATGGTGGTGGTGGTCGTGCCGGTGACGTCGGTGGTCGCGACGCTCACGTGGTAGCCGCAGCTCGTCTTCCAGTCGACGAACGGTTGCAGGTCGGTCACGAACTGCGGCGGAGTGATGATCAGGAGCTCGACCGGGGCCGAGTCAGGGTAGGCCCAGCCGGCAGCCTTGCCGCCGAAGTTGAGGTTGAGCGTGTTGCCGATCAGGAAGCTGTCGAAGTGACGGCTGGCCAGGCGCTGCTTGCGCGCCTGGGTCGCCTTGAGGTCGGCGCCGGTCAGCGCCAGCGTCACCCGCACCCGGCTCGCGACGTGGATCAGGCCCTTGGCCGGCTCGTAGCTCACCGGCGCCAGGGTCAGCATCACCAGCCGGTGGTCGCGAATCGTCACCGGCTCGCCCAGGGACAGGGGCTCGGGGGCGACCAGCCCCTGGTACGCCGCAGGGTCATGGCTGAAACGCCAGGCCCGCGCCTCCTTGCAGTCGCACTTGGGCTGCGGCAGCTGGACCGGGTAGAGGGTCGCCGGCAGCCCCTTCGCGCCGAGGTCCACGAGCTGCTCCTCGAGCACCAGGGAGTCGGCCGTAATGACGGCGCCGGCCGGGATCTCCACGAAACGGCGCAGGGCGGGCAGCATGGGCTGGCCGACCTCGCCGATGCCACCCAGGCCCGGGATCTCGACCCGCGTGAAGTCGCCGTACTCGGTGTGCACGGCTTCGAGCTCCAGGCCCGGCAGCTCGACCTCGAGCTCGACGACCTGAGTGCCGGTCAGCGCCTCCTTGACGCTGAGCTCGCCCGCCGGCTCCTCGCTCGCCAGCGGAACCCAGGTGCCGGCCGAGCTCACGCCAGCAGCCGCACCGATGATCAGCACCGCCCAGACCAACCGCGTCCGCGTCATGTCTTCCTCCTGTGGTTCCGCCGCCCGGCGCGCCGGTGAATCGAAGCCCCGGCAGAGCCCCGAGCTGCGTCGAATCGGCCCGCCGTGCCCTCCACCGGCTGCTGTTGCGTCACGCGGCGGAACCTACCGCGCGCATCTTCTCCGTGTTCTATGGCGATTGTCAACTTTGAGACTGATGATGCGCTGAGCTCTCATCTTCTCGACACGTGGAGAATGCATGCGCGGATCCACCAGGAGCCCGCTCGACGAGCCGTGCACCCGCTCACCGCTGCCCGCCGCGGGGACGACCTCGCGTCGCCGCGAAACGGCGTCGGCCCCTGTCCCCTCACCCGATCGTGGGTGCCCTGAACGCCAGGCGATCCCGGCCGGACGCAGGACAGGATCAAAGCTCGACGCGGCGAAGGTCGGCGCGGAAGAGATTCTCCGCCGGTCGGAGAGACGACCGCGTCACGGCTGAGGTTTCGATCCAGGACCAGGACAGGGAACGGCCCTATACTCCCCCACCAGTGGGCTCGCGTTCCGGCGTCGTGGCCTCCTTGGCACTCTCGGCCTGGTGCTCGGGCTTTGCCGCCCTGGCGCTGCAGCTGGTGTGGGGCCGCGAGCTGGCCCTGACCCTGGGCGGCTCGCAGTTTGCCGCGGCGACCGTGCTGACCGCGTTCATGCTCGGTCTCGGCGTCGGCAGCGGCATCGGCGGTCGGCTGGCCGACCGCGCTCGTCGCCCGGCCCTGCTGGTGGCCGCGCTCGAGGTCGGCCTGGCCGCGTTCGGCCCTGCTCTGTCGCTCGGTCTGCTCGCCCTCCCCGGCGCGGCGGCAGGCATGCTGCCTGCCGCGGCTTCGGCGACGAGCGCCGCGTTCCTCGCCCCCCGCCTCGCGCTCGCCGTCCTCCTGCTGCTCGTCCCCACCACCCTCATGGGCGCGACCTATCCGGTCCTGGCGCGGGCTGCAGGATCCTCCCTTCCCGACCTCCACCGCGCCCTGCCCGTGCTGTACGCGGCCAACACCCTGGGCGGCGTGGCCGGGGCAGCGGCGGCCGGCTTCGGGCTGCTGCCCGGCGGCGGCATCCCGCTCGCGGCCGGGGCCGCCGCTGCGGCCAACCTGGTCGCTGCGGCGATGGCCGCTCACGCCCATCGCCAGACCCTGACGCTGCCTCGCCAGGGACCGCGGACGATGGCGCTCGACCGCGAAGGGGCGGCGTCGATGCGATGGGTGCTGCTAGCCGCGGCCAGCCTCTCGGGCGCCCTGGTCCTCGGCGCCGAAGCCCTCTGGCACCGGGCGCTCATGCTGGTCCTCGCCAACTCCACGGCCACGCTTTCGCTGCTCCTCGCCCTGACCCTCACCGGTCTCGGGCTGGGCGCCGCGCTGACCACGCCGCTGGCCCGCCGCTCCAGCCCGCTCCTCTCCTGGGGCAAGCTCCAGCTCACAGCCGCGGCCGTGATCGCGACCCAGGCCCTCCTCCTCCCCCACCTGCCGTCACTGGTGCGCGCGATGCGTCCCGACCAAGGCTGGGGCCGCGTCCTCGTCCCGCCCCTGGTCACCGGCGGCGCCCTGATCCTGCCGGCGACGCTGCTCCTGGGCGCGGCCTGGCCCCTGCTCCTGGTCGCGGCCACGCCCAGAGTCGACGACGGAGGACGACGGGTGGGGGCCATGGGAGTGGTCAACTCCGTCGGCGCGGCCGTGGGCGCGGCGGCCGCCGGCTTCGGGCTCCTGCCGGCCCTTGGCTGCGGCCGTTCCCTGCTCGTGCTGGCGAGCCTGCACGCCGGCCTCGCCCTGGCCGCTCTGGCCCGCTCCCGGCGCCGGCTGGCGGCGGCAGCGCTGGCGGTCGGCGTGGCCGCAGCGACGGCCGCCGTCTCGGCATCGAAGGCGACCCGCGTCCTGCTGCCCTCCATGGTCGGCGACGAGGCCCCGGCGGGCCGCCTGCTCGAGTACCGGGAAACGCCCGCCGGCACGGTGGTGGTGACCGAGGATCCCACCACCGGGGTGCGCTCGATGTTCGTCGACAACAACGCGGCCATCGGCACGACCTACGACGCGCTCAAGATCGTGCGCATGCTCGGCCTGGTACCGGCCCTCCTCCACCCGGCGCCGGAACGGGTCCTCGTGATCGGCCTCGGCGCCGGCGTGACCACCGCCACGGTCGCGGCCTCCCCTGGCGTGCAGCAGGTGGACGTGGCGGAGATCGTGCCCGGGGTGGTCGAGGCGTCCACCCTCTTCGAAGCTCTCAACCACCGGGTCACGGCCGACCCCCGCGTCCGCACCCTGGTCAACGACGGCCGCAACCACCTGCTCCTGACCGACCAGACCTACGACGTGATCACCTGCGACCCGATCCACCCCCTCTACGGCTCGGCCCCCCTCTACTCCCGCGACTTCTTCCGGCTCTGCCGTCAGCGCCTGCGGCCGGGCGGGCTGGTCTGCCAGTACCTGCCCCTCCACCGCATGCCCTCGGAGGAGCTCCGCCGCGCCATCGCCACCTTCCAGGCCGAGCTCGGGGAGACGTGGGTCCTCTTCGGGCTCCGCCACGCCATGCTCGTGGGCAGCGAGCGGCCGATCGCGCTCGACTGGCGGCAGTGGCTCGAGCGGCTCCAGGCCCACCCCCTGCAGACAGACCTGGCTGACTCGAATCTGGCGCGCCCGGCCCAGGTCGCCGCGCTGCTCCTTCTCGACCCACCCGCCTGCCGGCTGGTAGGTCGAGGGCGTCCCTCGACCGACCTCTTCCCCCGTCTCGAGTTCCTCGCCCCGGCGGCCTACCGTCCCGGCCTTTGGGAGGCCAACGCCAAGCTTCTCGTCGAGGCCTATCGCTCGCCGGTCGCGCGCATCCAGGGGCTGCCGCCCGAGCTGGTCCCTCACCTGCTGCGCCTCGTGGCCGGCAAGCGCCTGCTCCTGTTCTCCCTCCTCCGCCGCGACGCGAGTGACATGGAGGGAGCGGTCGGATTCCTCAGGCAAGCCCTGCAGGTGGCCGGCGACGACCCCGAGATCACCCGCTTCGCCTACCAGCTCGCGGCCGAGACGGGCGCCCGGTAAGGGCACCTCACCGCCGGCGGCGGTGAGACCCAAGCCGCGCAGCGGCGCAGGGAACGGTCACGGGCTCGGGCTCGGTGCACCGAACGGAGCGCAGCTTCCTTGAACGGTCCCTGCCCGGGCTACCATGTCCTGCATGGCGCTGTTCAACGACGAGGGGCTGGTGCTCGGAACCTATCCCTTCCGGGATCGAGATCTCGTCGTGGCCTTGCTCACCCGTGGCCGCGGCG
>Ga0316620_10000932_pt1 | contig 12181 bp, 5 predicted proteins | sample OWC_Aug_M1_C1_D5_FD_207651 | JGI IMG/M metagenome (GOLD analysis project Ga0316620, IMG submission 207651) | Wetland soil microbial communities from Old Woman Creek delta, Ohio, United States - OWC_Aug_M1_C1_D5_B | ecosystem: Environmental > Terrestrial > Soil > Wetlands | place: USA: Ohio... | reverse complement strand
TCGCTTCACCGGTTGTACGGTAGATGTCCAGACCGCATATAAACCATGTCTTTTCTCCATTGAACGGACGGGGTATTCTCAACTCTGGCAACAGCTTCCTCTGCATCCGCAAGCCTTTAATCGGCAGTGAAGTGTCGGTGCTGCAACATGGCTGCAGAACCGAAGGAACGAGTGAGGGTAGAGGTCTCAAGGGACCTCGGCCTCGCCGACGTTGTCGGCCTCGGAGTGGGCGCGATGGTGGGGGCCGGGATATTCGTGTTGCTGGCCCCGACTACCCATGTTGCAGGCCTCTCAACGCTTCTAGCTCTTGCCGTGACAGGGCTCGTGGTGGTTCTCACCGCGGCCTCGTACGCGGAACTAGCCTCCAAGTATCCCCGCTCCGGCGGCGGCTATACATGGGTCAAGGAAGGCCTTCCTCCACCCTCTGGGTTCCTGGCCGGGTGGACAGCCTGGGCCGGGCATTCGGCTGCGCTGGCACTCTCGGCGATGAGCCTGTCCGCGTTCGCCGTCTACGGGATCGCCGCGATGCTCGATTGGGTGGGAGCGATCAGGATGGGGTCCTTCCTCTCCGATACGGCGTATGTGGTTGCCCTCAAGGTCGGGGCGATCCTGGTAGTTCTCACTTTCATCCTGTTAGGCGGCATCCGGCGGAGGACCAGGCCCCGCAGGCTGCCTTGGGGGTTGATAGTCAAGACCATCCTCGTACTGGCTTTCCTGACCGCGGCCTTCGTCGTATCGTTCATAAGCCCGCCATCGGGCGGCGCGGTGCCGAATTTCCTGGGTCAGGGCGGGTGGGGCGGGATTCCGCTGGCGATCGCGTTCACCTTCGTGGCTTTCGAGGGCTACGAGATTATCGCCCTGTCAGCGACGGAGGTGAAGCAGCCGCAGAAGACGATTCCCCGTGGCATCATTATCTCCGTGGGATTGGTCGTCCTTCTCTACGTCCTCCTCGAAGCATCCTTCCTATCACTGGTGAGGTACGGATGCAGCACAAGTCTGACCGATTGCTCCCTCGCGGGCCCGCGCGCGGAGTTGAGCTTCGCCACCCTCGCGCTCAGCAACCTCGGCCCTGGCGGAGCCATCCTGCTGCTTGTCGCAGGGATTGTCGCCATGATGACAGCCGTTGGTAACAACCTGTCATCCGCCGCGAGGCTGTCCTTCGTGATGGGGAAGGACGGGGCGCTGTTCAAGCGGCTCGGCGAGGAGCAGCGCGGCGGGAGATTGCCAAATACTCCCGTGCTAGCGAGCGGGTTGCTTGCTTCTGTATTCGTCTTGCTGCTCGACATACCACAGATAGCCATGGTCGCAAGCATCCTCTATCTGATCCTCTTCGCGATGGTGGACGCGGCTCTGGTCGCCATCCATCGACGCGACAGGGAGGCCCCGCGCGGTTTCAGAGTGCCGCTCGTCCCCGTCCTTCCCGCCATCGGCATAGTCGTCAACCTAGCGTTGGCGGGATCGCTGTGGGTCTTCCCCGTATTGGGGTCCGAGATGCTGGCACCGGGAAAGCTGGCCTGGTATGTGGTCATCATCTGGATCCTCGTGGGCATGTCCTACCATTACTTCGCCGGCGGGAAGAAACTGGTCGGGATGGTCGAGAGCGCCAAGAAGGCCGAACTGTCGGACATACTCGCGACGGGGAGGAAGGACATAGACCTTCAGCGCTACCGCGTCTTCCTGCCATTACGGGAATTCGCTGACCTGAGTCTTGTCAGATTCGGCGCGTTGATCGCCAAGGACCGCGGGGGCGAGTTGAGCCTGCTCAACGTCGTCGAGATTCCCCGCAACCTCCCGCCCAAGGCGATCAGGTTCTCGTTCGTGAACGACAGGATCAAGGAGCTGCAGCGCCTGACAAGGATGGCGGGGAAGGAAGGTGTCGATGCAAGAGCGTCGGTCAAAATCGGTCACAAGGTCTACGAGATAATCATCGACACCTTGTCCGAGGAAGATGTCAACCTGCTCGTGCTGGGCTGGCGGGGCGGACGGGGTTCCCAGGGGCGGGCCTTGGGAAGCAACATCGATTACTTGATTGAAACGGCGCCATGCGACGTCGCCGTGTTCAAGACGACGGGTTTCGGGGAGAAGTTGGAGCGGATCATGGCGTTGGCCGGACCTGCGTTCACTCTCGAGGGCATCTCCGACATCGCCAAGACGATGGCAAAGAGTGCAGGGGCGGAGGTCATGCTCCTGGTCATCGCGAGTCAGGAGAACGAGATCGAGCAATCGCTCAAGACGGTGCATCCGTTCATCGAGATGTGGAAGGCGGCAGGAGTTCGGGTCGTGCAGAAGACCGTAGTTGCGAAGGAACCCGAGTCGGAGGTGAAGCGCGAGAGCGCCGACTGCGACGTGGTGCTGATGAGTTCGCCGACGCCGAAAGGAACGCGCAGGCTGATGCTCTCACCTTTGGAGGAGAGACTCGCCAAGTTGATCGACAGGCCCGTGATTATCTTCAGGAAGGGAGTGAGGGATTTATCGTTCTGAAACCACGGGGCTTATCCCGTCCCGATAGAACACGTTCTGGATGTTCGCGATGAGATCGCTCTTGATCTCCTCGGTCCTCAGGACATCCCGCGTCGAGGCCGTCAGCTGGTAGACCACCGTGTGGCCGCGGACATCCTTGCCGAGTATTTTCGGGGGTGGATTCTGCTCGATGCCTTCGGTCTCCTTCACCGCATCAAGGAGAGCCGTCTGCACCTTGTGGAATGGCACGGAGAAATCCATCGACACCCTGACGAAGATAACGCCGCTTGCAGATCTCGTGAGGTTGAGGATTTCCTTCTTGAGCATCTCGGTGTTCGGAATGTTCGCGAGCTCGCCGCCAAGCGTCTTGACCTGGGTCATCATCAGCCCCATTGACTCGACCCTGCACTCCTCACCATCCCCCATCCTGATGCGGTCTCCGACATCGAAGGGATTCGCGAGCATGAGCGTGACCCCGGCCAGACCGTTCTTTATCGCCTCATAGCCGGTGACTGCCGCCACCAGACTGATGAAAATCACCGCCACCACGAAGACCATTAACTGCTCGCCTTGGAGTAGCAGGCTCACCGCCAGGATGAATATTATCACCGCGCCGATGACATAGACGGCGTATCTGGCGGTGGACTTCAGCTCCTCTATGATTCTCGGCGTCAACTTCGTGCTGCGCTTCTTCATGTCCTCGAAAAGGGAGTCAACGAAGCGACTCGCCACGAATATCCCCAATAAAGCGACGACGAATCCAAGGACGACGGCGGGTTCCGGGACTCTTATGTAGGAAAACACGAGATCCTTGTACGGTTTATCCTCTAAAGGCAGGGCGCCTATGCCGCCTATGAAGGCGATCACTCCGGCTATGGCATAGATGAGGTATTTCAAAGCCATCTCCGTGAATGCGAGCGCCCTCGGCGGCGCAATCCGCCGCGGCTTCTGCTTCAGGTCGCCCCTGAGGTAGGATGCGAACCGGTGGAGAGCCCTGACTATTATCGCTGCAATGAAAATCACGACAATGACGAAGAAGATGGCGGGCAGCCGGAGGAATAGTCCGGAAAGGGCGGTCTTGATCTCGATGACACGGAACGAAAGGACGATGAGGATCACGAGTGCCACAGAGCCTATCCAGATCGCCTGGAGGACCTTGTGTATGAAATCGTAGGTCTCCCTATCGAAAACGGGGCTCTCCAGCATTTTCAGGTACTCGAAATACCGAGATGCCGCGGCAAGGAGCCACATCATCAAAACGATGAGGAATGTGACCGCGATGATTACCGGCAGCCAGTCCACTGCGAAGACCGTGAGATCCGAGAGGAAGTCCAAGGCTGGGGTGGGCACGACCCGTCGCACGAACCTCGGGTTATTTAAGCCTACCCGCGACGGAGGGTCTAAGGCGGGCTTGCCGTTGCTACTGCGCGGTCACCGTACCCTTGAATACCCACAGGTCGCCGCACTCTGCATCGGTGCCGAAGAGCCCCGGGGCCATCGAGACGGGGAGGTTCTCGATCACCATGCCGAAGTCTATCTCCCATTCGCCCAGGTCCAGCCCGACGATCTTGCCAAGCAGGGCCAAGTTCGCTCCTATGCTGAAGGTCACCGTGAGCTCCGTGCTCGAGCCGGCTGGGAAGGTGAGCGGGACGAAGGACGGCGCTCCTACAGAGACGAAAATGCCGAGAGTGACGAAAATGTGCTCGCCGATTCTCCGAGGCGCGTTCTCCATATGAATCATGCATACGCCGTCGAAAATGCAATCGAGGAATCCCCTTATGTTGTCCGCGATGAACGCGAAGAGCTCCAGCAAACCCTCTCGCTCGATGGTGAGCGATAGGCTCGCACCCACGCCCGCCACCTTGTAAGTCAGGGCCGCTTCGACGTAGAGGGTCACATCGATGATTCTGCTTAGCATTCCCTCGACGGCCGTCAACAGGTCATCTACAAAGTGCCTCACGACCTGCTCGACGCATTCCGCGAGCATGTCGAAGCTTGTGGGGAAACCGCCACACTGCTCCATCCCCTCCTGGACGCTGTGGATCACGATGCCCACGATATCGATCAACTCGAGCCGCTCCGACGTCCGGACGCGGAAGCCCAATCCGATCTCTATCTCTCCTATGGGCGTGGGAATCGGGATGTCCACACCGTAGCCGTAGGCATAGTACGTCTCCAGTTCAGGCACGACCAGATCCAGCTTGAATGACTCTCCCCATAGGCCCACCGCCCTTGCTGCGCGGTCGTTGACGATCATCAGCGGATCGATCTTCGCCTTCAGGGAGAACGGGCCCACCGCACCCTCGACGTCGGCGAGGACATCCCAAGTCGCCCACTCCAAGCGCGGGGTTATCCCCGCCTCCTTCAGGTTGACGAACCTTGCGGTGATGTTGAAAGAGGCAAGCGTTGCCTCGACAAGCAGCCTATTCGCATTGTCGCCATTCACGGCGATGCGAAGGTTGAGACCAAACCCGGACAGCTTGAACTCGAACTTGGGCAGGGATTTCAGGACGTAGTCAAGGGCCTCCATCAAACGCGAAATGACGCCCCGGAGCGCCTGTTGAAGGATGTCGAATACTTTGTTGATGTAGTCGTAGACCAGTTCGAGAACCTTGGATGCCTGGGCGAGCAGGTAGTCGATGAGTGAAGACAGCTGGTCAATCATGGACTTGGCGCCGTCTAGGAGCCAACCGACGGACGTGCTGACGGCGTCCCAGACCTCATCGAGGAAGCTCTGGACTTTGGCCCAGAGGTCACCGCCCAAGGTGTTGGAATTCGCATAGGCCACGTTGTCGAGGGGCCAGCCGCTGAAGGTGGTCACCATCAGCGTCACGTTGATCGGGACATCCAGTTGATCGACGACCGGGATAAGCCCCTCGGGATCGAGGTAGACCGCGCGCTCGGTCGATACGGTCATGCCGACTGATCCCTTGATGGAGATCGACCACTGCGTCTGGAATGGACGATCGGATATCCGGTCGACTTGAGTATAGTGCACGTTCGGCGAGTCCTTGGAAAGAGGGACCTCCGTCGGATCGACGATGTCGACCCACAGTTCCCCCCGATTGGGTTCCCCCGGCGGCTCACCGCCTTTCCTCGTGAGCGATGTGATGGGAAGGAGATCGGGGCTTTGATCAACGACCAATGTTTCTTCTTTCAGACCCGCCTTCGACCTATTCGAGATCAACCCCGGATTCCGGAACTCGAAGGGCTGAGTATACGCCGGAATCAGAATCTTGTCATCCGAGATCTGCTCATTTCTCGCCAAACCCTCCAGGAAGACTTCCACGAAGTTGCCGGCTTCCGCGAGGATGCCGGTGGCACCCGAGACCATCTCCATCATACGTTGGTAAAGCCCGCCATTCTCAGGGGGTATCTCCAGATCCACCGCCCTGTCGTAGATTGATTCGAACCTCTTCGCGTCGTTGCTTTTCGCCTTCTCATAGGCTGCTTCGGCCCAGCCCCCCTCAACGATCGAATGTGCAATGAGCCGTGCGAGCTGCGCCCTCGCGGTGTCATCGAGTAGGTGATATGCTGCATCCGTTGCCGCCATTCCAACCATCGAGTTGACAAGCGACGTGCGGGCGAATTCGACGTTCGAAGCGCGGTCTGCGAGGGTATCATATTTCAGCTCGATGTAGTCCAGGAGCCCCCTCACCATCTCCTTCTCGTTGCCCCACAGGTTCGCGATGAGACCTTGGTAGAACGCCGGATCCCCTCTGAGCCCCTCCATGGCCTTTGACACCGAGGCTTCGACTGCGCCGCGAACGAAATCCAGTACCCCCACATCGTCGCGAGGGTCGATGACGCCGTTTATCCGGACTGGACTGAACAGACCGATCATGTCGAGCTTGCTCGCCAGGCTGTTGGCGATGTCCCTCGCGAGGTCCTTGACGCCGGCGTGGACCGCCTTGAGATCGTCTTTATAGATTTCATCGAAGTATCCGCTCCAAACATCATCGTTGCCTTCGAGGAGGGGTTTCAGTGCAAACGGAATGGCGTAAAGTTGGGTCGGCAGCGAGATGTTGTATTCCCGCCCTTCGCCGTCTGTCACGGTGTAAATGCGGGCGGGGATGGATAGACTCGTCGGTCCCATGACCGACGTGGAAGCATGTAGGTCGTCGAACAAATCGCCAACGAACTCGCGGACCATCTCCGCTTCCCGTCGATGGCCCGTCAGCCATCCGATGAACTGGTCGAGCGTGCCTGTCAGGAGTTCGACGACTCCGAGACCGAGGTCGGCGATGAACTCCAGAGGCAGGAAATCGAGGTAGTCCATGTACTTCAGGGCGAACTGGTCAATCATCGCGTAAAGCGCTTGCGCCAGAACGCGGTTCATCCGGAGGTCGTCCTTGTCTAGGGCGGTGAACAGAGCGAACAGGTCCGCCGGGTCCAGAGTCCCGTTGCCGGCGTAAGTTTCCAGTAGCCTCAGCAGTGTCCTGTTTTCTGCTGAAGGGGTCAGTCTCGGAGATGAGGCCCTACCTGCGTAGTCCATGAAGTATGCTTCGTCGAACCTGTCGACTGCATCCTTGTCAAACGATCTGAATAGCCTGATTTGTTCCAGGATCAGCACGAGGTTCACCGCCATCTCGACGTCCTGCGGTGTGAGTATGCTGGCGATTCCCGTGCCCGGCATGCCGTAGTCGCCGCCAGCGTAGCCGAGCAGGACCCTCTGTTGCGCCACCGTCGTGAGCATGTATCTGAGCGCTTGCGCCGATTGCGATATCGGGCCCTGCGATGTGATGGCGAACCGCTGGAGCTGCCTGTTGACGAACGGGAAGGGTGAATCGATCTCCGAAGCGACTTCCCGGCCAATGTGAAGAGTCGACGTGCCATCAGAGACCGTGTAGTTCACGTGTCCTATCAGATGATAGTAGGAGATCCGCTGGGCCTCCTCCAAACCGCCAGGCTCGCCCGTCTCTATCGCATCCGGGGAATCGTCTTCTTCGCTGCTTTCGACGAGAGTCCCCGTCCTCACGACATCTGTTGAGCTCTTCGCCTCGGTCAATATGATGATTCCATAGTCGTCCACGGAGGCCGTGAAGCCCCTCGTCTCGCGCGGGAACGAATCACCGACGAAGGCTTCGAAAGAATCCGAGAACATGTCATTAATCAAGCTCTGGTTGTTGAGCTCCTCAGTTGCATTCCTCACCGTGGCCATAGCGATGTAGTGCGCGGCAACCTCCACCTCCCTGTGGACCAACGCGCAGACTTCCCTCATCATCCGCAATTCACTTTCTTGACTGGCGAGCTCAGACTCCTCCCGCTGCACCTGGAGCATGTACACGACGCTCAGGTTTGCGAGCAGCAGGATCGCGAGCGCCAAGACTGCAAACGACGCTCTTCCGTGCCGATCCATTTTCATTGAACACATCCCCATGTTATCACGGGAGCGGGTGCTATATCCGACCTCTGAGAGAATGTATCTCGCGACGAGATACGGACAAGGAGTCGCCGCAGGAGATTTCGAAAGCGTGAATCGATCCAAGCATCTCGGAGCGGATGTCCCTAGATGAGGCCCATTTCCAGAATCTCGACGCTGCTTACCCCGGGGAGCGAGTTGAGGCTCGACTCGACAGCCTCGCCTTCGCCGGACGCGTCGTTGAACATCGCGGTAGCGACGAGCGCTTTGAGCCCGAATGCGACCGGTTGCGTCTCAATCTTGACGAGTTTGGGACCCAGCACCCTCTTCACGGAATCCTCCAGGCTCTTGAGGTCGACTTCCGTTCCTTCGGGGAGAATCCTGTAGGTCGCCGCCACTTTGCCCATAGAATCCTAGGGCCCCTCGAAACCGCAGGAAGGGCAGACATAGATGACGCTCTGGTCCCTGCACTGCGCGCATCTCCCGATCTCTTTCTTTCCGCACGACGGGCACAAGAACGAAGTCGTGCCAGGGCCGTGAAGGACGATGCCACACGAGATGCAACGCTTCTCCTGCGAAATCACGAAGGCTGCCAAGACGCAATCTCATTTAAACTCTTCGAGAAGAATCGAGCGATGCCCTTAAGCCCAGAGGAGATCCACGTTTGCCGAATGGCGGATTCGATTCACGCTACGAGCAAGAATGAAGGCGGGTAGATTCGTCAAGAAATCGGACGTCTCCATTGGCGCCGTTTGAGGCGGGCAAACCGCAAAACTTATTAAGGAGTCAGTGATTCGAACTGGTTCGCATGCGTCCAGCGCTGGGACCGGGGGCCCGTAGCTCAGCTAGGTTGGACGTCTCGAAGACCGTCCCTAGATAGAGCATCCGGCTTTTAACTGGTGTAACTCGGAAGGGTTGCGTTGGTGAAGAAACCGGGTGGTCCGGGGTTCGAAAATGTCCCGCCTGCCAAAAACAAGTGGGGCTTCGAAAATCCCCGCGGGCCCGTTTCAGCGTCGAGGCAGAATGCACCCCGCCCCGCCGGAATGGAGGAGTCCACGTTGAGATTCAACGTGCTAGAGCACAAGCTCGTCCCAGAGCATCGTGTCTTGACAGACAAGGAATCCGAGGAAGTCCTCAAAGCCCTCAGGCTGACCAAGGACCAGCTGCCGAAGATTAGGCGGGATGACCCCGCCGTGCAGATTCTGGAGAAGGCAAGGAAGGCACCAATTCCTGAAGGCTCGATAATCAAGGTCACGAGGATCAGCGAGACCGCCGGCGTGTCGGAAGCGTATAGGCTCGTCGTGGGCAGGTGAGTCATGAGAGAACTTATCGAGGCGTTTTTCCGAGAGAGGAGCATCGTCAATCACCACATAGCGAGCTTCAATGATTTCCTGCCTACCCTGGATAACCCGAACAGCAGGATGCAACGCATAGTGGACAACATGAGGTCATCCCCGGAGGACGACAGGCGCGGCGTGTTCAAACTGGACGAAGACCGCACCGAGGGGGACACCATCGAGATCAGGATAGGGCGGAAGCGCGACGACAAAGGCAAGATCGACATGGAGGCGAAGCCGACCATCTCGGTATCCCTTCCGCTCGTGAAGGAGGCGAACGGGGCGACGCATCCGCTCAATCCGATGGAGGCGCGCCTCAGGAACCTCAACTACCACGCACAGGTCTTCCTCGATTTCACCGTCATCGAGAACGGGATTGAAAGGGAACCGGAGAGGGTGCACATAGGCAACCTGCCGATCATGACGAAGAGCAAGAAGTGCTCGCTCTACCGGGAGAACCTGGAGGTCGACGGCGAAATCGCCGATCAGGAGTACCGAAACAAGCTCGTGAAGATGGGCGAGGACCCTGCCGACCCCGGCGGATATTTCATCATTGGCGGCACCGAGAGGGTCCTGATATCGCTGGAGGACCTCGCGCCCAACCGGGTGCTCGTGGAGTACAATGAGAGGTACGGCCGCAGGATCCCCGTTGCAAAGGTGTTCTCCCAGCGGGAGGGCTACCGCGCTCTGACGCTCGTCGAGATGAAGAAGGACGGGACCCTCATCGTGACCGTCCCTACCGCGTCTGGCCAGATTCCGCTCATCATACTGATGAAGGCCTTGGGAATGGAGAAGGACGAGGACATCTACAACGCCATCGTCTCGACCTCCGAGATGGCGAGCATCCTCTACGCGAACATAGAGGAATGCCAGAGCAAGAAGCAGTATCCGCCGAATGGCATCTTCACGAAGGAGGATGCCCTGGGATTCCTGGAGAAGAAATTCGCCACAGGCCAGGCGAAGGAATACAGGATCAAGAAAGTCGAATCGATACTCGACAGGAGCCTGCTGCCGCACCTCGGTGACACGAGAGACGACAGGATCAAGAAAGCCATATTCCTCGGCAGAACGGCCAGGTCCGTCTTGGAGTTCTATTTGGGCAAGAGGCGCGAGGATGACAAGGACCACTACGCCAACAAGAGGCTCAAGCTGGCAGGCGACCTGATGGAGGACCTGTTCAGGGTGGCGTTCGCCAACCTGGTGAAGGACCTAAAGTACCAGCTGGAAAGGAGCTATGCCCGCCGCAAGGACATCAAGATCGCGTCGGCGATCAGGCCGGATCTACTGAGCCAGAGGTTACTGCATGCCTTGGCCACGGGCAACTGGGTCGGCGGGAGGGCGGGGGTTTCCCAACTCCTCGACAGGACGAACAACATCAGCGCGCTCAGTCATCTGAGGCGGATTACCTCCCCGCTCACCCGGAGCCAGCCTCACTTCGAGGCAAGGGACCTGCACCCGACTCAATGGGGGCGGCTGTGCCCCAACGAGACCCCGGAAGGGCAGAACTGCGGGCTGGTGAAGAACTGCGCCCTTGTAATCGACGTATCTGAGGGATTCCCTGAGGACGAGGTCAAGTTGCTCCTGGCGGATCTGGGCACGAAGCAGGTCAAGAGCCAGCAGACGAACCTCACCAGGGTCTACGTCAACGGAGACCTCGTCGGTCTGCACGACGACCCCGTGAATCTGGTTTCAGAGATCAGGGAAAGGAGGCGCAGCGGGCTTCTCAGCCATGAGGTGAACATCCACCACGATGAGCTGATGAACGATGTCACGATCAACTGCGATGAAGGAAGGATCAGGCGGCCGCTGATGGTCGTCAGGGACGGCAAGCCGCTGATAATTGCGAAGCAGCTGTCGGACCTGGACTCAGGGCGTCTGAAATGGAGCGACCTGGTCAGGAACGGTCTGGTCGAATGGATTGACGCAGAGGAGGAGGAGGACTCGTTCGTGGCGATGTACCCGTACGAAGTCCCTCAGAAGTGCAAGGAGTGCCACAGTCCGATTTCTCGCAACGACGTAAGGTGGGCGAACATGGGCGAGGACGGCGACGTGGAGCTGGAGTGCCTCCTGTGCGGGAAATCCTTCCACGTGAAGCCATCCCTTACGCCGGACAACACTCACGCTGAGATAGATCCGCTGGTCATCCTCGGGGTCGCTTCCGGGCTCGTCCCGTATCCGGAGCACAACTCGTCTCCCAGGGTCACCATGGGCGCGGGCATGGCAAAGCAGTCGCTCGGCCTGGGCTCGAGCAACTACAGGATGAGGCCGGACACGAGGGGCCACCTGCTGCACAACCCGCAGGTCCCGATGGTCCAAACGGAGGAGATGAAGTTCGTCAGCTTCAACGAGAGGCCGGCTGGCGAGAATTTCGTCGTCGCGGTCATGTCCTACCACGGGTACAACATGGAGGACGCCTTGGTCATGAACAGGGCTTCGGTAGACAGGGGCATCGGCCGTTCGTCCTTCATGAGGACGTACAGATCCGAGGAGCGCAGGTACCCCGGCGGGCAGGAGGACCACTTCGAGATCCCGTCCCCCGATGTCCGAGGGGCGCGGGCGGATCTCAGCTACGCGAGCCTCACGCCCGACGACGGTCTGATATCGCCGGAGGTGCTGGTCAACGGTGGCGAGGTTCTCATCGGGAAGACGTCGCCTCCGCGGTTCCTCGAGGAGGAGACCGACTTCCTTACGCCGCAGAAGAGGCGCGAGACCTCGATAACTGTGCGGCACGGAGAAAGCGGCTGGGTGGACAGCGTCATGCTCACCGAGTCGGAGAATGGCAGCAAGCTCGCTAAGGTCAAGGTCAGGGACCTCAGGGTGCCGGAGCTCGGCGACAAGTTCGCCTCCCGCCACGGGCAGAAGGGCGTGATCGGGCTGATCGCCCAGCAGGAGGATATGCCGTTCACGGAGCACGGAATAATCCCGGACCTGATCATCAACCCACATGCCATCCCTTCGAGGATGACGATTGCCCACGTCCTCGAGACGATTGGCGGGAAAGTGGGCGCGATGGAAGGGCGGT
>Ga0316620_10000931_pt1 | contig 12185 bp, 6 predicted proteins | sample OWC_Aug_M1_C1_D5_FD_207651 | JGI IMG/M metagenome (GOLD analysis project Ga0316620, IMG submission 207651) | Wetland soil microbial communities from Old Woman Creek delta, Ohio, United States - OWC_Aug_M1_C1_D5_B | ecosystem: Environmental > Terrestrial > Soil > Wetlands | place: USA: Ohio... | reverse complement strand
CGAGCCCAAACCGATCGAGGTCTACGGATTAGTTCAGCCCGTGCGTCAGTCCTTCGTGTCGAGCCGACTGATAGGCTCGGTGGTCTCGATCCACGTCCAGGCCGGTTCCCGCGTCGAGCGCGGCCAGCCGCTCCTGGAGATCCAACCCGACACGAGCCAGGGCCAGCTCTCCCAGGCCCGCGGAGCCCTGGCCCAAGCCCAAGCGGCGCTTTCCCTTGCCGACCGCAATGAACAACGCTTCGCGGCGCTGCATGCCGAGAAGGCTGCTTCTGACCTCGAGCTCGACATGGCGCGGATGCAGCTCGAGCAGGCGCGCGGCGCGGTTCTGCAGGCCGAGGGCGCGGTCCAGGCTGCCACCAGCGTGGCTGCCGACGCGATTGTTCGCTCGCCCTATGCGGCTCAGGTGGTGGACACACTGGTCGAGGTCGGTGACCTTGCCGCGCCGGGTCGACCTCTGGTCAGAATCGAGTCGTTGACCGGGCGCGAGATCTGGCTCAGCGTGCGTGCCGCAGACATCCAGGCCGTGAGCGAAGGAGCTCCGGTCACGGTGCGCCTCGACAGCCGGCCCGACCTCGCCAGCCTGCCCGCGTCGGTCACCGAGGTTGTCCCATCGGCCGACCCGGCGACCCACACCTTCACGGTCAAGGCCGCCCTGGGCGAGGTCTCGGTGCCTTCCGGTCTATCCGGGCGGGCGGCGCTTCCGGGCGCCGCCGTCACGCGGCTGGCCGTGCCAGCGAGCGCGGTCCACCGCCGCGGCGGCCTCGAGCTGGTGGTGGTGCGAAACGCGGACGGCACCGCGAGCACACGGGCGGTCACCACCGGTGCAGACCTCGGCGCGGCGCGGGTCGAGATCCTGTCCGGACTGGCGGCTGGGGAGCAGGTGCTGGCCAACGTCCTCGGCCCGGTACCCGACGGGACACCGGTGGAGGTAGCTCGATGAGCGAGCACGACCGCCCCCAGGGCGGGCCACCGCGGTCAGGACCCAGCCGGGCCGAGCTGGAGGCGGCGCGTCGCGAGGCGTTGCGCCTCAAGATCACCCGGCGGACCCTCGGCGTCTCCGGCTCGATCGCCCGCGCGTTCCTGGAGTCCAAGCTCACGCCCCTGATCGTCGTCTTCTCATTGCTCGTCGGTGCCTTTGCGGTGCTCGTCACCCCGCGCGAGGAAGAGCCCCAGATCAAGGTGCCGATGATCGACGTCCTCGTCGGCCTACCCGGCGCTACCGCCGAGGAGGTCGAGTTCCGCGCCGTGACCCCGCTCGAGAAGCTGCTCTACGAAATCGAGAACGTGGACTACATCTACTCGATCTCGCAGCCTTCCGGGGGGCTCATCATCGTGCGCTTCCTGGTCGGGACCGACCCCGACCAGGCTGCGCTTCGGGTGCACGCCAAGATCGCATCCGCCATGGACACCATGCCCGAGGGGATGATGCCACCGGTAGTGAAGCCCAGAACCATCGATGACGTGCCGGTGGCGGCCTACACCTTGTGGGGCGAGCAGTCCTCTACGACCGAGCTGCGCCAGGTGGCCGACGAGCTCAAGGTAGAGCTCACCCGCCATCCCCGCGTCGCCCAGGTGTCGGTGCTCGGTGGGCAGCGACAGGCGGTGCGAGTGGACTTCGACCGCGAGCGTCTGGCCAGCTTCAACGTCTCGATCCTCCAGGCCTACCAGGCGCTGACCGGGGTCAACTGGCGTCTCCCGGCCGGCACCGCATCGACCCTCAATCAGGAGATCCAGATCGACGTCGGCCAGTTCCTCACCGACGCCGCCGAGGTCGCCGACGTCCTGGTTGGGGTCTACGACGGGCACCCGGTGTACCTCAAGGACGTGGCCCGGGTCGAGGCTGGTCCTGAGGAGCCGGCCGCCTACGTGTGGATGGGCACAGGCCCGGCTGCCCCGGAGAAGGGGCTCGGCCGCGCTGGGCTCGACGCCCCCGCCGTCACCCTGGCGGTGGCCAAGAAGCCGGGCACCAACGCGGTCGACTTGGTGCGCGACCTCGATCGTCAGCTTGAGCGCCTCCGCGGCACCCTGGTCCCCTCCGCCGTGGAGGTCACCAAGACCCGGGACTACGGGTTCACGGCCAACGAGAAGTCGACCGAGCTGATCGACCACATGGCGATTGCGACCCTGGCGGTGGTGGTCCTGATGGGCTTCGCCCTCGGCCGGCGCGAGGCGGTGGTGGTCGCCGTCGCGGTGCCGGTCACCCTCGCCCTCACCATCGCTGCGTCGCTCCTGTTCGGCTACACCCTCAACCGAGTCACCCTGTTCGCGCTCATCTTCTCCATCGGCATCCTAGTCGATGACGCCATCGTGGTGGTGGAGAACATCGCCCGCCACTACGAGCTCAAGTGGGCGCACCCCCGCCTGGCCACGGTCTATGCTGTCGACGAGGTCGGCAACCCGACCATCCTCGCCACCTTCACCGTCATCGCGGCCCTGCTTCCGCTAGCCTTCGTCAGCGGTCTCATGGGGCCCTACATGCGGCCCATCCCAATCAACGCCTCGGCCGCCATGCTCTTCTCCCTCCTGGTGGCGTTCGTGATCTCCCCGTGGCTCACCTACCGCCTGTTTCGGAGAAAGGCCGAAACCGAGCTCGGCCACTCCGGTGCTGGGCCCGACCAGTCGACGCCGGAGGAGGAGAATCGGGTGGGCTTGTACGCCCGCGCGATGGCGCCCCTGATTCGCTCACGGGTCCTGCGCGGGGGGTTATTGGGCGGCGTGGTCGTCCTCCTCGGTCTGTCGGTTGCGACCCTGTTCGTCCGGCTGACCACGGTCAAGATGCTCCCCTTCGACAACAAGTCGGAGCTGCAGATCGTTATCGACGCGCCGGAGGGTTTCACCCTCGAGCAGACCAATGCCGCTGCCCGGACGATCGCCGGTGTCTTCCGGGACATGCCAGAGGTCACCGACTACCAGGTGTACGTCGGGACCTCCGCACCCTTCAACTTCAACGGCCTGGTCCGCCACTACTTCCTCCGCTCCGGGGGCAGTGTGGCCGACATCCAGGTCAACTTGGTCAACAAGGAGCTACGCAGTACCGAGTCCCACGACCTCGCCAAACAGGTGCGCACGCGTGTGGCCCCGCTCGGGACCAAGCTCGGCGTCAACGTCAAGGTGACCGAGGTCCCACCCGGGCCGCCCGTCATTTCGACGCTGGTGGCCGAGGTCTACGGGCCGACGATCGAGGGTCGGCTTGAAGTCGCAGAGAAGGTGAAGCGGGTGTTCGAGGGCACGGACGGGGTGGTCGATGTCGACTGGATGGTCGAGGACCCCGGTCCCCGCTTCGAGGTCCGCGTCGACCGCGAGAAGGCAATTCGCTCCGGCATCAACCCCGAGCAGGTGGTGCGGACCCTGCGAGTGGCGCTGTCCGGCGCCGAGGCCGGCCGCGCACACGTCCCGACCGCGCGCGAGCCGGTCCCGATCCTCCTTCGCCTCGACCGCGCCCAGCGCTCCCACGTCGAGGACCTCCTTCGCCTCACCCTTCACGCCAACGATGGTCGTATGGTTCCCCTGGCCGAGCTCGCCAGCATGGTCCCGGCGACTCGCGAGCGATTCCTTTACCACAAGAACCTGCAACCGGTGACCTACGTGCTCGGGGAGGTTGCTGGGGGGGCCGAGGCCCCGGTCTACGCCATCCTCAACATGGCGCGGAAGCTCGGGGACATCGTGACGCCACTTGGCGAGCGCCTGCCGGTGATCTCTACCCACATGCCGGACGACAGTGGCCGCTACATGATGAAGTGGGACGGCGAGTGGCAGATCACATATGAGGTGTTCCGGGACATGGGGATCGCATTCGGGGTGGTCATGGTCCTCATCTACGTGCTGGTGGTCGGGTGGTTCCGCTCGTTCGTGACTCCATTCATCATCATGGCGCCGATCCCCCTGACCCTGATCGGCATTCTGCCGGCCCACGGCGTCCTCGGGGTGTTCTTCACCGCCACATCCATGATCGGTTTCATCGCGCTGGCCGGGGTGATCGTGCGCAACTCGATCCTGCTGGTCGACTTCGTCAACCTCGAGCTGGAGGCGGGGGAGGCGCTGGAAGACGCGGTCGTCAAGGCAGGCGCGGTCCGATTCCGTCCCATCATGCTCACCGCTGCCGCGCTCGTCGTGGGTGGCGCGGTGATCTTCCTCGACCCCATCTTCCAGGGTTTGGCGGTGTCCCTCATCTCGGGGGTGGTGGTCTCCACGCTGCTGACTCTGGTCGTGATCCCGCTCCTCTACTACATGTACTTGAAGACCGTCGGCCCCGAGAAGGTCGTTTCCATTCCGGGCGCCGAAACGAAGGAAGACTGAGCTCGGAGGTGTCACATGACCGTCAAGGAGGGGCTGCGTGCCCTGGCCGGCTTCTTTGTCCTGCTGACAGTGGCTCTGGGCCACTGGTTCAGCCCTTACTGGCTCCTGTTTACGGCCTTCGTCGGCCTCAACCTGTTCCAGTCCGCCTTCACGCGCTGGTGCCCGGCGATGTTCATCTTCCGCAAGCTGGGCCTGAAGGAAGGCTAGTGTCAGCGACTAGCAGTCAGCTGTCAGCTCCCCCACCCACCCCAGAGTCATTGACAATGCTGGGAGCTAAGGCCTGAGAGCTGAGAGCCGGGTGGGGGAAAGGGAGATCCATGAAGCTCCTGATGATCATCGTCGAAAGCCAGTACAAGGAGGAGCTCGAGGTGCTCCTCAACCGCAACCACGTCATCGGCTACACCGAGATCCCGAGAGCGCATGGCGTGGGAACGACCGGTGTGCGCATGGGCTCGCGCGCCTTCCCCGAGACCTCGAGCATCTTCTTCACGGTCATTCCGAGCGAAGAGGTGGGCAAGCTCACCGCAGACATCCGTCTCTACTGCGAGGCCTGCATGAAGAAGATGAAGATGGTAGTGTGGGGAGTGGAGCAGATTGTCTAGTCCCGGAGTTGGGGAGGGGGCACGTCGCCCGGCGCGACGTCGAGGGTGGCCAATGGAGCTGGTCTACATCGCCCTGTTCATCGTCGTCTACCTGGCGCTGCAACTGGTCATCCTGCCGCGGTTGGGGGTGCCCACGTGAGCCGTCCCGAGCCCTTCGGCCGGCGGCCGAAGCTGTGGCACGTCCGACAGTGACCCGTCGCCCCAGCAGCAGCGGGAGGCCGAGGACCAGGGCAACTGACGGCTGTCAGCCACAAGCTATCAGCGGCGTCTCGCGCACAGCTCGGTGCGCGCCGAGGTAGATTGCCAGCGAGGTTGCCCATCCCCCCCATTGGAGAGACAGCACCACAGGTGGGGTGGGGGGGAGCAGAGAGCTCACAGCTTCTACACCCCCTCCAGCACCTGCTCGTCGTACTCGATCTCGAAACGGAGCTTGTGCTTAGCCTCTTCTTGGGCGAGAGTCCGGAAGATCGCCGCCAGGCCCTCGTCGGAGGCGCGGGCGGCGAGGTTCAAGTAGAGCTTGAAGGCCGCCTTCTCGGCCTGCATCGCCAGGCGCAACGCTTCGGCGTAGTTCATATCCGGCGAGAACATCGTCTCCAGCGCATAATCGGCGATCTTCAAGTCCTGGACTCTCTCTTCGCTGACTGCTGGCAGGTCGCCGGCCTTCACCTGCTCGAGCCGCCGTTTGTGCTCAGCCTCTTCAGCGGCGAACTCGAGGAAGGTCTGCCTCATGCCCGGCCGTGCCACCTCCGCGGCCAGACGACGGTACATGGCCTCGGCCTCCTCCTCGCGCTCGATGGCAAAGTCCAAGATTGCGTCCATGTTGTCGAGTCTCATGCCTTTCCTCCGCGGCGGTATCTGCCACCAGCAGGCGGAAGTCTAGCGTACCCGTTCCGGGCCTCGGCTACACTACTCCGTCATGCGCATTGGCACCCTCAACATCGATCCGCCCCTGGCCCTCGCGCCCATGGCTGGCCTCACCGACTCGCCGTTTCGCCGCCTGGTGCGCGATCTGGGCGGGTGCGGGCTCGTCACCTCCGAGTTCGTCTCCTCCGAGGCCCTCGAGCGCGAGGTGGCGAGCGAGCTCGCCAAGCTCTGTTTCCACGCCGAGGAGCGACCGCTGGCCATCCAGATCTACGGCTCGCGGCCCGAGGCCATGGCGGCGGCCGCCCGCAGGGTGCAGGACTGCGGAGCCGACGTCTGCGACATCAACATGGGGTGCCCAGCCCACAAGATCGTCAAGGGGGAGGCCGGCGCCGCCCTTCTCGGCGACCTCGACCTCGCCCGCCAGGTCATCCGCGCCGTGCGCGCGAGTGTGTCGCTGCCACTCACGGTCAAGCTCCGATCAGGCATGCGCACCGTCGACGGCAGCGACTTCGAGGCTGCCCGCATCTGCGAGCTGGAAGGCGTTGACGCCGTCACCCTTCACCCGCGTTGCGCCCGGCAACAGTACGGCGGTTCGGCCGACTGGAGCCGCATCGCACGCCTCAAGGAGCTGGTGTCGATCCCCGTGTTCGGCAACGGCGACGTCGTCACTGCGGAAGACGCCGTGCGCATGCTCCGGGAGACTGGCTGTGACGCGGTGATGATCGGGAGGGCGGCACTGACCAACCCCTGGATTTTCGCCCAAACCGCGCGCCTGATGAGCGGGTCCGCGGTCTCCGTACCGTCGGGCAGCGGACGTGCCGCCGTCATCCGCCGCCACATGCAGCTGCTCACGGCAGAACTCCAAGGCCGCGCCCTGCTGCACAAGCTCAGGCTGCACGTGCGCTGGTTCACCCACGGGCTTCCCGGCGGACGCAGACTGCGCCAGAGCCTGTCTCAAGCCGTCGATCCGTGCCGGCTGATGGCGGATATCGAGGAGTTCGTCGACGACCTCAGTCGACCAGCTTGACTGTCACCTCGCGCTCGATCGACACCTGGCCAGTTTGATCCTCGACCCTGAAGCCGAGCTGGTACTCGCCCCCCTCGGGGAAGGCGCCCAAGTTGAGCATATTGGCATAGAGGTAAAGGTCCTCGGCTAACTTCGCCAGGGGCAGCTTGATGGTCAGGGGCGAGCCCAGCCGCTTGCCATCACGCTTGACCGTGATCCGCAGCTTGAGCTCGGGACTCTGGCCTTCGGCGACAGCAGGGCGAACCGCAAAGCCGAAGTACGACAGCTCGCTCTGGTGGGGGATCGTCTCCACTACCAGCGGCACGAGGTGCCAACCTCCGAAGCAGTACGCGGCGCCGAGCGCGACTCCAGGCTCCTGCTCGGCCGACAGGCCGAGCCACATTGGCGATAGCCAGAACCCATCCGCCGGGACGCCAGCGACCTCGATGTCCGCCGCGTGCACCAGCTGCGGCACCGCGCCCATCGCACCGGCGATCTCGACCCGGAACGAGCCCATCTCGAGCGGGAAGGTGAGATGGTACGCGCGCTCGCTGCCGGCAGCCAGGGCTTTGGCAGCGATCTGGAAGGTGCTGATCACCTCACCGTCAGCTCGGCTCACCCGTCCAGCGAAGGTGTCCAGGACCGGCGCCTCGGCCGGCAGCTGAACATGGACCCACAGCGGTCGGAGGACCGCGTCGGCAACGCCAGCCTCCATGACCACCCGGGCCGTGTCGTTGAGCGGCGCGTTCGTCGTCGACAGCCAGGCCAGATGGGTCGGGTCCGCTGGCGTGCCGCCCACCACGGACACCGGCTTGGGCGCCTCGTTCAAATCCGGATGGAGGAGGTAGACGTCGGGTGCCCTAGACAGCGTGCTCGTGGCTAGGGCCGAGTCCTGGTGGGAGCGGTCGAGTACGTAGTTGTTGGTCTCGGCCTTCTGCTCGAAGAAGATGAACATGAGGCGCGAGCCGCGGACCTTGAGATCAGCCGGCAGGCGCTGTGGATCGTAGAGCCAGAGCTCGGCGTTGCCACGAACCTCGTCGCTTCCGGCGTCGAGGTCGTCCATCAGGGACACGGTCTCGGTAGGACCACGGTGCTCGATCGAGTGCGGCTGACCGAGGAGGATCGCCACCCGGCCGCGGTCGGTCAGAGCTCCACGCGTGCCCTCGAAGCCGAAGTTCTGGTCAGCGTAGCGGACGAGGGCCTCGAACCTGGCCTTGAACTCGTTGAGCGGGGTGTCCAGGTTGGGGTCGCGCCGGGCCCAGAAGAGGTCGATGAAGCGCTTGGCTTCGGCATCGCTGGAGATGTCCTTCCACTCTTTGCGCTCCTTCTTGGTCAGCAGGTAGCCCTCGGGTCCGCTGTCCCAGTCGGCGTGCTCCCCGCTGAGCTGGGCCATGGCCACCGGCGCCAACGCGGCGGCCAGGCTGAACACTGCGCAGCAGACAAAGGCACGTAAACTCATAGGTCTTCCCCTTCCCGCCATCACCGGCGCTCCATGGTACGGGGTTTCCCACGCACGAACAAGCGCCTCGATTTGTGCCCACGCCCGCAGTCGGCCTGCTGCCGGGAATGCGCATGCGCTCGGTCGGCAAAACAAAACGCCCTGCAGTGCAGGGCGTTTTCAGAAGACTTCCCGGCGGCGACCTACTCTCCCACGCCCTATTGGCGCAGTACCATCGGCCCTGAGGGGCTTAGCTGCCGAGTTCGGAATGGGATCGGGCGTTTCCCCCACGGTATGGCCACCGGAAAAAGCTCACAACCAAAACCGAGCCCTTGCGTCGCTAGTGACACCGACGAAGCACTGAAAACGTGTGGTCAAGCCGCACGACCGATTAGTACGGGTAAGCTTCACGTGTCACCACGCTTCCACATCCCGCCTATCAACCAGGTGGTCTCCCTGGGGTCTTGAGGGGCTTGCGCCCGGGACACCTTATCTTGGAGTGGGCTTCCCGCTTAGATGCTTTCAGCGGTTATCCTTTCCGAGCATAGCTACCCAGCAATGCCACTGGCGTGACAACTGGTGCACCAGAGGCTCGTCCATCCCGGTCCTCTCGTACTAGGGACAGCTCTCCTCAAGTGTCCTGCGCCCACGGTAGATAGGGACCGAACTGTCTCACGACGTTCTAAACCCAGCTCACGTACCGCTTTAATCGGCGAACAGCCGAACCCTTGGGACCTGCTTCAGCCCCAGGATGCGATGAGCCGACATCGAGGTGCCAAACCCTGCCGTCGATGTGAACTCTTGGGCAGGATCAGCCTGTTATCCCCGGAGTACCTTTTATCCGTTGAGCGACGGCCCTTCCACACGGGACCGCCGGATCACTAAGCCCTACTTTCGTACCTGCTCGACTTGTGGGTCTCGCAGTCAAGCACCCTTATACCTTTGCGCTCTACGGCTGGTTTCCAATCAGCCTGAGGGTACCTTAGGGCGCCTCCGTTACGCTTTGGGAGGCGACCGCCCCAGTCAAACTACCCACCAGACACTGTCCCCAACCCGGATAACGGGTCAAGGTTAGACTCTCACTGCTGCAAGGGTGGTATCTCACCGGCGGCTCCACCGAGGCTGGCGCCCCGGCTTCGCAGTCTCCCACCTATCCTGCACATACAGCAACAAGAGCCAGTGCCAAGCTATAGTAAAGGTTCACAGGGTCTTTCCGTCTAACCGCGGGTAACCGGCATCTTCACCGGTACTACAGTTTCGCTGAGCCCCCTGTGGAGACAGTGCCCAGATCGTTACGCCATTCGTGCAGGTCGGAACTTACCCGACAAGGAATTTCGCTACCTTAGGACCGTTATAGTTACGGCCGCCGTTTACCGGGGCTTCGATTCGGAGCTTCGCCCGAGGGCTAACCCCTCCTCTTAACCTTCCGGCACCGGGCAGGCGTCAGACCCTATACGTCCGCTTCATACGTTTGCAGAGTCCTGTGTTTTTAGTAAACAGTCGCCTGGGCCCTTTCACTGCAGCCCCCTTCCGCTCCAGTCGCGAAGACCTTCACGTAATGAGGGCGCACCTTCTTCCGAAGTTACGGTGCTAATTTGCCGAGTTCCTTCACAGGGGATCACTCAAGCGCCTGTGGATATTCACCTCGCCCACGTGTGTCCGTTTACGGTACGGTCACCCAGTTTTCTCCTTAGAGGCTTTTCTTGGCAGCGGGGGATCAACCACTTCGCCCAAAAAGAGGGCTCGAGATCACACCTCAGGGTTAGCGGCCTGGCGGATTTGCCTACCAGACCCCCCTACGTGCTTCGACCTGCACCTCCAGTCGCAGGCTGGCCTACCCTTCTGCGTCACCCCATCGTACAAACGAGAACTGAGTGGTACGGGAATATTAACCCGTTTCCCATCGACTACGCCTTTCGGCCTCGCCTTAGGGACCGACTCACCCTAGGCGGATTGCCCTTGCCTAGGAACCCTTAGGCTTTCGGCGAACGGAGTTCTCATCCGTTTTATCGCTACTCGTGCCGGCAGCGTCACTTCTGTGTGCCGCAAGCGGTCCTCACGGTCCGCCGTGTATCTCACACAGAACGCTCCCCTACCATCCCGTCCCCCGAAGAGAACGGAATCCGCAGCTTCGGTAGATAGCTTGAGCCCCGTTAAATTGTCGGCACAGGGTCGCTCGACCAGTGAGCTATTACGCTTTCTTTAAAGGATGGCTGCTTCTAAGCCAACCTCCTGGCTGTTTGGGCAACCCCACATCCTTGCCCACTTAGCTATCACTTAGGGACCTTAGCTGGCGGTCTGGGCTGTTTCCCTTTCGACTATGAAGCTTATCCCCCACAGTCTGACTCCCACGCTTGCGTTGGCGGCATTCGGAGTTTGGTTGGAATTGGTACCCCGGGAAGGGCCCGCACCCATCCAGTGCTCTACCACCGCCACGAATCACGTGAGGCTAGCCCTAAAGCTATTTCGGGGAGAACGAGCTATCACGGAGTTTGATTGGCCTTTCACCCCTATCCTCAGCTCATCCAAGCCGTTTTTATCCGACACTAGTTCGGGCCTCCACTCGGTGTTACCCGAGTTTCACCCTGGCCAAGGATAGATCACCCCGCTTCGCGTCTACTCCCAGCGACTGAACGCCCTGTTCAGACTCGCTTTCGCTACGGCTCCGCCAAAGGCTTAACCTCGCCACTGAGAGTAACTAGCCGGCTCATTATGCAAAAGGCACGCGGTCAGGCATTCCCCTCGCCGAAGCTCGGGGCATAGCCCTTCCACTGCTTGTAGGTAGACGGTTTCAGGTACTTTTTCACTCCCCTAACAGGGGTACTTTTCACCTTTCCCTCACGGTACTGGTTCACTATCGGTCGCAGAGGAGTATTTAGCCTTGGGGGGTGGTCCCCCCAGATTCCCACAGGGTTCCACGTGTCCCGTGGTACTTGGGAACGTGACAAGGGAGATACATCACCTTTCGCGTACGGGGCTGTTACCCTCTATGGCCCGGCTTTCCAGAAGGTTCCACTAGGCGTGTATTTTGTGACTCCCCGACCCACGAGCAGGTGGGTCAAGTCATGTCCCGCAACCTCCCGTACGCAACGCCTGCCCGCTTACACGTACGGGGTTTGGGCTGTTCCGCCTTCGCTCGCCGCTACTGACGGAATCGCGGTTGCTTTCTCTTCCTCCAGGTACTGAGATGGTTCACTTCCCTGGGTTGGCCTCCCGTGGCCTATGTGTTCAGCCATGGGATGACTGGGCATGACCCCAGCCGGGTTCCCCCATTCGGGCATCCCCGGATCAAAGCCTGCTTGGCGGCTCCCCGAGGCTTATCGCAGCCTGCAACGCCCTTCATCGCCTCTCTGCGCCAAGGCATCCACCATCTACCCTTAGTAGCTTGACCACACAAGCTTGAGTGCTTCTTTCAGCGTCACCTTGACATCAAGTGACTCGATTTCGGTTGTCAAAGACCACTCGAGATCCCGTAGGATCTCGTCAGAGGCCTCCCTCTCACGAGATCCTGCGGCTGGTGGAGCAGATCGGACTCGAACCGACGGCCTCCGCCTTGCAAGGGCGGCGCTCTCCCAGCTGAGCTACTGCCCCAGACGCTCATCACGACTGAGTTGGTGGGCCTAGGTGGACTTGAACCACCGGCCTCACGCTTATCAGGCGTGCGCTCTAACCAGCTGAGCTATAGGCCCCTGCAAAGAACCTCTGCGGAGGCTCTTTGAAAACTGGATCGAGCGAGACCAGCGGGTCGACCTCGGTTTACAGCCACCGTCATCCGGTGACCGAATCCGTTAGAAAGGAGGTGATCCAGCCGCAGGTTCTCCTACGGCTACCTTGTTACGACTTCACCCCAATCGCCGATCACACCTTCGACAGCTGCCCCCCGGAGGTTGGCGTACTGGCTTCTGGTACAACCGACTTTCGTGATGTGACGGGCGGTGTGTACAAGGCCCGGGAACGTATTCACCGCGTCATTCTGATA
>Ga0316620_10000930_pt1 | contig 12191 bp, 9 predicted proteins | sample OWC_Aug_M1_C1_D5_FD_207651 | JGI IMG/M metagenome (GOLD analysis project Ga0316620, IMG submission 207651) | Wetland soil microbial communities from Old Woman Creek delta, Ohio, United States - OWC_Aug_M1_C1_D5_B | ecosystem: Environmental > Terrestrial > Soil > Wetlands | place: USA: Ohio... | reverse complement strand
TGCTCGTGTCCAGCTCGCGCCTGCGCAGGTGCGGCTGGTGGCGAGGCGGCCCGAGGTGCTGTGGCTCGAGCGCGCGCTGCCGGTCGACTGGAGCGGCGAGCGCCTGGCCAGCATTGTCGCTGGCCGACACAACGGCACTCAGCTCGCAGGCGCCACGTCCGGGTACTTCATCGACGACCCCGGTGACGACTACTACCGGTGCTTCGGCGGCACCAGCGCGGCGGCGCCGGCGGTGACCGCCGCGGCCGTGCTGGCCGAGGCCTGGTACTACTACTTCAGCCCGGGAATGGAGGACCAGCTCCCCATGCCCTCACCGGCCATGCTGCGGGCCATGCTGGTCGCCCAAGCCGAAAACCTCGAGGGCGGCATTGACCGGCTGGACCTGACCGCCCTACCGCCCTCACCGTCCCTGGCCCAGGGCTGGGGTCGGGTCAACCTCGAGAAGCTCTTCCACCGAGAGCAGCCCGAGCCTGTCGCCGAGCTGTTCTGGGACCAGGACCACCAGCCGACCGACCCGGAGAGGCGATTCACGGCCAGTGATGAGTTCTGGAAGACCGAGCTCCAGGTCGCCGACCCTAGCAAGGACATCATCGCGGTCATGGTCTACACCGACCGCTTCGCGCAGGAGGGAGCGGAGTCGCTCACGGTCAACAACCTCGACCTCAACATCTTCAGGAACGACATCTCGCCGGAGGAGGGCTACCAGTACTGGGGCAACCGGTTCGGGGCGGGCTCCTGGTACTCGGAAAACTTGTTCGGCCAGCAGCTCTGGGTACACCCTGGGGACAAGGTGAACACCGTCGAGGTGATCCGGATCGAGGCCGGCGAGCTGACGATCCCCTTCTGGATCAGGGTCGAGGCCAGGAAGGTGTCGGCCAACGCCGTGCCCGGCCTCGACGGTGGGTCGCCCAACCAGGACTTCGCGCTCTACGTCTACAACGCCACTGAGGCTCCATAGGAGGTCACGATGCGACCCCACATCATCTTCGCGCTCGCGGTGCTCTGCGCTGCCAGCGTTGCCTCATCGCAGCAGCTGCTTGTGTTTCCGGCCGTGACCGACGAGCTGCCCGGCGCCAACGACAGCCTGTGGGTGACGGTGGTCAAGATCGTCAAGCTCGACCCGCGCGACACGGTCACCGTGCGGCGCAAGTGGGTGTGCCTGCCCGGCGGCGGCTTCGAGGACGACCCTGCCACTGCGCCCAGCTGGACACTCAGCGGAGGCACCCACCGCGAGCGGTTCCTGCTCAAGTGGGGACGGAGCCTGCTCGGTGACACCGGCTCGCGAGTCGGCGCCGTGGCGCTGGAGGTTTCCGGCGGTGAGGTTGTTCCGCACGCCTATGTCGCCGACGTGTCACGGGGCGAGCACCTGCCACTGCACTGGTCCTTCGGCCAGGGGCAGCTCATCGCCGCCTCACGGCTTCCTCTGAGCGGGCAGTCGCACATCCCCTGGCTCGGAGGCTGCACCAACCTGCCCTGCAATCTCGACCCGCCAGTACTCTGGAACTACCTGCGCAACAACGTCGGCTTCGTCAACCCCAACCCCGAGCCCTTGACCATCACCGGCAGCAACATCGCGTTCTCGGCCCGTCCAGATTGGGAGATCTCGGAGGTCGCAGCCACCGAGCCCGACACCTTCATCAGGGAGGTACCCCCCTTCGGCTGGATGCAGTTCCACTGGGTGTCCAGCGCCGGATACTACGGTACCGATGATCTGGGGGGTCCGGTCATGCCGAAGGCAGGCTTCATCCTCAACCTCACCCCGGACAAGGACCTGCCGTATTACGCCTATGCCTCGGTGGTGTTCTCGCCCGACCCGGCGTCCGGGATTCCGGCCTTCTCCGACCCCATGTACGTCCCGGCCGAGCCGGGCTATGTGCCGGCCATGACGGAGGTGCCCGAGCCCTGAGGGGGGCGGGGCTGGCGGTCGGCGCGGGCGCAAGCAAGGGCGCTGTGGCGCGTCGCGGGATGGGGGATGGTGGCGGCGGGCATCCTGCCCGCCGGGGGTGGCACCGCCGTCGGACAGGAGGCAGGGCCGATGGCTGGTGAAGCAGTCGAGCGGGTGCTTCGCTGGCGGGCGTTGCCAGCGATCGGAGCCTCACCGGTACCGGCGCAAGGTCTTGGCGGTGGGGAGGTAGGTGAGGGCGGTCTCCTCGGAGGACGCGCTCCCGCTGCCCACGCTCACCGTCACCGGCAGGCGGCGGTAGAGGCCCTCGCTCACGCCCCAGTAGGCGTCGAGCCGGCGGTAGTCCTCGGCCCCCAGCCCGCGGTAGAGCAGTCCCCTGACCTCGGCGCCGGCAGCGGGCCGCACTACCGTCCACTCGGTGCCGGCGAGCCTGATCCGCTCGAAGCCTGGGAGGCGAGCCGCCTGGCCGCTCAGCGGGTGCTCGAGGAGGTCGGTCAGGAGCTTCTCGGCGAGCTGGTCCGCGACCACGAACAACGGCATGCCGGCGGCCGCGGCCGGGCTGTCGCGGCCCGCGGACACGGGGGCGAGGGAACGTCCCGGGGCGTCCATGCTGGTTCCATCATAGTGGGACGGTGCCACTCCAACGAGATCCTTCGCGCCGGGTTGGAGCGCCGGCATCCTGCCGGCCGGGGGCGTTCGCCGAGCGAAGCGCGCGGGACAGTCGGCAACGACAACGGCAACGTCAACGGGCTCGGGCTCGGGAGCGAGAGCGGCAACGACAACGGCAACGGGAACGGGCTCGGGCTCGGGAGCGGAGCGTTGCCGGTGAGCGTCAACCCTCCGGGAAGCAGATCGCCCGCACGTCGTCGAAGGTGCGCGCGAAGTGGACGGCGATGCCCTCGCGCACGTGCTCGGGGAGGTCGTCGAAGTCCTCGCGGTTCTCGTCCGGGAGGACGAGGGTGAGCACGCCCACTCTCTTCGCCGCGATCACCTTCTCCTTGACCCCGCCGATCGGCATGACCACGCCGCTCAGGCTGAGCTCGCCGGTCATCGCCAGGTGGTCGACGATGGCCCGGTTTTTGGCCAGGGAGTAGAGGGCGCAGGCCATGGTGATGCCGGCCGAGGGGCCGTCCTTGGGGGTGGCGCCCGACGGAACGTGGAGGTGGATGAAGCTCGACTCGAAGAGCTCGCGCGCCGCGGCGTCGTCGCGCAGCAGCGAGCGCACGTAGGTGTAGGCGATCTCCGAGGACTCGACCATGACGCTGCCGAGCTGCCCGGTCTGCTTGAAGCCGGGGACCTTGGCCGGTACCGACGTCGCCTCCACATAGAGGGTGGCGCCGCCGAGCGCGGTGTAGGCCAAGCCCATGACCACGCCCACCCGCGGCCGGTCGAAGACCATCTCCCCGGAGAAGACGCGCTTGCCGAGCAGACGGTGGAGGTCGTCCACCGTCACGGCCACCCGCTCGGTCCCCTCTTCGACCATGGTCATGGCCGTCTTGCGCAGGATCTTCTTGATGTTGTTCTCGAGGCTGCGCACCCCGGCCTCGCGCGCCCAGCCGTCGATGATCGCCCGGATGACCTCCTCGGGCAGGGTCACCTGCTCGGCCTTGAGGCCGTGCTCGCGGAGCTGCTTGGGGATCAGGTGGCGGCGGGCGATCTCGAGCTTCTCCTCGAGGATGTAGCCCGAGATGTGGATCACCTCCAGGCGGTCGAGCAACGGTCGCGGGATGGTCTCGAGCTGGTTGGCGGTGCACACGAAGAGCACTTTGGAGAGGTCGAAGCGCACGTCCAGGTAGTGGTCGAGGAAGTCCCGGTTCTGCTCCGGGTCGAGCACCTCGAGCAGGGCTGACGCCGGGTCGCCGTGGAACGAGGCGCCGATCTTGTCGACCTCGTCGAGCATGATCAGGGGGTTGGCGGTCTTGCAGGTCTTCATGGCCTGCAGGAACTTGCCCGGCATGGCGCCGATGTAGGTCCGGCGGTGGCCCTTGATCTCGGCCTCGTCGCGCATGCCGCCGACCGAGAAGCGGTAGAAGCGGCGGCCCAGGCTGCGCGCGATCGACTGCCCGACCGAGGTCTTGCCGACCCCGGGCGGCCCCACCAGGAGGATGATCGAGCCGGCGAGGTCGCCCTTGACGATGCCGACCGAGATCAGCTCCAGGATCCGGTCCTTGACGTCCTCCAGGCCGTAGTGGTCCTCGTCGAGCACCGCCCTGGCCTGCTTGATGTCGTAGTTGTCGTCGGTGTAGACGCCCCAGGGCAGGACGGTCAGCCAGTCCAGGTAGGCCCGGGTGACGTTGAACTCGGGCGACGAGGGCTCGAGCAGCTTGAGCTTCTCCAGCTCCTCCTCGACCCGCTCCCGGGCCTCGTCGGAGAGCGTGAGCCGGGTCAACCGCTCCTCGAGCTTCTCCACCTCGGCCTGGGAGCCTTCCTTGGCCAGGCCCAGCTCCTTCTTGATCTCGTTGAGCTGCTGCTTGAGGAAGAACTCGCGCTGCTGCTTGGACAGGCGCTCGTCGATGCGCTTCGAGATCTGGGCCTTGAGCTTGGAGATCTCGAGCTCGCGCTTGACCAGGATCAGGGTCTGCTCGATCCGCTTGCGCACGTCGCGCTGCTCGAGGATGGCCTGCAGCTCCTCGCCCGAGGCGGTGGTCAGGGCGGCCGCGAAGTCGGCCAGCAGGCCGGGGTCGTTGGCGTCTAGGCGGTCGAGGATGAGCGAAAGGCCCTCCTTGTACAGGGGATTGAGCCGTACCAGCTCCTTGATGCTGTCGATGACCGCCCCGGCGTAGGCCTTGAGCTCGTCGTCGAGCTCAGTCTCCTCGTCCGGCCAGTACTGGACCTGTGCCCGGAAGACCGGGGGCGGCGACAGCACGTCGTCCACGGTGAACCTGATCAATACCTGGACGACCAGCTGCAGGATGTCGCTGCCCGGGTGCTGGGAGGCCTGGACGACCTTGGCGGCGACCCCGGTCAGGTGGTAGTCGCCCGGCGACTCGGGCGCGCCCGGCACCTCGGCGTCGGAGGAGCGGAGGAGGGTCAGGCCGATGAACGGCTGGGCTCCCGCGCCGAGCTGCTCGACCAGGGCCTCCTTGAGACCATCGAGACCGACCAGCACCGGTCCCATCATCTTCGGGAACAGGGGCCGGTCGTGGAGGGGAACGACGAGCAGGCTCGGCGGCAGCAGCTCCTCGGGAACCGCCAGGCTAGCGTGCGGCGCGCCGTTCTCCCCGGCAGACCCGGCGATGTCGATGACCTCGGGTTCGTCTGACACGGCGCGGCCTCCCTGGGTTGGTCTCGGGCACGGTCAGAGGTGGTCGCTCGAGTATAGACCGGCCGCCGCGCCCAGGCTGCGGCGGCCGACTCAGGCCGACGACGGTGCGGTGAGCTACAGGCTGAAGACCAATGAGGCCGTGGTCGTGGTGTCGGTGTCGTCGAAGCCCGCGACTGGCTCGTTCTCGTAGCGGACCTGGTAGCCGAGCTTGAGGGCCACGTGGGTGCTGACGGCGGCCTGGAGCGAGGTCTCGGACTCCGCTCGCCAGTCCTCCGAGGTCTCGAAGTTGGGGTACCACTTGAGGCGCTGCGCGAGGGCTGCCGTCTCGGTGATGTGCCAGGCGTAGGCGAGGCCGAGAACGCCGCCGACGTACTCGTCCTCGAGGTCGGTGACGTACTCCTCGTGGGTCCAGGTGAGTCCGCCGTCGAAGGCCAGCTCGTGCTCGGGACCAAGCATGGCTTTGTAGATGGCGCCGCCCTCCACCACCGCGCGCAGGTCGAAGCCGGCGAACTCGTCCTGGGCCCCCGAGGCTCCGGCGAACAGCTCCCAGCGCTCGCTCAGGGCGCGCTTGCCGCGCACGAAGGCCAGGTAGCGCTCGGCGGTGAGGTCGCCTTCCTGCTCGGCGCGCAGGGCGCTGGCCCCGAGCTCGAGGCCCCAGGGCTGGGGCTTGCGTGCGACGGCGAGGTCGAGCCCCAGAGTCTGGGTGGTCGAGTTGCCACTGGTGGCGACGAAGGACAGCCCGAGCGTGCTGGTCCAGGCGGGCTCAGCCTCGGGCTCGTCGGCGAACAACGGCGCTGCGACCAGCGCGAGCAGCAGGGACGTGATGAGGATGGGGGTCTTCACTTCGTTCTCTCCTTCCTGTCAACGGACACGGGCTCACCGTGGTCACGGTTCTGCTGTCTGGCAGGTCCCGCGACGGTCCGATGGTACCTCGACCTCGACTCGGTCGAGTAGCTGGGACCTTGGCAACGGGCCGCCACCATAGCGGTGGAGGGCGGTGACGACGCTGGTAGAATCTGCGTCGGAACCCTCACGCCGATGAGCTCACCGGCTACCTGCCCCCATTGTGGAGCCTCCTGCGCATCGCTGCAGGATGTGCGCTCGGACCGCTGGGTGCCGTGTCCAGCGTGCGGGCAGTCGATCCTGGTCCGCGCCCAGCCCGCTGAGGCGTCGGCGAGCGCGGAGCCGCAGGTGGCGGAGCCGGCTCCGGTGCCTGCCGCCGAGCCCGAGCCTGGCCGGGGCTCGGACGAGAGCTCCGCCCCGGGCGGCGAGCCGTCGCTTCTCCTGCTGCGCCGCATCCGGCGCGCGACCGTTCACTTCAAGCGCGCGGCCAAGGTTCACGGCGAGGTGGCCGATGCGCTGGCGGTGCTCGAGCAGATCGCCTCCGACCTGGTCGCCGGCCGCGGCCCCCACGGCGAGCCGCTCGACTACCGGCAGCTGGCGGCGCTGGTCGAGCTCGTGCCCGACTCGCTCGACCGCCTCGGCTACGCAGATTTGGACCGGGAGCTGCGCCACGTTGGCGAGACCCTGACGACCCTGGCCGGCTCCGCTCCGTTGCCCGTGGCGGTCGCGGCCGAGGAGCCGCGCGAGGAGGGGCGCAAGACCCGGTCACGGGGTCAGCGGCCGGCGACCATCGTCACCTCCTCGGCGCGCGCAGCGACCGCCGGCCGGGGCCACGGAACAGCGCGTGTGAGCAAGGTCCTCGGCCCTCCGGGCGCGGTCCGGCAGGCCAGGCTCGGCATCCTCGGCGTGGCCCTGGCCGCCGTGGCGGCGGTGCTCGTGCTGACTCTGGCCGACCGGCCGCGGCGGGACTTTCGGGAGGCTCGCGAGAGCACGGTCGTCGAGCCGGTGCTCGCGGTCGCGACGCCGACGGCAACGGTGACGGCGCGGCAGGCGCCGGCCGCGCCGACTCCCGACCCCCGCCTGCGGGACCTTCCCGATCTCATCAGCCAGTCCCGGGTCGCGCTGCAACGGGGCGACACAGCGCTGGCGGTGAGCCAGCTGTCGGCGGCGGCCCTCATCGACCATGACCACTCGCTGGTGCTGGAGACGAGCCGGTTGATCGTCGACGCGCTGCTGGAGCTGGCGGCGCGGGCAGTGGCCGAGGAGCGCTGGAGGGACGCCGAGGATGCCCTGGTCCAGGCGCGCGGGCTGGCGCTTCGCTTCTCGGCGGACGCCACCGTTGTCGAGCGGCGGCTCCAGGAGCTGTACCAAAGCGAGTGGATCTACCGGGTGCGGCCAGACCAGCTCGACGAGCTGCGCGTGCTGGTCGGCGTCGAGGTGGTCGTGAGGTCGCGGGACGGGCGCACCGTGGCCGGCGTCCTGCGCGAGGTCGGCCCGCGCTCGCTGATCCTCGAGGGGCGTGGCGGAGTCGGCGGCGGGCAGGTCCAGTTCACGACCTCGGTCGACCTCGCCGCCATCGCCGAGGTCACCTACTCCATCCGGCCCACGCCGCGCTAGCTAGCGAAAGGGCCCACCGCCCGTCCGCCAGCCGGAACCCGACCGAGACCGCGCCCCGGAATAGCCCGCGGCGGCGACCGGGTTGTGGCTGGTTGTCTGCGGGAGAATGACCATGCGCCCTCGCCTGACCGTGACATCCATGACCATGACCTTCGTGCTGATGGCCGTTGCCGCCAGCGTCTTTGGAGGGGAAGAGATGCTCTCGACGTCCGCCGTCATGCCCGCCTTCGCCCTGACTGCCCACGACGGTTCGTTGGTGTCGAGCGCCGAGCTTCTCGGAACCCCCTACCTCCTCTACTACTACCCCAAGGCCGACACGCCAGGGTGCACCCAGGAAGCCTGCGCCCTGCGCGACAGCTGGAGCGACGTCGAGAAAGCGGGGCTGGCCGTCTTCGGCGTGTCCTACGACACGCCCGAGGACAACGCCGCTTTTGCCGCCAAGTACCACCTGCCCTTCCTGCTCCTGTCCGACAGCAAGAAGGAGCTCGCCGAGCAGGTGGGCGCGGCGCGGGCCCTGCTGCCGGTCCCGAAGCGGATCTCGTACCTGGTCGGTCGCGATGGCCGAGTCCTCAAGGCCTACCCGTCGGTGCGCCCGGCCGAGCACGCCCAGGAGGTGCTGGCCGACTTTCGGCAGCTCGACGGGTCGCGCTGAGGCGACCTCGGCCGGTGCAGCTCGCCGGTATGAGGAGAGATCCAGCCGGGTCAGCGCTCGTCGCCTCCGAGTGATGCCTTTCACGAGCCGCTCGCGGGCCTCGGCCGCGCCAGCGATCTCGCCCTTCCGCTGCGACGACCGGGGAGGCACCCTCTCCTTCGCGACTACTGGGACACCTCGGCTGCGCTTGCCGAGCTGGTGCCGCCGGTCGCGCCGTTGCTGGGGGCCATGCGCTCGGGGCTTCCATCGACGTCTTCGGGCTGAGCCCCGCGGCGGTGCTTCCTGGTGGCAAGGCCGAGCTGCACCGTGTTGCTGGGAAAGAGCAGGTCCGCCGTCCAGTCGAGGGCGACCCGCAGCCGTCGCGCCAAACCCGGCATCTTGAGCAGGTAGACGCTGCGCCACAGGAACCAGGCCGGGAAGCCCGACAGCTTGACGCCGAAGACCTTGGCCACGCCGGTGCGGCAGCCGAGGGCCGCCAGGGTGCCATTGGAGGTGATCCGGCAAGGCTGTGGCTCGTCGCCCCGCAGCACGCGGGTCAGGTTGCGGGCGAGCTGCCTGCCCTGTCGCACCGCGTGCTGGGCGGTGGCCGGATAGGGGATGCCGTGTGCGTCGGTGTTGACCGCCGAGTCGCCCACCGCCCACACCTCGTCGCGTCCCTCGACCCTCAGGTCTGGCCGGCACAACAGGTAGCCGCAGCTGTCGGTGGGCAGTGCGAGCCGCTCGGTGAGCGGGCTGGGGGCGATCCCGGCGCACCAGATGACGGTCTCGGTGTCGAGCACGCGGCCGTCGTCGAGGGCGGCGCGGTTCGCGTCGATCCGAGTCACGGTGGTGCCGAGCTCGACCCGCACGCCCCGCCGTTCGAGCTGCTCGAGCGCGTACTGCGACAGCTCCGGGTCGAGCGTGGGCAGAATCCGCCTACCGAGCTCGACCAGCGTCAAGCGGATGTCGCCCGGGTCCACGCGTCGGTACTGACGGCTGGCGCGGGCGAGGAAGACCTGGAGCTCGCCAGCCACCTCCACTCCGGTGTAGTTGCCGCCGACCACGACCAGGTGGAGGAGCGCCCGGCGCCGCCGTGGATCGTCGGCGGCGTCCGCCAGCTCGAGCTGGCGAATGGCGTGATCCCGGAGCAGGACCGCGTCGCTCAGGCTCTTCATCTCGAAGCCAAACCGGGTCAGCCCTGGGACGTCGGGCAGCCGCGTGACACTCCCCGGCGCCAGCACCAGGTGGTCGTAGTCGAGCCGGTCGACGGGCCCGTCGTCGGCGAGGCGGAGGACGACGCGACGGCGGTCGAGGTCGACGTCGGTGACGTTGGCCATGATGAAGCGGGTGCGGCGGAGGAAGTCGCGGATCGACACCACCGCGTGGCGCGGTTCCACGCTGCCCGTTCCGGCCTCGACCAGCAGCGGGTAGAAGAGGAAGTAGTTGTTGCGGTCGAGGAGCACCACCTCGGCCTCGTTCGGGCGCAGCAGCCGCTCCAGCTTCTGGGCGCAGTAGGCGCCGGCGAAACCGCCGCCGACGATCACGATGCGCGGTCGGGCCGCTGACCCGCGCTGTTCAACCACGATGGTCGCCTCCGTCACGGTGCTCAACACGGCGGCCGGGTGGTTTGTTGCACCAGCGACCAGGGCCGGTCCGCGGCTGACCTCGGGCCCGCCGGGGCCGCAGCTCGGCCCCTGGGCACGAGGCCGCGACCGCCCCTGGCCGCTGAGGTATGCTGACCGGCGAGACCCGGGGCAACGAGCGTGAGCTCACTCGAAACGGCCGCCGCCGACATCGTCCGCTCCTGGGACTGGAGCGGGCCGGTCGGCCTGCGCCGGGTGCCCGAGGGCCTGATCAACGCCACCTTCACGGTCGAGGTGGAGGGGCGGTTCGAGGCGGTTCTGCAACGGCTCAACACCGCGGTCTTCGGGCCCGAGGTCAACCAGGACATCGAGGCGGTGACAGCGCGTCTGGCCGAGCGCGGCGTGCTCACTCCGCGGCTGCTGCGCACCCGCCGGGACGCCCTCTGGGCGAGCACCGCCGACGGCGACGTCTGGCGCTGCCTGACCGCGGTCGGCGAGCGCACGCTCGACTCACTGTCGAGCCCGCTCCAGGCGCGCTCCGCCGGCCAGCTGGCGGCGCGTTTCCACGTCGCCTTGGCCGACCTCGAGTGGGAGTTTCGCTCGGTCCGCCCTGGCTTCCAGGACACGGCTCGCCACCTGGCCAACCTCGGCCAGGCCCTCGCGGAGCACGGCCAGCACCGGCTGTTTCCAGCGGTTGCCCGGCTGGCCGACGTCCTGGCCGTGGCCCGGCAGGGGTGGAGCGGGGTTGCAGCCTTGCCGCCGAGGGTTGTGCACGGTGACCTCAAGGTCTCCAACCTCCGCTTTGCGGGCTCCGAGGCGATGGCCCTGATCGACCTCGACACCCTGGCGCGCGGCACCATCGACGCCGAGCTCGGCGACGCCCTGCGCTCGTGGTGCAACCCGGCGGGCGAGAACGTGGCCGAGGTCGCGCTCGACCTCGAGCTGTTCGAGGCGGCCGTCGGCGGCTACGCCTCTGGCGGCGGCCGCGAGCTCCTGACCGAGGCCGAGTGGGCGAGCCTCGTGCCCGGGCTCGAACGCATCAGCCTCAACCTCAGCGCCCGCTTCGCCGCCGACGCCCTCCAGGAGCGCTACTTCGGCTGGGATCCGGCGCGGGGTGGGCGCGGCGAGCACAACCTGCTGCGGGCCCGGGGCCAGGCGAGCCTCCTCGGCTCGATCCGCAGGCAGCGGCGCCAGCTCGAAGCCGCGCTGCGTCGCGCCCGGACTAGCGTGCCGACGCCTCCTTGACCGCGGCCACGAACTCGTCGGGGCTCAGCAGCTGGGGCGCACCGGCCGCCATCCGGTAGCGCTCGACCCTGGCCAGGCGGCGCGACCGCTGGCCGTAGACGAAGAAGGCGGGGTAGCCGTCGACCCCGTAGTAGCGGGCGAGCTCGCCCTCCTTGGCGCCCTTCTCGGGGTTGATGGACACGGCCAGGGCGCCCTTGAGAAAGCTCCGGACCGGACCGGTGCCGAGGAGCTCGCGCTCGAACTGGCGGCAGTAGCCGCACCAGTCGACGTTGAAGTAGACGACCAGCGGCTTGCCCTCGGGGCCGACCCGCCGGAGGGCGTCGAAGAGGCCATTCGCGCCGTGCATCCACTGGGCGGGGTCGAAGTCGCCGCGATCGCCACTGCCGGAATCGGCCACGGGTGCCAGGCAGAGCACCGCGATGGTCATGGCGGCGGCGACGGCCCGATGGGTGTGAGGTCTGCGGTGGGACGGCGGCATCGGACCTACGACTCTCCCTTCCAGGCCAGCGACTCGGGGTGGAGGATCTCGACCTCCCTGGCCAGGGGGTCAACCTGGATCTTGAGGGGTCGATTCCCGGGACCTGACGGGAGGCGGAAACGGACGGCATAGCTCGCCTCGGCGAGGTCGGCGAAGTGGTCGACGACCAGCTTCAGCGTCTCGCTGTCGCGCAGCAGCCAGCAGGTGCCGCCCGAAGCTGCGGCCAGCGTCTGCACGCTGCGTCGCGTGCGACTGGCGAGGCGTTCGCCGTCGAGCCCCACCGCCAGGACCGGCGCGCCGCCGGCCGCGACCGCGTCTGCGGCTGCCTCCCAGGCGGTCGCCGCGGCAGTGTCGCCACCGTCGGTCACGAGCACCACCAGCCGGCGACCGGGGCGGGCGTCGAGCAGGGCCAGGGCGGTGACCAGCGTGGCGGCGAGGTCGCCGTCGCCGGTCGCGTCGGTGGCAGCCAGGACGGCGGCGATGCGATCCGGGCCGGCGTCCCAGCCGGCCACGCTCCGCGCGGCTCCTTCCCGGGCCACGAGGTGCAGGCTCGCGCCGCGGTCAGCGAGGCGCAGCGCCAGGCGGCCCAGCTGCTGGCGCACCCGCGCCAGGGGCTCTCCCGTGGT
>Ga0316620_10000929_pt1 | contig 12201 bp, 17 predicted proteins | sample OWC_Aug_M1_C1_D5_FD_207651 | JGI IMG/M metagenome (GOLD analysis project Ga0316620, IMG submission 207651) | Wetland soil microbial communities from Old Woman Creek delta, Ohio, United States - OWC_Aug_M1_C1_D5_B | ecosystem: Environmental > Terrestrial > Soil > Wetlands | place: USA: Ohio... | reverse complement strand
CGAGGCGGAAGGCGATCAGGCCGAGAACGGTGTAGCCCAGCACGACGTGCAGCACCAGCCAGTCGTCGTCCGAGCTCAGATAGGCGCCGAAGAACGCGAACGCCAGCAGCCAATGGAACACCCGCGTTGGCAGATCCCAGACGAGGACGCGGCTCATCCCTTCAGCACGTCGAGCAGCTGCGCGAAGACCTTCGGCGTTGCCGCCACGATGTCGCCGGAATCCATATAGGTCTGCTCGCCTTGCAGGTCGCCCACCAGGCCGCCCGCCTCCTGGATGAGCAGCGCGCCCGCGGCCATGTCCCAGGGCGCAAGGCCCATTTCCCAGAATGCGTCGAGCCGGCCCGCGGCCACATAGGCGAGGTCGAGCGCGGCGGCACCCGCGCGACGCACCCCGCTGCACGCCGGCATGAGCGCGCGCAGCTGTTTCATGTACAGGTCGAGGCGCGTGAGCTCCTTGAACGGAAATCCCGTCCCGACCAGCGCATCACGCAGCTGAGCGCAGCGCGTGACGCGCAGCCGCCGGTCGTTTAGGAACGCGCCGCGCCCCTTGGACGCGGTGAACAGCTCGTTCTTGGCGGGGTCGTATACGACCGCGTGTGCCAGCGCGCCGCGATGCTGCACCCCAATCGACACGCAATATTGCGGGAAGCCGTGAATGAAGTTGGTGGTCCCATCGAGCGGGTCGATGATCCAGCGGTACTCGCTTTTCTTGCTGCCGGCATCTGCGCCCGATTCCTCGGCGAGGATCGCGTGGTCGGGATAGGCCTTGCGCAACACTTCGATGGCGGCCGCTTCCGCGCCCTTGTCCACCTGCGTGACGAAATCGTTGACCTTCTTGGATCGGACTTCGAGAGGGGCGCCTTCGAGCGAGGCGCGATTGATGACCGCGCCGGCGCGTCGCGCCGCCTTGATCGCGATGTTCAGGATCGGGTGCATGGGAGCGCGCATTTTAATCTGAGTACACTGCGCGCATGACTGCGCGACTCGAAATGATTCGCGTCGTGCTGTGCCGGCCCAGCCATCCGGGCAACATCGGATCGGCGGCGCGCGCGATGAAGACGATGGGAATCACGGATCTGCGTCTCGTCGCGCCCGAGCGCTACCCGGCTCCGGAGGCGGAGTGGCTGGCGAGCAGCGCCACCGACGTGCTGGCCCGTGCGCGGGTGCACGCCACGCTGAAGGAGGCGATCGGCGACTGCGTCGCCGCGTTCGCGCTCAGCGCGCGGCCGCGCGAATGGTCGCCCTCCGTGATGGCGGTGCGCGAGGTCGCGGTCGTGGCGCTGGCGCGCGCCGCCGAAGGGCCGGTTGCGTTCGTGTTCGGCAACGAGACGGCGGGCCTGACCAACGAGGAGGTGTTCGCCTGCCAGGCGCTGGTGTACATCCCGGCCGATCCGCGCTACACGTCGCTCAACCTGGCGCAGGCCGTTCAGGTGGTGGCCTACGAGCTGTACATGGCGCAGGGGGGCGAACCACGGCCAACGCAGAGCGGGAAGATGGCCACGATTGCCGACCTCGAGGGTCTCTATGCGCAGCTCGACGAAGCCGGGACCACGAGCGGCTTTTTCGACCCCGCTGATCCCAAACGGCTGCGTGAACGATGGCGCCGGCTCTTCTCGCGGGTTGTCCTGGAGCGCGAGGAGGTCAATATCCTGCGGGGTCTGCTGCGCGTGCTGCTGCGGAACTGGCCGAGGAAATAGTTGACTAATTAAGTCGGGCAACTTAGCATGTCATTCTTGCCCCGACGACTCTGAAAGACCTTCATGTTCAAGCAATTGCGTGAAGACATCGCGAGCATCTTCGATCGCGACCCGGCGGCCCGCAACACGTGGGAGGTGCTGACCTGCTACCCGGGCCTGCACGCATTGCAGATCCATCGCCTCGCGCACTGGTTCTGGGCGCACGGCATGCACTGGCTTGGCCGCTTCACCTCCCACGTCGGACGCTGGCTGACCGGCATCGAGATCCATCCTGGAGCCACGGTCGGACGCCGCGTGTTCATCGACCACGGCATGGGCGTCGTGATCGGTGAAACGGCGGAAATCGGCGAGGACACGACCCTGTACCACGGTGTGACGCTGGGCGGTACCACCTGGAACAAGGGCAAGCGCCACCCGACGCTCGGCAAAGGCGTGGTGGTCGGCGCCGGGGCCAAGATCCTTGGCCCGATCACGGTCGGCGACGGGGCCAAGATCGGCTCCAACGCGGTGGTGGTCAAGGACGTGCCGCCGGGCGCCACGGTGCTTGGGGTACCTGGCCGCATCACCGAAGCCGGTCCTACGAAAGAGGGTGCGCGCTTTGCCGCGTACGCAGTCGTGGCGAACCAGGACGATCCGTATTCGAAGGCGATCCAGACGTTGGTCGAGCACTCGCACGAACTCGATCAATCCCTCAAGGCGCTCACCGAAAAGCTCGGCCAGCTCGAACGGGAATTGGCGCGCCACGAAGCGGAGGCCGGCAAGCCCGAATCCCTGCGTGCCGTCAAGTAATTGATCGATTGAAGAAATAATAGTTGATTGAATTTGTCGGATTTTGCTATACTTGAGCACTTTTATCGGGTATTGAGACCGGGGCGAACATGAGACTTACGACGAAGGGCAGGTTTGCGGTGACGGCGATGGTCGACCTCGCGATGCGCCAGACGCGCGGGCCGGTGACGCTTGCGGCGATCAGCGAGCGCCAGCATATCTCGCTGTCATACCTCGAGCAGCTGTTTGGCAAGCTGCGCCGCCACAAGCTGGTGAGCAGCGTGCGCGGACCGGGTGGCGGGTACAACCTGGCCCAGGCGACGCAGGAAATTTCCGTGGCCGATATCATCTGCGCGGTCGACGAGCCGCTCGACGCCACTCAGTGCGGCGGCAAGGAAAATTGTCTCGACGACAAGCGCTGCATGACGCACGATCTGTGGGCCACCTTGAACGCGAAAATGTACGACTATCTGAGCTCGGTGAGCTTGGCGGACCTGGTGGCGCACCAGAACGGCAAGCACGTGGCGGTGCTGCACTGGCACGCCGCCGAGGACGCTGGCAAGTCCCGGGTGGCGGTGGCCGCATGAAGCTTCCGATCTATCTCGACTACTCGGCGACCACGCCGGTCGATCCGCGCGTGGCCGAGAAGATGATTCCGTACCTGACCGAGCACTTCGGCAACCCGGCGAGCCGTTCGCATTCCTTCGGCTGGAAAGCCGAGGAAGCCGTCGAGGAGGCGCGCGCCAACGTGGCCGCGCTGGTTGGCTGCGACGCCAAGGAGATCGTCTGGACCTCGGGCGCCACGGAATCGATCAACCTCGCGCTCAAGGGCGCGGCCGAGTTCTACAAGACCAAGGGCAAGCACCTGATCACCATGACGGTCGAGCACAAAGCGACGCTCGATACGATGCGCGAGCTGGAGCGCCGCGGCTTCGAGGTCACCTACCTCGATCCCGAGCCCGACGGGCTGCTCGACCTGGCGAAGCTCGAAGCAGCGTTCCGTCCCGATACGATCCTGGTATCGATCATGTTCGTGAACAACGAGATCGGCACGATCCAGGATATCCCGGCGATCGGGGAGCTGTGCCGCGCCAGAGGTGTGCTGTTCCACGTCGACTCCGCGCAGGCCACCGGCAAGTGCCCGATCGACCTCGCGACGCTCAAGGTCGACCTGATGTCGTTCTCGGCGCACAAGACCTACGGTCCCAAGGGCGTCGGGGCACTGTACGTGCGGCGCAAGCCGCGCGTGCGGCTCGAGGCGCAAATCCACGGCGGCGGGCACGAGCGCGGCTTTCGCTCCGGGACGCTGCCGACGCACCAGATCGTGGGCATGGGCGAGGCTTTCCGCGTCGCCAGGCTGGAAATGGCGACCGAGAACGAGCGCATCCGCGCGATGCGCGACAAGCTGCTCGGCGGCGTGCGCCAGATCGAGGAGGTGTTCGTCAACGGCGACCTCGAGCGCCGCGTGCCGCACAACCTGAACGTGTCGTTCAATTTCGTCGAGGGCGAGTCGCTGATCATGGCGGTGAAGGACATCGCCGTGTCCTCCGGTTCGGCCTGCACGTCGGCCTCGCTCGAGCCCTCGTACGTGCTGCGCGCGCTCGGCCGGTCCGACGAGCTGGCGCACTCGTCGATCCGCTTCACGCTCGGCCGCTTCACCACCGGCGAGGAGATCGACTACGCGGTGGACCACATCCGCACCAAGGTGGCCAAGCTGCGCGAGATGTCGCCCTTGTGGGAGATGTACAAGGACGGCGTGGACCTCAATTCAGTTCAGTGGGCTGCTCACTGAGGAGTCTTGCATATGGCATACAGCGATAAAGTCATTGATCACTACGAAAATCCGCGCAACGTCGGCTCGTTCGACAAGAGCGATGAGGGCGTGGGCACCGGCATGGTCGGGGCGCCCGCTTGCGGCGACGTGATGAAGCTGCAGATCCGGGTCGGCAAGGACGGCCTGATCGAGGACGCGCGCTTCAAGACCTACGGCTGCGGCTCGGCGATCGCCTCGTCTTCGCTGGTCACGGAATGGGTAAAGGGCAAGACGCTCGAGGAGGCCGCGAGCATCAAGAACACCCAGATCGCCGAGGAACTGGCGCTGCCGCCGGTCAAGATCCACTGCTCGATTCTTGCCGAGGACGCGATCAAGGCGGCGGTCGAGGATTACCGGAAGCGGCACGGCGCCGCCGTCGAGCCGGAAAAAAAGGCGGCGAGCGCCTGACGGCCATGGCAGTCACGCTTACCGAAAAGGCGGCAAACCACGTCCAGTCGTTCCTTGCCAAGCGCGGCAAGGGGGTGGGCCTGCGCGTCGGCGTGCGCACCTCGGGCTGCTCGGGCCTCGCCTACAAGCTCGAGTTCGCGGACGAGGTGGGCCCCGAGGACCAGCAGTTCGAGAGCCACGGCGTGAAGGTGCTGGTGGACCCGAAGAGCCTGCCCTATCTGGACGGCACCGAGCTCGATTTCGCGCGCGAGGGGCTGAACGAGGGCTTCAAGTTCAACAACCCCAACGTCAAGGACGCCTGCGGCTGCGGGGAATCCTTCAACGTCTGACGGGCGCGCATGCGTCCGCGCAGCGTCGGATGAGGGGGCGAAAGCCCCCTTGTCATTGGTAAACATGCAGAATCACTTCGAGCTGTTCGACCTTGCCCCGGGCTACGCGCTGGACAGCGCGGCGCTCGAGGCCGCATACCGCGGGATCCAGGCGCGCGTGCACCCCGACCGCTTCGCCCACGCGGGCGACGCCGAGCGGCGGGCGTCGATGCAAATGACCACGCGCGTCAACGAGGCCTACCGCACGCTTAGGAGCCCGGTGCAGCGCGCCAAGTACCTGCTCGAGCTGAACGGTGTCGACGTCGCGTTCGAAACCAACACCTCCATGCCGCCGGAATTCCTGATGCAGCAGATGGAGCTGCGCGAGGCGCTTGAGCGGGCCGGAGACGCGAAGGACGCGGCCGCGCTCGACGCGCTGCGCGGACAGCTGCGCGCCGAGAGGTTCGTCATGGAGCGCGCGCTGGCCGAGGCGATCGACGCGCGCCACGACTATGCGGGCGCCGCCGGGCTGGTGCGCAAGCTCATGTTCCTCGAGAAGCTCGACGCGGACATCGACCTCGCCTACGAGGCGCTGGAAGCCTGATGGCGCTGCTGCAGATCTCGGAGCCGGGCATGTCGCCGGCGCCGCACCAGCGGCGTCTCGCGGTCGGCATCGACCTGGGCACCACCAATTCGCTCGTCGCCACCGTGCGCAACGGCGTCGCTTCCGTGCTGCCCGACCAGCAGGGCCGCCCGCTGCTGCCGTCGATCGTGCGCTATCTGCCCGACGGCCACGCGGAAGTCGGCTACGCGGCGCAGGCACGCCAGAGCGAGGACCCCAGGAACACCATCGTCTCGGTCAAGCGATACATGGGCCGCGGACTGAGGGACGTCGCGCACGTCGAGACGGCGCCCTACGATTTCGTCGATGCGCCCGGAATGCTGCAGCTCAGGACCTGCGCCGGGGTGAAGAGCCCGGTCGAGGTCTCGGCCGAGATTCTCAAGGTGCTGCGCACGCGCGCCGAGCTTTCGCTCGGGGGCGACCTGGTCGGCGCGGTGATCACCGTGCCGGCGTACTTCGACGACGCGCAGCGCCAGGCGACCAAGGATGCGGCCAGGCTGGCAGGATTGAACGTGCTGCGCTTGCTGAACGAGCCGACCGCGGCGGCGATCGCCTACGGCCTGGAGAACGCGGCCGAAGGCACCTACGCGGTCTACGACCTGGGCGGCGGCACCTTCGACATCTCGATCCTCAAGCTCTCGAAGGGCGTATTCGAGGTGGTCGCCACCGCGGGCGACGCCGCGCTCGGGGGCGACGACTTCGACCAGCGCGTATTCTGCTGGGTGGTCGAGGAGGCGAAGCTCGCGCCGCTCGGCGCGCGCGACATGCGCAAGCTGCTGGTCAAGTCGCGCGAGGCGAAGGAGTACCTCACCTACCACGGCGAGGCGCCGGTCAGCACGCGGCTCTCTTCGGGCGAATGGGTCGACCTTTCGATTACCACGGAGAAGTTCTGCGAGATCACGCAGAACCTGGTGCAGAAGACCCTCGGGCCGACGCGCAAGGCGCTGCGCGACGCGGGCCTCACGATCGACGATATCAAGGGCGTGGTGATGGTCGGCGGCGCGACGCGCATGCCGCAGATCCAGCGCGCGGTGGGCGAGTTCTTCCGCCGCGATCCGCTCAACAACCTCGATCCCGACAAGGTGGTGGCGCTGGGGGCGGCGATGCAGGCCGACGTGCTCGCTGGCAACAAGCCCGCGGGCGAGGACTGGCTGCTGCTCGACGTGATTCCCCTTTCGCTCGGCATCGAGACCATGGGCGGACTGGTGGAGCGCATCGTGCCGCGCAACTCCACCATCCCTGTGGCGCGCGCGCAGGAGTTCACCACCTTCAAGGACGGCCAGACGGCGATGAGCATCCACGTGGTGCAGGGCGAACGAGAGCTGGTGAGCGACTGCCGCTCGCTGGCGAAGTTCGAGTTGCGCGGCATTCCGCCGATGGTGGCGGGAGCGGCGCGAATCCGCGTCACCTTCCAGGTCGACGCCGACGGCCTGCTGTCTGTGAGCGCCGAGGAGAAGACGACAGGCGCCGAGGCGTCGGTGAGGGTAAAGCCGTCCTACGGCCTGGAGGACGCCGATATCGAGCGCATGCTGCGCGACTCCTACGAGCACGCCCGGGAAGACATGCACGCGCGCGCGCTCGCCGAGCATCGCGTCGACGGCGAGCGCCTGCTCGACGCCACGCGCGCGGCGCTGGCGGCCGACGGTGAGCTGCTCTCGCCCCACGAGCGCGGCGAGATCGAGCAGGGCATCGCTTCGCTGCGCGCGGTCATCGGCGGGGCCGACCACCGGGCGATCAAGCAGGCGAGCGACGCCCTGAACCGCACCACCGAGGAATTCGCGGCGCGCCGGATGGATGCGAACGTGCGGCGTGCACTCGCCGGACGTAACATCGCCAACCTGGACGTCTGACGCGTGCCGAAGATCAAGGTGTTACCCCACCCCGAGTTGTGCCCGCAGGGCACCGAGCTCGAAGCCAAGGAAGGCGTATCCATTCTCGATACCCTGCTTGACAACGGAATCGAGATCGAGCACGCGTGCGAGAAGTCCTGCGCCTGCACCACGTGCCACGTCGTCGTGCGCGAGGGATTCGATTCGCTCGACGAGGCGGAGGAGAAGGAGGAGGACATGCTGGACAAGGCCTGGGGGCTCGAGGCCAATTCGCGCCTGTCTTGCCAGGCGAAGGTCCGCAACCGGGATCTGGTGATCGAGATTCCCAAGTACACGATCAATTACGCGCGCGAGATCCGCGAATGAAGTGGACCGATACCCGGGAAATCGCGATCGCGCTGGCCGAAGAGTTCCCCGACGCGGACCCGAAAGGCGTCAGGTTCACCGATCTTTACAACTGGGTGCTGAAGCTCCCGGGCTTCGACGACGACCCCAAGCGCAGCGGCGAGAAGATCCTGGAGGCAATCCAGGCGGCCTGGATCGAGGAGAGCGAGTAGACTCCGTGGCATGAATGCCCGGACCTGGATGCTTGCAGCGACGCTCCTGTTCGCGGCGCAGCACGCGGTCGCGCAGGTCTACCGCTGGGTGGACGAAAACGGCACTGTGCACTATTCGCAGTCCGCGCCGCCTCCGGGAGTCAAGGCGAAGCTTCTCGACATCGAGGTGAAGGAGGGACCGCCTTCACCGGATTCGAAGGACTGTTACACGGTGCGCTGCCAGGGCGAGCGCATGGAGGAGCGCATCGCGCGGCGCGAGGCGCAAGACGCCAAGCTCGCGGCGGACCGCGCGGCCAATGCACCCAGGCCGGTGCGGGGCCTCGAGTTCAGGAAGTACATCAGCATCGAGCGCGGGATGTCCGAAGGCGAGCTGCTGAACATCGCGGGGGAGCCGGATTTCATCGCCGACGAGGGCGCGGTGTACGACGCACCGGTCACGGCGCAGATCGGGCGCCGCGGGCGCAGCAGCGCTACCGCTGCGCTGTCGCTGCGCACTTACACCTACATGCCGACGCCGGCGGACCCTTTCACCACGACGATCACGCTGGTCGGCGGGCGGGTGTCCGAGATCGAGCGCGAACGCAAGTTCTAGTTCCAGGCGCGCGCGGCTTCAATGCCCCGCGGCATTGCCCCAGAGCTGCCTGAGGCGTGCGTCGCGTCCGCAGCCGGTGCGGTAGAACTCGTAGCGCACCGGGTTCTTCTTGTAGTAATCCTGGTGATAGCTTTCGGCGGGCCAGAATTTGCCCGCCTTGACGATCTGCGTTTCGATCGGCCCCTTGAACGGCTTCGTATGCTCGAGTTCCTGCTTCGAGGCCTCCGCCAGGCGCTTCTGCTCCTCATCGTGATAGAAGATCGCCGTTCGGTACTGGGTGCCGACGTCGCAGAACTGCCGGTCCTTCACCGTCGGGTCGATGCTGTGCCAGTACACTTCCAGCAGCTTCTTGTAGCTCACGATCTTGGGGTCGTAGGTGATCTCGACCGCTTCGGCGTAGCCGGTATCGCCCGAGGAGACTTCCTCGTAGGTCGGATTCGGCTTCGTGCCGCCGATGTAGCCGGAGACGGTCGACACCACTCCATGGACCTTGTCGAAGTCGGCCTCGACGCACCAGAAGCAGCCTCCGGCGAACGTCGCCTTGGCGATCTCCGCACCTGCGGCGAAGGGCGCGGCTTGCAGCACGTACAGCAAGCCGATCGATGCGAATGTCTTTCGGATCATGGCAAAGGTTCCGTGGTTTCCTGGTTCATGTTAGTCCGCGAGGAGGGCTGATCCTTACGTCCGCAGGCCGAGTTCGGCGAGCACCGCTTCGATCACCTGCCGGTCGCGCAGGCACAGCCTGATCAGCCGCAGGGAACTGGTCGCCCCCGACGCGAACCAGCCGCGCACTGCGGCAACGTAGGCGCGGGCGCAGGTCGTGGGCGGCACGGCGAAGATCCCGCTGGACACCGCGGGGAACGAGAGCGAGCTCCAACCAGCTTCGGCGGCACGCCGGAACGCCTCGGTGAGCGCGCGCCGGAGCTTGGCTTCTTCGTCGCCTTCGCCCTGGCGTGGACCCACCGCGTGGATGATGCCGCGGTAGCGCAGCGCCCCGGCACCGGTGACGACCGCCGAGCCGGTGGGCAGGGGTCCGCGTTCCCGCACGATGCGCTCCGACTCGTGGCGTAACGCCGGTCCCGCCGCGCGCGAGATGAGCCCCGCCACGCCGCCGCCATGCGCGAGGAACTCGTTCGCCGCGTTGACGATGGCATCCACCGGCTCCTGCAGCAGATCGCCTTGCACGACCTGAAAGATGCCTTCAGGGGGAAACGGCAGCTCGGCAAGGATCAAGGCCGCGCCACCGTTCGATGCGTCCCGCGGACGCGCGTGCGCTACTGGACTTTGGCCTTGGCCCGTAGATCACGCACCAGCTTCTCCAGCTTGCGCTGCGCGAGCTGCTGCTGGATGCGCTGCTTCGCCTCGTCGTATGACGGGAATTTCACCGGACGCACGTCATCGAGCTTGATCACGTGGTAGCCGTAGCGCGTATGCACCGGGGTCTCCGTGAACTCGCCCTTCTTGAGCTTCACCAGGGCATCGGCGAAGGCCTTGTCGTAGTAGGCCGGCACGCTCCATCCCAGATCACCGCCCTTGGCCTTGCTGCCTTCATCCTTCGAACGGGCCGCGAGCTCCTCGAACTTGCCGCCTTTCTTCAGCTCGGAGATCACCAGCTTCGCCTCGTCATCGGTGTCGAGCAGGATATGGCGCGCCTTGTATTCCGTTTCCCCGGTGGCCGACTTTGCCCTGTCGTATTCCTGCTTGATCTCGTCGTCGCTCACCGGATTCTTGCGCAGCCAGTCGCGGACGAAGGACTGCACGATCACTGTCTGACGCACGAGGTCCAGCTCGGCCTGAAGATCTGGATTCTTGGTGTAGCCCTCACGTGCCGCTTCCTGCGCGATGACCTCGCGGTTGATGAGGTCCTCGCGCACCGCTTCGCGCAACTGGTCGTTGTCCGGCGCGCCCTGTGCGGCACGCTCGCGCATCAAAACGTCCGCGCGCCGCTGCGGGATCGCGACCCCGTTCACCGTTGCGATCACGCCAGGCTTCGCCGCGCTTTTCGCCGCAGCCTTCGGGGTCTCCTTGGCCGCCTGCGCCAGCGCCGAGACTGGCAGTGCGAATGCGGCCGCCGTAAGCGCAGCGCCGACGAAGTGACGGTAATTCATCGAGTTCCTTTCATGGAAATGTTGCCGGCGCCATTATGCGCCGGCTTCGTCCGGCGCGCGCGCACTGATCGCGAGCGCGTGGATCGGGTCGTTGATGAGCTCCCCGAGCGCGTCGTAAACCATCCGGTGGCGCGCCACGGTGGGCTTGCCGCGAAACGCCTCCGCCACGATCCGGAGCCGCCAGTGGGTTTCGCCGCCGGGGCGCGCGCCTGCGTGGCCCGCGTGAGCCGCGCTTTCGTCCAGGATTTCGAGCACGAGCGGCTGAAGCCGAGACAGGCGCTGCCTGATCTGCGCTTCGACGTTCATTGCTTCCTGTCGCCTTCATCCATGTGGCGCGCCAGCAACAAGCCTTGTATGAGCACGAAGATCAGCATCAACCCGGTGCCGCCGAAGAGCTTGAAGTTGACCCACAGATCGGTCGAAAAATTGAACGCGACGTACAGGTTGGCGAGGCCCATGAAGACGAAGAAGGCCGCCCAGCTCCAGTTGAGCCGGACCCAAAGCCGGTCGGGAAGCTGGAACTGGCCGACCAGCATTGCCCGGATCAGGTTCTTGTGGAACAGGCGCTCGGCCACCACCAGAATCACGCTGAAGGTCCAGTACAGCACCGTGGGTTTCCACTTGATGAAGGTCTCGTCCCGCAGCAGCAGCGTCGCGCCGCCGAAGACCACGATGATCGCCAGGCTTGCCCACAGCATGCCGTCGATGCGGCGCTTGCGCAGCAACAGCCAGCCGATCTGCATGAACGTTGCCGCGATCGCCGTCCCGGTCGCGACGTAGATGCCCTTCAGCTTGAACGCGATGAAGAACAGGATGACCGGCAACAGGTCGAACAGAAATTTCATACGAGGGAGCGAATTCTACCAGTGCGCGCCGGCGCGGACCGATTCCACCTTAAGCTGGCCGACCAGGCGCGCGAGCGGCGTCAGCTCGCCGAGCGTCTCGCCTTCGATCAGCTTGAGGTGCGTGGCGTCGGCGAGTGGCTGGTCGAAGGTCGCGTCCACGGGCCGCCATCCTTCGCCGGCCAGCCAGACCTCGTTCCAGGTGTGATAGAGGAAGCCGTGGTGCGGCTCCGAGTACACCAGCCCGTTGACGACGCGCGCCGGGATGCCGAGCGCGCGCGCGAGCGCCGCGAACAGATAGGCGTGTCCCTGGCATTCGGCGCGCCGTGCGTGCAGCACGTCGACTGCGCTGAACGCGTCGAACCCCTGCTGGCCGATGTTGGCGTCGATCCAGGCGAGGAGGCGACGAACCGCCTCCGGCGGATCCGGCGGCACGGGAGCGAGGCTGCGCGCGAGCAGCACGATTTCGCCGTCGTTCGACGGCGCGGCGAGAGTGGGCTTCAGGTAACGTGCCGCCTCCACTTGCCCTGCGCGGGCTTGCGGCCCGCCGCGGTCCACGCTGCAGCGCAGCCGCGGGCCTGCGCGTGCGCAGTGCTGGCCGCCTTCGCTCGGAACTTCGAAATCCGCGGGCAGACCGTCCAGCACGATCTCCATGCG
>Ga0316620_10000928_pt1 | contig 12211 bp, 10 predicted proteins | sample OWC_Aug_M1_C1_D5_FD_207651 | JGI IMG/M metagenome (GOLD analysis project Ga0316620, IMG submission 207651) | Wetland soil microbial communities from Old Woman Creek delta, Ohio, United States - OWC_Aug_M1_C1_D5_B | ecosystem: Environmental > Terrestrial > Soil > Wetlands | place: USA: Ohio... | reverse complement strand
TGACGCGTCGAGCATCTGGCCCTTGCCCGAGCGGTTGCGATGATACAGGGCCAACATGATTCCCAGCGCCGACATCAGCCCGCCGTAGGCGTCGCCGGAGCCCATGCCCAGATAGATCGGCGGCTGGCCTGGCTCACCGAGCCGGGCCATGATTCCGGTGAGCGCCTGCACCGTCATGTCGAACGACGGCTTGCTCACCTGACCGAAGCGGCCGTAGCCGGTGTTGGTGGCATAGACGAGGCGCGGGTTGATGGCGCTGAGCTTCTCGTAGCCAAGCTGCCAGCTCTCCAGCAGCTCGACGCCCATGTTGGAGAGGAACACGTCGGACTTCTCGACGAGGCGGTACATGATGTCGCGCCCTGCCGGCTGCTTCAGGTCGAGCGCCATGCTCTTCTTGTTGCGGTTGATCACCAGGAAGTACTGGTTCCAATCGCCGACCGGCAGCGCCTTGATGCTGCGCACGCCGCGGCCCTGATCGCCGCCTTGCGGCCGCTCGACCTTGATGACCTCGGCGCCAAAATCGGCGAGGTGCTGCGCCGCCACCGGGCCCTGGAACCACACGGTGAGGTCGATGACGCGAATGCCTTCTAGCGCGGCGCGCACGTTTCCATCCCTCGGCTATGCAATGACACCGTTCGCTGCCAGCTCGCCGATCCGGTCCTCGGAGTACCCGAGCAGTTCGTGCAGAATCTCGGCGGAGTGCTGACCGAGGCACGGGGCGGCGCGGGTGAGGCGAGCCGGCGTCCCACTCATGAAGATGGGAAAACCCAGCGTCTTGATGCGCCCGACGCCGGGACGGTCCAGTTCGAGGATGTAGCGGTTGCGAGACGCCTGCGGATCGTTGGCCGGGTAGTCGAACTCTTCGATCACGTCGGCCGACAACTGACGCGCCATCAGCTCGCGCTTCCAGTGCAGCGCGGGCTGCTGACGGAAGGCCTCTTCCAGGAAACGAATGAGCTCGAGTCGGTGCTCACCACAGCGCTTCTCGTGGCTGTCGAAGCGCGGATCGTTGGGATCCAGCCCGACGATCCCCGCCAAGCCGGGCCACCAGCGGTCGGTATCCGGCATCGTGAGGCAGACCCAACGACCGTCCTGCGAGGGATAGAGCACCCCGCTCATCGGGTTGCCGGCATCCAGCCGCGCGACCGGGTGCAGGAAGCGCTCCCCGCCCATGGCCAGGAACGCCTGCACGTCCAGGCTGGCGCCGTACATGTTGCCGGCGAACAGCGACACATCGACTTCCTGTCCCTCGCCGGTAGCTTGGCGGTGGTGCAGGGCCATCGCGATCCCCAGGGCCAGCATCACGGCGGTGTACATCTGTCCCGCCCCGGTATAGACGGGCGGCTGCCCGGGTTGTGGCAGGATCGGCATCATGCCCGTCCGTGCCGCGGCCAACTCGTCGAGCGCCGGCAGATCGCGGCCTGGTCCTTTGGGGCCGAAGCCCGACGCCCACGCGCTGATGATGTCCGGCCGCAGCGCGCAGAGGCTGACGTAGTCGAACCCCCGTTGCTCGATCTCGGCACGCGGCCAATCGGTGACGAACACGTCGCAGGCGCGGATGAGCTCTCGGAGGATCGCGGTGCCGGCATCGTCGTCGAGGTTGAGGGCGAGGCTGAGCTTGTTGCGCTGTGCGAGCTCGGCCTCGCAGTCCCATCCAGACGATCGCGTCGAAGAGCAGGCGTCGAGCGGGCTTGCGATCTTGATGACCTGCGCGCCGAAGTCCGCTAACAGGGCGGTGCCGACCGACGACCAGAACGCCGTTGTGAGATCGAGGACGACGACATTGTCGAGTGCCTTGCTCATGACGAAAAACTCTCACCACAGAGGACACAGAGGGGCACGGAGGCCTTCGGACAAGGACTCTTGAGCCATGGCTTTCTCCCTCCGTGAATCGCTGAGCTCTCTGGTGAGCATTCTTCTTTCTACTTCGACCATTCCCGGATCACATCCAACGTCTTGTCGGCGAACTCTTTTTCGTCAGGCAGCGGCTTTCCCAACCAGTCGCGGTAGAAGGTGTCGAGGTCGGGCAGGAACTCGAAATCCACCGGCGTGCCGCGCGGCACGGCTTCCACCTCGAGTTGGCTGGCGCAGCCGGGGCAGTAGTACTCGCGGATCTGGACCCACGAAGGGTCGGGCTGCTGGGTGCCGCGGTAGATCTGATCGAGTGCGGCAACCGAGTCGCGTACGTGGATCAGGGCGTACAACTTCCAGTTCACCCGATAGTCGCCGAATTCCTGACCGCAGCGACACTTGACGATGCGGTTGACGCCTTTCTGCACAACGAACAGCGCGGGTGTGAGCGGCAACAAAATTCGCTCGGGCCACGCCACGCGACGCTGGAGGATGTCGAGCCACTTTTCGAAGCGCTCGGTGTCCTTGGCCTCCTTCATGATCTCCTGCACGCGAGGCCAGGGAAGCTTGCCATCCACCAGTTGCTCTATCTCACGCACGTCGTATTCAGGCATCGCCTGCTCCAGATCCCTCTTTCCGTTCGGCTGTCTCCTAGAAGCTGAAGTCCGCGGGTAGCTGCCAGAAGGCGCGAACCTCGCGGGCGTAGGCGGGCGACAGCTCCATCGAGCCGCGCCACATGTCGAGCACAGCGCTCGCCATGTTCTCCTTGGCGCGGACTTTTTCCCGCTCTTGATTCCACCACTCACGGAAGGGTAGGCCGCGCTCCTTGCGGGATTGACGGATCTCCTCCCGCTTGCGCGCCGTGGCCGCCTCGTCGATCGTCCACTGGTTGGTCTTCTCGTCGCGACGGGCGATCACCCCGTGGACATTGGCGGCGGTCCATTCCCGCGTCCACCCGGCATCGAGATCGGCCTTGACCAGCGCCGGATCACGCTCGATCGGATCACCGAGCGCTTGGGCGCCGGAGATGGGGTGGATGATGATATCGTACTCGTGAAGCTGATGCGGTGTCACGAAGGGCGCGACCGCGTTCGTCTCCATGATCTGCGCGGTGATGTTCCTGGCGATGGTCGGGTCCGTCGGGTCGCCGCGTTCGTGCACAAGCGGCTTCTGAGCCTCGATGAGCTCCTTCACGTTGGTGCCGCTGGCGTAGCTGGCGCGGTCCGGCCACGTGGGATACGCGCCGAACATGCCGTGATTGGCGACGACCTTGCTGCGCATGCCCGCGCAGCCACACTGGTACTCGACTCCCGGCGTGTTCTTGATCATCCAGACGGCGGTGTGACCCAAGCCACCGCGGAACTTCCCGTAGCCCCCCGAGTCGGGTTCGATGTTGCGGCCGAGGAAAAGGATCGGATAGTACAGCTCGGTGACCTCGGCGTTGCCGAAATCGGCGTTGGGCGTGTAGATGCACCACGCGGCGTTCTCGCCGTCGGCCATACCGCGTGCCGGGCTGCCGTTGCTCGCTTGCTCGAGCGTCAAGCCGGCGACGAACATCCCGTGCTGGTTGGTGCCGGAGAACTCGGCCGTGAGAGTGGTCGCCGCCCCCGCCGCGACCTCTTCGATGAAGCCGCGGGCGAAGTAGAGCCTTCCGAACGTCTCGTACAGCGAGCTCAGCCACATCACCGTCGGTGCCCACGAAACGCCGGACGAGGCGTAGTAGTTGACCGGGAACGGGTTGGCCCACGAGCCGGCGGGCGGCATCTCGAACTCCCAGGTCGCCATCGGGCCCGAGTTGAACATGTCGAATCCGACGACGTGCGAATACGCGTTCAGCATCGCGGACGGGATCGCGCTCGGGTGAATGTTCTCGCCGAAGGGCACCCACCGGCTGGCGCCGCGCATCGAGACGTGCAGCTTGGCGTCGCCGTCGATCCGGATTTCCAACGGCAGGTTGAACAGGCAGTCGACGTTCTGGTGCGGCAGGATCACCCGCTTGCCGGCCATCGCCAGGTCCTTGAAGTTGGACTTGCGAATGCGGCCGGGTACGGCCTGGGTGCGCACGCGGGCGGCGGCGTAGCGACGGCTGTCCTCGATGTACTCGCGGCACACGTCCTTGAAGTAATCGATGCCGTACTTCTCGATGAGCTGGAGGACGCGCTCGCGAATCGTGATGCACCCGGCCAGGCGGCCGCGCGCGTCACCCATCACCCAGTCGGGGACGCGGGTGCGCGAGCGGATACGCATCTCGTACCACGGGTAGTAACGGTCGGCCTCGCCGACTCGCTCCATGGAGACCGGGACACCGTCGGAGAAGCAGTCGGGATTGAGGAAGCCAATCGAACCGGGGGTAACCGAGCCCGCGTCCATCACGTGGCTGACGGCGCTCGCCCACGCCACGAGCTCGCCCTGGTAAAAGATGGGAATTGCCCCGTCGAAGTCGGGATTGTGAATGCCGCCGTAGTGCGGGTCGTTGTTCTCGAAGATGTCCCCCGCTTTGATCCCCGGACACTCTTCGTAATCCATCTCGATCAGTTGGCGGATGAACGCCGAGAGCACACCGGGGTGGGCGGTAATACCCTTCGAGGCGCACACCGCTTCACCGGTCGGCAGATGCAACGCCCACAGCGCATCACCGCCTTCGGCGGCGATCGGCGAGGCGGACACCTTGCAGCCGACCTCCCACGCCGCATCCATCGTATTGAGCAGGATGTGCCACACGGCCTCGTAGGTGCCCGGGTCCACCTGCTTGCGACGCAGCGTCTGCAGGCCGAAGAGGCAGCCGGTTTCCCGCAACTGCCGCTCGTTTTCGGCCAGCAGCGGTTTGATGCGCGGAGCCGGCTGCAGCGGGCGCGCCTTGGCTCTGCCGCTCATCGGTTTTTCGCTCCTTGCGTCAGCCAGTAGACGTTGTAGGCGTCGATCTTCAGGTGCCAGTCGGGAGGCACGAACAACGTCGTATTCGGTGCCTCGATGACGGCGAGACCGGAGAGCTGGTTGCCGGGACGCAACTCCTCCATCTCGTAGATCCGCGCGTCCTGCCACCGTCCGTTGTGGAACACGGGGCGAATCGCCTTGAGCGCTTTCTTTGCCGGTCGTTTCGCTTCGAGGTCGTACTTGACGATCCGGGGCTTGAGGGTGGCGACCTGCGCTACGACCGCAACCTCGGTGGCCAGGTAGGTCGGTAGCGGCGGTTTGCCCGCCAAGGTGAACATCTTGGCGAAGATCTCCTCGAAGCGGGCGACGAGGGCGTCAACGTCCGCGGGTGCGTCGAGGCGCGGGACCGGCGACTCGACTTCCACATCCTCGAGCTGGCCGTAGTAGCGAACGTAGGCGATCTGGCGCAGGGTGATCTGGTCGCGGCTGAACCCCTCGCCGAGCAACTCCCCGAGCAGCTCGGCTTCGAGCTCGCGCCAGGCGCTGCCGACGATACCGGCGACCTGCATCTTCGCATTCGCGTCCGCACCGGGTGGCAGGACCGCGGAGACGCTCTTGTGGCGGCGGTGGGCGTAGTCCATGCACGCGCCACCCCAAGCGGAAAAGGCCGCGGCGTGCGGCGCGGTAGCCACGCCTTTCCACGGATACTCGGCGGCGTAGCCGCAGAGGTGCATCGGGCCGGCCCCGCCGTATCCGAGCAGGACGTAGTCGCGGATGTCGTAACCGAGCATGAGGGAGCGCACGAGGTGTTCGCGCATCATGATGTTGATGAGCCGGACGCACTGCTCGGCCGCCACGTAGGGATCCAACCGCAGCGGCTCCGCCACCTTCTCGGTGAACGCCCGCAGCGATTTCTCCTTGTTCACTTTCACCCGGCCGCCCAGGTAGTAGTCCGGGTTGATGATGCCGAGGAGCATGTCGCAGTCGCCGATCGTCGGCGTCTCGTTGCCGGTCTCCTGGAACACTGGTCCGGGCGTGCCGCCGGCGCTGTCGGGGCCGAGCTTGATGCGCTTGGTCGCGGGATCGATGCGAATGTAGGTCCCGGTGCCGGCACCGATCGACCGGATGTCGAGCATCGGCACGTTCACGTACATCTGCATGAACGGTGGCTCGCGATCGATCGGAAGAATGCCGGCGGTAATGCAGCCGGCGTCGAAGCTGGTGCCGCCCATGTCGGAGCAGACGATGTTCTCGATGCCGAGCCCCGTGCCCAAGTAGTGCGCGCCCATCAAGCCACCGACGGGTCCGGACATCATCGTTTCGAAGAGGCGCGGGTAGCGGATGTTGGTGACGCCGCCGTAGCACAGGACAGTTTTCAAGGAACGCTCGTAGCCCTGCGCCGCCAGCTTCGATTCGACCGTGAGAAACTGCGCGCGTGCCGGCTGCGTTGCATAGGCTTGGATGACGGTCGCGTTGGCGCGCGAGATCTCGCGCTGCACCGGGGCCACTTGGCTGGAGATGACGACGTGGGTGTGGCGCCCCGAGCCACGAATGATTTCTTCGGCGATCTCTCGGGCGCGCTGTTCGTGCATTGAGTTCACGAACGAGTACAGGAACACGATCGCCAGCGACTCGATGCCGAGACCGATCAGCTCGCGAACAGCACTCTCCACCTCCTGTTCGTACAAGGGAATTACAGGCCGGCCGAACATGTCGATACGCTCGGTTACGCCCCGCGTCAGGGCCCTCGGGACCAGGGGCGGCCCGTGCTTGCGGTACTGCATGTGGGTGATCTCCGACCAATCGAGGCCCACGAAACTCTGGCGCCCGCGCCCCTGCACGATCAGGTCTTCGAATCCGCGAGTGACGAGGAGGCCGGTCTTGAGGCCGTCGAGGTTGATCAGCGTGTTCAGCATGGCGGTGCCGGTGTAGATCGCCGTCTCGGCGTTGGCGCAGACTCGGCGGCCGTCGTTCTCCCAGGACATACCCCAGTACGTGAGCGCGTCGGAGAGCGACTCCACGTATCCCACGCTCTCGTCGTAGCGGGTCGTCGGGGCCTTCCCGATGACGAATCGACCCTGTTCGTCGACGACGATCACGTCAGTCATGGTGCCACCAGCGTCGGACGCCACCAGGTATCGGCTCATCGCAATCCGTTGCCTTCTTCTCTTCGTAGTCGAACAAACGTTTGTTTGGATATCGTGAGGCGCGCATCCAACGTATGCGCGACGCCGACTCAGAAGATGATCTCTGTCAGTTTGTGGCCGCCGGAGGCGGCAACGCGAGGGAAGAGTGTCCCGAGCCCGGGGATCCGGACTGGCCCTACATGCGGATGTCGCGCTGCCCGAACGAGCGCCGGAAGAAGCGGAGGATGGCGGACCACAGGGTGGCGAAGATGAGCGGTAGGGCGCGGATCGCTTGAGGTTCGGCAATACGCGTCTGATCTGCGGCGGGGGAGATTCCACCTACTCCCACGGCGGCTTCGGGAGCTTCGAGGCGTCGCTTGACGCTGGCAATGAACTGCTGAAATAGCTGATGGGCAACACCTTGGATCATTCCCCGTCCGACCTGCATCAGGCGGCCGGTGAGATCGACGGTCGCTTCCGTTACCACCTCCGTCTGCGCCGCGGACAACGCGCGCAATCGGCTCGACATCGTACCCTTGGCCATGCCACCCCCGGTCTCGCGTCCTTCCGCCAGCATCTGCATGATGTGCCCCTCGTGGTCGACGTGAGTGAGCTGAACCCTTCCTTTGTAGCTCGCGGTGATCGCTCCCAGCTTGACCCGGACGTTGCCCAGGAACGTGTGATCATCGACCACCTGATCCAACGCCGCCCCCGGCATGCAGATCACGACTTGTCGAGGGTCCAACACGAATTGCCAGACCGCGTCGATGGGGGCCTGGATCTGAAAGGTCTCGCGGATCTCGATGCCCACTAAGTCCCTCCTCGGCTGTTGCCGGGCAGCGCCCCGATCGCCGGCGGTGCCGCACAGCCAGCGCTGGACCGGTAGTCCTCCCAGGTGTCGACATCGGGAGGGGCTTCCCCCGCGACGGAGACCTCGCAAAGCCACTCGGGGTGAGCGAGGAGCAGAGCTCGAGCTCCCTGGTCTCCACGCAGCTTGGTCGTCTCGGGCCATACGCGGCGCGCCAAGAACACCGGATGCCCGGGCACGCGCCCGCCACCGACTCCGGCGTAGACGGGGCGCGCCACGCACGCAGCGGATTTGGCGAACGCCGTCGCCACAAGGTCGATGAGCTGGGCAGTGACTCGGGGTTGATCACCGAGAAGCACCGCGGCGGCCTGGGCGCCAGGGCTCGCCGAGCGTAAACCGGCGCACAGCGACGTGCTCTGGCCCTCAGCGTAGGCGGTGTTCACGACGACCCGAACGCGGGCGGGACAGTCGATCGCCGCGCGGATCTCTTCCGCGCGGTGGCCGAGGACGAGGATGATCTCATCGAGCCGCGACGCAGCGGCCGCGTCCACGACGTGCTGCAACAACGGGCGATTCTCCAGTGTTAGGAGTTGCTTGGTCCTGCCCATCCGGGTGGAGCTTCCGGCGGCCAGGATGACGCCGGAGAGGAAGGGGTGACGTCGGCTTTCAACGGGGTCCAAGGATGGCTGCCTTGCTGTCGGTTAGCGGTTGTCCGCGGCGTCCGTGCCGCACTGCTAGTACTTCGGCAAGGATTGCCAGGGCAATCTCCTCGGGGGTACGCGCACCAAGGTCAAGGCCGATCGGCGCCCGGATACGCGCCAAGTCGGTTTCCGTGAAACCCTGCTTCCGCAGTTCCACTCGTCGTCGTTCATGGGTCCTCTTGCTTCCCAGGATGCCGATGTAGCGCGCGCCAGAGCGCAGCGCCGACGCCAGGGCCGGCAGGTCAAACTTGGGATCGTGGGTCAGGATCACGACGGAGGTTGAATCGGAGCATGCCGCAGCTAGCGCTTCGTCGGGCCTGGCTTCGAGCAACTCGTCGGCGTCGGGAAAGCGTTGCGCGGTGAGGTATGTACGACGTGCGTCGATCACGATCACTCGAAAACCGAGCACTTTGGCCATGCGAGAGAGCGGGATGGCCGTATGCGTTCCTCCAACGATGAGGAGTTGCTGCGGTGCCGGAAACGCCTCCAGGAACACGCTGGCCGTGTCGGCGCGCCACGGTACGCTGAGGATACGAGTCCCACCTTCCACGATGAGCCGCTGCAGGGCGAGCGCGATATAGTCATCGAGGTCCGTGTCAATGGACCCCGCGCAGGTCCCGCCATCGAAGACAACCCGCTTCCGGCCCATGAGCGGTTGCGGTGCAAGCGCGATGGCCAGGGCCGCGGGGCACCCCTCCCGGACGGCGCGTCGGAGCGCCCCCCAGGCTTCAGCGGCTGCGAACGGCTCGATCAGGACTTCGATGGAGCCGCCGCAACTCAGGCCGACGGCCAGTCCGAGCTGATCGGCTGCCCCATAATGCACGATGACCGGTTGGCCGGTGTCCAGGACTCGGAGTGCGTGTTCAAACACATCATTCTCGACGCATCCGCCGCTCACGGACCCGACCATTTTGCCGCTGCGGGTCAGGCCCAGGCGCGCGCCCGGTAATCGCAGCACCGACCCGCAGGCGCGCACCAGCGTCGCCACGGCGACCGTTTCCCCCTCGCCCTGCCAGCGATCCAGCGCGGCCAACGTCTCCCGCATGTCCCTCTCTTTACAAAGGATGTCTCCGATTGTCACGGACCAGCCTGCGCCTGGGTCGCCGGCCGTGGGAACTGACCTCGCGCGGACGGAAAAGGAGGTAGGCTGCGCAAGAGCAGTACTCCACCTATCCAACGTCATTTGTGTCCATCGCTCGAGCACGTATGAACCAAACAAACGTTTGTTCACAAATCGCTCCAGATGCCAGATTGCGGCGCGCGCACGATGACAGGAAGCGACTCAGATTCTCGTAGCGGGAAGCCTTCCGCCGGTGACTCCAACGATCGTCGAGAGGTGCTCGGGCGAGGCCAGCGGGTTCAGAGCAGGAGGTCATGGGATGGGTAGTCTGGAGAAGGTGAGACGGTTTCTAGAAGAGTCGGAGGCGCACAAACACTACTCGAACATCGTCGAGTGCACGCTGACCTACTTCATCCACAAGGCCCAAAAGGAGGGCAATGCCCGCTTCGCCGATGAGCTGCGCAAAGCCAAGGCAGGCTACCAGGACGAGTTCAAGATGGGCATCGAGCTGACAGAGCAGGTGTACGCGGAACTGTTTACCGACGAGGAACTGGATGACCTGATCGTACTGAACTCGAACCCGGCCCTCAAGAAGTCACGGGCGCTGACCTCGGATATCTTCAATACGATTCTCGAAAAGTACTTGATGGTGTCCGCATGACCGAAACAGCAGGAGCGGCTGCGCAGATGGAAGAACGCCCTCTCGTGACAGGCGACAAACGACTGTCCACCAAGCAGGAACCGCCCGGTCCTGCCGCCGCACAAGGCCCGCGCGGCGCGATGCTCATGCGCTCGACCGGGCTCGGAAAGGCCGAGCTTGTTGCGGAGATCGTCGGCCTGAAACGCCAAGGCGACTATCTCATCATGGAGCTGCAGACCACCAAACCGGTTCGCTGGAAGATTCGCGGTGGGCTAAGCCACAAGGATTTGCGCATGCTGCTGAAGGCGATGATGAAGCTCTCTGTACTGTCGTTCCTGTTGAACCTCCGCGCATGGTTCAAGGAGCCGACCCATCCTGGTGACTTCTGAGAGCCGCGCTCCACGTCTGGTCGACGCAATCCGTTCCCCGCTGGGTCGCGTCGGGCAGCTGCAATTGCCTCGGGTCCTGAAGGAGTTCTGCGCATGGCTGACAAGACCTTCGATGCCGTGATCGTCGGCGGAGGGAACAAGGCGCTGCTGCTGGCGCTGTATCTCACCAAGTACGGCGGCATGAGCGTCGGCATCTTCGAGCGCCGGCACGAGATCGGCGGCTGCCTGGCTACCGAGGAGCTTTCGGCTCCCGGCTTTCGCGGCAACACCCACGCCAACATCATCCTGCCCTGGTACTACGCGCCGATCTGGCGCGACTTCCCGCAGTTCTGGGACTACGGCGCACAATGGGAACAGCACCCCTGCAGCGACGGCTTCGTCTTCAAAGACAAGGAGAACTGCCTGGCGATCTACAGCGAGAAGCACGACCCGACGTGGGAGCGCACGGCAAACGAGATTGCCCGCTTCTCGCAGAAGGACGCCGAGACCTGGCGCAAGCTGCACAAGATCTCCGCCTGCGATGACTACATGCGCGTGCTCGTCGACTCGCTGTTCCTTCCGGCGGAGGACCGCATCAGCGGCGCGGTAGAAGAGCGCAAGATGATGCTCTTCCCCGCGCTGATGGAGGCGGGCCTGGTGCCTGATTCGTTGTCCATGAAAGCCAACGGCATGCGCGCGGCGCAGGAATGGTTCGAGAGCCAGGAACTGCAGTCGTGCATCCTGCGCTTCGCGGTCTCCTCGGTGATCGACATCAACGAGCCCGGCTACGGCATGTACACGATGGGTATGGCGCTCACCCTGCCGACGATCGGCTTCAACCGCGGCGGCACGCACCAGATCGCCCACGCCGCGCACCAGATCCTCGTCCAGAGCGGCTGCCAGTTCTTCACCAACGCGGAGGTGAAGAACGCCATCATCGAGGCCGGCACCGCGACGGGAATCCGGCTTGCCGACGGCAGCGAGATCGCCGCGCGCAAGCTCGTGGTGAGCACGCTGTCGCCGCGGCAGCTCATCTCTGAGCTCATCGGCGAGGAGCACTGCGACGACGCGTTGAAGAGGCGCGTCAGGCTGCTCGACGACACGTTCGGCTGCCTCATGTGGTACAGCTTCGCCATTCACGAGGCGCCGCGCTACAAGGCCGAGGCGTTCAACCCCGACATCCACGAGTGCCAGTGGCTCGGGATGCAGCCGGATCCCGACCCGATTCACATCGCCCGCGAGTGCCTCTACCAGAAGCTGCACCAGTTCCCGCCGCTGGAGGACTACGCCCCCACCGTTGGCTGCCACAGCCTCGTGGATCCCGCCTTCGCCCCGCCCGGCAAACACGTGGTGCAGAACGAGCAGCTCGGCCCGCCGGCCAGCGCGCACACCGAGAAAGAGTGGCTCGAAATCAAGAAGCGCTACGCCGACGAGCTGATCGGCATCTGGCAGGACTACGCCCCGAACATGACGTGGGACAACGTGATCGGCGTCGATACCAATACCGCCTACGATCACACCCGGATGCGCAACCTCGGCGTCAACGGCACCATGGCGGGAGTCGACCGGTCGCCGTTCCAGATCGAGGAAAACCGCCCGACTCCGGAACTCGCCAACCACCGCACGCCGATCAAGAACCTCTACGCTACCGGCGGCGCCTGGCACGTCGGGTCCAACGCTGGATCAACCGAAGCCTACAACTGCTACCGCATCATCGCGAAGGATCTGGGGCTCGCCAAACCATGGGAGGAGCCCGGAAAAGAAGAGCCGGATTCGCTCGTCG
>Ga0316620_10000927_pt1 | contig 12215 bp, 9 predicted proteins | sample OWC_Aug_M1_C1_D5_FD_207651 | JGI IMG/M metagenome (GOLD analysis project Ga0316620, IMG submission 207651) | Wetland soil microbial communities from Old Woman Creek delta, Ohio, United States - OWC_Aug_M1_C1_D5_B | ecosystem: Environmental > Terrestrial > Soil > Wetlands | place: USA: Ohio... | reverse complement strand
CTGGGGGTGTCCATCAAGGAGGAGTTCTCGCGCCTGGCGTTTCAATCGCGCTCCCCGGTGCGCTTGGGGGAGCGCTGCACGGTGTTCATGGAGCAGGACGTGAACGCCTGGCAGCAGCGCGGCGCCACCCGCGAGGACCTGGTGGCGGGCCTCGCCTATTCCGTCGCCCTCAACTACCTCCACCGCGTGGTGCGCGGGCGCCGGATCGGCCGGGCGATCTATTTTCAGGGCGGCACGGCGTACAACGACGCCGTCGCGGCGGCCTTTGCCGGCATCCTCGGCACGCGCATCATCGTGCCGCCCCACAACGGCGTGATCGGCGCCATCGGCATGGCCCTCCTGGCCCAGGAGAAGGTGCGGGGGACGGGACGGCCCACGACCTTCCGCGGCTTCGACCTGGAAGCCATCCGGTACTCGCTGCGCGAGTTCGTGTGCCGGGCCTGCTCCAACCTCTGCGACATGCAGGAGTTCACCGTCGAGGGGGTCAAGACGTACTGGGGCGACAAGTGCAGCGACAAGTTCCGCAAGCGCGCGCGGACCGAGCGCGAGCCGGTGATTCCGGACCTGATGGCCCTGCGACGGGAGCGGCTCCTGGAGGGCTACGGCGGCCCCGCCGGCTCCGGTCCGCGCGTCGGGGTTCCCCGCGCCATGTTCTTCCACGATCGCTTCCCCTTCTGGCGCGCCTTCCTGGAGGCGCTCGGCTGCGCCGTGGTGCTGTCGGACGAGACCAACCGGAAGATCGCCCAGGACGGCATCGACCTCACGGTGGCGGAGCCGTGCTACCCCATCCGGGTGGCGCACGGCCACGTGAAGGATCTCGTGGACAAGGGAGTGGACTGGATTCTCCTGCCCAACATCATGAACGCCGAGCCGACCCCGGACACCACCGAGTCGCAGATGTGCCCGTGGGCCCAGACGCTTCCGTACGTGGTGAAGAGCGTCCCGCGCCTGGCGGAGATCCGGGAACGGGTCCTGACCCCGACCGTGCATTTTCGGCTCGGGGAGGAACACGTCGCCCACGACCTGGTTCCGCTCGGACGGACGCTGGGCCTGCGCAAGGGCCATACCCTCCGCGCCGCGGCCGCCGGCTTTGCCGCGCAGCGGCGCTTTCATGCCGCATTGGAGCGACTCGGTCGCCAGGCTTTGGCGGCGCTCGCGGCGGGCGCCCAGCCGGGGATCGTCCTCGTCGGCCGTCCGTACAACATCCACGACCGGGCCGTCAACCTGGACGTGCCGGGAAAGCTGCGGGATTACTACGGCATCAACGTCATACCGCTCGACTGCCTCCCCCTCGGCGACGTGGATATCCGTGAGGTGAACGACAACATGTACTGGCACTCGGGCCGGCGCATCCTGGCCGCGGCCAAGCTGGCGGGGGCGACCGCCAACCTGCACCTCATCCACATCACGAACTTCAAGTGCGGGCCCGACTCGTACGTCAAGCACTTTATCGGAACGGCCTGCCGCAAGCCGGTCCTGAGTCTTCAATTCGACGGCCACGGAAACGACGCGGGATTCCTCACGCGCTGCGAGGCCTATCTGGACAGCCAGGGTATGCTCCGATGGTGGCGACACGGTCCGCGGACCTGCGAAGCCGGCACCTGTATTTCTCGCGCATGACCGATTGCGGCACCGAGGCGGTGGCCGCCGCGTTTCGATCCGTCGGCCTCCAGGCGACGGTGCTGCCGCCGCCCAACAGCCGCACGCTCGAGCTCGGCTCCCGGTACCTGACCGGCGACGAATGCCTTCCCGCCAAGATCACTCTCGGGGATTACCTCAGGATCGCGGAGGCGCCGGGCTTCGACGCCGCGCGCACCGCCTTCATGATGCCCACCACGGAGGGACCCTGCCGCTTCGGCCAGTACAGCCCGTCCATCCGCAAGGCGTTTCGGGACCTCGGCTACCCTGAAGTCGCCATCGTCTCGCCCACCACCGGAGACGGATACGGCGGGTTTGGCGCCGCCGCCCCGGGCCTCAAGCGAGCCGCGTGGCGGGCGCTCGTGGCCTCGGACATCCTGCGGAAGCTCCTCCTCAAGACGCGCCCCTACGAGCGGTCCGGCGGCGACGCCGACTGCGCCTACGCGACGTCGCTGCGCGAGCTGTGCGCTGCGCTGGAAACCCCGGAGCGGTCGCCCAGGATTCAGCTGGCGCGCATCGTCGCAACTCTCGCTGGAATCCGCGATCGATTCCGCGCGCTGCCCGCCCGCTACGAGCCGGGCCGACTCCTCATCGGCATCCAGGGAGAGATCTTCTGCCGTCTGGAGGAGTTCAGCAACGACCGGCTCATCCGGAGACTGGAGGCATGCGGCGCCGAGGCCTGGCAGTCGGACGTATCGGAGTGGGTCTGGTACTGCAACGTGGACCAGGAGACCGTCCTCCGCCACGCGGGCGGAGGCTATTCGCTCGCCATGCTGGCCGCCAAGGTGCGGGACCGCGTGCAGCGCGCGGACGAGGCGGCCCTGCGAGCGCCGTTCGCAGAGGACTTCCGGGGTTACGAGGAACCGGAGGACGTGCGGGAGGTCCTGCGCGCCGGGGAGCGCTACCTCCCGCACCTGGGCACCGGCGGCGAGATGGTCCTCTCCGCAGGCAAGGTCGACGGATTCTTCCGGCGAGGCGTGGACGGGATAATCGACGTCAGCCCCTTCTCCTGCATGAACGGCATCGTCTCGGAGGCCCTGTACCCGCGCCAGAGCATCGAGCACACCGGCCTGCCCATCCGGAACCTGTACTTCGACGGAACCAACCGCGACCTGACCGCCGATATCGAGATCTTCCTGGAACTGGCCCGAGCCTACCAGCGCACCAAGCCGCACCCGCGGCGGTATCCGCCGTGGTTCCGCTGACCCGGGCGCGCCTGTCCCGTATCCTCAACCATCCAGGGTCGCCAGGAACTCCAGACTCTTTCGGATGCTGCCCTCGGGGTCGTCGCCGCCCGGGAACTCGAAGCAGAACGGAACCGCTTTTCCGGTGGAGTCCAGGGCGCCGATGATCTCCCTCAGGGGCAAGGAGCCGTCGCCGAGGTACGTGGACTGCCACCCGGCCGCGGTCTTCCGCGCATCCTTGGCGTGGACGTAGTTGATCCAGCGCGCCAATCCTCGGATGGCCTCCAGCGGGTCCTGGCCCGTTGCCACGTAGTTGGCGAAATCGATGTTCGTCCCGAAGAACCGGCAGCTGAACGTGTCCAGCGTCTCCTTAACGTCCGACAGAAGGTGGCCCGGCTCCGTGGAGTTGTTTTCGAGTGTCAGATGGACCCGCAGCGCGGCCGCCCGCTCCACGGCCATCCGCCCGGCGTAGTGCGTCTTGGCGTCTGCGGGGCCGGGGCCGGGTCGCCGTCCCAGGTTGATCCGGAGCAGGACGGCGCCCAGGTCGCGGGCGTCCTCGACGTCGCGGAGCAACTGCTGCTGCTGGGCGGGCTCCCAGTTGTAGAGGGGCGTCATGGTCGTGTACGCAGCCTTCAGCTTCAGCTCGGCCAGCCGCCGCTTGACGGCGGGTAGCTCCGTCGCCTTGTCCTTCCAGTAGACGTCTCGATATTCCACCCCGCGTGCGCCGACCGCGGCGGCGACGGGCGCCAAATCCAGGACGGTCCGGCTTCCGGATTTGAGTTGCTCATCGAACTGCACGGCTGACACGAAGATCTCCCGGGCGGCTCCGCCGCGCGTAGCACGCGACGCGATGAAACGGTCTGCCATGTCCTTCCTCCTTCCGGCACGAGCGCACTCGATGCGATTACGACACGCTGTCCTGACTGCTCCGACGCATTCTAGAGACAGTCCCCTGCCGGTGTCAATGGCGCGCGGCGGACCAATCTTCCGCGGCGACGAGGTTCTTGGGCCCAAATCTGCTACAATACGTCACGCGCGCATCGCCGGTGGACTCGATGCGCACGCACGTCGGAGGCATGTCGTGCCACCGGGAGACGGCAATATGGAAAAGGTCGGCGGTGTGCCGAAGCTGCGGGCGCACTCCGCCGGGGAGAGCACGCTGGGCCTGACGGTCGAGGAGTACGAAGGCCACCGCGTGTTGATGCAAGACGGGGTGATCCTGTCGGCGGCCGTTCCGGCCGGAGACCCGTCCTTCGGGTACTGGACCGCCATGCTCCCCGAGGGAACGCCTCGCACCGCACTGCTGCTCGGCTTCGGGGCGGGGACGCTTGCACATCTCGTGGCGCGGCGCTTCCCCGGCATCCGGATCGTCGGTGTGGACATCGATCCTCAGGTGATCGAGTTCGCGCGCCGCCACTTCGACCTCGCCGTGCCGAACCTGGAGGTCGTGATCGGCGACGCGTTCGCGTATGCTGCGGAGTGCCGGGAGCCGTTCGATTACTTGGCGGTGGATCTCTTCTGCGGCCGCGCCTTTCAGCGGGGCGCCCTCGCCAAACCCTTTCTGCGGCGCCTCGCGGCCATCGCCGGCCCCACCGGCGAGATCGTCGTCAATCTTTTCAAGGACGGGCGAGGCGACGTCTATGTCAACCGCCTTGCTCGCACCCTGCGCATCCACCGCGTGGAGCGCCTCACCTACAACATCGTCGTCCACTGCCGCACGGGGCCGTGAGTGCGGCCGCACATCTCTTCCTCGTGCCGCTCCATGACGTTCGAGCTGGTCGTTTTCCCGCACCGTGCCGACGCGCGCTCCTCCGCCGACACGTTTCCGGCTGCCAGCCGCCGCGATTTCTGCTAGGATGCCTCCTCGAGGAGACCTCGGGTGCAGCGAAACAGGCTGGCAGAAACGCTGGACACGCTGAGAGCGCTGGAGCGCCTGGAACTCGGGCTGGCCGGCTTGTACGAGCTTTGCGGTGGGCCGGCAGGGAGCGAACCGGAGTTCTGGACAACGCTCGCACAGGAGGAGCGCCGGCACGCCGAGGCGATCCGGCGGATGGCGGCCATCGTCGCCGAGCGGCCGGAACGATTCGAGCCGAGCCGCGCTTTCCAGCTGCCGGCGATCCGGACCTTTAGAGCCTAAGGCGAGGATCGCGGCGCGCCTGGCTGCCGCGCCGCAGCGGGTCTGAGACGGTCCGCCGACCGTCGCGGGGGGCTCCACCGCTGTTTGGCTGGCTGCGGGTCCACCGTCTGCGGCACGTTGAGGCTGCGCGCTACCCGGCACCGGTTGCAGGCTGCCTTCGCGTCCGCGGTCCCCAATCCGAGGCCGCGCGTCCCGACCGCTCGTTTGTTGCAGCGGCCTTCATTCCCACGCCACACCCCCGCCACTTCCCGAGTGCACTCTGTCGCTCGAAAGGCTGCGGGACACGGAGAATCCCGATGCAGGCATACGAGGTCGAATTCACGCCCGCCCAACTCCCGCCCTTCCGCATCATGGACGGCATCCGCGCGCAGAGGCTCCCGCATCTGCACGTATCGATCGGGGACCCCGCGACGCCCGGCAAGGGCGTCCGCGTCCCGCTCACGACCCGCCTGGCGGCCTCCTGTAACGGAGGCGCGGCGCTCATCGCCCGCGCCGCGGCGTACCGCGACCCGAAGAGCGGCAGCATCGTCCTCGGCATGGAGCAGGCGGCCGCCTCGGACGATGCCCGCGCCCTGGTGTTGCTTGCAGCCTCCAGCCGTTTCCCCGAAGGGGTCTCCGTCACCCCCCGGAAGGAGGTCGGCCTCATAGCCAGGGGGGAAACGCGCAACGGACAGCAGTTGCTTCTCATCTGGCCTGACGGCGGGATAGTGCTCGTGGAAGATCCCGGTCGCGAAGAGCGGTACGAGCTCCGGCGCGCCGGCGATGAGTTCGATATGGTCCCGGTCCAGGCTCCACGAGACATTCCCTCGACCGGCGGCGCGGTGCCTACGGAATAGCACACCGGTTCTTTACAGCCGAAGCGGAGGACACGCATGGAACTCAAGGGGGCAGTCGCCATCGTCACCGGCTGCACGGGTGGACTCGGACAGCGCATCTGTCGCGCCTTTGCCGACAGCGGGGTGCAGGTCGCCGGGGTCTACCAGCATTCCAAGGAGCAGGCCGAGGCCTTCGCCAGGGAATGGTCGGCGCTCGGGCCTCGCTGCATCGCCATCCAGGCCGATGTGACCGTGCCCGGGGAGGTCCAGCGCATGGTGGACCAGGTGATGGCCGCGTTCGGCCGCGTGGACATCCTGGTCAACAACGCCGCTTTCAACCAGACGGTGCCGTTCAAGGACCTGGACGGTCTGACCCTGGAGCTCTGGAACAAGATCCTGCTGGCCAATCTGACCTCCCCGCTCATGTGCGTCAAGGCGGTGGCGGGGATCATGCGGAAGCAGGGGTGCGGGCGGATCGTGAACATCGCTTCCATCGCCGGCCTGGCCCCGCTGGGAAGCAGCATCGCCTACGCCGTCTCCAAGGCGGGGGTCATTCACCTGACGCGCTGTCTGGCGCTGGCCCTCGGCCCCGAGGTGGCTGTGAACTCGGTCGCGCCCGGCACGATGATGGGGACCCGGATGACGTCGAGGCTGGCCCCGGAGCTGGTGGAGCGCACCACCAAGGCCGCCGCCCTGCAGAAGCCGGTGGACCGCGACGACGTCGCCCAGCAGATCCTCGCGTTCTGCCGGAGCGACAGCACCACCGGCCAGGTGCTCGTCCTGGACTCGGGCGTGGTGTACCACTAGCAGGCTGCAGCAGCCTGGAAACACGTCAGTTTTTCAGGAACGCGTGATACACGAATCCCCAGGCCGGATCGGCCTGGGGATTCGTCGGTTGTGCGGCTGCTCCCGAACCTCAGCGATAAATCTCCTGCCACACCGCCTCGGCCGTCTCGGGCGAGATGGGGACGCCGGTGGTCTCCAGCGTCTCCTTCTTCAGCATGGGGATGTCGGCCGCGGTCGTCGCCATCGCGTCGCCGATCTTCGGGATGCCCATCGTCGTGATGAACGCGGTCGCGGCGTCCACAGCCTTCTGCGCCGCTTGCTGCTCGCTCAGCCCACGCGTGTCGACCCCGAACGCCCAGGCCATCCGGGCCAGCTTGGCCGTTGCGGTCGGCAGGATCTGGCGCAGCCCCGCGCGCAGGGCGATCCCGCAGGTCAGGCCGTGCGGCGCCCGGAACTTGGCGCCGAGCGCCTGCGCGTAGCCGTGGAACTGCAGGCCGCCGATCTCGAACGCCGTCCCCGCCATCGTCGCCGCCAGCGCCATGTTGCTGCGCGCCTTCTCGTCCCGGCCGTTCTGCACCGCGCCCGGAAGATTCTCGACGATCAGCTTGCTCGCCTGCAGCGAGAGGGTGTCCGCAAACGGGTGCTCGCGGACCTGCGTGAAGCACTCGACGGCGTGGGACAGCGCATCGATCCCGGTGACCATGGTGACCTTCGGCGGCATGGACACCATGAGCCGCGGGTCCACCAGGGCGATCTTGGGCAGCATGCTGGGGTGTTTGATGGGCAGCTTGTGGCCGTTCCGCAGGTTGGTGAGGACGCACACCGACGTGACCTCGGACCCCGTCCCTGCCGTGGTTGGAATCGCGATGACGGGCACGCAGCCAGGTACGCTCTTGCCGCCGAAGCGCTGGTAGGGCCCCGGGTCGTCCTCGCCGGCGACGGCGAGCACGCCCACGCCCTTCGCCGTGTCCATGGCGCTCCCGCCGCCGAATCCGATCAGGCCGTCGCAGCGCTCGGCACGATACCGCTGCACCCCCTCGGTGAGTGTGGTGTCGAACGGCTCCGCCGCGATGCCGTCCCAGACCGCGGACTGCAGGCCGGCCTCGGACAGCTTGGCGACGATCTGCTTCAGGCCGTCGCTCTGCGCCATGATCTTGTCGGTCACGATGAGCGGGCGCTTGAAGCCGAGCGCCTTGGCGTGGGCGCCGATGCTGTCGAGGGCGCCCAAGCCGAAGACGATGGTGGTGGGAATGCTGAACGTGAACTGCAATCCGCTGCTGGACGTCGTCATCGCCGTCTATCCTCCTCAGTGAGTGTCGGTGCCGAGAGCCTGTGATTCGCTTCGCCTCCCGCCCGCCCCACGGGCCACGTGCCGACGGGAGTCCACGTATCGGCGTTGGCGGACGAGGCACGCCGAGCCGGATGGTGCCCCTCGACCGCCCACGACGATAGCCACCGGGCTCGAATATCCAGCCATGCGGTCGCCTGAGTCAAGCGGAAACATGGAAACGAACGTGGAAGCGGGTAATACGGCACACCGAATCCGTCCCCTGTCTTGCCGCTGTCCTTTGGGGACACAGTGTGATACAAGAGCCCGCGCCTGCTTGCGGGCCGCCGCGCGACGAGCCAGGTTTCTCACCGCGTCAACAGGTGTGGAGGTCGCGCGCGGGCCCGCGGACTCGAAGCGAGTGTGGAGCGTGCATGAGACATCGCACGGTGGTGTTACTCTCGCTGGGGCACCTCGTCACCGACATCAATCAAGGGGCGCTGCCGGCTTTGCTGCCGTTTTTCATCACCGAGTACCACCTCTCGTACGCTGCGGCGGGCTTCCTCATCTTCGCCTGCAATATCGCGTCTACCGTGGTCCAGCCGCTCTTCGGACACCTGGCCGATCGTCGCCCGAACGCCTGGCTCCTGCCCGCCGGGATCGCCTCCGCGGGCGCCGGGCTTGCGGTGACCGGTCTTGTACCGGGCTACGCCTGGGCCTGCGCGGCAGTCATGGTCAGCGGCATCGGGGTGGCGGCGTTTCACCCACAAGGGGCTCGGTTCGTGAACCGTGTGGCGGGCGAACGGAAGGCCACGGCCATGAGCGTCTTTGGGGTGGGTGGCACACTCGGTTTTGCCATAGGTCCAGGCCTGGTCACGGCAGCGCTCCTTCACTGGGGCCTGCCGGGCACGGTCATCCTGGCGCTCCCGACCACCCTGCTCGCCGCGCTGCTGGCCCGACACCTGGCGGCCACACCCATCAGCGTGGGTGGATCAACACCGCACCACACGGGGGGATCCTCCACGGAGGCACGCGACGCCTGGGGTCCCTTCGCGCGTCTCGCTGCAGCGGTCGTCGCCCGAGCGGTCCTATTCTTTGGCTTCAATACGTTCGTCCCGCTGTACTGGATCCATGTCCTCGGCCAGTCGAAGGCCGCCGGCGCGACGGCCCTCACCGTTTTTGCCCTGGCCGGCGTAGCCGGGAATCTCTTAGGCGGACAACTGGCGGACCGGTTCGGTCCCACGCGCATCGCCGTGGTTGGCTTTTGCATCCTCCTGCCCCTGGCACCGGCGCTCATGGTAGTGACAAGCGTTTCGGCCGCGCTCGTGGCCCTGGCATTGATCGGCTTTGCCCTCTCAACCACCTATAGCCCACTGGTCATCCTCGGGCAGGCGTACCTGCCGAACCACATGGGCCTCTCCGCGGGTGTCACACTCGGCATCGCGATCTCGATCGGCGGGGTCGCAACGCCAATCCTCGGCAGCATAGCGGATCACTACGGGCTCTGGACCACGCTTGCGGTCCTGAGTGTCGTACCCCTCGCATCCGCGGTACTCGCACTGACGCTGCCTCCCCCGCACCGCCTGCGTCTGCAGCCGTCGACTCAAACCTAGACCACAATCTGAAGGCCGCCCCCAGCTCTCGCGGGACGTGACGCGTCACGACAGTTGCCTGCACGCGTCCCGCAATGAGTCGCGAGAGGCCGAGGGGGCGCTTGCTGGCTTTCCGAAAAACGCAACGCGGAGTGGCTGTCCACTCCGCGTTGTCCGTCGTTTATCCCTTGTGCCGCTGGGATCGCTACCGCTTTGAGACCTTCCCGTTCCCGGGATTTGCGACCCACACATAGGCGCCGTCGAAGGCTATGCCGAGTGGGTTGCCATAGTGATAGCTCGACGATGACCAAAAGCTGCCCACAACGGTCCCGTCGTTGGCTCGAAGTTTGGTCACGGAGCCACCACCTGAGTTTGTCACCCAGATGTTCGCCCCGTCGAAGGCGATGCCGTGAGGCGCATCACCTACGGTAAAGGTGCCCATGACTGCGCCGTCAGTTGCGCGAAGCTTGCTCACAGTGTTGTCGCCGTTGTTAGCAACCCAGATGTTTGTGCCATCAAAGGCTATGCCGATCGGGCGAGTGCCCACGGCGTATTCCCCCAAGCGGGCCCCATCGCCTGCGGCAAGCTTCGTGACGGTGTTGCCGCCGTAGTTCGTTACCCAGATGTTGGCTCCGTCGAAGGCGATGCTCCATGGGAAACCGCCCGCGTTGTAGGTTCCTACGATGCTCACAGAATTCGCATTCACCTGGAGTTTCATCACGGAGTTACCGTTGTAATTCGCTACCCAGAGGTGTGTTCCGTCGAAAGCGATTCCGATTGGTGAAGCGCCTACAGCATATGGGCCCGAGGCGAACCCGTCGCTGGCCCGAAGCCTCGTCACGGAGTTGCCGCCGTAGTTCGTTACCCAGATGTTGGCTCCGTCGCAGGCGATGCCACGGGGATTGGCTCCCACACTGGCGGTCGCCATGACAGACCCATCCGCCCGGAGTTTTGTGACGTTGTTGCTGGTCTCATTCGCCACCCAGATGTGCGCCCCGTCGAAAGCAACGGCATAGGGGCTACTACCAACCTGGAATTCCCCGCCCGTTTGAATCCCCTCGTACCAGCGGAGGAGCGCGACCTGCAGCGGGTTGGGGCCAGCACTCACGGTTCCAGCCGGGCCCTGTGCGCCTGGATCACCCTTCGGGCCTTGGGGGCCTTGGGGCCCCTGGGCGCCCACCGGCCCCGCAGGCCCCGGGTCTCCCCTGTCACCCTTCGGACCCTGGGGGCCCTGCGGGCCCGCGGGACCTTGCAAGCCCACAGGCCCTGGCGATCCCGCTGCGCCCGCGATACCCTGCTGCCCCTGGGGACCAGAAGGCCCTGCGGCTCCTTGTAGGCCGACCGGGCCCGCAGACCCTTGATCCCCCTTGGGCCCGGGGTCGCCCTTGGCGGCGAGCTTCGCCCAAGCAGCGGCGTTGGCCGGCGTCGGCTCAAAGTTGGTGTTCGAAGCGAGTGCGATCCAGGCCTCTCCATTGTAGGCCACGATGTCATTCGCCGCGTAGTCTACACCACCGCTCCACGCGCCCCGGAACGTGACGCCAGCCGGGCCCTGGTCTCCCTTCGCCCCTTGCGGGCCGGTTGGTCCAGCCGGCCCGACAGGGCCCTGCGGACCGGCGGGCCCCTGCACTGCCGTTGTTGTTATGGGAGCTGCGGGTCCCGGAGGTCCCTGGGGACCGGCGGGCCCCTGCGGGCCCTGAGGCCCGGCCACATTCCATGTAAGGCGCGTCTCCCCGCGTCGGCAGGACTCCCTCGCCCCGACGATGCGCACGAACTCCAGATGCTTGATGACGCACGCGTGGATGACAGGCGGTGGAGCGGCGTTCACCGGCACGGCGCCAGCCAACAGGATTCCCGCGATGACGACGAGCAATCCATTCGCTATCCATCGCATAGCCAGCCTCCATGGGATTGCGGAGAAAAAAGGAAACGGGGTGGGCGTCTCGGGGGGTCAGCCAGGCAGACTCCCATTGACGAAGCCGCAGGTTTTCCGCAGAAACGATGGGGTACGACGGCCCCCGCCGCCCGACGACTGACAAAAAGCTTTTTCGTTATTCAATGCATACCGAGGGCCAGCGGGGCTCCTCCGAGAGGGCATCGAATTGACTCGAAGGTCCGCGGATTTACTGAGGCGCTCATGCCGGTCATCACCCGTTCGGTCGACAAAAAAGTGTCCGGAGTACCAAGTTTTGACAGGCTTCCAGTGTGAAACACGACCGCGCAGCTCCCCGTTCGTCCAGAACACACGGACATGTCTCCAGTCACCAGTGCGCAGACACGCCGACTGCGGCCGCCCTTTCGCCTCTGCGTGACAGCAGGGCCAGCGCATCCGAGAGACCAGCCCAGCGCACCCACATGCGGCCCGGCGTGTTGCACCCCGCACGGGCGGTCGATCGTCCACCGACGCCGGTATGTCGATGCCGTCCGTTACGCCGCAGCACAGGCCAACGCGCATCCATCGGCGGCTGCGTGCACGCGTGGGAAGGGGAAAGGGAAGCGGAGACGAGGAATACTGTTCGGGGGGAGGCCCCTACGGGCGCACGGACGGTCGCGCGGTCGTCAGCCACCGGGCCGACTGACACGAAGGGATTTCTTGCGCGGGCCCCGCGAGTGCGGAGTCCGCGCTGATCACCCACGCGTCCGAGCCGAAGCTGATTCGGATCCGCTCAAGCCGCGTGTGCGGCGCCGGCGCGCAGCGCCGCCTGGCGGCGCATCAGGCCCCGGTTCGCGCGCGGCTGTCCGCCACCTCGTCCAGGAGGCGGGCGTACCCGTTCAGGAACATGGTCTTGAAGAACATGA
>Ga0316620_10000926_pt1 | contig 12222 bp, 8 predicted proteins | sample OWC_Aug_M1_C1_D5_FD_207651 | JGI IMG/M metagenome (GOLD analysis project Ga0316620, IMG submission 207651) | Wetland soil microbial communities from Old Woman Creek delta, Ohio, United States - OWC_Aug_M1_C1_D5_B | ecosystem: Environmental > Terrestrial > Soil > Wetlands | place: USA: Ohio... | reverse complement strand
CAGGATCTCGACGAAGCGCGACATGTGCGTGCCCTTGAAGTTGTGCGGCAGGTCGACGTACATGTTGAAGTTCGCGATCGTGTGCTGCTCGCCTCCCGAGCGGTCTTTGACGCGCACCGGGTGATAGATGTCCTTGACGCCGACCTTGTTGATCGGGATGCGGCGCGTGTCGGCGCGGCTTTGGACGTCTTCGATCGGCAGGTCCATCGTCTCGTCGTTCATTGTTGGCTCGGCCTCGCTCGCCGTCCCCTGGAGAGGGCGAGGGCATCTAATCACAGGGGGCCGCAAAAGGCCAAACGGCCACCGGAGTTATGTCCCGCGGTGTCCCGGGACGCTGGCCGAATCCGCGTGTCGCGCCGCGCTCAGGCTTCGGCCGGTATGGCGCGCCCGCCGGAACGCCACCAGGCCGCGACGCTCCCGATGAGGCTCCCGAGATCGAGCCCGGCGGCCGCCAGGCACTCGTCGCGTGAGCCGTGCTCGATGAAACGGTCGGGGATGCCGAGATGCAGCATCGGGCGCGGCAGCCCTTCGCTTTCGAGGCATTCCGCAACGAAGCTTCCCGCACCACCGGCCACGACGTTTTCCTCGAGCGTGATCAGGGCTTCGTGGCTCTCGGCGATTTCGCGCAGGAGCTCGACATCGAGCGGCTTCACGAAGCGCATATTGACGAGCGTCGCATCGAACCGCTCCGCGATTTTCTCCGCCGGTGCGACGAGCGTGCCGAACGCGAGCAGCGCGAGGCCGGAATGTCCCTTCCGGCGCAGCTGAGCTTTGCCGACCGCCATCGGCTTCATGTCCTCGGACTGCGCGACACCCGGCCCCGGACCGCGCGGATAGCGCACCGCCGCAGGCTGCGCGAGCATCGTTGCCGTATAGAGCATCTGGCGGCATTCGTTTTCGTCCGCCGGCGCCATGACGACCATGTTCGGTATGCAGCGCAGAAAGCTCAGATCGAAGGCTCCCTGGTGCGTCGCGCCGTCGCCGCCCACGAGCCCGGCCCGGTCGATCGCGAACACGACCGGCAGGCACTGCAGCGCCACATCGTGGATCAGCTGGTCGTATGCGCGCTGCAGGAACGTCGAATAGATGGCGACCACCGGCTTCGCCCCTTCGCAGGCGAGCCCCGCGGCGAGCGTGACCGCGTGCTGCTCCGCGATGCCGACGTCAAAATAGCGGTCGGGGAAGCGCTGCGAGAACTCCACCAGACCCGAGCCTTCACGCATCGCCGGAGTAATCGCGACGATGCGCTGATCGAGCGCCGCCATGTCGCAGATCCACTTGCCGAAGACCTGGCTGTAGCTCGGGCCGCCCGCCTTCTCCTTGTAGATGGTGCCGGTGAGCGGATCGAACGGCCCGGGTCCGTGCCACTTGATCGGATCGGCTTCGGCTGGCGGATACCCCTTGCCCTTGCGCGTGACGATGTGCAGGAACTGCGGACCCTTCAGGTCGCGCAGGTTCCTGAGCGTCGTCACCAGCGCTTTCAAATCGTGGCCGTCGATCGGGCCGATGTAGTTGAGGCCCATCTCCTCGAACATGGTGCCTGGGAGCACCATGCCCTTGACGTGCTCTTCCGAGCGGCGCGCCAGCTCCCAGACGGTCGGCATCTGCCGCAGCACCTTCTTGCTGCCTTCGCGCAGCGACGCGTACAGCTTTCCCGACAGCACCTTGGCGAAGTAATTGGACATCGCGCCGACGTTTTCCGAGATCGACATGTCGTTGTCGTTCAGGATCACGAGCAGGTTCACGTCGAGGCTGCCGACGTGATTCAGGGCCTCGAACGCCATGCCGGCGGTCATCGCGCCGTCGCCGATGATCGCGACCACCCGCCGCTCCTCGCCGGCGCGCGCCGCGCCGATGGCCATCCCGAGCGCCGCGCTGATCGACGTGCTCGAGTGCCCGACCCCGAAATTGTCGTACACGCTCTCCGCGCGTGACGGAAACGGCGCGAGTCCGCCGCTGTGCTTGATCGTGTGCAGGCGATCGCGCCTGCCGGTGAGCACCTTGTGCGGATACGCCTGATGGCCGACGTCCCACACGAGGCGATCGTGCGGCGTGTCGAACACGTGATGCAGGGCGATGGTGAGCTCCACGGTGCCGAGACCGGCGGCGAAGTGGCCGCCCATGGTGCTCACGGTATGGATGAGATAGCGGCGCAGCTCGTCCGCGAGCGGTTTCAGCTGCCGCGCGGGGAGCTTGCGCAGGTCGGCCGGAGACTGGATCGCAGCGAGCAGGGGATAGTCGTCGGCGAGAGCCATGATGCGCGCGAGTTTACTATGCCCGCTAATGGCTGCGCTCGACGACGAAGCGCGCGAGCTGCCGCAGCGGCTGCGCATCCGCGCCGAACGCTTCGAGATCGGCAAGCGCCAGTCGACAGAGCTCCGCGGCGCGTTGCTTCGCGACGGCCATGCCAGCCACGCTCGGATAGGTCGCCTTGTGGCGAGCCTGGTCGGCGCCGGTCGCTTTGCCGAGGAGCCGCGGATCACCTTCCACGTCGAGGATGTCGTCGCGAATCTGAAATGCGAGGCCGACGTGCTCGGCATACCGGCGCAGCGCGTCCGAGCGCGCGGGCGACAACGCAGCGGCCGCGAGCGCGGCGAGCCGCACGCTCGCTTCGATGAGCGCGCCCGTCTTGAGCCGGTGCATCGATTCGAGCTCGTCGACGGTGAGGTCCCTCCCGACCGCCGCCAGATCGATCGCCTGGCCGCCGGCCATTCCGGCGGTGCCGCTCGCATCCGCCAGCACGTCGATCATGCGCGTGCGCACCTCGCCCGAGGTCCGCATGGATTCGTCGCTCACGAGAATCTTGAAAGCGAGTACCTGGAGCGCATCGCCCGCGAGAATCGCGGTCGCTTCGTCGAAGGCCCGATGACATGTGGGGCGCCCCCGGCGCAGGTCGTCGTCGTCCATCGCCGGCAAGTCATCGTGCACCAGCGAATAGGCGTGAATCAGCTCGACCGCCGCCGCGGGACCGTCGAGCCGGTCGGGCTCGATGCCAAGAACCTCGCCGGTCGTGTAGACGAGGATCGGGCGGAGCCGCTTGCCGTTGCCGAGCACGCTGTACCGCAGCGCCTGGTGCAGGCGGACCGGCTCAACGGTCGCGGCGGGCAGCCAGCGATCGAGGACGCGCTCGACCCGCGCCCGGCAGGCAGCGATCCGCGCTGCAACGTTCGCGTCGTTGGATTCGCTCAAGGCGTCGCGTCGTCGTCGCCGGAGTCCGGCTCGAATTCGGCGACCTCGCTCTGGCCGGATTTCTTCAACAGGATCTCGACTTTCTGCTCCGCGGACTTGAGCGCCGCCTGGCAGGCGCCCGTGAGCTCGACCCCGCGCTCGAACTGCCGCAGCGCCTCGTCGAGCGGCAGCTCGCCTTGTTCCAGGCGCTTCACGAGCGCTTCGAGCTCGGCCATCGCCTGCTCGAAATCCGGGGCCTGGGGCTTCTTGGCGGACATGGTTCCTGGGGTCTCAACGGCGGTTGCAACGTTACTGGCGGCCCGAATGAGGGTCAACGACGCTCGATCGGGCGCATACGCAATGATCTCGATTGCCACCGGTGCCATCGATCCTGTTGACTTACCCGAGGTGGCCGATTAGATTTCTCGCGTCTCCATTAGACTCATTCTAAACGCAGCTTTCACAGCCGTCCGGTGGCCGCCGCGGCCCGCCGGAATTTTCTGGAGGAGAGTTCAGTGAACCTCAAAGGCAGCAAGACCGAAAAGAACCTCAAGGACGCGTTTGCCGGCGAAAGCCAGGCGAATCGTCGTTACCTCTACTTCGCCGCCAAGGCCGACGTCGAAGGATTCAATGATGTTTCGGCGGTGTTCCGCTCGACTGCCGAGGGCGAAACCGGACACGCTCACGGGCACCTCGAGTACCTCGAGCAGGTCGGCGATCCCGCCACGGGCCTGCCGATCGGCAGCACCGCGCTTAACCTCAAGGCCGCGATCGCTGGCGAGACGCACGAATACACGGACATGTATCCGGGCATGGCCAAGCAAGCGCGCGATGAAGGCTTCGGCGAGATCGCGGACTGGTTCGAGACGCTGGCGAAGGCCGAGCGATCGCACGCCAACCGCTTCCAGAAGGCGCTCGATGGCCTTTGATCCACGGCGTCGCTGACGCTTGGCGCAATCAGGAGGGGCGGGCCGGCGGTCTGCCCCTTTTCCGTTTCATCGCGGAGGTGTCGATTGGCTGACAATCGCCTGACCGGCGGACGCGAGGGCAGTCTCGAAGCGCCCACGCGCCATCCGATCGAGTGGCAGAGTCCCGAGTATTACGACGCGGGCGCGCTCGAGCGCGAGCTCGATCGCGTTTTTGATATCTGCCACGGCTGCCGACGGTGTTTCAGCCTCTGCAACTCCTTTCCGACGCTGTTCGACCTCGTGGATGCCACGGCCTCGGGGGAGGCGCACGACGTCGACAAGCGCGACTACGGCAAGGTCGTCGAGCACTGCTACCTCTGCGACATGTGCTACATGACCAAGTGTCCCTACGTGCCGCCGCATCCCTGGAACGTCGATTTCCCGCACCTGATGCTGCGCGCCAAGGCTCTCAAGCATCGCACGGGCACGACGCGCGCGCGGGACCGCTTGTTGAGCGCGACCGATGTGGTGGGCCGGATCGCCGGCATCCCGGTGGTGAGCCAGATCGTCAACGCAGCGAATCGAAGCGGCGCCGGCAGGGTGCTCCTCGAGAAAGCCATGGGACTCGACCGCAGCGCACCCGTACCGAGCTATCACAGCCGCACGTTCCGCAGCCGGTTTCGGCCGGGCGCCGACGCCGATGCCGTGCAAGCGACGACCGACACCCGGGGAAAGGTCGCGATCTTCGTCACCTGCTACGGGAACCGCAATGAACCCGAGCTGGTCACCGACCTGGCGGCCGTATTGCGGCACAACGGCATCGCGGTGACGGTCGCGCCCGACGAAAAGTGCTGCGGCATGCCCAAGCTCGAGCTCGGCGATCTCGATGGCGTCGCGCGACTGAAGGAGACGAACATTCCCGCGCTCGGCGCAATGGTCGATGCCGGTTACGACATCGTTGCGCCGATTCCCTCCTGCGTGCTGATGTACAAGCAGGAGCTGCCGCTGCTTTTTCCGAACGACGCCGAAGTGCGCAAGGTGCAGAGCGCGATCTTCGATCCGTTCGAGTACCTGTGGCTGCGGCACAAGGCGGGCCTGCTGCGCACGGATTTCACGGCCCAGCTCGGGCGCATCTCGTATCACGTCGCCTGCCATCTGCGCGTGCAGAACATGGGCCTCAAGACGCGCGACGTCCTGGCGCTCGTCCCCGGCACGCAGGTCGAGCCGATCGAGCGCTGCTCCGGCCACGACGGTACGTATGCGGTGAAGAAGGAATATCGCGCAGCGTCGGTCAGGATCGGGCGACCGGTCATGCAGAAGGTGGAGTCGGCAGGCGCGGACCACTACGCGAGCGACTGCCCGATGGCGGGGCATCAGATCGAGTCGGGCCTTTCCGCCCCACGGGCTCCCGAGCACCCGCTGTCACTCTTGCGCCGCGCGTACGGCGTCTGACCCTCCACTAACGATCATGCAACGCCTGACCCCGAACGATCTCCTGCCCCTCGAACAGTACGCGGCGCAACGGGCCGCATGGCGCGAGCGCGTCATCGCCCACAAGCAGCCGCGGACACTCCATGTGGGCCCGAACACGACCTGGTGCTTCGAAGACCGCCTCACGATCCAGTATCAGATTCAGGAGATGCTGCGCGCGGAGCGCACGTTCGAGCCCGCCGGGATCGCAGACGAGCTCGGCGCCTACAACCCCCTCATTCCGGACGGCGCCAACTGGAAGGTCACCCTCATGATCGAGTTCCCGAACCCGGCGGAACGCGCGCAGGCGCTCATGCGGTTCAAGGGCATTGAGCGGCGCTGCTGGGTCCGCGCCGGCGGCCTCGACAAGGTATATGCGATCGCCGATGAGGATCTCGAGCGCGAGACCGAGGCGAAGACGTCGGCCGTGCATTTCCTGCGCTTTGAGCTCGCGGCCGCGATGATTTCCGCGCTGCGAGCCGGCCGGACGCTCGCCGTCGGCATCGATCATCCTGCCTATATGCACTCGATCGACCCGGTGCCGCCGGCATCCGTGCAGTCGCTCCTCGCCGACTTCGACTGATCGGCGCCCTTTCGGTGCGCGCACCCCGCCTGTAGAATCGCGCCGCGCTTCTCCCCCGGGCGCGCCCGATTGCGAAGTGACCGCTCAGTGACGACAGCACAGTCGTATACCGCCTCCGACATCGAAGTCCTGTCGGGTCTCGACCCGGTACGCCGCCGCCCCGGGATGTACACCGACACCAGCCGCCCGAATCATCTCGCGCACGAAGTGATCGACAACAGCGTCGACGAGGCGCTCGCCGGCCATTGCAGCAACATCAGCGTGACGCTCTACAAGGACGGGGCGCTCGAAGTCGAGGACGACGGCCGCGGCATGCCGGTCGACATCCACCCGAAGGAGAAGGTGAGCGGCGTCGAGCTCATCCTGACGCGCCTGCACGCCGGCGGAAAGTTCTCCGACAAGAACTATCAGTATGCCGGCGGGCTGCACGGCGTCGGCGTCTCCGTGGTGAACGCGCTGTCGAAGCACCTCGAGTGCTGGGTCCGGCGCGGCGGCAAGGAATACAACATCAGTTTCAAGGACGGACGCGTGCACTCGAAGCTCGAGGCCGTGGGCGACGTCGGACAGCGAAACACCGGCACCACGGTCAAGTTCTGGCCGGATCCGCAATTCTTCGACTCCGACAAGTTCTCCGTCCCGAAACTGAAGCACGTGCTGCGCGCCAAGGCGGTGCTCTGCCCGGGACTGCGGGTCAGATTCAGGAACGAAGCGACGAACGAGAAGGAAGAGTGGTTCTACACGGGCGGCCTCAAGGATTACCTCGCGGAGCAGCTCGGCGAGCGCGAGCGGCTGCCGGATGAGCCGCAGGCCGGCTCCTTCAAGGGAGAGGGCGGTGCCGTCGAGTGGGCCTTCGCGTGGCTCCCGGAGGGTGGCGAGTTTACCGCCGAGAGCTACGTCAACCTGATCCCGACTACCGAAGGCGGCACGCACGTCAACGGCCTCAGAGTGGGTGTTGCGGAGGCGGTGCGCGAGTTCTGCGAGTTTCGTAATCTCGTGCCGCGCGGCCTCAAACTCACCGCCGAAGACATCTGGCATCACGTCGCCTACGTGCTGTCGATCAAGCTGCAGAATGCGCAGTTTGCCGGGCAGACCAAGGAGCGTCTGGTGGCGCGCGAGGCCGCGGGCTTCGTGCAGGGCGTCGTGAAGGATGCGTTCGCGCTCTGGCTCAACCAGCATCCCGATGCCGGCGAGAAGATCGCCGGGTTCGCGATCGAGAATGCGCAGGAGCGCGTCAAGGCCTCGCAGAAGGTCGCCCGCAAGCGGGTCGTCGCGGGCCCCGCGCTGCCCGGAAAGCTCGCCGACTGCACCAGCCAGGACCCGGAGCGCTCGGAGCTGTTTCTCGTGGAAGGTGATTCCGCCGGCGGTTCGGCCAAGCAGGCGCGCGACCGCGGATATCAGGCCGTGATGCCCCTGCGCGGAAAAATCCTGAACACCTGGGAGGTCGAGCCGGGCGCCGTGCTCGAATCCCAGGAGGTGCACGACATCAGCGTCGCGCTCGGCGTCGATCCGGGCTCGAGCGACATCAGCGGTCTGCGGTATCACAAGCTCTGCATCCTCGCGGACGCCGATTCCGACGGCGAGCACATCGCGACGCTCCTGTGCGCGCTCTTCCTGCGCCATTTCCGTCCGCTCGTCGCCGGCGGCCACGTGTACGTCTGCATGCCGCCGCTCTTTCGCGTGGACGTCGGCAAGACCGTGTACTACGCGCTCGATGAGGACGAGCGCCGGAAGCTCCTCGACCGCCTGGAGAAGGAAGGCGCGCGCGGCAAGGTGGTGGTCACCCGCTTCAAGGGCCTCGGCGAAATGAATCCGGGGCAGCTGCGTGAGACTACCATGGCCCCGCAGAGCCGCCGGCTCGCGCAGCTCACGATCAGCGGCCAGGACAAGACCGATCAGCTGATGGACATGATGCTCGCGAAGAAGCGTGCGTCCGACCGGCGCGAGTGGCTGGAAGAGAAGGGCAATCTCGCTGAAGTTACCTGATGCAGGACGAACTCAACTTCGAAGGCGTCGAAAAGAAGCCGCTGAAGGTGTTTGCGGAGAAGGCGTACCTCGACTACTCGATGTACGTCATCCTCGATCGCGCGCTGCCGAGTCTCGCCGACGGTCTGAAGCCGGTGCAGCGCCGGATCATCTACGCGATGAGCGAGCTCGGTCTTTCGGCGGGCGCCAAGCACAAGAAGTCGGCGCGCACGGTGGGCGACGTCATCGGCAAGTTCCACCCGCACGGCGATACGGCCTGCTACGAAGCCATGGTGCACATGGCGCAGGATTTTTCCTATCGTTATCCCATCGTCGACGGCCAGGGCAACTGGGGTTCACCCGACGATCCGAAGTCGTTCGCGGCGATGCGCTACACCGAATCGCGGCTTATGCCGTACGCGGCGGTGCTGCTCTCCGAGCTCGACCAGGGCACGGTCGACTGGACGCCGAATTTCGACGGCACGCTGGAAGAGCCGGTGCTCATGCCGGCGCGTTTGCCGAATCTGCTGCTGAACGGCGGCAGCGGCATTGCAGTGGGCATGTCGACCGACATTCCGCCGCACAATCTGCGCGAGCTCGCCGCGGCGCTCGTGCACCTCATCGATGAGCCGGATGCGACGGTCCGCAAGCTCATGAAGCACCTGCCGGGGCCGGATCTGCCCACGGGCGGGGAAATTGTTTCGCCGCGCGCCGACCTCGTCAGGATTTACGAGAGCGGCACCGGCAGCTTCAAGGCGCGCGCGGCGTTCGAGGAAGAGGAGGGCGAGATCGTCATCACGGCGCTGCCTTACCAGGTATCGGGCGCCAAGCTGATCGAGCAGATTGCCGAACAGATGCGCGCCAAGAAGCTGCCGATGGTCGAGGACGTGCGCGACGAGTCGGATCACGAGAATCCGACGCGCATCGTCATCGTGCCGCGCTCGGCACGCGTCGATATCGAGCAGCTGATGGCGCACCTCTTTGCGACGACCGACCTCGAGCGCAACTATCGCGTCAATCTCAACGTGATAGCGCTCGATGGCCGTCCGAAGGTGATGGGCCTGAAGGATCTGCTCAGCGAGTGGCTCGAGTTTCGCATCAAGACCGTGACGCGGCGGCTCAATTTTCGTCTCGAGAAGGTGCAGGCGCGGCTGCACATCCTCGACGGACTCCTGATCGCGTATCTCAACCTCGACGAGATCATCCGCATCATCCGGCGCGAGGAAGAACCGAAGCCGGTGCTGATGAAGCGCTTCAGGCTCTCCGACCGCCAGGCCGAGGCGATCCTCGAGACGAAGCTGCGTCACCTCGCAAGGCTCGAGGAAATGAAGATCAAGGCGGAGCAGAAGGAACTCGCCGAGGAAGCCGCGGAACTCGAAGCGACGTTGAAGAGCAAGGCCCGGTTGAAGAAGCTCGTGCGCGAGGAGATCGAGGCCGACGCCGAGACCTACGGCGACGAGCGTCGCACGCGCATCATCGAGCGCGCCGAGGCGCAGGCGATCGACGAGACCGAGCTCGTTGCGAGCGAGCCGGTGACGGTCGTGCTCTCGACGGCCGGCTGGGTGCGGCAGGCCAAAGGGCACGACATCGATCCGCGCACGCTTCAGTACAAGACGGGCGACGGTTATCGGGCGAGCGCGAAGGGACGCAGCACGCAGCTCGCGGTGTTCCTCGACAGCACGGGACGCGCCTACAGCCTCCTCGCGCACACATTGCCGTCGGCGCGTGGGCAGGGCGAACCGTTGTCGGGAAGAATCGATCCGCCGGACGGCGCCCGCTTTGCGGCCGTAATGATCGGTGAGCCGGATGACCTCTGGCTCGTTGCCTCGGACGTCGGCTACGGGTTCACGGTGCGGCTGAAGGAGATGCACAGCCGAAACCGCGCCGGCAAGGGCGTGCTGCGTGTCCCCGAAGGTGCCGGCGTGCTGCCAGCCGCCGCGGTGCCCGCAACCGGCGAGCCGCTGGTGGCGGTGGTCAGCAGCGAAGGGCGGCTGCTCGTCTTCCCCGTGAGCGAGGTGCCGGAGCTGCCGCGCGGCAAGGGCAACAAGCTGTTCGGCATCTCCGGCAAGAGGGCCGCGACGCGCGAGGAGGTCCTCACGGGCCTCGCAGTCGTGACGGCGGAGCAGAGGCTGGTGATCGTGAGCGGCGAGCGGCGCATGACGCTCAATCGCGGCGAGCTCGACGACTATCGCGGACAGCGCGCCCAGCGCGGGGGCCTGCTGCCGCGCGGCTGGCGCAAGGTCGATCGCCTGGAAGTGGAATAGATGAGGAAATGGGAAAGGGGTCAGATTCGCAGATCTGACCCCTTTCCCATCTAGCGGTCGGCCTTCAGGACCACCTCTTCGGGCGTATTGACGAAGTAGCCCTGGATGAACTCGATACCGAGCTGCCAGAGCACCGCCATGGTGTTCGCGTCCTCGACGCGCTCGGCGATCGTCTCGATCTTCTTGCGCTTGGCCGCGTCCACCAGGCCCTTCACCTTCTGCTGCAGGATGGGATTGCTCGCGAGGCCCTGCATCAGCGAGCCGTCGATCTTGACGAAATCGACCGCGAGGCTCTGGATGAGCTGCACCGGATCGCGTCCCGCGCCGAGGTGCTCGAGCGCCAGGCGAAAGCCCATGGACTTCAGCGTCTGCGTCAGCTCGCGCGTCTGCACGACGTACTGCGCAGCCGTTTCCTCCGTGACCTGAAAGCAGATGCGCGCCGGGTCGATCTTGCTCGCCTTCAGCTGATTGCCGAGCCAGACGGACAGCGACTTGTCGACCGCCGTGTCCTTCGACAGGCGCACGAAGATGCAGTTGGGCTTGCGCGCGGCGCAGAAGGACATCGAGGCGCCAATCACCCACCGATCGATGTTCTTGAGCAGGTCGTTGCGCTCCGCGGCCTGCATGAACTCAGACGGCAGCACCTCCTTGCCCTGCTCATCGAGCATGCGCACCAGCACGTCGAACATTCCGCGATCGTCGCCCTGCAGGCTCGCGATCGGCTGCTGCACCAGGCGGAAGCGGTTCTCCATCAGGGCCGACTTGATGTGCTTGACCCAGATCTTGTCGTAGGCCTGCACGCGCGTGTCGGTGTCCGACTTGTCCACGACGTAGAACTGACCGCCGCCCTGGTCGCGGCCACGGCGATTGGCCGCCGCGGCGTCGCTGATCGCAGAGCCGAGATCCGGATTGGTCGCGGGCAGCATGCCGAGCCCGACGGTGCAGGTGGCGCTCAGGGTCTTGTCGGCGACGTGAAAGGTCTCGGCGCCGATCTTCTTGACGATGTGCTCCGCCCAGGCTTCAACGTCGCGCGCGTTGCCGCGCTCGATGAGCAGCGCGAAGCTGTTGCCGCCGAAGCGACCGGCGAGGTCTTTCGGCTGCAGCTGATCGCGCAGCAGCGCGGAGAATGCGACCAGAAAGTCCTCGCTCGCGAGAATCCCGATATCGCCCTGGATCGAGCCGAACTTGTCGGGCTTGATGTATGCAACGTAGCGCACTCCGCCCTTGACCGGGTGCGCGATGCGCGCGCGCGCTTCGTCGAGAAAATACTTGCGGTGCAGGAAGCCGGTGGACGGGTCGGTGCGCACGGCGTCCTGCAGGCGCTCCGCGATCTCATCCCCGCCGTCCTTGCGGACCGGCACGCAGACGCGCACGCAGGGCTCGCCGTCGAACTCCGCGCGCTCGAGGGTGAGCTCGAGCGCCAGCACCGAGCCGTCCGAGAGCTGCGCGTTCACGCGCAAGGTATGGTCGCTCCACTTGCCCTGCTTGCTCGCGACCAGCGCGCCCTTGAGAGCCGCGTGGGTGTCGGCGTCGAAGAGGTCCATGAGCGGCTGGCCGGTGAGCGCGTCGGGCTCGGAGATGCCGAAGAGCTCGAGCCAGGCCGGATTCGCGTCGACGACGATGCCGTCGGCGACATGCGCGATGGCGTCGGCGGAGCCGGCGAGAAAGGTCTGCAGCTGCAGCTTGTATTCGCGCGCCGAGCTGAGCGTTGCGTTCAGCGCCCGCTCGAGGCGAAACGCGCGCAACTCGCGCGTCACCACCGACTGCAGGCGGTTTCGATTCGCGAGCGAGACCACGTCCTGTGCGCCGGCACGCATGGCATCGGCGATGATCTCCTCGTCGATCCTGGTGCGCGCGATCAGCACCG
>Ga0316620_10000923_pt1 | contig 12229 bp, 9 predicted proteins | sample OWC_Aug_M1_C1_D5_FD_207651 | JGI IMG/M metagenome (GOLD analysis project Ga0316620, IMG submission 207651) | Wetland soil microbial communities from Old Woman Creek delta, Ohio, United States - OWC_Aug_M1_C1_D5_B | ecosystem: Environmental > Terrestrial > Soil > Wetlands | place: USA: Ohio... | reverse complement strand
AGCTTGGCGTCGCCGTCAATCCGAACTTCCAGCGGCAAGTTGAAGAAGCAGTCGACGTTCTGGTGCGGCAGGATCACCCGCTTGCCGGCCATCGCCAGGTCCTTGAAGTTGGACTTGCGAATGCGGCCGGGCACCGCCTGGGTGCGCACGCGGGCGGCGGCGTAGCGACGGCTGTCCTCAATGTACTCGCGGCACACGTCCTTGAAGTAATCGATGCCGTACTTCTCGATGAGCCGGAGAACGCGCTCGCGAATCGTGATGCAGCCGGCCAGGCGGCCGCGCGCGTCCCCCATCACCCAGTCGGGGACCCGGGTGCGCGAGTGGATGCGCATCTCGTACCACGGGTAGTAGCGGTCGGCCTCGCCGACGCGCTCCATGGAGACCGGGACACCGTCGGAGAAGCAGTCGGGATTGAGGAAGCCGATCGAGCCCGGGGTGACGGAACCGCCGTCCATCACGTGGCTCACGGCGCTTGCCCACGCCACCAGCTCGTCCTTGTAGAAGATGGGAATCGCACCGTCGAAGTCGACCGTATGAATGCCGCCGTAGTGCGGATCGTTGTTCTCGAAGATGTCCCCCGCTTTGATCCCGGGGTACTCTTCGTAGTCCATCTCGATCAGCTGGCGGATGAACACTGAGAGCACGCCGGGGTGGGCGGTGATGCCCTTCGAGGCGCACACCGCTTCGCCGGTGGGCAGATGCAACGCCCACAGTGCATCGCCCCCCTCGGCGGCGATTGGTGAGGCGGAGACCTTGCAGCCGACCTCCCACGCCGCATCCATCGTGTTGAGCAGGATGTGCCACACGGCCTCGTAGGTGCCCGGGTCCGCCTGCTTGCGACGTAGCGTCTGCAGGCCGAAGAGGCAGCCGGTTTCCCGGAGCTGGCGCTCGTTCTCGGCCAGCAGCGGTTTGATGCGCGGAACCGGCTGCTGCGGGCGCGCCTTGGTCTTGCCGCTCATCGCTTTTTCGCTCCTTGCGTCAGCCAGTAGACGTTGTAGGCGTCGATCTTCAGGCGCCAGTCGGGAGGTACGAACAGCGTCGTGTTCGGCGCCTCGATGACGGCGAGACCGGAGAGCTGGTTGCCAGGACGCAGCTCCTCCATCTCGTAGATCCGCGCGTCCTGCCACCGTTCGTTGTGGAACACGGGGCGAACCGCCTTGAGCGCTTTCTTCGCCGGTCGTTTCGCTTCGAGGTCGTACTTGACGATCTGGGGCTTGAGGGTGGCGACCTGCGCTACGACCGCAACCTCGGTGGCCAGGTAGGTCGGCAGCGGCGGCTTGCCCGCCAAGGTGAACATCTTGGCGAAGACCTCCTCGAAGCGGGCAACGAGGGCGTCAACGTCTTCGGGTGCGCCGAGGCGTGGGACCGGCGACTCCACTTCGACGTCCTCGAGCTGGCCGTAGTAGCGAATGTAGGCGATCTGGCGCAGGGTGATCTGGTCGCGGCTGAACCCCTCGCCGAGCAACTCCCCGAGCAGCTCGGCTTCGAGCTCGCGCCAGGCGCTGCCGATGATACCGGCGACCTGCATCTTCGCGTTCGCGTCCGCACCGGGTGGCACGACCGCGGAGACGCTCTTGTGGCGGCGGTGGGCGTAGTCCATGCACGCGCCGCCCCAGGCGGAGAACGCGGCCGCGTGCGGCGCGGTGGCCACGCCTTTCCACGGATACTCGGCGGCGTAGCCGCAGAGGTGCATCGGGCCGGCGCCGCCGTATCCGAGCAGGACGTAGTCGCGGATGTCGTAGCCGAGCATGAGCGAGCGCACGAGGTGTTCGCGCATCATGATGTTGATCAGACGGACGCACTGTTCGGCCGCCACGTACGGATCCAACCTGAGCGGCTCGGCCACCTTCTCGGTGAACACCCGCAACGATTTTTCCTTGTTCACTTTCACCCGCCCCCCCAGGTAGTAGTCCGGATTGATGATGCCGAGGAGCATGTCGCAGTCGCCGATCGTCGGCGTCTCGTTGCCGGTTTCCTGGAACACCGGCCCGGGCGTGCCGCCGGCACTGTCGGGGCCGAGCTTGATGCGCTTGGTCGCGGGATCAATGCGAATGTAGGTCCCGGTGCCGGCACCGATCGACCGGATGTCGAGCATCGGCACGTTCACGTACATCTGCATGAACGGTGGCTCGCGATCGATCGGAAGAATGCCGGCGGTAATGCAACCGGCATCGAAGCTGGTGCCACCCATGTCGGAGCAGACGATGTTCTCGATGCCGAGCCCCTTGCCCAAGTAGTGCGCGCCCATCAAGCCGCCGACGGGCCCGGACATCATCGTTTCGAAGAGGCGCGGGTAGCGGATGTTGGTGACGCCTCCGTAGCACAGGACAGTTTTCAGGGAACGCCCGTAGCCCTGCGCCGCCAGCTTCGATTCGACCGTGAGAAACTGTGTGCGTGCCGGCTGCGTTGCGTAGGCTTGAATGACCGTCGCGTTGGCGCGCGAGATCTCGCGCTGCACCGGGGCCACTTGGCTCGAGATAACGACGTGGGTGTGGCGCCCCGAGCCACGAATGATTTCTTCGGCGATCTCTCGGGCACGCTGCTCATGCTGCGGGTTGATGAAAGAGTACAGGAACACGATCGCCAGCGACTCGATGCCCAGGTCGGTCAGCTCGCGGACCGCGCTCTCCACCTCGTGCTCGTACATGGGGATTACCGGCTGACCAAACATGTCGATCCGCTCGGTCACGCCACGCGTCAGGGCCCTCGGGACCAGGGGCGGCCCGTGCTTGCGGTACTGCATGTGGGTGATCTCCGACCAATCGAGGCCCACGAAGCTCTGGCGCCCGCGCCCCTGCACGATCAGGTCTTCGAATCCGCGAGTGACGAGGAGGCCGGTCTTGAGGCCGTCGCGGTTGATCAGCGTGTTCAGCATGGCCGTGCCGGTGTAGATCGCCGTCTCGACGTTGGCGCAGACTTGGCGGCCGTCGTTCTCCCAGGACATACCCCAGTACGTGAGCGCGTCGGCGAGCGACTCCACGTATCCCACGCTCTCGTCGTAGCGGGTCGTCGGGGCCTTCCCGATGACGAATCGACCCTGTTCGTCGACGACGATCACGTCCGTCATGGTCCCGCCAGCGTCGGATGCCACCAGGTATCGGCTCATCGCAGCCCTTTGCCCTCTCTCGAGCGAGTCGAACAAACGTTTGTTTGGATATCGTGAGGCGCGCATCCAACGTATGCGCGACGCCGACTCAGAAGATGATCTCCATCAGTTTGCCCCAGCCGGAGGCGGCAACGCAAGGAAGAGCATGCCAGGCGCTGCGGATCCAGAGTCACCCTACAGCCGGATGTCGCGCCGACCGAACAAGCGCCGGAAGAAGCCGAGGATGGCGGACCACAGGGCGCCGAAGATGAGCGGTAGGGCACGGATCGCTTGCGGTTCGGCAATACGCGTCTGAGCTGCGGCAGGGGAGAGTCCACCTTCTCCCACGGCGGCTTCGGGAGTTTCGAGGCGTTGCTTGACGCTGGCAATGAACTGCTGAAATAGCTGATGGGCAACACCTTGGATCATTCCCCGTCCTACCTGCATCAGGCGACCGGTGAGATCGACGGTCGCCTCCGCTACCACCTCCGTCTGCGCCGGGGACAAGGCGCGCAACCGGCTCGACATCGTACCCTTGGCCATGCCACCCCCAGTCTCGCGTCCTTCCGCCAGCATCTGCATGGTGTGCCCCTCATGGTCGACGTGAGTGAGCTGAACCTTTCCTTTGTAGCTCGCGGTGATCGCTCCCAGCTTGACCCGGACGTTGCCCAGGAACGTGTGGTCATCGACGACCTGATCCAACGCCGCCCCCGGCATACAGATCACGACTTGCCGAGGGTCCAACACGAATTGCCAGACCGCGTCGATGGGGGCCTGGACCTGAAAGGTTTCGCGGATCTCGATGCCCACTAAGTCCCTCCTCGGTGGTTGCCGGACTGCGCCTCGGTCGCCGGCGGTGCCCCATAGCCAGCGCTGGACCGGTAGTCCTCCCAGGTATCGACATCGGGAGGGGCTTCCCCCTCGACGGAGACCTCGCAAAGCCACTCGGGGTGAGCAAGGAGCAGAGCTCGCGCTCCCTGGTCTCCACGCAGTTTGTTCATCTCGGGCCATACTCGGCGCGCCAAGAACACCGGATGCCCAGGCACGGGTCGGCCACCGACTCCAGCGTAGACGGGGCGCGCCACGCACGCAGCGGATTTGGCAAACGCCGTCGCCACAAGGTCGATGAGCTGGGCGGTGACTCGGGGTTGATCACCGAGAAGCACCGCGGCGGCCTGGGCGCCAGGGCTCGCCGCGCCAAAACCCGCGCGCAGCGACGTGCTCTGGCCGTCAGTATAGGCGGTGTTCACGACGACCCGAACGCGGGCGGGACAGGCGATCGCCGCGTGGATCTCTTCCGCGCGATGCCCGAGGACGAGGATGATCTCATCGAGTCGTGACGCAACGGCCGCATCCACGACGTGCTGCAACAACGGGCGATTTTCCAGTCGCAGGAGTTGCTTGGGCCTGCCCATCCGGGTGGAGCTTCCGGCTGCCAGGATGATGCCGGAGAGGAAGGGGCGACGTCGGCTCTCAACGGGGTCCAAGGATGGCTGCCTTGCTGTCGGTTAGCGGTTGTCCGCCGCGTCCGTGCCGCACTGCTAGTATCTCGGCAAGGATTGCCAGGGCAACCTCCTCGGGGGTACGCGCGCCAAGGTCGAGGCCGATCGGCGCTCGGATACGCGCCAGGTCGGTTTCGGTGAAACCCTGCTCCCGCAGTTCCACGCGTCGCCGCTCATGGGTCCTTTTGCTTCCCAGGATGCCGATGTAGCGCGCACCAGAGCGCAGCGCCGACGCCAGGGCCGGCAAGTCGAACTTGGGATCGTGGGTCAGGATCACGACGGAGGTTGAATCGGAGCATGCCGCAGCTAGCGCCTCGTCGGGCCTGGCTTCGAGCAACTCGTCGGCGTCGGGAAAGCGCTGCGCACTGAGGTATGTACGACGGGCGTCGATCACGATCACTCGAAAACCGAGCACTTTGGCCATGCGACAGAGCGGGATGGCCGTATGCGTTCCTCCAACGATGAGGATCTGCTGCGGTGCCGGAAACGCCTCGAGGAACAGGCTGGCCGTGTCGTCGCGCCACGGTACGCTGAGGATACGGGTGCCACCTTCCACGATGAGCCGCTGCAGGGCGAGCGTGATATCGTGATCGAGATCGGTGTCAATCGACCCCGCGCAGGTCGCGCCGTCGAAGACAACCCGCTTCCGCCCCACGAGCGGTTGCGGCGCAAGCGCGATGGCCAGGGCCGCGGGGCGCCCGTCCTGGACGGCGCGGCGGAGCGCCCCCCAGGCTTCGGCGGCTGCGAACGGCTCGATCAGGACTTCGATGGAGCCGCCGCAACTCAGGCCCACGGCCAGTCCGAGCGGATCGGCTGCCCCATAACGCACGATGACCGGTTGGCCGGTGTCCAGGACTCGAAGTGCATGTTCGAACACATCATTCTCGACGCATCCGCCGCTCACGGACCCGACCATTTTGCCACTGCGGGTCAGACCCAGGCGCGCGCCGGGTAGTCGCAGCGCCGACCCGCAGACACGGACCAGCGTCGCCACGGCGACCGTTTCACCCTCGCCCTGCCAGCGATCCAGCGCGGCCAACGTCTCCCACATGTCTGCTCTCTTTACAAAGGATGTCTCCAATTGTCACGGACCAGCCTGCGGCTGGGTCGCCGGCCGCGGGAACTGTCCTCGCGCGCATGGAAAAGGGGCCCGGCTGCGTAAGAGCAGCACTCCACCTATCCAAAGTCATTTGTGTCCATGGCTGGAGCACATATGAACCAAACAAACGTTTGTTCATAAGTCATCTCGAGATGTAAGATGGCAGCGCGCGAACGATGACAGGAAACGACTCGGGTTCTCGTCGCACAAAGCTCCCCGCTGGTGATTCCAGCGATCGTCGAGCCTTGCGCGGCCGAGGCCAGCGGGTTCCGGGCAGGAGGGTCGCGGATGGGTAGTCGGGAGAAGGTGAGACGGTTTCTGGAAGAGTCGGAGGCGCACAAACACTACTCGAACATCGTCGAGTGCACGCTGACCTACTTCATCCACAAGGCCGAAAAGGAGGGCAATGCCCGCTTCGCCGACGAGCTGCGCAAAGCCAAGGCAGGCTACCAGGACGAGTTCAAGATGGGCATCGAGCTGACAGAGCAGGTGTACGCCGAGCTGTTTACCGACGAGGAGCTGGATGACCTGATCGTACTGAACTCGAACCCGGCTCTGAAGAAGTCACGGGCGCTGACCTCGGATATCTTCAATACGATTCTCGAAAAATACTTGATGGTGTCCGCATGACTGAGACAGCAGGAGCGGCTGCGCAGATGGAAGAACGCCCTCTCGTGACAGGCGACAAACGACTGTCCACCAAGCAGGAACCAACCGGTCCCGCCGGTGCGCAAGGCCCGCGCGGCGCGATGCTCATGCGCTCGACCGGGCTCGGAAAGGCCGAGCTTGTTGCGGAGATCGTCGGCCTGAAACGTCAAGGCGACTATCTGATCATGGAGCTGCAGACCACCAAGCCGGTTCGCTGGAAGATTCGCGGCGGGCTGAGCCACAAGGATTTGCGCATGCTGCTGAAGGCGATGATGAAGCTCTCTGTGCTGTCTTTCCTGTTGAACCTTCGCGCATGGTTCAAGGAGCCAACCCATCCTGGTGACTTCTGAAAGCGGCGCCCCACATGTGCTGGACGCCATCCGCTCCCCGCTCGGTCGCGTCGGGCAGCGGCAATTGCCCCAGGTTCTGAAGGAGTTCTGCGCATGGCTGACAAGACCTTCGATGCCGTGATCGTCGGCGGAGGGAACAAGGCGCTGCTGCTGGCGCTGTATCTCATCAAGTACGGCGGCATGAGCGTCGGCATCTTCGAGCGCCGGCACGAGATCGGCGGCTGCCTGGCTACAGAGGAGCTTTCGGCCCCCGGGTTTCGCGGCAACACCCACGCCAACATCATCCTGCCCTGGTACTACGCGCCGATCTGGCGCGACTTCCCGCAGTTCTGGGATTACGGCGCCCAATGGGAACAGCACCCCTGCAGCGACGGCTTCGTCTTCAAAGACAAGGAGAATTGCCTGGCGATCTACAGCGAGAAGCACGACCCGACGTGGGAGCGCACGGCAAACGAGATTGCCCGATTCTCGCAGAAGGACGCCGAGACCTGGCGCAAGCTCTACAAGATCTCCGCCTGCGACGAGTACATGCGCGTGCTCATCGACTCGCTGTTCCTCCCGGCGGAGGACCGCATCAGCGGCGCGGTCGAGGAGCGCAAGATGATGCTCTTCCCTGCTCTGATGGAGGCCGGCCTGGTGCCTGACTCGTTGTCCATGAAGGCCAACGGCATGCGCGCGGCGCAGGAATGGTTCGAGAGCCAGGAACTGCAGTCGTGCATCCTGCGCTTCGCGGTCTCCTCGGTGATCGACATCAACGAGCCCGGCTACGGCATGTACACGATGGGTATGGCGCTCACGCTGCCGACGATCGGCTTCAACCGCGGCGGCACGCACCAGATCGCCCACGCCGCGCACCAGATCCTCGTCCAGAGCGGCTGCCAGTTCTTCACCAACGTGGAGGTGAAGAACGCCGTCATCGAGACCGGCACCGCAACGGGGATCCGTCTTGCCGACGGCAGCGAGATCGCCGCGCGCAAGCTCGTGGTGAGCACGCTGTCACCGCGGCAGCTCATCTTTGATCTCATCGGCGAGGAGCACTGCGACGGCGCGTTGAAGAAGCGCGTCAAGCTGCTCGACGACACATTCGGCTGCCTCATGTGGTACAGCTTCGCCGTTCACGAGGCGCCGCGGTACAAGGCCGAGGCGTTCAACCCCGACATTCACGAGTGCCAGTGGCTCGGGATGCAGCCGGATCCCGACCCGATTCACATCGCCCGCGAGTGCCTCTACCAGAAGCTGCACAAGTTCCCGCCGCTGGAGGACTACGCCCCCACCGTTGGCTGCCACAGCCTGGTGGATCCCGCCTTCGCGCCCCCCGGCAAACACGTGGTGCAGAACGAGCAACTCGGCCCGCCGGCTAGTGCGCACAGCGAGAAAGAATGGCTCGAAATCAAGAAGCGCTACGCCGACGAGCTGATCGGCATCTGGCAGGACTACGCCCCCAACATGACTTGGGACAACGTGATCGGCGTCGACACGAACACCGCCTTCGACCATACCCGCATGCGTAACCTCGGCATCAACGGCACCATGGCGGGAGTCGACCGATCGCCCTTCCAGATTGAGGAGAACCGACCAACGCCAGAATTGGCCAACCACCGCACGCCGATCAAGAACCTCTACGCCACCGGCGGCGCCTGGCACGTCGGGTCCAACGCCGGATCAACGGAAGCGTACAACTGCTACCGCATCATCGCGAAGGATCTGGGGCTCGCCAAACCATGGGAGGAGCCCGGAAAAGAAGAGCCGGATTCGCTCGTCGAGCAACTCAAGATCACCAAGCAACGAGTCCAAACTGCGGCGCGTCGACAACCCGACTGACGACGAGAGAACAGACATGGCGCAGACCTACGACGTGATCATCATCGGCAGCGGCCCGAATGGGCTGGCCATTGCCGCCTATCTCAGCAAGGCCGGACAGAAGGTCCTGCTGCTGGAAAGACGCTTCGAAGCCGGCGGTGGCCTGGCGACCGAGCAAGTGACGATTCCGGACTTCTACCACAACACCCACGCCGTCTACATGATGATGGTCGACTACGCACCGGTCTACAAAGACTTCGCGTTCGAAGCGCGCGGCGTCAAACACATCTATCCCGACCTGCAGGTGGCCATGCCGCTCGCCGACGGCCGGGCGCTCAGCATCTATCGCGACGTCGAGCGCACGTGCGCCTCGATCGCCGAGTTCTCGCGGAAGGACGCCGAGAGCTACCGCGACATGCAGCGCCACTTCGAGGCGTTGATGCAGAACATCCTCGGCCCGCAGACCTACGTCCCCATGGAGGCCGCGCCGCTCATGGCCGCCAAGGCGGAGGTGACCGAGCTGGGTCGCGCCTTGTCCGAGTACACCGAGAAGACGCCCGAGGAAATCGTCTGCGAGCTCTACGAGGACGAGCACGTCCGTACCCTCATGCTGTACATGGCCTGTCACTGGGGCCTGGACTACGCGCAGTCCGGCGTCAGCTACATGGTGCCCATCTATCTCAACCGCATGACCAACTATCGCCTGACCGCCGGCGGCTCGCACCGCGTCTCGAACGTGTTGCTGAAGTCGACGTTCGAGCAGGGCGGACAGATCAGGACCAGCGCCCAGATCAAGCGAATCATCGTCGACAACGGCACCGCCAAGGGCGTGGAGCTCGAGGACGGCACCTGCTTCCTGGCGAACAAGGCGGTGGTTAGCACCATCGATACCCACCAGACGTTTCTCAAGTACGTCGGCGAAGACGAGCTCGATCGCGACTTCGTCGACATGATCAAGATCTGGCAGTGGGAGAAATGGAGCCTGTGCGTGCTGCATCTGGCCATGAGCGAGCCGCCGCGCTTCAAGGCCGCCGAATTGCAGCCGGACCTCAACAACGCGTTCATCTACGTGCTCGGCTACGAGAGCCTCGCGGACCTGAAGGGGCACTGGGATGCGATGAGCGAGGGCGAGCTGCCGGCGCGCGCCGGATTCAACGGTTGCTTCCCCAGCGTCCACGACCCCTACCAGGCGCCTCCGGGTCGCGCGACCGCGCTGTTGTCACAGATGGCGCCGTTCGACCTGAAGGACGGCGGCGCCGAGAGATGGCTGAAGCACAAGCACCGCGAGGAGACCGCGGAGAGACAGATCGCCATCCTGCAACGCTACGCACCGAACCTCACCCGCGACAAAGTGCTGTGGACCTACCTCACCACGCCGGCAGACATCCAGAACAAGTTCGCCAACATGGTCAAAGGCAGCTACAAGCAGGGCGCCTATCATCCGCTCCAGATGGGCTACCTCCGCCCGAACCAGGACTGCTCCCAGTACCGCACGCCGGTGAAAAACCTCTACCTCGGCGGCGCCAGCGTCGCCCCCGGCGGCATGGTGCTGTTCGGCCCCGGCTACAACTGCGCCAACGCCATCGCCGAGGATTTTGGAATCGAGAAGTGGTGGACGGAGCCGGAGTACATCACGGCGGCACGTGAGAACGGATATGTCTAGCCGCGCCCTTCAGGGTGGCTTGAGATCCCAGCAATCGGCCCGGTGTTCCGGGGCGGAAGCCTGCAGTTGCGGCGCGAGCGGCAGTCGCAAAGATCGCTTGTTCATCGTTTTGCAGAGGTGCGCATGAGTAAGGATGAACGCTTCGACATCGTCATCATCGGTGCCGGCCCCAACGGCATGACCACCGCGGCCTATCTCGCGAAGTGCGGGCTGAGCGTCTGCGTGCTCGAAGAGCGGACCGAGTGCGGCGGCGCCTGCGAGACGCAGGAGCCGATTCCGGGGGTGCGCATCTATCCGCACGCCATGCTCATGTACGCCTCACCGGCGCCGGGATTCGAGCAGCTCGAGCTGCACAAGTACGGCTTTCGCATGACCTGGTGGCCGGGGTACGGGGCGAACGAAGAGTCGGCGGCGTTGGCGTGCACGGACGGCTGGCGCCCCATTTCCATGCAAGACAAGATGGGTTGGGCCAAGCTCGGCGGACTGCTCGGAAGCCCGCCGTTCACCAAGGAGCTGATGCGCGCCGCCTTCTGGTGCCCGCCGCACCCGCCCGAAGTCGACATCAGCGACGACAACGTCCCGTACATGCAGGTGTACAAGCAGCACCAGCCGGACATCTACACGCACGAGCTGCGCGAGATGACGATGCTCGATCTGCTCGACGAACATTGCGAGACCGAGCACTTCAAGGCCGCCATGGCCTTCGCGGCGTGGGCCTCCGGCGCCGCCGGACACTGGGAAGGTGTCGCCATCCCGGCCACCCTGGCCGTGCAACTGCTCACGTTGCCAAATACCGGACAGAACAGCATCCCGCGCGGTGGTCTGCACGGCTACTTCCACGCCATCCATCGTGCCGCCGTGCACAAAGGCGCCGTGGTCCGGACGAGCTGCCCCGTGGACGAGATCCTCATCGACGACGGGCGAGCCGTGGGCGTGCGCTTGCGGGAAACCGCGGCGATGGGCGGACGAACGATCCGCGCCAACAAGGCCGTCATCGCGGCCTGCGACGTCCACCAGGCATTCCTCAAGCTCGTCGGCCGCAAGCATCTCGACCCCGGCTTCATCCAGAAGGTCAAAGACATCAGCCTGAAGAATCAGACGCTGTACGTCTCCGTCTTCCACACCAAGACCCAGCTCCGGCTCAAGCCGAAATGGGCAAGCGAGGACCGCTACAACGGACCGAACCGGCAACCCTTTCTCGGCATCTATCCGTGTGACTCGCGCGAGATCTACTACGAGAACGTCGGGGACGTGGACGGCAAGAAGGGCCAGCCGACGGTGCCCGCGGAACGTGCGATGTGGTTCCAGGCCCCGCCGCAGAGCTTCGACCCGACCGATTGTCAGGCGAACTATCCGCCGGCGCGCGGCTACGTTTCGCAGGCGTACGAGATGGCCGTCACCTCACCCGACTACCACCTCGAAGGCGAGGACGCCCCCGACAAATACAAGCCCGAAATGGACGCGTACATGCGCAGGGCCTACGGCCAAATGCTGGACGGCCTCGAGGACGACAACCTCATCCACCATTGGAGCGCCACTGGCCGCGATGTCGAGTTCCGCAACACCGGCCTGATCGGCGGCACGTGGTGCGGCAGCCGCCACGACGAGGATCAACTCTGGACCAACCGGCCGATCCCCGAGCTGGCCCGTTACCGCACGCCGATCGAGGGACTCTACCACGCCCATCAGACGTCCGGACATCCGGGCGGCCTCTGCTTGATGGCGATCCCGTACAACCTGATGCACATCCTCATCGAAGACGGCATCGCCGACCCGGGTGACTGGTGGTACCCGTCGCCCTGGTACATCCCGCAGCCGGGCAAGATCTCCGCGAGAGGCGACTAGCCGGCAGCAGCGAGGGGGGCAATGTCCAACTTCCGATACACATCTGACTTTCAATACGATCCCACGAACCCGTTCGGGCACATGCAGGAGGAGTTTCCGAAGCAGAGCGAGTTCGACGTCGTGATCATAGGCGGCGGCCCCAACGGCCTCATCGCCGGCGCCTATCTCGCCAAGGCCGGCTTGAGCGTCGCCGTTTGCGAGCGCCGCTTCGAGGCGGGCGGCGGCTTGGCGACCGAG
>Ga0316620_10000921_pt1 | contig 12231 bp, 10 predicted proteins | sample OWC_Aug_M1_C1_D5_FD_207651 | JGI IMG/M metagenome (GOLD analysis project Ga0316620, IMG submission 207651) | Wetland soil microbial communities from Old Woman Creek delta, Ohio, United States - OWC_Aug_M1_C1_D5_B | ecosystem: Environmental > Terrestrial > Soil > Wetlands | place: USA: Ohio... | reverse complement strand
GGGCGCATTCGTATGTGGCGAGTCCACGGCGCTCGTGGCCTCCCTCGAAGGCCAGCGCGGCATGCCGAGACCCAGACCTCCGCGGCTTTCCGAAGCGGCCGGCGGTCTCTGGAACATGCCCACGAACTTGAATAACGTCGAGACCTTTGCCAATGTTCCCACGATCATCACCAAGGGGCTCGATTACTATACGTCGATCGGCACGGAAAAATCGAAGGGCACGAAAGTCTTCGCCCTTACTGGCAAGATCAAGAACACGGGTTTGATCGAAGTGCCCATGGGCATCACGCTTCGGGAGATCATCTTCGACATCGGCGGCGGCATGCTGAACCCGGACCGCAAGTTCAAGGCGGTCCAGACCGGCGGCCCCTCGGGCGGCTGCATCCCCGAACAATTTCTCGACATGCCCGCGGATTTCGACACCCTGGCCAGCGTGGGCTCGATCATGGGCTCGGGCGGCATGGTGGTTCTGGATGAGGACGACTGCATGGTGGATGTCGCCAAGTTCTTCCTCTCCTTTACCAAGAGCGAGTCCTGCGGCAAGTGCCCGCCCTGCCGGGTCGGCACGTGGCAGATGTACGAGCTCCTCGACAAAATCACCACAGGCCTCGGAGAGGCCGGCGACATTGAGCGGCTCGAGAAGATGGGCAAACTGGTCGTGGCCGGTTCTCTGTGCGGTTTGGGGAACAGCGCTCCCAACCCGGTCCTTTCCACCATTAAATATTTCCGCGAGGAATACGAAGAGCACGTCCGGGACAAGTACTGCCGGGCCAAGCGCTGTCAGGGACTAGGGACCTTCCGCATCCGGCCAGAGCACTGCATCCTCTGCGGTCTCTGCAAGCAGGCGTGCGCATTCGACGCCGTGGTAGAGCTCCGGGACAAGTTCTTTATCGACCAGGATTACTGCACCAAATGCAAGGCCTGTTACTCGGTCTGTCCCACACAGGCCGTTGTGATCGAAAAAGGAGGGGCCCATGTCACAGCAGGAAAGTAAGTGCCCGGTCAACCAGACGAGGGTCCGGCTCCGCGACTTCTACTATTCCAACGACCCCAAGACCATGATGTGCTCAAAGTGCCATCCCTGCAAACTCGGGATCTTCGACGCCATCAAGATTTTCGAGGCCATCCAGGCCGGGAAGGGCCGGGACAAGGACTTCGCCCAGCTCAAGCGCATTGCCGAGGACGTGAAAGACGGCGGCATGTGCAAGAAGGGCAAGGACCACGCGGACATTCTTGCCGCATTTCTTGCCGCCAATGCCGCGGACCTCGAACGTCACATTAACGGGGTCTGTACCTACCACGAATGTAAACAACTCGTTCGCTACGAGATAGACCCGAAGCTTTGCACAATGTGCGACAAGTGCAGGGAGGTCTGTCCTTCCTTCGCTGTTGAAGGCCAGAAAATGGTCCCGGGCAAGACGGGGTTCACGCCATACCGTATCCGGCAGCAGCGTTGCACCCATTGCGGGGAATGCATCAACGTTTGCCCGGAGAAGGCCGTCATCATTATAGAACAGGACCGCGAAGCTCCGGTCAAGGAGCCCGTACGCAGCCTGGTCTGCACCTGCGAGGTGAGCGGCAAGGCGACCGGCCATGTTCCGGCCTGTTCGATTCATGACATGGCGGGAGCGGCGAAGTAATAAAGGTTATACACGACCGAAGGCATTCGAAATTAGCTTGATTAAGTTTTTTTGGAGGAAGTTATGACGACCAAGAGGGTGAATATGGAATTTGACGGAAAGGCCGTATCGGTCCCCGAGGGCATGACCCTTGTTGACGCGGCCGCTACCGTGGGGATACATATCCCGAACCTGTGCCACATCAAGGAACTGCGCGGCGTGGGCGCCTGCCGCATGTGCATGGTGGAGATCGAGGGCATGAAGGCGCCGATGACCGCCTGCACCACCAGGACCAAGGAAGGCATGAAGGTCCAGACGAAGACGGCGAAAGTTGAAGAGATCAGGAAGTTCGTTACCGATCTGGTGCTCTCCTTCCATCCGCTCGACTGCATGACCTGCCCCAAGGCCGGGGCGTGCGACCTCCAGCGCTACGCCGCGGACCTCGGCATCCGGGAATCGTCCTTTGGACGCAAGAGCTTCAATTACGAATTGAACGACAAGAGCCCTTTCATCACCATCGACAACAACTACTGCATCCTCTGCGGACGATGCGTCAGGGTCTGCAAGGAGCAGGGCACGAACGTGCTCGACTTCATGGGCCGCGGCATCACGACCAAGGTCTCGACCGCGCTCGACAAGCCGCTTCACGAGTCCGGCTGCACCTTCTGCGGGTCATGCGTAGAGGCCTGCCCGGTGAATACGATCATGGAACGCGACCGCTGGCAGCACGGTCGGGAGTGGGACCTCGAAAAGCATGAGTCAATCTGCACTGCCTGCGCTTCGGGCTGTAGCGTGGTCGTATCCAAGAAGGATGGCCGCATCGTAAAGGTGAATACTAGAGAAGAAAACGGCTATATCTGCGCCATCGGCCGTTTCGGGTTCGATTCCCTGAATGCCGGGAACCGCATCACCACGCCAATGAAAAAACAAGGCGGCAAGCTTGTGCCGACCACGTGGGAAGAGGCCTCGAAGCTCGCGGCCGACGCGCTCAAGAAGGCCGGGGCCAATGCCGGGTTCATCGCCTCGGGCTCGCTCACGAATGAAGAGGCAATGGCAATCCAGTCGCTCGCGCGCGACGTCATTGGAAGCGCGAATATAGATACTCCCGCATCAGCCTATGCCGGCGGCGCCATTGCCGCGCTTCGCGCGGTCTACGGCGATGCAGGTCTCGCTATTGCGTCCCAGGCGGACCTCAAATCGGCCGACTGCGTCATGGTGATCGGGGCTGACCCGACCCAAAAAGGCCAGTCGCTCCAGGAGATCGACGTCATGATCCGCAGACGCGCCCAGGCAGGGGCCAAGATCATCGTGGTCAATCCTGACAAGATCGGGCTCACGACCCATGCGAATGCCGTTCATCTGGATCTGAAACCAGGGACCGATGCGGCGCTCCTTGCCGGCGTCATGTCGGCCGCCTTCGCTGAAGGTCTTACCACGAGCCATAAGGGGCTTGACGGATTAAAGAAGGCGCTCATAAGCGTTGAGGAAGCTGCAAAGATCTCGGGTGTAACCGCGGAGAAGATCGCGGAAGCAGCCAAGGCCTTCGCAGCGTCAAAGCTGCCGGTGGTTATTTTCGGCACGGGCATATCCGCAAATGAAGATGCGTCCCTCCAGGCCCTGAACCTGGCTCTTCTCAAGAAGGCCGGCGTCATGCCGCTCATGCTCGAGGCGAATGCGCTCGGCGTGATGCAGATGGGCTGTCTGTCCGACAAGAAAGGCAAGGGCTACCGCGAAATGAAATCAGGCATGAAGGCGCTCTTTATTGCCGGCAGCGTTCCGGATGCGGACTTCAAGGCGGACTTCATCATTGTTCAGGCGAGCCATGCGGACACTCTGACGGAAACGGCCGACCTTGTGCTCCCGATGAGCGCTTTGTACGAGAAACACGGCACGATCATAAACACCTATGGCGCGCATAAGGCATTTGCTCGGGCGCAGCAGCCGGCGGGTGAGATCAAAGACGGTGTGGAAATTACCGCTGAAATTTCAGCGGCTGTCAGCAAAACGAAGGCGTTCAAGGCCAAGGACATCGCTTCGCTTGTTAAGAAAGTTAAAGCCGGCAAACTTGGCGCAGGAGCATTCAACCCGGTGAACGCCGCGGCCGCGAAACCCTACGGCATCTCGGGAGCTGTGCTGCTCATGGCCATGAACAGGGGCCTGCTTTCCAGCTCAGCGGTGATCAAGGTCATCGAGGTCCGTGAACCAGTGCCCTCGCGATAAGAAACGAGAAGCAGTTTTGTCAGCAGCTTCCATTCCGGGGCAGCCGGAACCATTGGTTCCGGCCCCCGGTTTTCGTACGATAAACCCTAAAACTTCTTGTAGTTTTTTTCGTGCACTTTCTGGTATAATGCACGCTGCCAAGAAGGGGGAGCCTTTGCGCTCCGCGTGAAAGGAGTCTGTTACTGATGAGAGAAGACCTTAAATCCGTTGATCCGGCCGCACAGGTATTGCTGAAAGTCGCCGGTGAGAAAAAAATATCCACGGCCTTTGAACGGGCCGAAAAGCTTAAGCCTTGTCCGATAGGGCACCAGGGGGCCTGCTGCAAGATGTGTCACATGGGCCCCTGCCGTTTGGTCGGCAAGGAAGAAGAGGCCGAGGGCGTATGCGGGGCAACGTTGCCAGTGGTCGCGGCGAGAAATTTCGCGCGTATGGTTGCGGCGGGCACTGCGGCCCATTCGGACCATGCCCGGGACCTCTCGAACACGCTCCTGGCCGTGGCGCGCGGAGAGGCGAAGGATTTTCAGATCAAGGACGTGCGCAAGCTTAACCGCGTGGCGGGCTACCTCGGCATCAATATCGAGGGCAAACCCGTGAACAAAGTGGCGGAAGAGGTTGCGCTCAAGTTCATCGAGCAGTTCGGACAGCAGAAGGGCGAACTCGTCTACCTCTCCCGTGCCCCCAAACGGCGGCAAGAGATCTGGCGCAAGCTCGGCATCGCGCCGCGCGGCATCGACCGCGAAGTCGTGGAAATGATGCACCGGACAACTATGGGCGTGGACCAGGAAGTGAACAACATCATGCTCGGGGCCATGCGCGCGTCGCTCGCCGACGGCTGGGGCGGCTCCATGATCGGGACGGACATCTCGGACATCCTGTTCGGCACTCCTGTTCCGGTGAAGACGAAAGCCGGCCTCGATATCTTCAAGGACGATTACGTAAACCTCGTGGTCCACGGCCATGAGCCGTCATTTGCCGAGATGCTCGTCATGGCGGTGGACGACCCTGAGATCACTGCATATGCCAAGACCAAAGGGGCCAAGGGAGTGAACCTCGTGGGCATGTGCTGCACGGCGAACGAAATTCTCGTGCGCCACGGCATCCCCACGGCAGGAGGTTTCCTGCAGCAGGAGCTCGGCCTCATGACCGGCATGGTCGAGGCCATGGTGGTGGACGTGCAGTGCATCATGCCGGCAATTTCACAGCTGTCGAAGAAATTCCATACCAAGATCATCACCACGACGCCCAAGGGCAAAATGACGGATGCCGTTCACGTTGAATACGACGAACATCGCGGTCTGGAGATATCCAAGAACGTGGTCAGGATGGCGATAGACAATTTCCAGAACCGGAAAAAAGAGGAAGTAACGCACGCAAACGTGAAACCCGCCGATGTGATCGCCGGGTTCTCGGACGAGTACATAGAATACATGCAGGGCGGACGGTACCGGGGTTCATACCGGCCCCTGAACGACGCTATCATCGCCGGCCGCATCCGCGGGGTGGTGGGCCTGGCGGGCTGCAACAACCCGCGCATCTCCCAGGACAGTCTCCATAATTTTCTCACCCGGGAGTTCATCAAGAACGACGTCCTTGTCGTCCAGACCGGCTGCTCGGCGCACGCCTCGGCCAAGGCCGGTTATATGACGCCCGAGAATGCCCTGGAAAACGCCGGTCCGGGCCTCCGCGAGGTGTGCGAAGCAATCGGTATTCCGCCGGTGCTCCACCTGGGCTCTTGCGTCGATAACTCGCGGATCCTGACCATCGCGTCACACATCGCCGAGGAAGGCGGGCTCGGCGACGACATCGGCGGGCTTCCGGCCGTGGGCATCGCTCCGGAATGGATGAGCGAGAAGGCCATTGCCATCGGCACGTACTTTGCGGCTTCGGGTGTTCCGATCATTTTTGGGGCCGGCTCTCCGGTCAGTGCCAGCAAGACGCTCAAGGACATCATGGAGAACAAGTGGTGGGACATGGTGACTGCGGGCTTCTACTTTGAAGAAGACCCCGGGAAGATCGTCGAACTGACCCTGAAGCTCATCGATACGGCGCGGGAAAAACTGAAGATCCGCAAATACGAGTCGGGCCGGTTCGGCACGGAGCGCGTGCTTATGGACATGGCTGCGCGACGGGCGGGCACGTTCGCAACGCCCCATGGAGCGGATGTATAAGTCAAAAAACAATAGAATTATGAAGGAGAGGCCGGGGGCCTCTCCTTTTTTATTGTGTCTGTCCGGGCGAATTTTAGCGCATGGCGCGGACATGCCGGGGAAGGAGGCCGGGTCGTATCATGTACCGCGGTGAACGAATAAACAGCATCACCCATCTGGTTGGAGCCTGCCTATCGCTAGCGGGCCTTGTTGTACTGGTTGTATTTGCCGGACGGCAGGGAGACCCTTGGAAGATCGTCAGTTTCAGCATTTACGGCGTAACGCTGTTCGCGTTGTACCTTTTCTCCACGCTCTACCATAGTGTCCGGGGAGCATCGAAGAAGGTATTTCAGAAAATCGATCACAGCGCAATCTATCTGCTTATTGCCGGCTCCTACACGCCGTTTGCCCTCGTGACCCTGCGCGGGGCCTGGGGATGGTCCATTTTCGGGGTCATCTGGGGACTCGCGCTCTTCGGCATTATTCAGGACACCGTCCTCGCACAGGGGAGACGGGTCCTCTCCGTCGTGATTTATCTCCTCATGGGATGGCTCGCGCTTGTCGCCATACGTCCGCTTACCCGCGCTCTCCCCGGCGCAGGCATGGCCTGGCTGGTCGCCGGAGGGGTTTTTTATACCACCGGGGTCCTCTTTTACGCCCTGGACAAGAAAGTGTCCTTTGGTCACGAGATCTTTCATCTCTTCGTGCTGGCCGGGAGTGCCTGTCATTACTTCACGATCCTGCTGTACGTGGCCTGACGCGGCGGCCCCCCGGCCAAGCCATCTTCTCACCAAGCCGAAAAAAACCGCTTAAGCTAAAAAATATCTTGACATTTGATACTTTTTCAGTATTCTAATAACTATACTTAGTATAACTAGTAGCACTAACCTGTCCAGTGAGGGAGCAATGGTTACCCGCAAAAGTCCGAGAAAGTATAAAACAAAAGAGATTTGCGACCGCTTTGACATATCGCGGGCGACGCTTTTTCGGTGGGAGAGCGAAGGGGTGCTCGTGGGGGTCGGACGCGACTGGCGCGGCTGGCGGGTCTATGATGAGCACAATGTTACGGCAATCGAGAGGATTATTAAAAACAAGAACGCCCTGTAATAGCGTGAAATATTGACGGAGTGAGAATGCTTTTTTCCAAAAAATCAGATCCGATTGCCCTTGATATCGGGTCCACGTTCATCAAATTGGTGCAGCTGAAGGGGGCGAAGGGGCACTACCAGCTCGTCAAATTCGGCATGATTCCCCTTCCTCCCGAAGTCATCGTTGAGGGCGCGGTCATGGACGCCGGGCGCGTTGTCGATGCCATCAAGGAGCTCCTGGCGTCCCAGCAGGTCAAGACCAGGGAGGTGGTGATCTCGGTCTCCGGCAGTTCGGTCATCATCAAACGCATATCCGTCGCCGATATGTCCGAGGAAGAGTTGTCCGAGTCCATCAAATGGGAGGCGGAACAGTACATCCCCTTTTCCATTGACGACGTGAACGTCGATTTTCAAAAACTCGGCCCCGGCGCGCAAGAGGGGCAGGCAGACGTGCTCCTCGTCGCGGTCAAAAAAGACAAGATCAACGACTACATCAATCTCGTGAAAGAGGCGGGGCTTGAGCCGGTCGTCCTGGATGTGGACGCCTTTGCCCTTGCGAACATGTACGAGCACAACTATGACCCGGAAGCCGGCATTATCGCGCTCCTCAATATCGGCGCGTCGGTGATGAACATCAATATCCTCAAAGACGGCATGTCGATCTTTACGCGCGACATCACGGTGGGCGGCAACCGCTATACCGAGGCTCTGCAGCGGGAGTTCGGCCTTACCTATGAGGACGCCGAAAAGGTGAAACGGGGAGAGGCCGTCGAGGGCCATGATAAGGAGCAGATCGCCGGCGTGATGTCCGCCGTTACGGAGGACATCGTGGGCGAAACGCAGCGGTCGTTCGATTTTTTCCGGTCCACAACCGGGAGCGAACAAGTCACGCGCGTGCTGGTCTCGGGCGGCTGCGCCAGAATAGCGAATTTCACCCCTGTCCTTTCCCAGCGCATTGAAATCCCCGTGGAGATCACGAACCCCTTTAAAAATATCAAGATAGACCCGAAACGCTTTGATCCGGCGTTTTTGCAGGAAGCCGGGCCCCAGTGCGCGGTTGCGGTAGGGCTTGCGATCAGGAGGCAGGGGGACCGATGATCAAGATAAATCTTCTGCCGACCAAGAAAAAGCCGCCCAGGAAGGTCACCGAGCTTCAGCAGCAGCTGATCCTCGGCGGGCTCATCCTTGTGCTGGCGGGGGGCGGGATGTGGACATACTGGAACATCCTGAGCGCCAAGATAGACGGCCTTCAGCGGACGAAGGCGGCGGCGAACGCGAGGATCCGGGAGCAGGACGGCATGCTCAGGGAGGTCAAATCGGTCGAAGACGAGCGCAAGAAGGTCAACGACAAGATCGCTATTATTGAACAACTGAAAAAAAACCAGGGCCTTCTTGTGCACCTCCTCGATGAAGTAAGCAAAGCGCTGCCGCAGGGAGTTAACCTTACGTCGCTCTCCGAAAATCGCGGACGGATAAATCTGGAGGGTATGGCGTTCACGAACAACGAGATTGTCCTTTTTGTCGCTAACCTCAAGGCCTCCCCTTATTGCTCCGACGTGTTTTTGCAGGAATCAGCGCAGAGTGCGGTGGAGGGGACTGATGTGTATAAATACAAACTGCAGTTTACTTTTAAGGGAATATAATGGCGTCTTTTGCTGCTAACATTGCGTCAAAAATACAGAAGATCCCGACCAAGACGAGGTTATACGGATTTGGCGCCTTTATTCTCATTATCGGGGTATTGTTCATCTATTTTGTCCACATACCCATGACCACTCAGATCAAGCAGCTTGAGAAGGATATTTCCGGACTCCAGGCGACCATTCGGGCGAATGATGAAAAGATAAAAAAGCTCGCGGAGCTGCGGGCCGAGGTAAAAGCGCTCGAAGAGCGGTTGCACCTGCTCACCGAACAGCTTCCTCCGGGCTCCGAAGTTTCCGGTCTCCTGGGGCAGATCCAGAACCTCGTGAGTCAGTCGGGGCTTACCCTTAAACTCTGGCGGCCGGACAAACGAAGGACACATCCGAGCGGCTTGTACGAAGAGATACCTATTATAATGGAACTCACCGGGGGGTACCACGATGTAGGGCTCTTTTTCGACCGGGTGAGCAAAATGACCCGCATCGTGAATATGCTGAACCTCAAGATGACCGGGGCGAGCATGAACAAGGCCGGGGGCATGGACATCAAGATCGCCTGTACGGCCATGACCTTCGCGGCAGTGGAGAAAAAACCTGATGCAACGCCAGTGGCAAAAAAGACAAAATAGACTGCTACACTTCTTTACGCTGGCGCCGCTTCCGGTGCTGGTGGCATTGCTCGCGGGGGGCTGTTCTAATTCTCCGAAGGCCCCGGCGCCCGCAGCCCCCAGCGCCTCAGCGCAAAGGCAGCCTATTGCCACCGCGCCTACCGGTACGGTCCTTCTCAAGACGGAGGAAAATCCGGTTGAGGTGTTTTCCTACCGCCCCATCGGCAGGCGGGACCCTTTTGCCCCTATTGTCACGAAGCATGAGAGGAAGGTAAGCACCAGCGACCGCCCCCCGTTGGAACGATACAATATCAGCGAATTCAAGCTGAGCGGCATCGTATGGGGCGGTTTCGGGTACAATGCTGTTCTCGAAGGCCCTGATGGAAAAGGGTATTTTATCCGAGTCGGCACTATTCTCGGCCCGAACCGGGGTGTCGTCAAAAAAATCACTCAGAACATGATCGTCATCGAGGAAAAATTCAAGAACGTGATGGGCGAAACAGAACGTAAGGAAATTACCGTCCAACTCCGGAAAAAACAGGAGGAGAAACCATGAAACACTTTCAACCTAGCGCGATACTCCGGTTGATCGTCCTCATCTTTCTTACCGCAGGGGTGTTCCATGGCTGCGCCGCCAAGTCGCCGACAGCGGGCAAAGAGCCCGGCGCACTGGTCCCCATAAGCAAAATCGAGCCCCGCGAGACGGAAGGCAAGACCGAGATTGTAGTCGAAGGCGCCGGGCCTCTCCAGCAATACACCTCGTTCCAGCTCACCGAACCGCTTCGGCTGGTCGTGGACATCACGGATGCCGATATCAGAAAATTCCCTGACAAGATACCGGTTGGCAAGGGGGCCATACTCGATATTGTGCCGAGCCAAATGGACAATATCGCACGGTTGGAGATAGGTCTCAGCCAGGCGGTGGACGCCAAACTCAATCCGGAAAACGGCAAGCTTGTGATAGAGCTTGCCAAACCCGCGGAGGAAGCGAAACAAGCGCCTGAGACGGCCAAACCTTCCGCAGTGCCGCCGGCCGGGGAAGCGACCGCGACGGAGCAACCCCAAGCTGAAAAACCCGTTAAGGGAACCGCCTCAGTGGTCACCGCCGTACGGGCAACGGCCGGCAAGGACGGGGTCAAGGTGGTCATCACGGCCAATGGGACCATGACGCCCAATACCTTCATGCTTGAGGGCAAAAAATTGGTCATTGACATCCCCGGGGCCCGGAGCAGGGTCAAACAGAAAGTCATCCTCGTGAGGAAGGGCGGCCTCGACAAAGTGCGCGTCGGGCAGCACGCGGAGCCGGACCAGAAAGTGCGGGTTGTGCTGGACCTTACCAAGCCCATGACTTACACAGCCGCACCCGAGGGCAATAAACTCATCATTGCCTTGAGCTTAGCCGCACCGACCGGTCCTGAGGCAACAGCCTCTCAAGAAAAAGCTGCGGCCCAGGAAACAGAAAAGGCAAAGGCTGTAGAGCAGGAGAAAACCGCTCCTCCGGCGCCCGAGGTTGCGGCAGTTCCTCCGGCCCCCGCCGCTCCAGCGCCGGCGAAAACCGAGAGCGCGGGCGCCGCAGCGAAACAAACTCTGGGCTCGCTGGATACGGCCTCGCTCATCGGCGGGGGCAAGTATTCCGGGCGGAGAATATCCCTGGACCTTCAGGACGCTGATTTGATCAATGTGCTGCGGCTTTTTGCCGATGTGGCGAACCTGAACATCATCATCGCCCCCGACGTAAGAGGCCGGGTGACCGTGCGCATGGTCAATATTCCCTGGGACCAGGCCATGGACATTATCCTCAAAATGAACGGCCTCGGGTTCGTCCTCGAAGACAACATCCTCAGGGTCGCATCTGTGGCGGCCCTTACGAAAGAGGCGGAGGAAGAATCCAAGTCCAAGGAAGCCAAAAAGAAGGCGGAAGACCTGGTCACGCGCATGGTCTCGATTAACTTCGCCACGGCGGGTACTATTAACGCCACGCTCAAAAAATCTCTGTCTTCCCGGGGAGAGACCGTAGTCGATGACAGGACCAATACCATCATCATCACCGACATTCCGAAAAATGTGAATGACGTCCTGGCCCTTATCAAGGTGTTGGACAAGGCCATCCCGCAGGTCATGATCGAGGCGAGGATTGTGGAAGCATCAACCACGTTCGCCCGGGACATCGGCGTGCAGTGGGGCGGAACGTACCATGCGGACGCGGCACACGGCAATCCGACCGGATTCAACTTCCCGAACACCATCACGGCCACCGGCGGTCCCAACCAGGCGACGACGCAATTCGGCGCGGGCAACTACCTGGTGAACCTGCCTGCGGCAGTGGGGCAGGGTGCCGGCGGATCCATCGGGTTCAACTTCGGCTCGCTCTCCAAGGCGCTCAATCTCGACCTTGCGCTTTCAGCCATGGAGTCCACGGGCGAAGGCAAGGTGGTATCGACACCGCGTATCAGCGCCCTTGACAACAAGGAGGCGAAGATAGAGCAGGGCCAGTCTATACCCTACACCACGACTTCATCATCGGGCACGCAGGTACAGTTTATCGACGCCAAGCTCGCGTTGACAGTAACGCCGCACGTTACGCCGGACAACAAGATATTCATGAAGATTACCGCGACCAAGAACGCGCCGGATCAGTCGCTCACCGGGGCCGGGGGCCAGCCCTCCATACGCAAAAACGAAGCGACCACGGAAATCCTGCTCTCCGACGGGGAGACCGCCGTCATCGGCGGCATTCTCATCATCGACCGCGGCTACACTGTCGCGAAGGTGCCCTTTTTCGGCGACCTGCCGTTTATCGGCTGGCTGTTCAAGGAGAAGACCCAGAAGGACAACAAAACAGAGCTGCTTATCTTTATAACGCCGCGTGTCGTAAGGCAGGAAGCGATCTGAGCAAGCGAGAAGCGATT
>Ga0316620_10000920_pt1 | contig 12231 bp, 7 predicted proteins | sample OWC_Aug_M1_C1_D5_FD_207651 | JGI IMG/M metagenome (GOLD analysis project Ga0316620, IMG submission 207651) | Wetland soil microbial communities from Old Woman Creek delta, Ohio, United States - OWC_Aug_M1_C1_D5_B | ecosystem: Environmental > Terrestrial > Soil > Wetlands | place: USA: Ohio... | reverse complement strand
TGCCGAAAGTCCCCTCTGTACCTTTCGCCACAAAAGCGGACTCAGCTTGTAGCCCACAAGTCTATCCAGGATGCGCCGGGCTTGCTGGGCATTCACTAGGTTCATATCAATAGAGCGGGGACTTTGGAAGGCCTCTTGAACTGCATCCTCGGTTATTTCGTGGAAGACTACGCGATGAACGGGTCTGTCGTTCTTGTCCAGCTTGGTTGCTTGTACCAGGTGCCAGGAAATCGCCTCCCCTTCGCGGTCAGGGTCAGTAGCCAAATAGATAGAACTGGCTTTGCCAATTGCCTCTTTGATTTCGCCGACTATCTTTTTCTTCCCCGGGGGAATAACATACTTGGGAGTGAAGCTTTTCTCTATATCAACCCCGAGGCTTGACCTGGGCAAATCGCGCACATGCCCGAGAGACGCTTTGACGCTATAGCTGCGCCCCAGAATTTTGTTTAACGTCCTGGCTTTGGCAGGGGATTCGACGATAACTAGCTTACTTGTCATGACTTATCCTCTCTTAGCTTAACCCCAAGAAGTCACGGACACCTCCTGGGAACCCTACAAATTTGCCCTAAATTTAATTGGGTTGTCAGAAAAATAGCAAGATTGCCTTGTGGTGCTCTAGTTCCTTCGAGCCAGCACGTAGTTCATGTTTCCTACCTGCCTGGCAATGCCTTTCAGCTCCAGCATTGCTAGAGTGCTGCTTGCCTCTGGCATAGTCAAACCGCTGCGTCGGCAAATTTCATCTATATGACTGGGCTCAGAGCTCAATTGTTTTAGTATAGCAGATTCAACCTCGTTAGCCGGGGAAAATTCCTTAATTTCTGCTTGCTGCACTACAATGGTCAGGTTCAGTTCCTGGAGAATATCGGCATAATTGCGGACCAACTTAGCCCCTTCCTGAATGAGACGGTTAGTCCCCTGACTGGCCGGGGAGAGAATGCTGCCTGGAATAGCGAAGACCTCCCGGTTTTGTTCCACTGCCTGATGGGCGGTGATCAAAGCTCCACTCCTTTCTCCGGCTTCCACTACCAGTACCCCCAGACTCAAGCCACTCATAATGCGATTGCGGAGCGGGAAGTTCTCGGCCCTAGGCTTGACGCCTAAGGGATATTCACTGACCAGAGCGCCATGCTCCATAATAGCTTGAGCCAATTTAGCGTTCTCCCCGGGGTAGACGATATCCAGACCAGAGCCCAACACAGCTACGGTTTTGCCCCCGGCATCCAGAGCAGCCCGGTGAGCCACAGAGTCAATTCCCCGGGCTAATCCGCTGACGATTGCGATTTCACTGCGGGCTAGGTCCGCTACAATCTCTTCGGTGACCTGCCTTCCGTAGACCGTGGGACGGCGGGTACCGACTATGGCCAGGCAAGGCTCATCTTCGGCTGGCAGACTACCCCTTACATAAAGCACAGGCGGATAATCATAGATTTCTTTCAATCTCGAAGGATAATTAACATCCTCGCAGATCAACACATTTACCTTGTAGCGTTCCAGATTCTCCATCTCGGCATCCATGGAGATCCTCGGGCGTAGGGTCACCAGAGCATCCAGGCTTCGTGAGTCTAGTCCCGCTTGCTTTAACTTGCCCTCGGGAGCTTTCCAGGCGTCCTGCAGACTGCCGAAGTACTCTTTCAGCTGAGAAATCCGTACCCGACCAATCCCGGGTATCCGGGAGAAAGCTACCCAATATTTCAGTTCGTCAGCGCTTACCATATGAACTCCTGCTGGATTTTAGCATAACTCTCTCCGCAAAAGAGAGCTATGATCCAGGTCACTCAGCCCAACCAGACACCCTGGATATCCAACCTTTGCCCGGCCTGGCGAAAGGAGGTGATGTGTGACTAAGGTGCTGAACGAAGACAACCTCTTGACATATCTATTGGGACTGGATTACACTTGAAATCGTATACAGAGGGCAGTGAGTCGCTACTTAAATCAAGTAAAAAGGGTAGGCTCTCCGCCCTTAGAATATGGAGTGATGCCTTTATGCAAGTGGGAATTGACTGCCAGAGGATAGTATGCCCTGCCCGTCAGCCTGAACTGATCGGGGTCGATGGGGGCATAAGAAGATCTTAACCGATAAGGAGGAGAGAATATGAAAAAGACACTACTGTATTCTGTTATGGCACTGACGCTGGTGCTGGGTTTGATTCTCCCGATGGCGGTGCCGGTCATGGCCAGTGAGATTAGCGCTACGAAGGGGAGAAGTCCCGATGAATCCCCCTATGAGGTGGGTGAGACCATCCACTACGTGATGACGGTCAGCAACCCGGGAACCAACCTTGCCACCAACACACTGACCAACATATGGGACACCTTGCCCGACGGCTCAATACACTGGTTTGTTCGGCAAGGAGTGAACCCGCCCGTGGTTCAGCTGCCGGGTCAGAACACCACTTTCTACCTTGACTATGTGGTGGATTGGGGTGACGCTGAGTACGATGTAGGCCTTGGCTATTCGGTCGTCAGAAACAGTTTTGCGGCGAACGGGACTGACAGCGGGCAGGATCTTGTCTATGCATCTGTTCAAAGCAACACACGAATCAACGAGCCCGCTGTGGGCGGCGAGGCTTTTCCCATTGGGAAGCTGTCTATCCTGGCGCCCTGGATTATGTTGGGGGCTGCGATTATAGCTGGTGCTGGCATATTTGTAAGACGGCGCCAGGCTCGGAGCTAAGCTCAAGAGATTGCCGCGTCCCGATTCATAAGGACGGGCAATGATGGAGCAGTGAACGAGCTGGTGTGCTGGCGCGGGAGCGCCATAGGGCTCACAGCTGGGTATTGCAAACGAGAAGGGGCAAATCCTTGACGGGTTTGCCCTTTCTTTCTAACTTTTCATACATTTTCTGAAGGTCAGGCTTTGAGTCTTGTTTCACCACTGGTATAGATGGAGGGGTGAACAGACCCTCCCATCAGTACACAGCCGACCAACTGTTGACAACCGCGTGGATGATGCTACAATAATCGTATAAGGCTCTAAGGTTGGTGGCAAAGTGTGTGCGTCAGAGGTTTGTCGCAGTGGGAAATACGCTCGGCCAGGAACAGGTAGATATGCGGGCCGGATCTTCTTTGCTACCACATTGAAGTCTGTCCTCCCTTCCGAAACCCAGGGCGGTTCAGATGTGCCGTTGCCCGGTGTATTGGGCAAGCAGATAAGAGGCAGACCATGAATGCTATGCTAAGTTCAGTCAGACGCCATCACATAACAAAAGTCGTCCTCTCTTTGCTTATAGTAGCCCTAATTGTGGCAGCAACAGGCTGTGTCGGCGAGTCTACCCGCACTGTTCGATATGACCTTACCATAGCCAGCGGGGAAGGGGGGTCGGTAACTGACCCTGGCGAGGGGACGTTCAAGTGTGACGCTGGTAGGGTCCTTGAGCTGGTGGCGACGCCGACCAGTGGCTATCGGTTTGCCAAGTGGACTGGCGCTGTGGGCACGATTGCTAACGTCAACGCTGCATCCACCACCATAACCGTGAATGGCAACTACTCAATCAGGGCAACCTTTGAAGAGACAGAAGCGACGTTCTACACCCTGACCATGGCAGTAGTCGGCAGTGGCTCAACGAGCCCGACGTCGGGACAGCACACCTACGCCGCAGGGGCAGTGGTTTCCATCATTGCCACTCCGGCCGGTGGTTACCGGTTTGTCAGTTGGACGGGTGACGTCGGCAGCGTCGCCAATGTCAATGCTGTTTCGACCACTATCACCATGAACGACAACTATCACGTTACCGCTAATTTTGAGCAGACAGGGGGGACGTATTTTACCCTGACCATGGCAGCGACTGGCGGCGGCTCAATAAACCCGGCGGTGGGACAGCACAGCTATGGCGCAGGCACAGTGGTCCCCATCATCGCCAGTGCGGCCGGTGGCTATTACTTTGTGAACTGGACTGGCAGCGTGGGCACCATTGCCAATGTCAATGCTGCTTCGACCACCATCACCATGAACGGCAACTACTCAGTTACCGCTAACTTTGCGGTGATTCCGCCCGGCCAGTATAGCCTGACCATCTCCAGCGGTGCGCACGGTTCGGTAACCACGCCTGGCCAGGGGACTTTCATCTATGGTCCGGGCACAGTGGTAAACCTGGTGGCGACGCCGGCCGGTGGGTACGGGTTTGTTAACTGGACCGGCAATGTGGGCACGATTGCCAACGTCACGGCCGCTTCGACCACTATAACCATGAACAACAACTACTCCATTACCGCCAACTTCAGTAATGGCGGCCCGCCGGTCCCGTACAACCTGACCATCTCTAGCACCGCGGGCGGTTCGGTAACCACTCCTGGCCAGGGGACTTTCGGTTACGGTTCGGGCATGGTGGTCAATTTGGTGGCGACTCCAGCCAGCGGTTACCGGTTTGTCAACTGGACTGGCAATGTGGGCACCATTGGCAATGTCAGTGCCGCTTCAACCGCCATCACCATGAACAGCAACTACTCCATCACCGCCAACTTTGCGGTGATTCTGCCCGGCCAGTACAGCCTGACCATCTCCAGCACGGCCGGGGGCTTGGTAACCGTCCCTGGCCAGGGGACATTCACCTATGGGGCTGGCACGGTGGTTAATTTGGTGGCGGCTGCAGCTGGTGGTTACGCGTTTGTTAACTGGACTGGCAATGTGGGCACGATTGCCAATGTCAATGCCGCTTCTACCACCATCACTATGAGTGGGAACTACTCCGTCACCGCCAACTTTGTGGTGATTCCGCCCGTTCAGTACAGACTTACTATCTCCAGTACGGCTGGAGGGTCGGTAAGCACCCCCGGGCAGGGGACTTTCACGTATAACGCTGGCACGGTGGTTAATTTGGTGGCGGCTGCAGTTGGTGGTTACCACTTCATCAACTGGACCGGCAATGTGGGCACCATTACCAATGTCAATGCTGCATCAACCACCATCACCATGAGTGGGAACTACTCCATCACCGCGAACTTTGCTGTAGTTCCGCCAGTCCAATATAGCCTGACCATCTCCAGCACAGCTGGGGGGGCGGTAACCACTCCTGGCCAGGGGACTTTCACGTATAACGCTGGCACGCTAGTCAACCTCGTGGCGACCCCTGTTGGTGGTTATAGGTTTGTCAACTGGACCGGCAGTGTGGGCACCATTGCCAATGTGAATTCTGCCTCCACCACCATCACCATGAGTGGGAACTATTCCATCACGGCAAACTTTGAGGAGATACCGGAGTACGGACTCACCATCTCGAGCACGGCTGGGGGGTTGGTGACCAGCCCCGGTGAAGGGACCTTCACATATGATGCCGGGACGGTGGTCAGCCTAGCGGCGACTCCGGCCGGCGGTTACGCGTTTGTCAACTGGACTGGCAATGTGAGCACCATTGCCAATGTCAATGCTGCCTACACTACCATCACCATGAGTGGGAACTACTCCATCACGGCTAACTTCGTGGCGGGAGATTGGGTGTTCTTCCCCGACCCTGGGCTCGAGGCAGCACTCAGGGCAGCCATAGGCAGACCCACGGGGCGTATCTACGAATCTGACCTGGAAGGGCTGACTTCCCTTTCCGCTACAGACAGGGGTATCATCAACCTCACCGGGCTGGAACACTGCATCAACTTGATATCACTAGACCTTCACGACAACGAGATAAGCGATATCTCGCCCTTGGCCGGCCTCACCAAGCTGGAGTGGCTCGACCTCTCCCACAACCAGATAAGCAGTATTTCCCTTCTAGCCGGCCTCACCAATCTGAAGTGGCTTTACCTCTATAGCAACCAGATAAACAATATTTCGCCTTTGGGCAGCCTCACCAAGCTGATATATTTGTTTCTACACACGAACCAGATAAGCAATATCTCACCTCTAGTTAGCCTGACCAACCTGACTAGGCTCCTCCTCTCGTCTAACCAGATTAGCGACATCTCTCCTCTAACCAACCTCACCAAATTAACGTGGCTCTACTTGGATAACAACCAGATAAGCAATATCTCCTCTGTGGCCAACCTCACCAATTTGACGCAACTCGGCCTTTCTGATAACCAGATAACCGGTATCGCCCCTCTGGCCGATCTCATCGACCTGATCTATCTGTCTCTACATTCGAACCAGATAAGCAATATCTCCTCTCTGGCCAACCTCACCAACCTGAGGTGGCTCTACCTGCATAATAACCTCATAGCCGACATATACCCTCTAGTACAGAATGGCGGGCTGGGCACGTTGGATATGGTCTTCCTGGACAGCAATCCCCTGAGCGATGATTCCATCAACATATACGTACCAGCACTCGTAGCGAGAGGGGTAGTTGTTTCTTATTGATACACATTGATACACAAAAGACTGCCAGAGGTTTGACGCTGCGAAGTAACGTGTGTTAGAATTTGTTCGCTGCTCGTGAATTGTCCGAATTGGCAAAGGAGGCATTGAACTGCCGCCTGTGGAGGGTCGCGCGGAGCAATAGCAGAATGGATCAGCTGAATGGTATTTTTCGGCTCCCAAGCGAGGGAGCGATCGGTGTATTCAGGTGAGAGTTGCCTTCTCGGGATCTGTGGACTGTCCGTCAGCACAAGCTGCCCGCGGCCAACGAGAGCGATATGATAATCCTGAGTAAGTAGAGACAAGGAGGGTGAGAAAGTGAGAAGACGAGTATTGTATCTTATGACTATGCTGACGGTGGTGCTGTGCATGGTGCTCTCGATGGCGGCGCCGGTAATGGCCGGTCAAATTTCGGGGACGAAGCACACAATCCCCGCTGAGCCCAATATGTACCGCGTGGGTGACACGATCTACTACGAGATGACGGTCAGCAACCCGGGAAGCAACACCGCAAACAACACACTGACCAACATCTGGGACGTCTTGCCAGACGGTTCTACCCACTGGTTTGTTCAAGCAGGAGTGAACCCGCCCTTGGTTCAGGCGCCGGGTCAGAACACTACTTTCTACCTTGACTATGTGGTGGATTGGGGTGACGCTGAGTACCATGCAGGCCTTGGCTATTGGATCGTCATAGACACTTTTCAGGCGACAGGGTATGACAGCAATGGTGACGGAGTTTCTGTGTTTGTTATGAAGAACTCACGAATCATAGACCCCCAGATTGATATCGAGAAGTACGTCTGGGATGGAGCAGGGTGGCAGGACGCCGACACAACAACGGGGCCGTACTTGCCGTCTACGCAGAACCCCGTGGTCTTCAAGTTCGACATTGACAATACCGGCGATGTCGAGCTGACCAGTGTCAACCTTGCTGACACGGACATGTCGACCTTCTACAATGATCAAGCTTGCACGAATCCTGCTAGTTTCCCGACCACTCTGGCGGTGAATGAGACCAAGACATACTTCGGTAAGCTGCCCTGGGCTCAAGGACAGCATAGCAATAACGCCACAGCTACCGGGACACCCCCTGTGGGTGCTCCCGTCTCTGACAGCGATCTCGCTCACTACTTCGGCTCTGCCGCATCGATAGGCCTTGAGAAAGCAGTCTGGGATGGGTCAACTTGGCAGGATGCCGACACGGCGACCGGACCCTACTTGACATCTGCACAAAATCCGGTGATCTTCCGATTCGTGATCACAAATAACGACAATGTCAACTTGACCAATGTCACTTTGACTGACACGGACATGTGGACCTTCTACACTAACCAAGCTTGCACGAGCCCCGCTAGCTTCCCGACCGCTCTGGCGGTGAATGAGACCAAGACCTATTATGGCAAGCTGGCCTGGGCTCAAGGACAACACAGTAATAATGCCACGGCCACCGGGACACCCCCGGTGGGTGCTCCTGTCTCCGACAGCGACCCGGCCCACTACTTCGGGCTTGGCCCGTCGATAGACGTAGAGAAAGCAGTCTGGGACGGATCAGCTTGGTATGACGCCGACACGGCGACCGGGCCTTCCTTGACAGCTGTACAGAATCCCGTGGTCTTCCGATTCGTGATCACAAATAATGGCAATGTCGCCCTTACCAGTGTCAACCTGACTGACACGCACATGTCGGCCTTCTACAATGATCAAGCTCGCACGAGCCCCGCTAGTTTCCCGACCACTCTGGCAGTGAACGAAACCAAGACCTACTACGGCTCGCTGCCCTGGGCTCAAGGACAGCATACTGATACTGTCACGGCCACCGGCACTCCACCCGTGGGTGCTCCCGTTTCCGACACCGACCCGGCCAACTACTTTGGCCTGCCTCCGTCGATAGATGTAGAGAAATACGTCTGGAATGGAGCGACTTGGGATGATGCTGATACGCCGACGGGGCCCTACCTGACAGCCGCCCAGAATCCCGTGATCTTCCGTTTCGTAATCACCAATAACTGCGGGGTCAACCTGACCGCTGTCAATCTGACTGACACGGACATGTTGACCTTCTACACTGACCAAGCTTGCACAACCCTTGCTGTGTTTCCGGTTGCCACTCTGATGCCTAGTGACCCGCCGGTGACCGTCTACGGCAAGCTGCCCTGGGCTCAAGGACAGCACAGTAATAACGGCACGACCACCGGTACACCCCCAGTGGGGGGTCCTGTCTCTGACAGCGACCCGGCTCACTACTTCGGGTCTCCCCCTGCTCCTGCCATTGACATCGAAAAGCATACCAATGGCGAAGACGCTGACTATGCGCCGGGCCCTTACATCAGCGTAAACAGCAGCGTTACCTGGGCCTACATTGTCACCAATACCGGCAATGTAGACCTGACTGGTATCGTTGTCACTGATGATAAGCTGGGCCCGATCGGCACAATCCCATTTCTGGCTGTCAATGCCAGCCAGACCCTGTATGCTTACGGTACGGCTGCAGCTGGCCAGTACGTCAATAACGCTACTGTCGTAGGTTACTACGGCCTTGTCGAGGTCACCGACAGCGACCCCTCGCACTATTACAATCGGCCTCCAGTGGTAGGTTGGGAGACGTATCCCGTAAGCAAGTTGCGCGTGCTGCTGCCCTGGATCGGCTTGCTTGCAGCCATTATCGCTGCTGCGAGTCTGCTGGTGCTGAGGCGGCGACACCTGAGACAGAAGAGTTAATCGTAGGGACGCAGTTCACCTGCGCTCCGCCAAGGGGCAGGCACCTAGCCCTCCGCCCCCTTGTCATTGCGAACAAAGCGTGGCAATCCCACCGCCTAGATTCCCAGCACAACTGCGGTGCTACCTTTTGAGATCGTGCAGTCCTGCGCTGGCACGAGGCTGACTCGCCTGCCGAAGTCATACGGCGAGCAGGAGCCTCGCACTACATTTTTTGTTTTGATTTGTCGTTTTGATTTTTGACCTTTGATTTTTGAGTTTTGTCCCGGATTTCGCCTTTCTGGGCTCCGCTATGCCCCTCTCGCAATGTGCTAGAATAACTCCGCAACTCGGATTTTGCATAAAAGACATGTACAAAAAGAAGAAAGTAGCTGCCTTGAAGCATCGGCAGCGCGAAAAGAAGTTCAAGGAAAAGAGAAAGGCCCAGGCTCCCCCGGCTCCGCCCAAGGAACAATGACAAGGGCCCTCCCGTTGACCGGCCAGCCGGGCACAGGTGAGACTGCTCTCATCAAAAGACCCTGGCCAGGACCAGAGTCGAGGGGGGCGGCTTCTCTACCGAGGAGATATGGACCGGTGGGATAAGGCAGGGGTTCCGGATTGTTACCCTTGGTGGTCAGGAGGCGATATTAGCCCACGTCGACATCTCCAGCCCCTACCAGGTCAGCAAATACCGGGTGGACACGGATGTTTTGGACAGAGTGGGGGTTGCCACCCTGCGTCAGGCGCTCAAGGAAAGCGACCTCATAGTTATCGATGAGATTGGCAAGATGGAGCTTCTGTCGCCCCGGTTCAAGGGAGTCGTGACGGAGGCCATAAACAGCGGCCAGAAAGTCCTGGACACCATTATGTCAACCCCCACCCCTTTGCCGACGAAATCAAACGCCATTCCGAAGTCGAAGTGCTCCTGGTAACCAGGGACAACCACCCTCAGGTAATGAATGAAGTCTTAAGCTCACTAACGGGGGCTGGACTGAGCCACCAGTAAAGTAGGTATTGACTGTTTTCTGAAAGAGCGGTATTCTACGACAACTAGTTATGAACCGAGATACTCGGAAAGGGGATGAAATACTACAAGGGAGGGAAAATGACAAGGAAACGGATGTTGGTCGCTTTAATCGCACTCGTAGTATGTACAGGTTTCGGTTTCAAGGCCTCTTGCACCGCTCCTGCAACGGAGTGGCGCCTCACTATCAGCAGCACAGAGGGTGGTTGCGTACCCATCCCTGGAGAAGGAATGTTTTGGTATGATGATGGGCAGGCCGTCGTCCTGAGTGCGCGTCCAGATCCCGGCTACCGGTTTGTCAACTGGACCGGTAAGGTGCGCGCCATCAACGATGTCTATAAGGCCACTACCCTGATCAATATGACGCTCGACTACACTATTACCGCTAATTTCGCCCCTGTGTCGGAAGGCGAGCCTGTGGGGTAGCAATAGAAACTCTTAATTAGGACGAGTTTCTAGGCACGGTGTCTGTCAGACTCTTGCCTATCCCAGGGCAAGGCGACATTGAGCGTCAGATTTCCGTTACGATCAGAACTGGGCTAGCAAGCCTAATACTCGAGCGCTCTCCAAAAAAAGCATCCTGGCATCCACAGTTTCAGAATGTTCTCACCACAGCCCACTTGGATGGCCACTTATTCTTTGCTCATAAATGGGACTGATCAATTGCGGATAGTCTTTGTTATAGGTGGGCATCCATCCCGGTGTCCGCGCAGTACCTGCAGTCGTAGACAAAGCTAGCCCGAACACAATGCGGCGTTTCATTGTACACGGCCGAAGACGAAATCCGTTCTCAGAAATTGCCCAGCCCTCCGACAAGACGTCACCTATGTGGCGAGTCATCAGCAAAGCGGCCCTTGAGATAAACTAGTCATATCATATAAAATACGATGCAGCTATGTCCTCAGGAATTCGCAGAAGACTCATCTGGGCTGGTGCCATCGTGATAGCGATCATATTGATAGGCACGGTGGGTTACTGGTTCATTGGCGGCAAACAATACTCACTTGTGGACGCTTTCTACATGACAGTCATCACCATAGCAAAAATTGGCTTCATCGAGGAAGTCATTGACCTGTCGGGCAATATCGGGGCCAGGATATTTACCATATTCATTGCTATTGCTGGAATCGGTTTCACGGCATACATTCTTACTAATATTGCTGCTCTGATAGTTGAAGGAGAGCTGACGGAGTCCTTCAGGAGGAGAAGAATGGAGAAGATAGCTGGTAACTATAGAGACCATTACATTGTATGTGGTCTCGGTTCAGTGGGTTGCTGTATAGCCAATGAGCTTTGCGCCACCAAAAGGCCTCATGTAATAGTAGATGTCAACAAGAAGAATATAGAGCAGGGCCTGGAATCATTCCACGAGGAGGTCTTCATAGAAGGTGACGCTACCGACAGCAACACCCTTTTGAGAGCCGGCGTCGAGAAAGCCAGGGGACTATTCGCCGTAACTGCGGATGACAACCAGAATCTAGTAGTGAGTCTGACGGCAAAGCAACTTAACCCCAGGCTGAAGGTAGTGGCCCGTTGCAGCGACATGAGAAACAGTGAAAAGATGAAGAAGGCTGGCGCTGATGCCGTCGTCTCACCTAGCGCTATTGGTGGGCTGAGGATGGCTTCCGAAATGGTGAGACCCACGGTAGTGTCGTTTTTGGACACTATGCTGCGGGACACGGGGATGAATCTGCGGGTTGAAGAGTTGCCCGTGCCGGAATCATTTGTGGGACGACCTATATCGGCACTGAATCTGAAGAGATTTTGCCACGTTCTGCTGCTGGCGGTTAAGACAAGGGAGGATTGGGTTTACAACCCTTCAGAAAGCTATGTCATTGACCAAAAGAATACCCTGGTGTTCATGACCACGCCTGAGGGAAGAGACGAACTGGCCGGATTTCTTAAAGAATAAATATGGTGCGGGGCAATTTTAGTGATAGTAAAGTTTCTAGGGACACACAATGCCGAGTCAAGAGACACTAGGCTAGTGTCCCTTCTGATTGACGGGGTCCTGGCTGTGGATGCCGGGAGCCTGGTTTCAGAACTAACCTTCGCCGAGCAGAGGAAGATAAAAGCGATACTGCTTTCTCACGGCCATTACGACCATATCAGGGCGGTCCCCGCTTTTGCCTTCAACAACTCTGACCGCACTACCAAAGTCATCGCCACTCGCAAGACCCTTGAAATCCTTTCCTCTCACCTAATTGATGGCGTGGTCTAC
>Ga0316620_10000919_pt1 | contig 12233 bp, 9 predicted proteins | sample OWC_Aug_M1_C1_D5_FD_207651 | JGI IMG/M metagenome (GOLD analysis project Ga0316620, IMG submission 207651) | Wetland soil microbial communities from Old Woman Creek delta, Ohio, United States - OWC_Aug_M1_C1_D5_B | ecosystem: Environmental > Terrestrial > Soil > Wetlands | place: USA: Ohio... | reverse complement strand
GAGCAGTACCAGAGCACGACCTTCTCGCCTTCCCGGATCCGCTGCCCGCCGAGGGTGGTGTCGCGGGTGGCCGTGCGCCGGAAGTGGATCACCGGCGTGGCCCAGCGCACGATCTCGTCCACCGCGGTCGGCGCCACCCGCTCGAAGTCGGCGGCCCAGATCGCGCGCTGGTCGGGGTGGTCGCAGAGCGCCTTCATCCCGTGGCTGATGGCGTTGCGCGTGGTCTCGTTCCCCGCCACCGCCAGCAGCACGAAGAAGGAGCCGAGCTCGGCGTCGGTCAGGCGCTCGCCCTCCACGTCGGCCGTGACGAGCGCGGACACGAGGTCGTCGCCCGGATGGGCTGCGCGGTGTCGCCCGAGGTCCTGCGCGAGCTGCGAGAGCTCGGCGCCGGCGCCGAGGAGCGCCTGCACGATGTTGCCCTGGTCCGGCACGTACTCGGGGTCGCCCGCGCCGAGGATCACGTTGGTGCGGTCGAAGACGAAGCGGTACTGGCTCTCGGGAATCCCCATCATGTCGCAGATGATCGTGAGGGGCAGGGCGGCGGCGATCTCCTCCACGAAGTCGCATTCGCCCTTCTCGATCACGCGGTCGACGATCGCGGCCGCCTTCCGCCCGACCTCGTGCTCCACCTGCTGGATCCGACGCGGGGTGAAGCCCCGGGAGACGATGCGTCGCAGGCGCGCGTGACGGGGATCGTCCATGTTGATCATCGAGCCGAAGAACTCGTTGAACTGCTGGGGCATGTCGCCGATGTTGCTGCCCTTGCCCGAGCAGAAGAGCTCCGGCTGGCGGCTCGCCTCGAGCACCTCCGCGTGCTTCGCCAGGGACCAGAAGCCGGGCCCCTTGGGCAGGATCCCGCTGTCCCACTCCTCGTGGAAGGAGACCGGTCGCTCGGCGCGCAGCGTGGCGAACGCCCCCTCGCGCTCCTCGGGCGGACGCAGCCAGAACTCGGGCTCCCCCAGCCGGATCGCCTCGAGCGGAAGCACGGACTTCGGTTGCATGGGATCTCTCCTGTCGACCGCGCGGCCTGCCGGCCCGCGGGAGCGATTAGCCGAGCCGCGGCGCGTCCACCAGTCGGTGGCCGACCGGCCTCAGCGCGCCCGCCAGGCGTCGCTGAAGCGACCGCAGTCGAGGGAGCCGAGCGGGGGGCCGGGCACCGCCGTCCCGGGCGGGATCGGCGCGGGCTTGCCTCCCCGGAAGCGCCGGTCGAAGACGCCGTCGAAGTTGGTGTCCTCGTCCTGCTCCACCAGGGCGCCGTTCTCGAAGCGCTGCACCACGTCGATCTTGTGGTCGTGGTTGGTGTCGGCCTGCAGCTCGACGCGCTGGCCGTCGCGCCAGATCTCGCGCTGGTCCGCCACTCCCTTGCCCTTGGTGTCGAGCAGCACCTCCGTCACCACCCCGTTCTCCACGGTCGCCCTCGCGTCGAGGGTGCCGTTGCCGTCGGTGTCCAGGCACTGTGCCGTGACGCTCCCGTCGGGCGCGAGGAAGAGGCGCTTCTCGGGCCGCCCGGTCCGCTCCGAGGCCACCTCCTGCACCACGGCGTGCCCGGACTCGTCGAAGAGGTTCACCACGTCCACCTTCCCGCGTCCCTGGGTGTCCACGGCCTGGCGTACCACGCGCCCGGCCTCGAGGGTGGTGGTGGTGTCGAGCTTGCAGTCGCCGTGGCTGGACTTCTGCTCCTCCACCACGTTCCCGGCGGCGTCGTAGCGCTGCACCAGGTCGATGCAGCCCCGACCCGCCGTGTCCTGCTCCAGCCGCACGGGCTTGCCGTCGCGGAACGTGATGGTCACGTCCGGCTTGCCGTCTCCATTGCGGTCCTCCTGCCGGCGCACGACCTGCCCGGCGGCGTCGAGGGTGATCCAGGTGTCCACCTTGCCGTCCCCGTTGGCGTCGGCCTCCTGCACCTGGCCGCCGCCGGCGTCGATCTGGCTACGCCGGTCGATCACCCCGTCGAAGTTCGTGTCCTCCTCCTGCCGCACGATCTTCCCGTTCTCGTAGTACGCGAAGACGTCGGGCTTGCCGTCGCCGTTGGTGTCCTTCTCCGTGCGCACGGTCTGGCCGTGCTCCAGGAAGGTCACCGTCTCGAGCCGGCCGTCGCCGTCGGTGTCGGCCTCGATCCGGGCGGGCGCGCCGTCGGCGTCGAAGCTGGTGATGACGTCGGGCTTGCCGTCGAAGTTGGTGTCCTCGGTCTGGCGGACCTTCTTCCCGTTCTCGTACTCCACGATCACGTCGGGCTTGCCGTCGCCGTTGGTGTCGGCTTCCGAGCGCACCGGGACGCCGTCGCGATAGGTCGTCACCAGCTCGAAGCGGCCGTCGAAGTCCTTGTCCACCTCCTCGCGGGCCGGGCGGCCCTGGTCGTCGAAGGTGATCCGTACGTCGGGGCGCCCGTCGCCGTTGGTGTCGCGCTCCTGAGTCACCTCCTTGCCGCCTGCGAAGGTGGTGACGGAGTCGAAGTGGCCCTTGCCCTGGGTGTCGCGGCTCTGGCGCACCGGCTGGCCGTCCTGGAACTCCGTCACCACGTCGAAGCGTCCACTCCCGGTGGAGTAGCGCTCCTCGCGAACCTTCTTCCCGTCGGCATAGGTGACGCGCAGATCGAAGCGGCCGTCGCCCTTGCTCGAGCGCTCCTCGGTCAGCACGGCACCCGACGCGTCGAGAGTGCCCCGCACGTCGGGCTTGCCGTCGAAGTTGGTGTCTTCGGTGAAGCGGGCGGGCTTCCCGCCCTCGAACTCGACCACGCGATCCGGCTTGCCGTCGCGGTTCTTGTCCTCCTCGAGCTTCACGGTACGGCCGTCGGCGTCGTTGGTGCGCCAGGAGTCGACCTTGCCATCGCCGTCGGTGTCCTTGAGGACGCGCAGCTCCTTCCCGGTGCCGGGATCCAGGGTGACCCAGGTGTCGACGCGGCCGTCGTGGTCGGCGTCCTGCTCCTGCTTCTCGAGGCGGCCCTGCGGGTCGTAGAAGTTCCAGAGGTCGGTCCGGCCGTCACCGTTCTCGTCCAGCTCCACCCGCAGCAGGCGCCCCTCGCCGTAGATCTCGACCCGGTCCGGGGTGCCCCGGCCCTTCGAGTCGTAGCTCCGGCGCACCAGCTCGCCGGCCTGGTACTCGCCGGTCTGCTCGAAGCGGCCGTCGTAGTCGGCGTCGATCCGCTCGCTCGCCACCCGCTCCTGGTCGTCGAAGGTGTAGATGGCGTCGATCCGGCCGTCGCCGTTGCGATCCTCCTGCTGCTTCGCCTTCTTCCCGGCGCTGAAGTCCACGAAGGTGTCGGGCTTGCCGTCGCCGTTGGTGTCGGCCTCGCTGTGCAGGGGCTTCTCGTCCGGACCGAAGGTGGTGACGAGGTCGGGCTTGCCGTCGCCGTTCGTGTCCTGCTCCTCGCGCACCTTGTGGCCGTTCTCGTAGATCCGCACCAGGTCGAGGCGGCCGGTGCCGTGGCTGTCGACCTCCTCGCGCACGCGCTGCCCCTGCTCGTCGAAGGTTGCCACCAGCTCGGGCCGTCCGTCGCCGTCCAGGTCTCGCACCTGCTTGCGCTCCACCCCCTTCTCGAAGCTGGAGACGGTGTCGATCCGGCCGTCCCCGTTGGTGTCGAGCTCGCGCTTCACCGGGAGGTCGTCGCGGTAGGTGGTGATGCGGTCGGGCGTGCCGCGGCCCGTGGTGTCCTCCTCCACTCGCACCTTCTTCCCGTTCTCGTAGTGGATCACCACGTTCCATTTTCCGTCGCCGCGCGTGTCCTGCTTCTCCAGCAGCTTCGTGCCGTCGGGGGCGAACTCGGCGTGGACGTCGGGCTTGCCGTCGCCGTTCTGGTCCTCCTCCACCACGGCGGGCTTGCCGTCGCGGTAGGTGGTCCAACGGTCCACCTTCCCGTCGCCGTTGGTGTCCTCCTCGGCCCGGATCGGCACGCCGTTCTCGAAGGTCACGACGGAGTCGGGCTTGCCGTCGTGGTTGTGGTCCTCGCGCTGCACCTTGGGCTTGCCGTTCTCGAACTCGATCCACTGGTCGGGCTTGCCGTCCCCGTCGGTATCGCGCTCCTGGCGCAGCGGATTGCCCGCGGAGTCGAAGGTGACCCAGAGGTCCACGCGGCCGTCGAAGTTGGTGTCGCTCTCCGCGCGCTGGGGGACGCCGTCCTTGTAGTAGACGGTCTCGTCGGGCACGCCATCGCCGTTGGTGTCGGTGATCTTCTTCGCGAGGCGCTCCTGCGCGTCGTACTCGAGGACGACCTTGCCCTTGGGCGCGGGTGCCGGGGCCTGGCCGGAGGCCTCGGAGGCAGCGAGGCAGGGCAGGACGAGGCCGAGGGCGGGGCCGAGCAGGGCGGCAACGCGCCATCCAGAGCGGCGGCGGGCCACGCGGCTATCTGCCGCTCACGGGGTTGCGGAAGGTCCCGACGAAGTAGCCGATGCGCGCCATGCAGAGCGCCCGCTCCGGCATCGGCGGGAAGGGAGCGGCCGAGCGCAGCGCCTCGACGGCGCTCTTGCCGAGAGCGGAGTCGCTGGCCGCCAGCACCTCCACGCTGCGGACGGCGCCTGCGCGGTCGAGACGGAACTGGAGCTGCACCGAGGCGTCGGCGGCGGCGCCGCTCGGGAGGACCCAGCGCGCGTACATCCGGTCCTTGATCTGCTGGGTGTAGCTCCGCACCTCGGGGCGGGTCAGGCAGTCCCCGTCGCCGCCACCGCCGCCGCCTCCGCCGCCGCCCTCGCCGGTGCCGCCCTCGCCACGCAGGAAGCCCTCGCCCACGCGGGTGTTGACGCTCGCGAGCGGGGCGCCCTTCGGCGAGCCCAGCACGTCACGGCTCGAGGCGATGCCCTCCCGCACCGAGGCGCCGTTTCCCGCGTTCGCCACGGTGCCGGTGCCGGTGCTGGTGCCCGTCGTGGCGACCTGCCGCGGGCCGACCGAAGGGCCGGCGGGCGCCTGGTTCTCGATCGGGCCGCGCAGGGCCGGCGCCGCGGCGCTCCCGACGTCCACCTTGGAGACCTGGGCGGCGGCGACCGAGCTGAGCGGGCTCACCCGCTCCGCCACCACGGCCGCCCGGCCGATCTCCTTCGGCGCCACCACCTGTCCCACCTGGCTCATCTCGAGCTTGCGCGCCTCCACCGAGGGCGCGGCCTTCGCCACCACCGACGGGTTCACGATCTGTGGAGCGATGGCCTGGGCCTGCGGCGCGAAGGTCGGCGACCGTCGTTCGGCCAGGACCTTCGGGGCCGGCGCCGGCTCGTGGGGCGGGGCAGCCTTCGGCACGGGGGCCTCCGCCTCGGGCCCCCGCGGCCTCGGGCGCTTGGGCTCGGGCTTCGGCTCCTCGCGCAGGAGCTTCACCGGCACGATCTCGGGCTTCACGATGGGATGCGTCACGGCCAGCAGCACGAGCGCCGCCGCCAGGAGCGCGTGCAAAAGCGCGGCGAGGCTGCCGCTCCACCAGCGCATGCGGCCCGGGGAGGGCGGGGGGAGGAAGCCCGGGAAGGCGAGGCTCGGCACCGCCGCGGCGCGGCCGAGCGTGCGTCGCCGCATCGGCGTGCGGCCCTCGGGTCGCCTGCGGATCCGCCAGCCTTCGCCCATCGGTCCTCGCTCCGGCCGGGGCGTCGCCTCCCGCGCGACGGCTCCGGCTACGCTGGCGCGGGGGTTCCAGATTTCGACGGGGCGGAACGGCGCCCCATTCGCAGCGGCCCGCCCGCAGCGGCCCGCCGCAGCGGCCCGCCCTCGGGTCCGCCGTCGCGTCGCCGTCGTACGGGCCTCGCACTCGCGCCGCCTGCACGACGGACCTGGCGTGTCCCGTGCGCCCGATCCTTCAGGGTGAGCCACCCTACCGGGGGGCGTCAACCTGCGGCCACGCCACCCTGCGGCTGCGCGCTCCAGGGCCATCGGGTAGCCTCGGCCCACCCTTCCGTCGCAGAGGACCGCCCCCAGTGGATGCAGCCACCGTTTCGCAGACCTTCGGCAGCTCGTTCGACGCCGCGACCCTGCTCCGTCTGCTGCAGCAGGGAGCGCTCACCGTCTATCCGCTGGCCGCCTGCTCCGTGCTCGCGCTGGCCGTGATCCTGGAGCGGATCTGGCGCTACCGGGGCCTGGATCGCGCCACCCGGGAGCTGACGCGCCGCCTGGTGGACCACGTGGTGAAGCGCGATCTCTCCGGCGCCCGCGCGCTCTGCGAGGCCACGCCCACCCCGATGGCCGGGATCTTCCTGGAGGGGCTGCGCTGGAAGAACATCGCGCTGGAGGACCTGGACCGGGTGCTCGCCACCTCCCGCGCGGAATCCCTCACCGATCTGCGTCGTGGGCTCTGGATCCTCGGCAGCATCGGCTCCCTGGCGCCCTTCATCGGCCTCTTCGGCACGGTGGTCGGCATCATCCGCGCGTTCCACGAGATGTCGGTGCAGGGCTCGGGCGGCTTCGCGGTGGTGGCCGCCGGGATCTCGGAGGCGCTGGTCGCCACCGGGGCCGGCCTCTTCGTCGCGATCCTCTCGCTCGCGTTCTACAACTACCTGCAGGTCCGGGTGGGCCTGATCGCGAGCACCTTCCAGCGCTCCTGCGAGCGCTTCGTGCAGGCCCTGCTCTACCTGGAGTCCTCGTCGGCGGCGCCGGCCGAGCAGGCGGGGGAGGTGCGTCGTGGCCATCCACTCCCTGCCTAGCCTCGGCGAGGAGACCGGCGAGGACATCGTCGCCGAGATCAACATCACGCCGCTGACCGACATCTTCCTGGTGCTGCTGATCATCTTCATGGTCACCACCTCCGTGATCTCGACCCAGGGCAAGGACGTGGACCTGCCCGGGGCCCAGGTGGCGACCTCGACCCCGACCGGCGTCACCGTGACGGTCTCGGCCGACGGCACGATCCAGGTGGGCGATCAGGTGGTGAAGAACGAGGACCTGCCGGCGGCGCTGAAGCGTGCGCTCGCGGCCTCGCGCGAGAAGGTCGTGGTGCTGCGCGGGGATCGGAAGGTGGCGCTCGGCCAGGCGGTGAACATCCTGGACGTGGCGCAGGAGGCGGGCGCGACCGGCATCGCGCTCGCGACCCGCCCGCCGCCGCCCGGCGAGAAGCCCTAGCTCCTCAGCCCGCCCGGCGACGCAGCCAGCTGAGCGCGCTCGCCACCAGCAGGAGCTCCGGCACGAAGAGACCGACGCCGTAGAACATGGCGAGGCTCTGCTGCGGCGTGAGCGGGTCCTGGTCCGGCGTCAGCACCTTGGGCCGCAGGGTGATGGCGCTCTCGCGGTTCACGCTCCAGTGGACGGCGTTCATGAAGAGATCGGCGTTGTAGAGCGCCCGGGCGTACTGGTTGGAGACGAAGTCGGCGTCGCCGAAGACCACGATGCGGCTCTCGCCCGCGGGCCGCGGGTACCGCCCCGCCGCCAGCAGCGTGAAGCGCTGCTCCGCCTCGCCGGCCGGTCGCACGGGCGCCGCGCCGCGCTGCACCGCCCGGGCGTCGCGCGCGAGCCAGGAGCGCGGGCTCGACCAGGCGAGGGGCACCAGCACGTCGTCGGGCTCGGGCTTGCGGGCCGCCACCACCGGGCGCGCGCGCAGCATGAGGACCAGGGTGCGCGGCCCGAGGCCGCGCGTGATCGGGTGCTCGCTCCAGGCGGCGATCACCGGGTTGACGCCGCTCGGCGCACCCTCGAGCGGGCCGGAGAGGGGATCCACCACCACTCCGTCGGGCAGCTCGAAGCCGAAGCGCTGGAGGAGCCCCTCGAGCCCGCTCCGAACTCCCGGCTCGAGGAGCGCCACCAGCCGCCCGCCCCGCTGGAGGTAGCGCGCGAGGGCCGCCACCCCCTCGGGCCGGAGCGCGCGCTGCGGGCCGATCACCAGCACGGCCGCCGCATCCGGGGGCACGTCGGGCGCGGCCGCGGTGACCAGACCCTTCACGGTGTAGCCCTCGGTCTCGAGGAGCGAGCGGATCCCGGAGTAGCCCGCCGGATCGCCGCTCTCGAGGTCCCCCTCGCCCTCGCCGAAGGCGGCGTAGATCGTGCGCTGCGGCGAGCCCTCGAGGCGTCTCACGCCCTCGTAGAGCGCGCCCTCGGTGGGAGCGTTCACGGTCTCGTAGCGGTCGCCGAGCTCCAGCACCACGGCGTTGGTGGAGAGCACGCCGAAGCGCTCGAGATCCTCCGCGGACTGCTCCGCGAGCCGGTCCCGCACCTCCAGCGGCCCCGCACGGGCGAGCGTCTCGAGGAGCAGCCGGGTGCGCCGCGCCCGCGGATCGTCCTTCTCGTGAAAGAGCGTGGCACGGAGCGTTCCGGGCAGCGCCGCCAGCGCCGCGCGCGTGGCGGGCGCGAGCTCGTAGCGCCGCTCGATCGTCCAGTCGAGGCGGAGCCCGCTCGCCGCCGCCGCGCGCTCGAGCGCCACGGCCCCCGCCAGCGCAGCCGCCACCGCCAGGAGGTGCGGAGCCAGGACGCGCCGCGCCGCGGGCGTGCCGAGGCCGCGCAGGCGGCGCGCGCCGAGCGCGACGGCCAGCGCGAGCGCCAGCGCTCCCGCCGCCAGGTTCGCCCAGCCGAAGGGGCCGAGCTCGCCGGTGGCGTAGTAGGAGCCGAGGCCGAAGGCGAGGGCGATGCAGCCGACCAGGGCCAGCTCGCGCATCAGCGCACCCGACTCCAGTCGAGGGAGAGACGCGCCAGCGCGAACGACACCGCCGCGATCCCCGCGAAGTAGACCAGGTCGGCGAGCCGCACCAGCCCCTCGGCGAAGCCGGCGAAGCGCGGCTCCAGGGAGAGGGCGTCCAGCACGCGGCCGACGCTCGCCCCCACGAAGGGGTAGGCCCACGAGAGGTCGTAGAGCACGAAGGCGACGGCGTAGGCTGAGACCGCGGCCAGGAGCTGGCTCGAGCTGAAGGCGGAGCACGCGAGCCCGATCGAGGCCAGCGCGAGCCCGAGGGCCAGCAGGCCCAGGTACACCGCCGCCAGGTGGAGCCCGCCGAGGCCCGCGCGCAGGAGCGCGGTGGCGGGATAGACGCAGCTCACGGCCAGGAGCAGCGCGGTGAAGAGCCAGCACGCCCCGAACTTGGCCAGCGCGATCTGGGTCGGCGTGAGGCGCGTGGTGAGGAGGAGCTCGTCGGTGCCCCGCGCCCGCTCCTCGGCGAAGACCCGCATCGTGACGAGCGGGAGGAGCCCGATCAGGGTCACGCCGAGCTGCTCCATCAGCGGGAGGAAGACCTGGTCCTGCACGCTCACCCGGTCCGGAAGGGTCCCGATCTCGAAGCCGTTCATCAGGCTGCTGGTGTAGACGAAGAGGATCTGGTTGTAGGCGCGCAGGTGGTCGAAGAAGAGGAGCGCCGTCACCAGACCCGCCACCGTGAGGGTCAGGTAGGCCACCGGCGAGCCGAAGAGCACCGCCAGCTCCTTGCGCAGGAGCGCGCGCAGCTCGCTCATGCCGCGTCCTCGGCCCGGAAGAGCGCGAGGGGATCGCCGCGGTCGAGCAGCTCGGCCGTCGACCCGACCGCCACCAGGCGGCCGAGGCGCAGCACCGCCACGCGGCCGGCGAGCGCTCGCGCCTCCTCGAGGTCGTGCGTGCAGAGGATCACCGTGGCGCGCCCCCGCAGCTCGCGGAGCGCCTGACGCACCGCCGACTGCTGCAGCGGATCGAGGCCGCTCGTCGGCTCGTCGGCGATCAGCAGCGAGGGCTCGTGCAGGAAGGCCTGCGCGAGCGAGACCCGCTGCTGGTAGCCCTTGGAGAGGTTTCCGATCAGGCGCCGCGCCACCGGCCGCAGATCGAAGCGATCGAGGGCCCGCTCCACGGCCGCCGCGAGACCCGGCCCGCGCAGGCCGCGCACCCCGCCGGCGAAGCGCAGATAGCCCTCCACGCGCAGCTCCGGATAGAGCCGCGAGGTCTCGGCCACGAAGCCGAGCCGCGCGTGCACCTCCCGCGGCCGGCTGACCGGCGAGAGCCCGTCCACGGTGACACCCCCGGAGGTCGGAAGGAGATAGCCCGTCACCAGTCGGATGAAGGTGGTCTTGCCCGCGCCGTTGGCGCCGAGGAGCCCGAAGGTCTCGCCGGGCTCCACCGCGAGCGAGACGGAGTCGAGCGCGCAGCGCGCGCCGAAGCGGCGGGTCAGCTCGTACGCCTCCACGCGCGCGCCGCGGGCCCCGGCGGGCCGTTCGCTTGCGGTCACGGCGACGTCCTCTTAGAGTGCGGCGCCATGGTGGACTACCGGCCCTCCAGCGGATCGTGCGCGCGTTGCCGGGCGGCGCTCGGCCTCGCTTCCGTGCGCGAGGGCGGCGTCTGGTACTGCAGCCAGGCCTGCGCCGAGGGGTGGCCGCACCTCGCGGCGCATCCCCCCGCGGTTCCCGAGCCCCGGCTCTACAACCGGCCGCTGCGCTTCTTCCGCAAGCGCCTGCCGAAGGAGCTGAACGCCGCCGCGGCGGAGCGCGTCTAGCCTCACAGCCCCTCCAGCGCCTCGAAGAAGCCCGGCCAGGTCTTGGCCACGCAGCCGGGATCGCGGATCACCACCCCCGGCACGCGGAGGCCGGCCAGCGCGAAGGACATCGCCATGCGGTGGTCGTCGTAGGTGTCGATCTCCGCGCCGCGCAGCGGACCCGGCTCGATCCGGAGCCAGTCGGGGCCGGCCTCGGCGCGGGCGCCGAGCTTCGCGAGCTCCTTCTCCAGCGCCGCCAGGCGGTCCGTCTCCTTGAGGCGCAGGTTCGCGACGCCGCCGAGGCGGCTCGGACCGTCGGCGAAGAGCGCGGTCACCGCGAGGGCGAGGACGGCGTCCGGCATGGCGTTCATGTCCACCTCGACGCCGCGCAGCCGGTTCGTCGGACCCGACACCGTCACGTGACAGGGACCGCGCTCCACGCGGCAGCCCATGCGCTCGAGCACGCCGAGGAGCGCGAGATCGGCCTGGATCGACGCGGCGGGGATCCCCTCCACCCGCACCCGGCCCCCGGCGATGGCGGCGGCGCAGAAGGGGTAGGCGGCGGCCGAGGCGTCGGGCTCCACGGCGTAGCTCCGGCCGCGATAGCGCCGGCCGGCCGCGACGCGCAGGCCGCCCTGCGGCGTCCAGCCGGCGTCGGCCCCGAAGTCGCGCATCACCGCCAGGGTGAGCTCGACGTAGGGACGGGAGACCAGCTCGCCGCCCACGAAGCGGAGCTCGACGTCGCGCGCGGCGTAGGGGGAGACCAGCAGCACGGCGGAGACGAACTGGCTGGAGCGGCGGCCGTCGATCCCGGCCTCCCCTCCGGCGAGCCCCCCGCCCGCGATCCAGACCGGCGGGCAGCCCGCCCGGCCGCGGATCTCGAGGCGCGCGCCGAGGGCGACGAGCGCGCGCACCAGGTCCTCGATCGGCCGCTCGCGCATGCGGGCCGTCCCGTCCACCAGCGAGGGCCCGTCCGCCAGGGTGGCCGCCGCCGTCACGAAGCGCGCCGTGGTGCCGGAGGCGCGGGCGTCGAGGGTGCGCGAGGGGGCCCGCAGGCGGCCGCCGCTCCCCGACACGTGGAAGCGTTGTTCCTCCGCCCGCACCGCGACGCCGAGGGCGCCCAGGACCCCGCGCATGGCCTCGGTGTCGTCGCTCGCGAGGGCGCCCTCGAGCACGCTCTCGCCGTCGGCCAGCGCCGCCACCAGGAGGGCGCGGTTGGTCACGCTCTTCGAGCCGGGCACGCGGAGCCGCGCGTCGAGGGGGCCGCGCGGGCGGATCGCCAGGGCGTCGGGGAAGCGCACGGGCCTAGCCGCGGCGCTCGCCGCGCCCGCCGGCGGCGACGCCTGCACGCCCGTGCTCCGCGGCGCCGCCGGCGCGCATCAGCGGCCCTTCCACTCCGGCGCGCGCTTCTCGAGGAAGGCCTTCACGCCCTCCATCGCGTCCTCGGTGCCGACGTTCAGGGTGAGCATCGATTGGAGGTAGTCCAGGGCCTGCGAGAACTCCATGTCGGCGCTGGCGTAGAAGGCGTCGCGACCGAGCCGCAGCACGGCCGGCGAGAGGCTCGTGAGCTTCCGTGCGAGCTCGTCCACCTTCGCGTCGAGCTCCGCGGCCGGCACGGCGTGGTTCACCAGCCCGAGCCGCTCGGCCTCGCGGGCGTCGATGCGCTCGCCGGTCAGGATCAGCTCGAGCCCCTTCTTGCGACCCACGTTCCGGAAGATCGTGGCCATGATCATCATCGGGAAGAGGCCGCGCTTGATCTCCGGCGTACCGAAGCTCGAGTCGTCGCTCGCCACCACGAGGTCGCAGCCGAGGGCGAGGCCGAAGCCGCCGGCCAGGCAGTAGCCCCGCACCCGCGCGATCACCGGCTTGCCGAGGCGCTGGAGCACCCGGAAGAGCCCGGCGAAGTCGCCCCGGTCG
>Ga0316620_10000917_pt1 | contig 12244 bp, 10 predicted proteins | sample OWC_Aug_M1_C1_D5_FD_207651 | JGI IMG/M metagenome (GOLD analysis project Ga0316620, IMG submission 207651) | Wetland soil microbial communities from Old Woman Creek delta, Ohio, United States - OWC_Aug_M1_C1_D5_B | ecosystem: Environmental > Terrestrial > Soil > Wetlands | place: USA: Ohio... | reverse complement strand
CGGGATCGGCGTCGATCCGTTGGAGCTGCGCCTGCGCCACCTCGCCGACGAGCGCGCGCAGTCCGTGCTGCGCGTCGCCGCGCAGGCGGCGGGCGCAAAGCGCAGCGGGACGGGCCGCGGCATCGGGTTCGCGCGCTACAAGAACCTGTCGGCCTACTGCGCGGTAGTAGCGGAGGTCGAGATCGCGCAACAGGTGAGGGTGAGGCGCGTCGTGGCGGCGGTGGACGCCGGCCTGGTCGTCAATCCGGACGGCCTGACGAACCAGGTCGAGGGCGGAATAGTGCAGGCGGCGAGCTGGACGCTAAAGGAGCAGGTGCGCTGGACGCGCGACGGCATCGCGCTGCACGGATGGGAGGACTATCCCATCCTCGGCTTCGACGAGGTGCCCGACATCGAGGTCGTGATCGTCGACCGCCCCGATGCGCCCAGCCTCGGCGCGGGCGAGTGCGCCGCCGGTCCGACCGCCGCGGCGATCGCGAACGCCTTGTGCGACGGACTGGGTGTGCGCGCGCGCCATCTTCCTCTCACAGCCGAGCGCATCGCCGCGGCGATGGACTGAACGCGCGCGACGGCGCGTAAGATCCGTCCTTTCGGGGGAAAGGACGACATGAAAGCGACCGAAAGCTTCCTGCAAGCGCGCGATTTCCTGATCGCCAGGCGCACGGATTACGCCGCGGCGTACGACGGATTTCGCTGGCCGCAGCTCGCCGAGTTCAACTGGGCGCTGGACTACTTCGACGTCATGGCGCGCGACAACCTGCGCGACGCGCTGCGCGTGGTGAACGAAGACGGCAGCGAGGCGCGCGTCAGCTTCTCCGCAATGAGCGCGCGCTCCAGCCGCGTCGCCAACTTCCTGCGCGCGAGCGGGGTCAAGCGCGGCGACTGCATGCTGGTCATGCTGCCGAACGTGGTGCCGCTGTGGGAGATCACGCTCGCGGCGATGAAGCTCGGCGCGGTGGTCAGCCCGGCGACGACCCAGCTCACGCACGCGGATCTCGTCGACCGCATCGAGCGCGGCAAGGTGCGGCACGTCGTCGCCGAGGCGAGCGCGAGCGGCAAGTTCGCAGACGTGGCGGGCAAGTACTCGCGCATCGTGGTGGGCGGCGAGGCCGCCGGCTGGATTCCCTACCGGCAGGCCGATTTGGCCGGCGAGGCCTTCGCCGCGGACGGCGCCACGCGCGCGGACGATCCGTTCCTGCTCTATTTCACCTCCGGCACGACCGCCAAGCCGAAGATGGTGCAGCACACGCACCAAAGCTACCCGGTCGGCCACCTGTCGACCATGTACTGGCTCGGGCTGCGCGCGGGCGACGTGCACTTCAATATCAGCTCGCCGGGCTGGGCGAAGCACGCCTGGAGCTGCTTTTTCGCGCCCTGGAACGCCGGCGCGACGATCTTCCTGTATAACCTGGCGCGCTTCGACGCGAAGAAGACGCTCGAGGCGCTGGTGCGCTACGGCGTCACCACGCTGTGCGCCCCGCCTACCGTGTGGCGCATGCTGATCCTGGAGGACCTCAAGTCCTATCCGGTGAAGCTGCGCGAGCTCGCGAGCGCCGGCGAGCCGCTCAATCCCGAGGTGATCGAGCGCGTGCAGGCGGCCTGGAATATCACGGTGCGCGACGGCTACGGCCAGACCGAGACCACGGCGCAGCTCGGCAATCCGCCCGGGCAGCCGGTCAAGATCGGCTCGATGGGCCGGCCATTGCCGGGCTTCAGGATCGAGCTGCTCGACATCACCCACGACCGGCCGGCGGACGAAGGCGAAGTGGCGATCAGCCTGCGGCCGCGTCCGCTCGGGCTCATGACCGGCTACATCGACAACCCGGAGCGCACGCGCGAGCTGCTCGGCGGCGCGTACTACCGCACCTCGGACGTCGCCTCGCGCGACGCCGACGGCTACTTCTGGTACGTCGGGCGCGCAGACGACGTCTTCAAGAGCGCCGATTACCGCATCAGCCCGTTCGAGCTGGAGAGCGCGCTGATCGAGCACGAGGCGGTAGCCGAAGCCGCAGTCGTCCCCAGTCCGCATGCGCTGCGGCTCTCGGTGCCGAAGGCCTACCTCGTGCTGAAACCCGGCTTCGCGGCGTCGCGCGAAACCGCGCTGTCGATCTTCCGCTTCACGCGCGAGCGGCTCGCGTCGTTCAAGCGCGTGCGGCGGATCGAGTTCTCGGAGCTGCCCAAGACGATATCCGGCAAGATCCGGCGCGTGCAGCTGCGCGGCGCGGAGAACGAGCGCGCCGGCGAGACGCGGCGCGGAAACGAATTCTGGGAAGAGGATTTTCCGGAGCTCAAGAATTGATGCGCCGCAGCGCTTCATTGCGGTTTGACTTAACGCAAATGCCGTTTCGCCCGGCGTGGTACACCCCTCCGATAGCTGTTCTCCGAGGAGGCGACGATGGAAGCGAAAGCGGACGAGGCAGCAATCAAGGCGTTGAAGGGACAGCTCGATGCCGGCCTGCGCGTGATCGAGGCGATCACCGACGGATCCATGAAGATGCGTGACGCGCAGCTCACCGCGGCGACCGAGGCGCACGCGGACGCGGCCGCGACACTCAAGCTGCTCGAAAAGGCGACGGACCCGCAGGAGCTGACGCGCATCCAGAGCGAGTGGCTCGCCGCCTGCCTGCAGAAATCGCTCGGCTACTGGACCGCGTTGTTCACGACGATGGTCGAGACGCAGACGAACATCGCGAAATGCATGGCGCAGCCCGCGCAAGCCGCCGTGGCGGAGATGCAGGCGCCGACGCCGGCAGACACGGTGCCAGTATCGATGCAGAGGGCAATGGACGCGCTCTACAAGCCGTGGCTCGAGACGACGCAGGAGCTGCTCGCCAGCGTGGTGCGATCGGGCGCCGAGAAGCGCGCGCAAAATCTGGCGAAGCCGAGGGCCTAGTCCGGCACGAGCCACTTCTCGACTTCGTGGCGCTGGATCTTGCCTGTCGAGCTGCGCGGCAGGTCGGCCACGTCCACGAACAGGATCTGCCTCGGCACCTTGTAGTGGGCGAGTCGCTCTCGGCAGACGGCTAGCAGCTCCGCTTCGCCGAGGCTTGGATCCTTGCGGGCGGCGAAGGCCACCGGCACCTCGCCCCAGCGTTCGTCGCGCCGACGAACCACCACCGCGTCTGAGACCTGCGGGTGCGCGAGCAGCACTCGCTCGATCTCCGCCGGATAGACGTTCTCGCCGCCGGACTTGATCAGATACTTCACGCGATCGACGAAGTCGAGCGTGCCGTCCGCGTTGCGTACAAACATGTCGCCGAGATGGAACCAGCCGCCGCGAAAGTCGCGCGCGTTCGCTTCCGGCGCGTTCCAGTAGCCGCTGAAGAGCGTGGGTCCGCGCACCAGCACTTCTCCCGGAACGCCCGGCGGCACGTCGCGGTCTTCAGCGTCGACGAGGCGCAGCTCGCACCAGGAGGACTCGCGCTTGGCAAGAGAGGCCGGCACCTCCCCGATGGGAATCGTGCCGGCGCTCGCAGGCGGCAAGCCGGTCTCGGTGCTGCCGAAGGTATTGAGATATGGCGCCTGGAGCAACGCGGTGAGCTCCGCGATCTGGTGCCGAGGCACGAGGTCCGCCATCGCGCCTACCAGCTTGAGGGAGCGCGCGACGGGGCGCCTCGCCTTCAGTCCGGCGATGAGCCCCTCGATCATTCCCGGCACGGCGACCAGCCAGCCGAGCGGCTCGGCCTCGAGCGCGGTGCAGAGATCGTCGACGGCGAGGCCGTCGCGCACCAGCACCTTGCCTCCGAGCATCAGAGTCGCCAGGCTGAAGTCCGTGCCGGCCATGTGGTAAAGCGGCGACCAGGCGTAGAACGCGTCCGCGGCGGTGATGCCGAACTCGGCGGCGAAGGACATAGCGCGCGCGACCATCGCCCGCTGGCTCACCAGGGCGCCCTTCGGAAGCCCGGTCGTGCCGCTCGTGTACAGGATTACCAGCCCGTCCTCGGGGTCAACTTGCGCGTCCGGCGCGCGCGCGTCAGCGGCCGCGAGCATCGACTCGTATTCGGACTCGATGCGGATCACCGCGGACACGCGGTGCGCAACTCGCTCGAGCTGCGGTGCGTAGCGCTCGGACACGAAGAGCAGCGCAGGCGAGGCGAGCGCGATGCAGTGCGCGAGCTCTTCGGCCGAAAGGCGCCAGTTCAGGCACGCGACTATCGCGCCGAGCCTCGCCGCCGCGAGCTCGAGCTCCAGATAGGCGGGCTGATTCTCCGAAAGAATCGCGACGCGCTGCCCGCTCGCGATGCCGCGCCGCGCGAGGGCGTTGGCGAGCCGGTTGACGCGCTCTTCGAGCTCGCGGTACGTGTGGCGCCTCCCCGCGCCCTCGAGCGCCCAGGCGGAAGGCCGCATCACAGCCTGCTTGTGCAGACAGTTGCCCACCGTCAGGCGAGCGGCTTGCGGCGGGACGTTCGGTGGCGCGGCCATGGCTGAGCCATAGGGTACCGCGCTAGACTACGACCGTCATGACCGCAAAGCGCCTCTTTCTGGAAATCGGCACCGGCAACGATCTGCACGGCGGCGACTACACCAAGGCCGCCGTGCGCGCGGTGGAGGACGCACTTCACCACAGCTCGCTCACGCTATTCCGCAGCCTCGGCATCGATCCGAACTCGATGCGGGTCGAGGTCGCGATCGGCGTGCAGCAGCCCGACAAGGTCGACCACGCGGCGGTGAAGCGCGCCTTTCCGTACGGGCAGGTCGCGGTGAGCGTCGTCAAGGGCGGCCTGGACGTGCCCGACGAAAGCGGCCGCGATGCGACCGTCATCGCGAGCGCCGCGGTCGTGGTGCGTCTTGATCCCGCGTTGCTGCGCTGACGCGGCACGGGTACGCGTGGGCGAAGAGATCAGGCGGAAGATCCTCGCGCTGCTGGACCAGCACCGCATCATGACGATCGCGACGCTGAGGCCGGACGGCTGGCCGCAGGCGACGACGGTCGGCTACGCGAACGGCGGCCTGACGCTCTACTTCCTGTGCGGCCCGGACAGCCAGAAGGCGAGGAACCTGGCGCGCGACGATCGCGTGTCCTCGATGGGGCGGAAGGCGAGCGGGCCTTGCTCCTGCTTATTGCGAAGTATCCGCAGCAGGGTTCTCTGCCAGTGCAGATGCCGACCCCGGCGGATGTTCGCGTCTTGAGACGTTGCAATGAACGAAGTCCAACTTGACTGGGCTTTCGTCTCGTCAATTCGCTTTTTTCTTGTTGATAGAAATGGAAATGCGATGGATATCAAAGTTGGGCAGGTGCTGGAGTTTGTTGAACCCGTGAACGTGGAAGGTAGAGTCATTGAGCGCGGCACTCGTGCTCGCGTCGGCTACATCCTGGCCGAAGTGGTGGAGCCCAAGCTGACCCTTGTTCTATTAGGCGGGGAGAAACCCGGGACGGTCGTCGTCGATCACAATGTCGCTGGCATTCACTGCCGCGTCGTGTCGGAAGGCACCTAAGCTAGGCGGTTACGTCGCGTCTGCTTACTGCGCTTGCGGTGCTTGCCAAACTCGGGCGAGTGCCAACTCGGGTCAAGACAGAAAGCAGGAAGGGCGGATTTGCCCGCCCTCCTGCCGAACTAAGACACCTACCGGTTCTAAGCCGTCGCAGCAGCGCTGATCTTGTGGAACGTGGAGTTCGAAACTTCGTAGGTATCAACCCTAGGAGTTCCGACAACCAAGTTCTCTAGCATCTTGCTCACTTCTGCGTAGTGCTCGCGGTTGTAGACATCGGCGCTTTCTTTCTTGTCCCACAAACTCACGGCAAAGGCGTCGCCTCCACTTGGTGAAACAAACGAGATTTCGTCTTTGAACCCGTTTTGTTTTTTAAGCATGGGAATGATCTGCTTTTCCAGCTGCTTGGTAAATTCCGCGGCGCTGTTGGGCTTCAGTTGTATGGAAATGCGGCGTGCAAACATATTGTTCTCCTGGGTTGTGATAGCTAGAGGGGCCATTTCAGATAGCCGGGAATTCAAACGCTCGGAAGTTCGCTTGATCGGTCGAAAACGCCATCTGCTGACTCCTTACCGAAACAACCAGCTTGCGCGCAACGGCCCCCAACTCATAGAGGTTTAATTATCTAATTGTGTTGACTTCCCACGACGTGGCGCGCCAATCCAGCGATCGAACGACCACTCCCGGCCGAAAGTGGACCATCTCTCGCGGATGCCAATATCGGTTGTCCACGGGGACCTAGACGAAGGCAGAAACTACGAGGACAACACTATGACCCGCGTCTAATAGCTTGTTGCCTTGGTACAAGGCACTAGGATCGAAAGTAGCGAGTCAAATCCAGCTCGGAGTCGACGCGCGGTCATCTGATATCGGAAATGGCGGTATATACGCGGTCCGCTGCGTGCTACGACAACACCGCGAGCGCGCTCGAAGGTAGCGAAGTCGTCGTGCTTCCCTTCGCGCTCCGATTTTGTTCTACGGATGACGCGAGAGGAAATGGGCAGTTACCTCGGACTGAACTTGCAGGGCGCGTGTGCGCCGCTCTAGAGAGCGAGGGGTCAACTTATACTGGCCAGGCGCGCGATCACCGGAAACGAGAACATGAACGAGACAAGCACGGAAAAACGCCGCGAGTGCCAAATCTGCGGCAGTGATCGACCTGCTGACCTGCGTCCGGGAATTCTCGCGGGTCCCGCAGTTGCCGAGCTCATTCTAAGAGCAACCGGGAGCTGGTCCGATAAGGGCTGGATCTGCACGGCCGATCTTCAGAGGTATCGCCACGAGTATGTGAAGTCGCTGCTTGAAGCGGAACGAGGAGAACTGACCGCTCTTGACAACGAGGTGCTCGAAAGTCTGAGGCAGCAGGAGATCCTGTCTCGGAATCCCGAGGCGGAACTGCAGGCCGGCTTAACGTCGGGGCAGCGTCTGGCTGACCGTGTGGCGGCTTTCGGCGGCAGCTGGAGATTCCTCATCTTGTTTGCCGTCGTCTTGGTTCTGTGGATTGCCGTCAATTCGGTCGCCCTGATCATGCGGCCCTTTGATCCCTACCCGTATATCTTTTTGAATCTCGTCCTGTCGTGTCTGGCGGCGATCCAGGCTCCGGTGATCATGATGAGCCAGATTCGCCAAGAAGCCCGCGACCGCCTGCGCGCGACGCACGACTACCAGGTGAACCTAAAAGCCGAGCTCGAGATCCGTCATCTTCACCAGAAAATCGATCATCTTCTGTCTCACCAGTGGGAAAGGTTGGTAGAGATTCAGGAAATCCAGATGGAATTGATCAACGAAACGCGAGGCAACAGATGAGCGCGTTGATGATGCATAACGACCGTTAGTTTAGTCATGGGTTAACGCCGAAGCGCTTGCGCCGCATTACCTGCGCGCTCACGTTCAATGCCGGCAATCAACGCCGGCGCCCCAACCCTTCGTTCAACGCGGGACCACGTTTAAGATATAGCGGCTAGGCCGGAACGGTACTGGGACAAACAATCATGGCGCACATGCACGAAGAAAGAGAGACAGAACGCATCGAAGCGTTTAGTGATGGAGTCTTCGGTATCGCGATGACGCTGCTTGTAATCGAAATCAAGGTGCCGAGCCATGAGCTGGTTGCGGCAATCGGGCTGGCGCGGTCTTTGGCTGCGCTGTGGCCCAGTTATCTGGCGTTCGTGACCAGCTTCGTCACGATCCTCGTCATTTGGGTGCACCATCACTGGATATTCGCGTTGATAAGAAGAAATGACCGTCCTTTCCTTTACTGGAATGGACTCCTGTTGCTCTTTGTCACATTTGTGCCCTTTCCGACAGCGCTATTGGCGGAGTACCTGCTTCATCCCGAAGCGAGGGTGGCAGCAAACTTGTACACAGGAACATTCCTGGCGATCTCACTCGCGTTCGACATGCTGTGGCGACATGCCTCGACACGACTACTTTCATCCGATGCAACCAACGCAAAAAGGGAGGAGGCCGCGCAAATTACCAAGCGGTATCGGTTTGGTCCTCCACTCTATTTCGCGATCTTCGGGGTGTCGTTCGTGTCCGAAGAATGGAGCGTTGCCCTGTGTCTGTTGCTGGCGCTGTTCTTTGCGCTCGGGGGCGCATCGAGTGGGCGCGGAAAGGCGCGCCTCTGATGCCGAAGCATTTGCCGATCGCGGGAGTGCGCGTTTCTGTCCGATATCCGCTGCGCCCCTAGTCACTGGTGCCGGCAATAGCCCGGGACGGGGGCTTAAGCAGCCTCTTGCGGGCAAGCCACTTGCGCAGCTCCTCCAAGATGAACATGCCCGCCCCGAATGGAATGATGAAGGCCCAAACCTTCTCTCCAATGGGTCCCGTTCCGAGGAGGGAATTTCCCCATGGGGTGTAGTTGATCAACAGGAGGATCGCAATTTCCGATATCACGCCAAAAATGATTAGCGGATTACCGAGAAGCCCGGTTGAAAAGCTCGATCGGGTGGCGCTTCTGCACAGAAACACGTTCACGATTTGCAACACAACTATGGTGCTCAAGCAGGCGGTAGTGGCTTGCAGGTATACGGGATCCTTGACCGCTAGGGTCTCGCCGTACTTCCATCCGGCGTTGTGGAGTACGAAGAAAAAGGCCGCCATGGCGGCAGCCGCCTCGATGAGGCCCAGGAAGATATAGGCGCGGAGCGCTAGGGACCAGTTCATCAACCTCTCGTCACGCGGACGAGGAGGGCGCAGCATGACCTTCGGGGCGGGCCGCTCCACGCCAAGGCCGAGAGAGGCAAGAGTATCGGATCCCATGTCGATCGACAGCGCTTGAATCGGTGTCAACGGCAGCGGGATCTTGAACAGCAGGAAGCCGAGGTAAGGGACCAGTTCGGCAACATTGTGGACCAGGACATACGTGAGGAATTTGCGGATATTCTCGAACACCGCGCGTCCCTCCTCGACGGCGCTCACGATGCTGGCGAAGTTGTCGTCCAACAGAACCATGTCGGCCGCCTCCTTGGCCACGTCCGTGCCGGAAATGCCCATGGCTATGCCGATATGCGCAGCCTTCAGCGCTGGCGCATCATTTACGCCGTCGCCCGTGACGGCCACGATCTGTCTCTTGTCCTTCAGCGCCTCCACGATGCGCATCTTCGCGTCGGCGACAACCCGCGCGAAGATGACTTCCTCGGCGTCCAAGGCGAGCTGAAGCTGAATGACCGAGAACCGTCTGAGCTGCTCGCCTGTGATGACGGTCGGATGGTCGGACTTCACCAGCCCGATTTCGCGCGCGATCGCCGTGGCGGTCCGGGGGTGATCGCCGGTCACCATGATGACCTTGATCCCGGCCTCTTCGCATTTGCGAAGCGCTTCCGGCACTTCGGGCCTGGGCGGGTCTTCCAGCCCCGCGAGCCCGGAAAAAACCAGGTCCTCCTCCAATGTCTCCCGGCCATGACCCGCAGCCACGTTCCTGTAGGCGAAGGCAAGCACCCGCAGGCCCTGCTGCGCCATCGCATCCTGGGCTTGCACGATGCGCAGCTTTTCCTCGGCGCCGAGGGACTGAATCCTGCCGTCGACGAGAATGTGTCGGCAAAGAGGCAGCACTGACTCGGGTGCGCCCTTGCAGTAGAGGGCGGGACCTTCAGGCGCTTGGTGCAAGGTGGACAGACGCATGCGGTCGGTGTCGAACGGGATCTCGTCCAGCCGTGGATAGTCGGGAAGACCGGGATCGATCTGCAGCGCCATCTCCACCAGCGCGGCCTCCATGGAATCACCCAGAAAGGTCGGCGTTCCGTGACCCTCCGTTTCCTTCAGATCGTGGCACATCCGGGCGGTCAGGAAGAAAGGCCGGTAGAGATCTGCAAGGCCCGGCTTTTTTCCTACCCCTGCAACCGAATCGAGAGTTGTCCCCAGATAGAGCCGCCGGACAGCCATGTTGCCCTCGGTCAGCGTACCGGTCTTGTCGGTGCAAATGACCGTCGTGGAGCCGAGCGTCTCGACCGAAGGCAGGTAGCGGATGAGCACGTTGCGCTTTGCCATGCGCTGGGTGGCCAGCACGAGCGCCAAGGTCAGAGTCGGCAGCAGCCCTTCCGGCACCATGGCGACGATGATGCCGATCGCGAAAATGAAGGCCTTCCAGAAAGGGATGCCGATCATCCAGCCGAGCGAGAAGAACAAGAGAGCAATCAGCACGGCGAGGATTGCGGTCAAGCGGCTCAAGTGCGCGATCTCCTTGCGCAGCGGTGAGACCTCCTTCGTAGCTGTTTGGGTGAGATGCGCGATCTTGCCGAATTCCGTGTACATCCCTGTGGCGAAGACAACGGCCTTCGCCTGCCCGGACACCATCGAGGTGCCGGCGAGCACGACGTTCCTGCTGTCGATCAGGTCATGCCCTTCGGATGGGTCGGTATCCCGCGCCTTGGGCAGCGATTCACCCGTGACGGCTGAGTTATTGACGCGTGCGCCAAAAGCCTCGATCAGGCGGCAGTCCGCGGGAATCTTGTCGCCTTGCTCCAGGTGGACGATATCGCCTGGCACCAATTGCTCCGCAGGCACCCGGGTGACCTTGCCTTCGCGCAATACCTGAGCCTGTTGCGGCAGCAGTTTGCGCAGCGCCGCCAGCGTTTGTTCGACGCGATACTCCTGCCAGAAGGAGAATAGGCTACTTACCAGGATCACGATCACGATGGCGTAGCCCACTTTCGCCATGCCTTGGCTGGGATCGTTCCATTCAACGAAGAAAGCCAGCCCTGCCGCAACCCAAAGGATCACCGAAAAGAAAGTGGTGAATTCCTTAATGAGGCGCAGCCACAAAGCTCCACGGGGTACTTCCTCGACCCTGTTGCGGCCGTACTCGCGCAGCCTGCGCTCGACTTCGGCGTGGCTCAGGCCAGTCGGTGTGCTCTTCAGGCTGGCGACGGCATCAAGCGGAGGTAGTTGATGGATTCTCATGGGAAGCCGCGCGCGGCATTTTCCTCTCTAAAGCGTCTCGACAGAGCAATATGCGCGTTTGCTTGTTGCAGGCGAAAAATATTCTCACAACTGAAATCACCACGCAGGGCCAACCGTAACCGCGATTGCACGTCAGGTCTAACGAAAGTATGAGTCGAGCAACCGGGCCGTCAACACGAATATCTGGCCATGCCTGCCTGCACGGGCGTGAAAAGCGGTGTCTCCGGCTTCCGTGCATGGAATGGGCCGGAGAAGGTGCATGAATGACTGCTCATCGCGGCGACCACAGCGCGCCGGCGGATCGCCGCGGAGTAATATCCTCGAGCGGCTACCACCTGAGCACCTTGTCTGCGAGGTCTACGCACACGACGCCGGGACGAGATTGCTTGCCAGATCAACCGGATTTCAGCCGTAGCGACTTCAATCGGAGGCAGCGGTATGAACAGATTCGTCAGAACACTCGCTGCAACCGCACTGCTAAGTGCGACGATCCCCGTCGCGCAGGCCGATTTGAGCGGAGGGCAGTGGCAGCTAACATCGCTGATCACTGTGTCCGGAATTCCTGGCGAACTCGGACCTTTCCAGCAGACGCAATGCCTAACCGCAGTGGCGGCAAAGGATCCAAGCCAGTTATTCGGGTCCGCCGGAGGCACCGACTGTACATTTGCCGACGAACGTGACGACGGCCGGCACTTCAGCTTTACTCTCTCATGCAACGGCACCACCAGAGTGAACGGCGCGGGTTCGCTGCGCTACGGCAGCGACACACTCGAGGGGCAGATGCAGATTCACAGTGATCTCGGCGGTCAAATGCTAACGGTGCAAACGCGAATCTCCGCGCGGCGGATCGGGCCGTGCGTGAAATGAGTCTAGAATCCCGGACAGCAGATACATTGTCCGCGCGATCGGCTACGACGGCGTGCATTTGTGGTGCGATCAGCACCGCCTCGTCGTCGTGAGTTGCTGCGCGTGGTGGCAGCGCGGCGCGGGCTGCGACACAGCAGAGCGGTAGGTTCGCGCGGGACCTCGGCGCAGTTTCGGATTTCGTCCCACCCTAGAAACAAGAACCCCGCCGAAGCGGGGTCTTGTTTCCTCCTCCGTCTGACGCGGATTAGCCAGTGCGCTTGCGGCGACCGAGGCCGAGTCCGGCTAGACCGATGCCTAGAAGAGCGAGCGTGGCGGGTTCGGGGACAGTGTTCGTTCCGCCAGCTCCGATGAGCGGCGCGACGTCGTCCAAATTAGCTTGGAAGAAGTTGTCCGAAGAGAAGTTGTTTACGTCCCCGACCAGGCTGGTCGTGCTGTAATCCATAAACAAGAATTGCCCGTTGTTGCTAGCCCAGAAAATGTGCCCAAGCCCATCCACGGCGCCCTGGTCGAACACGTTCCCGCCCGGTCCGCCAGCAAACGTAGC
>Ga0316620_10000915_pt1 | contig 12248 bp, 10 predicted proteins | sample OWC_Aug_M1_C1_D5_FD_207651 | JGI IMG/M metagenome (GOLD analysis project Ga0316620, IMG submission 207651) | Wetland soil microbial communities from Old Woman Creek delta, Ohio, United States - OWC_Aug_M1_C1_D5_B | ecosystem: Environmental > Terrestrial > Soil > Wetlands | place: USA: Ohio... | reverse complement strand
TCCCAGCGCTGCCGCGCGCTTTCTTCCTGGATCTTGGCGATCTTCGCGCGCTGCTCGTCGCTCAGCTTGAGCGCGCCGTAGCCCGCACCGTAGCCCCCGCAGCCCCCCATCATCCCGGGGCCGCCCCTACCGTAACCGGGACCATAGCCGCGTCCATAGCCCCCACCCATGCCGTAGCCGGGACCATAGCCGCCCATCATGCCCGGACCCATGCCGTAGCCGGGGCCATAGCCGCCCCCCGGCCCGTACTCGGAGGGATCCGCGAAGCCCTGCGCGGATGCAGTGGCCAGGCCGAGACCTGCGATCAGGCCAACGAGGGCCTTGCGAACCGTCGTGTTTTGAATCTTCATGATGAATCTCCTTTGCAGTTGCACTACAAAAAATGTGAATGCGCTCGAATTAGCCATTCAGGTCCCGCTTCTTGCTTTCGAACTCGTCGCGCTGGATTTCGCCTCTTGCGTAGCGCTCCTTCAGGATCTCGATCGAGCGCAGGTTCGAACTGTGTCCGACTCCTGGGTAGCCCGCGAATAGCCACTTGGCGAGCACGACGATGCCGAGAATCAGCAAGACCCACCAAAGCAGCATGTGCGCCATGCCGATGAAGCCCCAGCCGTAGCCCCAATCCATGTTTCCCATATAGCCCCACATTTGCAGCTCCTTTTCAGATGATCCAGCGCGCGCACGTGGCGCCGCCAAACACGAATCCTCCATCGGACAGAACTCAGCGCGCGGTGCGTGGCCGCGCGTCCGGCTCAATCGAGCCGTCGCAGGGAACGAGCGTGGTACGACAGTGGAGGAGCAGGGTCGCGTCGCGCGATCAGCGTCGACCGCTGCGCGACCGCGGAGAAGGTCTTGAGGGTTACGTCGGATGCCGCGCCGAGAACGATCGGGAAAGCAGCCGGCAACGGCGGTATCACTGGTGTAGTCAGCGCATGGCCATCGATGCTTGAACAACAGATCCCATGGTCCGCGTGACCATTCGCAGCGGCATCGATCGTCTGCATGTGGCCGTGCTGTGGCGCAACCGCTTCGTGTCCCTCGCCCGATGCAGCGAATACATCGCACACCGGGCGCAACAGCACGAACAGCAGCGTAAGCAGCGCGACCGCAGACCGCGCCACGCTGCCCGGGCGCTCGAAGCGAACTCGATTCAGAGTAGTCGCCATATGCAACACTTGCCGACCACCACTATGATGCGACCACACGGGCGCCGGGATTTGACCCAGGTCAAGCCTGGTTTCCGCGACCCCCTGCTCTGGAAGATCGGTTGAACGCGACGCGGCCCAGGCGCCGCCGCCTACCTCAGTGTTGAGGCGGACGCGCCTGGGCCCCAGGCGCACCCGGTGCTTGGTACTTCCCGGTTGCCATTTGCCAGTGATGCACCTGATGATGATTGCCGATCGCAAGCAGCCCGATGTAGCCGAGGCCGCGAATCTCGGCGACCTCGTTTGGCCGCGAGGTCGTCACTACCAAGTCGTAGACGTTGCGCCGTCTTGAGACCTTCATCGTCCATCCGGTCTCCATTGCAAGCTGGGCCGGATGATCGGCCAGTACGCTGGCGAGGGAGGCTTGCGCCGCCGGCTCATTCCCCGACACCTGGATCTCGACCCCGCCGGGAATCGGCTTTTGCGAGCGCACCGTGACATCGAGCGTCATGTTCCGCATGTCGACGAGGTGCTCTCTGAGCGCCTCGAGGTTCACTTTGGACCAGTCGGTGTTCGGGTCTGCCTGCAACGCGCGCACCGCTTCCTGGATCGCGCCGAAGGCACCGTTTCCGGCCGCCGTCAGGGGCGTAGCAGCAGACATCGACATCATGGCGGCATGACTCGCGGCGTCCGGATGCATCGGCATTTCAACGGGCGTCCCTGCTGCGGCCGCGCCCGAGACAAGCCATGGCGCGATAAGGACGGGAAGCAGAAAACGCGAGAGACACCGCATCACGATCTCCGTAAGCCGGGAAGCGTGCAGTATGCAACTTCGCGGAACGACGACATATGACTGCGGTCATACGTGCGAGCCCACCACGCGTCCGACCCATGCCATCCGAGTCACGCTCCTCCGAAGCGACGGCGCTCCCCGCGGCGCTCGCGTTCCTGCCACCAACCTTACGGGTCCAAACCAAGCAGCTCGACGTGTCGGGCGGGACGGTGCTGTTTCGCACTGGCGACCGTCCCGTACTGCTCTATTACGTCCTGCGCGGCCAGCTCGCGCTGGTGCGCCACGCGAGAAACGGGCGGAAGATCGTGCTGCAACATGCGAGCCGCGGTTTCCTCGCCGAGGCGAGCGTCGAGTCGCAGCGCTATCACTGCGATGGCCTTGCGCGCGCCGAGAGCCGGGTGTGCGCGCTTCCGATGAGCGCCTTTCGGCAAGCGCTCTGCGACGATCCGCACTTCCGCAACGCTTGGGGACGCCATCTCGCTGGCGAGATCCGCAAGCTCCGGGCGCAAAGCGAGCGCCTGCGGCTGCACAGCGCCGAGGAGCGCATCGTGCATTGCATCGAATCAGAAGGGGTAGAGGGCAGCCTGGTACTCGACCAGCCGCTCAATGCGTGGGCACTCGACCTCGGGCTTTCGCAAGAGGCCCTGTACAGGGCCCTCGCGCGCCTGGCGCGCGCCGGCCGGTTGGAGCGCCGGGGGCGCGTGCTGCGCTTGCAGTAGCGCAATCCACTTTCTTGAGCGCGCGAGTCGCCACCTCACCTGCGGCCGAGCTGCCGGCCCTTGACCACGGCGTAGATCGCAGGGATCACCAGCAGCGCAAGCACCGTGACGGAGACCATGCCGCCGACCATCGGCGCGGCGATGCGGCGCATCACCTCGGAGCCGGTTCCCGTGCCCCACATGATTGGCAGCAGCCCGCCGATGATCGCAGCCACGGTCATCATGATCGGCCGCACCCGCATGAGCGCGCCCTGGGTGACCGCCTCGCGCAGGTCCTCGCCGGTGACTGCCTCCCCCGCGGCCTCGCGCGGCTCTGCGACGGCCCGCAGCGAATGGTCGATGTAGATGAGGATCACGACGCCGATCTCCGCCGCCACGCCGAGCAGCGCGATGAACCCGACCGCCACCGCGACGCTCAGGTTGTAGCCGAGCAGATACATCAGCCAGATGCCCCCGGTCAGCGCGAACGGCACGGACAGCATGACGATCAGCGTCTCGGTAAAGCGCCTGAAGTTGAAGTACAGCAGGACGAAGATGATCAGGATCGTGAGCGGCACGACAACCTTCAACTTCTCCTTGGCCCGCTCCATGTATTCGAACTGCCCGCTCCAGGTGGCGAAGTAGCCTGGCGGAAATTTGACGCGTTCGCGCACAGCCTTCTGCGCGTCGGCCACGTAGCCGCCGATGTCCCGGTCGCGGATGTCGACGTAGATGTAGGCCGCGAGCAACGCGTTCTCGGTGCGAATGCTCGGCGGGCCTTTGACCAGCCTCACCTTCGCCAGTTGCCCGAGCGGCAGCATCGCCGCGCCCGACGTCCGGATCGGCCGCGCGCCGCCCGCGCCGTTCATCGGCGACCCGGCGATGGACGTCGCCGCGCCACCCTCCGAGCCCATCACGGGCACCAGTACCTGTGTCGCGATCGCCACCGGATCGCTGCGGAAGTCGCGCGGATAGCGCACCACCACGCCGTAGCGTTCCAGCCCCTCGACGGTGGTCGTCACCATGTCGCCGCCGAGGGCCGTCGCGATCACGTCCTGCACTTCGCCGACCGACAGCCCGTAGCGCGCGAGCGCCATGCGATCGGGCTCGATGTCGATGTAATAGCCCCCGGTCAGGCGCTCGGCGAAGGCGCTGGTCGTGCCCGGCACGGTTTTCACCACCGTCTCGATCTCCTTCGCCACACGCTCGATTCCGGCAAGGTCCTTGCCGAACACCTTGATTCCGATCGGCGTGCGGATGCCGGTCGACAGCATGTCGGTTCGCGCCTTGATCGGCATGGTCCAGGCGTTCGCGATGCCGGGAAACTGCAACGCCGCGTCCAGATCGGCGACGAGCTTGTCCATGGTCATGCCCGGGCGCCACTCGTCGCGCGGCTTGAGATTGATCACGGTCTCGAACATCTCGGTCGGCGCGGGGTCGGTGGCGGTGTTGGCGCGGCCCGCCTTGCCGAACACCGAGGCAACCTCGGGAAAGCGCTTGATGATCTTGTCCTGCGCCTGCAGCAGCTCGGCAGCCTTGGTGATTGAAAGCGAAGGAAGCGTTGCCGGCATGTACAGGAGCGTCCCCTCGTTCAGCACCGGCATGAACTCGGTGCCGAGCCTCATCGCGGGGTAGACCGTGGCCGCCAGCACCAGCACCGCAGCGACGATCGTGAATTTCCGCCGGCGCAGCACCCAGGCGATGATCGGCCGGTAACCCCAGATTAGAAACCGCACCAATGGATTCTTGTGCTCAGGCGGGATGCGACCGCGGATGAAGAGCAGCATCAGCACCGGTACCAGGGTGATCGAGAGGAACGCCGCGCCCGCCATGGCGAACGTCTTGGTGTAGGCGAGGGGCTTGAACATGCGTCCTTCCTGCGCCTCCAGCGTGAACACCGGCAGGAACGAAACCGTGATGATCAGCAGGCTGAAGAAGAGCGCCGGACCCACCTCCTTGCACGCCGCGATGATCGCCGGCAGGCGTGGCTCACCTGGCGCGAGCCGCTCCAGGTGCTTGTGCGCGTTCTCGATCATCACGATCGCCGCGTCGACCATGGCCCCGATCGCGATGGCGATGCCGCCGAGGCTCATGATGTTCGAATTGAGCCCCAGGTAGCGCATCACGATGAATGCGATCAGCACGCCGATTGGCAGCATGACGATCGCAACGAGCGCGCTCCTTGCGTGGAACAGGAACACGACGCATACCAAGGCGACGATCAAGCTTTCCTCGATGAGCGTCATCTTGAGCGTCGCGATCGCGCGCCCGATCAGCTCCGCGCGGTCGTACACCGGCTTGATCGAGACGCCGTCGGGCAGGCCGCTCGAGATCTCCGACAACTTCGCCTTGAGATTCTGGATCACGTCCTGCGCGTTCTGCCCGTAGCGCGCGACCGCGATTCCGCCGACAACCTCACCCTCGCCATCGAGCTCGCTGATTCCACGCCGCTCCTCGGGAACCAGCTCGACCCGCGCCACGTCGCGAACGAGGACCGGGGTCCCGCCCTCGGACTTCAGCACCAGGTTCTCCAGGTCCGCGACGCCTCGCAGGTAGCCGCGTCCGCGCACCATGTACTCGGTCTCCGCCATCTCGATTACGCGCCCGCCGACGTCGCGGTTGCTGTCGCGGATCACCTGAATGACCTTCGAAAGCGGCACGCCGTAGGCCTGCAGCCGACGCGGGTTCACCGTGACCTGATATTGCCTGGCGAACCCGCCGACGCTCGCGACCTCGGAAACGCCCTGCACCTTGGTGAGCTGATAGCGCACGAACCAGTCCTGGATCGCGCGCAGTTCCTCCAGCGTGCGGTTCTTCGCCAGCACCGCGTACTGGTAGACCCATCCCACGCCGGTCGCGTCCGGTCCCAGCGACGGGGTCACGCCGCTCGGCAGCTTTCCCGAGACGTAGTTGAGATATTCGAGGACGCGCGAACGCGCCCAGTAGATGTCGGTGCCGTCCTCGAAGATGATGTACACGAACGACGCGCCGAATACCGACAGCCCGCGCACCACTTTCGATTTCGGCACCGCGAGCATCGCGGTGCTGAGCGGGTAGGTGACCTGGTCCTCGATCACCTGCGGCGCCTGGCCGGGGTACTCGGCGTAGACGATGACCTGGACGTCCGACAGATCGGGGATCGCGTCCACCGGCGTGCTCAACACCGCGTACACGCCCGCGGCGATGATGAACACGGTCCCGAGAAGAACGAGAAAGACGTTGCGCACGGACCACTCGATGATCCGGTTGAGCATGTCAGTGCCCTCCGCCGTGGGCCGGCGCAATGCGGGTGACGACGAATTCTCCCGGCGCGCCCGGCACGAGCTCGAAGTCCACCGCCTGCCCGCGCCGGATGCCGGCGAGCAGTGCCTTGTCCTTCGCCTTGAATTCCATCGTCATCGCCGGCCAACCCAGGCTCGGGATCGCCCCGTGCTCGATTTCGACCGTGCCGCTGGCAAGATCGATTGCCTGGACGGTGCCGCTCGCCTTGTGAAGCTGGGTGGGCTTCACGGCCTCCGGCTTCGGCGGTGAGCCGTTCTGGCCCGTCCCGTCGAAGCTTTCGAACGCCGCCTTGAGATTGCTTTCGGCGTCAATCAGGAAATTCGCGCGCACCACGACCTGCTCTCCCGCCTGCACACCGTCCTTCACCTCGACGTAGCCGTCGCCATGCATGCCGAGCTTGACCGCGCGCGGCTCGAACATCCCCTCGCCCCGGCGCACGAGCACCGTCTGGCGCGCACCGCTGTCGAGCACCGCCGAGTCCGGGATCGCGAGCACCTTGGCACCGTTCAGGTCGGCTGCAAGCTCGACGTTCCCGAACATCGCCGGTTTCAGCAGCAGTCCCTTGTTAGGCAGCTCGATCCGCACCTTCGCAGTGCGCGTAACCGGATCCAGAGTCGGATAGACGAATACGACCTTGCCCGAGAACGCCTTGTCCGGATAGGCCACGATCGTCAGCGCTGCCTGCTGCCCGACGCGGATGAGGCCCAGTTCCTGCTCGAAGACGTCGGCGAGCATCCAGACGGAGGACAGATCCGCGATTTCGTAGAGCACGTCGCCGGGCATGAAGCGCATGCCCTCGATGCCGGGTTTCTGCAGCACCACGCCGTTCACCGGCGATCGGTAGGCCAGCAGTCGCTGCGGGGCGCCGTGCTGTCGCAGCGCCTCGAGGTCCTTGTCCGAGATCTCCCAGTTGCGAAGCCGGCGCAGCACACCATCGGCGAGCCGCTGCATCACGGCTTGCGCGTCGGCGCCGCTGTCCTTCAGATCGTTCGCTCCGCGCAACGCGATCAGGTATTCCTCCTGCGCGCTGACCAGGTCCGGGCTGTACACCTCCATCAGGGTCTGGCCGCGCGCCACCGCCTGTCCCGTGGTGTTCACGTGGAGCTTTTCAATCCAGCCCTCGAAGCGCGGCGCCACCTTGTAGAGCAACCGCTCGTTCGCCTGGATCGTGCCGAACGCCTGTACCGTCCGGCGCAGCTGGCGCGCCTCGGCAGGCTCCGTCCGCACGCCGAGAAGCTGCACCTTGTCCAGGCTGATCTTCACCGTGCCCGCCGGCGCGCCCGCCTCGCCGCCCTCGTACACCGCTACGTAGTCCATGCCCATCGGGTCCTTCTTCGGCACGGGCGAGGTGTCCGGAAGCCCCATGGGGTTACGGTAATAAAGGACCCTGCGCTCCTTTTTCGGCGCCTCGCCGGCGCCGGAGACGACGCCTTGCACGACCGCGTCCGGCGCATGCGTCGCGCTGCGCGTTCCCAGCCAATAGCCCGCTGCGATACCTGCCGCGGCCACGGCGGCGATTCCGATCCATGCCATGCGCTTCATTGCCGTGCCTTTCCTCGCACTGAGTTCAAAACAGCTTCTTGCCGACCAGAAACTCGATCTCGGCAAGTGCCTTGTTCCGGCTCACGACGTTCGCGACGTACGCGATCTCGTAGTTGAGCACCGTCATCTGGTCGTCGAGCAGGGTGAAGAAGTCGACGCGATTCACCTTGTACGCGGCGAGCGCGGCATCGACCGCGAGGCGCGACTGGGGCAGGATGGCGGTCTCGTACAGGCGCACCGACTTCAGGCTCTGTTCCGCGGTCGCGACTTGCTGCCGCAGCATGGCGTTGGTTTCGTTCAGCCGGGATTCGTACATGCGCTCCGCCTGCCCGCGCAGGGCCTGCGCCTCGGCGACACGCGGATCGCGCTTCGATTCGCGCCACATCGGCAGGTTGATCGCCACCGTCAGGCTGACCATGTCATCACGCCGTATGTCCTGGTAGTTATCGCGTTGCCCGTAGGACAAGCGCACGTCGAAATCCGGGTAATAGTCCTTCCGTGCCAGGTCCAGGGCTTTGTCGTTGCGCTCGATTACGCGCTGCTGCGAAAGCAGCTGCGGCCGATTGCTGCGCGCCATCTCCTGTAGATCGCCCAGGCGCAGCACCGCGTCCGCGACGCGCGGAGGCCTCGTCGCCGCGGGATCCGGTGCGCCGACCCGGCCAAGCGCGCGGTTCAGTTCGGCTTCGATCGCCGGCCGTTCGCGGCCGAGCTTGATGACCTCATCGACCATTCGCGAGAGCTGTGTTTGCGCCTTGAGCACATCGGCCTGGCTTGCCTGGCCGACCGCGTAGCGCGCCTCCGCGATCGACAGGAACTGCTCGAGGATGCGTTTGTTCTTCTCCACCAGGCGCGCCGACTCGTCGACCTGGCTCAAATCGAGGTACGCGACCTTGATGTCCCTGCGTACGCGGTTGACGACTTCGTGCAGATTGTCGGTCGCTGCCTCTGCTTCCTTCTCCGCCACGCCGCTGCGCAATGCGCGCTTGCCTGGGTAAGGAAGGCGCTGCGTCACGCCGACCATTTTCATGGTCATGTCTTCCTTGTTTAAGCTGAGCGACGGCACTGGCACGTTGAGGACACCGGCCTCCAGCATCGGATCGTCCAGGGCACTGGCCGGAGCGATCCGGCTGCGCACGGCGTCGACCTCGCGCCGCGCCGCCTCGATGTCCGGATTGGTTCGCTCCGCCTCCGTCAGCAGCTGCTCCAACCGCGTGTCTCCGGCCACCGGCGATGCTCGCAGCTCGGTGCATGCGAGCGCGAAGAAAAGCGCCAGAACCCCCGCGGCGTGCGGCACGCCCAGCGCGTTGTGGAAGAACGCGAAGATCCAGTTTTGCCGAACGTTGCGCACCTCGGGGCGCGACGAATGGGTGTACTTCGCAATCTGCTGATTGGCGTACGCAATGCCCGCCTTTGCGGAGAGATGACGTTCAAAGTGAACTTCCGTGCTGCGGACCGGATCGATGGCCATGGCCTTTCATTCCTCCGGGGTGGTCCTAACTCGAGGGCCAGTGCTGCCAAGACAGCACCGAGTGCCCCTGCGATGACAAACCCGATCAGACCGAGAACCGGCGGGTCCTCGGCTGCGGTGCGGCAGAGGCTGAGGTCTAGACCAGAATCCGCGCCGTGCGGGCGTGATACGCGCGGAGGGGTGGCGGGCGATCAGGAGGAATTGCCACGACGCGACGCTGCGTCGCGGAGGACCACGGTCCATCATGGAACGCGAACATCAAGACTGCAGTCGGAGCCTTCGCGGGGGGAGCGGCGCGCTCCGAGGCGAGCGGTGTGCCATCGTCGATCGACACGCAGCACGGGTCGAAACCGTCATGATTCGGTTGTTCCCCGCCGGCGAGCTGTCCGACGCCCGGCGGCGAGCTAGCGCCCATCCCATACGCATCGCAGATCGGTCGGGCGAGCACCACGACCAGCGCGAGGAGCGCGACCACTGCAAAGCCGCGCTTCGCAGACTTCCTGCACCACACGATATGGCTTTCAGGACTCATCGGTCGAATGTTCGTCCGGTTGCCGTCAGGCAACCTTGACTTGGATCAAACAGCGCACTTGGTTCGACCCTCTGCCCGGAGCGTCCAAGGCTCGCGCGCAGCAAGTTCGTAACGCGGTACTCACCGCGCAGGCTCGATCTTCGTCACCGTGAGCACGCCGCCGAGACTTTCGGCCCGGAATTTGACCTTGTCGCCCGGCTTGACCCGTTGGAGCATCGCCGGGTCCGTGACGCGGTAGACCATCGTCATCGCCGGCATGTCGAGATTTACGAGCCGGCCGTGCTTGATGGTGATCTTTTTCGCCTCCACGTCCACTTTGCGCACTTCCCCCTCCGACAGCGCTTCGCTCCGCGTCGACACCGCCGCCCCGGGCTCACGGCGCGCGTCGGCGGCGTACGCCGGCGCGCCGCAAAGCACACCTGCGAGGATGAGATAACCAATGCGTTTCATGTTCGATCTCCAATGATTTAGCGCGTCACCACGACTTTGCCGACCATTCCGGCCTCGAAATGGCCCGGCATGAGGCAGCCGTAGTAAAACTCCCCGGCCTTGGTGAATCGCCACCCGATCTCTCCGCGGGTTCCCGGCGCGAGATGCGCCATGTTGGGCTCGTCATGCTCCATCCCGGGGAATTTCCTCATCAGCGCGGCGTGCTCCTTCAGCTCCTCCATGGTGCCGAGAACCATCTCGTGCACCAGCTGGCCCTCATTCATGGGCACGAAGCGGACGACTTCGCCCTGCTTCACCGTGATTTCGGCCGGCGTGAAGCGCAATTGGTCAGTCATCTTTACCGTCACCGTGCGATTCGCCTTAGTCGGATCGGCCGCGCGCCCGAACGCGGTCTCCTCGGTCTTCGAATAGTCGATGGTCTTCGCCACCTCCCCTTTTTGGCCGTGCGCCAAGGCACCGCCGACGAAGCCGGCAAGTACTGCGGTAGCAAAGAAACGTTTCATTTCCGGATTTCTCCTTTACTCGGTTCATTGCGCCATGCGGCCAGAGCATCGCCTTTTTCACTCGTACGCGACCGTTCCGGCGGGGTGCCGGTACCAGCCTGGAACCTTGCAGTCGTTGTGTGCGCAGCCCGGGCCGGACGCAGCCCTGAACGGCGTCAGACCGACGCATTCAATGCAGGAATCGCGCGGCCCGGCAGATCAGCCGGGGCGAGGGAGAGGCGGTCGGTCGGCCGGTGGGAACGTGAGGGAATTCAGGCGCGCCTGTTCGCTCATCACCATGGCGCCGGTCCCCGGCGCGATGATGTGGCCCACGACTGCCGGCAGCCATAGCGTGCAATGCGAGTAGCAGCTATCGCAGCTCTGGCAGCCGCCGGTCGTGCCGGTATCTGCAGCCCCATGGTTGTCTCGATCGGATGTGGCGCGCAAGTCCGCATGGACTTGATCACCGAACGCGTGGCCGAACGAATGGCTCTCGCACACGACTGTCGCCACCGCGCTGCCGGTGAAAAGGGGCAGCCACGCGGCGAGCATCAGAACGAACAGGCGGCGAAGGATGCTGTACACGGCGGCAACTGTAACATGCGTCAGGTTTCATCGCCCGCCGCGCCAACGCCGGAAATCGCGCAGAACCTCGCGCGCGCAGTTGTGCCCCGGCGCTCCCGTCACGCCACCGCCGGGATGCGCGCCCGAGCCGCACAGATAGAGGCCCTCGAGCGGAGCGCGGTAAGCGGCATAGCCGAGCAACGGGCGCGCCGCCCAAAGCTGGTCGAGCGATAGCGCGCCGTGGAAGATGTCACCCGCGGTGAGGCCGAATTCGCGCTCGAGGTCCGCGGGCGAGAGCGCGCTGTGCGCGATGACGCTCGCCTTGAAGCCAGGCGCGTGACGTTCGACCACGTCAAGAATGCGCCCGATCGCCTCGCCCTTGCGCGCGTCCCAATCGGCCTCCGGCGCAAAGTGCTGGCCAAAGAGGCTCGCGACGTGCCGGCCGGGCGGCGCGAGGCTGTCGTCGAGCGTGCTCGCGATCACCATCTCGACGATCGGCTCGCGCGCGATACCGGCCGCGCGCGCATCCAGATAGGCGCGGTCCATGTAGTCGAGCGAAGGCGCGAGGATGATGCCGGAGGCGAGGTGCGGACCCGGCTCGGGCAGGCAGGTAAAGCGCGGCAGCTCGGAGAGGGCCACGTTCATGCGAAAACTCGCGGAGCCGCATTTGTAACTCTCCATGCGCGCGACGAACTCGCGCGGCAACAGCCCAGGCTCGACCAATCCGAGATACAGCCGCTTCGGGTCGACGTTGGCGACGATCGCGCGCGCGGCGAGCTCGGTTCCGTTCTCAAGCACGACCGCTCCGCGCCGGATGCGTGCGACTGGGGCATCGCATTCGATTTCGACGCCGAGCCGCCTCGCCTCGGCGGCGAGCGCTTCGCTGATCGCGCCCATGCCACCGATCGCGTGGCCCCAGGCGCCGCGCTTGCCGTTGACCTCGCCGAACGTGTGGTGCAGCAGCACGTAGGCGCTGCCAGGGTGGAAGGGGCTCGCGTAGTGGCCGACCACCGCGTCGAAGCCGAATGCAGCCTTGATGCCGTCCGATTCGAACCAGCCCTCCAGCATCTCCGCCGCGCTGCGCGCGAAGAGCGCCAGCATGTCGCGTCGCGCTTCCAGGTCGAGCCGCCGCACGCGCCCGGCCGCGCGCAGCGCCCGCCACAGGTCCGCGATCCCGCCGCCCGCATTCGGCGGACATTCGAGCAGGACCCCACGCAGCACATCGGTCGCCCGCTCGAGCATCGCGGTGTAGGCCGGCAGCCGTTCCGCGTCGCGCGCCGAGAACTTCGCCA
>Ga0316620_10000914_pt1 | contig 12250 bp, 8 predicted proteins | sample OWC_Aug_M1_C1_D5_FD_207651 | JGI IMG/M metagenome (GOLD analysis project Ga0316620, IMG submission 207651) | Wetland soil microbial communities from Old Woman Creek delta, Ohio, United States - OWC_Aug_M1_C1_D5_B | ecosystem: Environmental > Terrestrial > Soil > Wetlands | place: USA: Ohio... | reverse complement strand
CCCGCCACCGCCGGCCGGTCCCCACGCGAACTCGATCTCTCGGCTGGGCACGCGCAGCGTCTGCCAGTCGGCCGGGAAGTCGAAGGCGTCCCAATGCCGCCACCAGACGTTGCGGCCGCTCGGGTCGGCGAGCTTGAGCTCCAGTCGGTTGGCGGGGGCCGCGCCGCGAATCGTGAAACTCAGCGCGTAGCTCTCGGGCATCGGCCGCGTCAGCGGCTTGCGCGCAACGACGAAGCCGCCGCCACCCTTGAAGTCGAAGTCCAGGCGCATGACCGCGCCCCCGGGCCCTCGATCGGGCGAGATGCGCAGTTCGGCGAGCCCCGAGGCAACCGCCATCCACCCCGACAGGTCCGCGAAGTCGTCCAGTATCTGACTCTGCATGCGTTCCTCGGTGCGCAGTTCCTATCGCACACAGCCGGCTCCGTGTTAAGAAGCCGGCGATGAGCGAGGTGACAACAGACCCGGCGCCGTCGCAAGAGGCGGCGCTCAGCCGTCTGACGGTGGTGCGCCTGGGAGGCGCCATCCGCAACTTCGCGAGCTCCGAGGTCGGCACCCGCGCCGCGACGCTCGCGGGAGTGTTGCTCGCCCTACTCCTCGCGATCAATGGGCTCAACGTCGTCAACAGCTACGTCGGTCGCTACTTCATGACCGCGCTCGAGCGGCGCGACTCGCACGAATTCCTCCGGCAGGCATTCTTGGCACCATCCCCATGCACCGGGAAGCCCACTTCGGCGCGCGGCCCCTCATGGCCGGCGAGCCGCCGGACATCACTATCGGCCCCCGGTTGGCCCGCCTTCGTCTGCTCGATTTTCACCGCGCGAAGAAAGCGATTGGGAAGGTCATCGTACCGTTGAACGAGTCGCTCACAATCTTGGCGTGCTCGACGATTCCGCATCGTAAACGTGTGGACGCTGACCGTGGCAGAATTGACATGATTTCTGGATGGGTGCAGAGTCACGCATCCGGAGCGAATAGCCACCGGACCTGACTCGCGCTAATTGTAAGCTGACGCATGTCAGTCGCAACAACAGGTGAAACGACGGCAATGGATGGCCGGTATCGAGCGCTGCTCGATGTGTCGAGTGCGATTGCCGAGCAGCCTACGGTAAAGGCCGTCTTACATAGCCTGCGCGGCGTTCTGTCGAGCACATGTCGCATCCATGGAGCCCACCTCTACGTCCTGAGTGGTGACGGAGAAAGTCTGCATTTATTGGAGTTCGATCGAGAAGCGGACGCCCCCGCGCTCATGAGTGGAACCAAGATCGCACGCATTGGCGCGGCGGCGCGAGTGCTTGAGGAACAGAAACCGGTTTTCCTGCCGGACATATCGCAGGAAATGTCGAAACATCCCGCGCTGGCTCCATTTGCAGCCCAGTCTGTCGGCCGAAGCACCTATGTGTTTCCAGTGTCTACCTCGCAGGAACGATACGGAATTCTTGTCGTGACAAGGGAACGGGGGGAGGAATTTGTCCCCGAAGATGTCGAACTGATTCGTTCTCTGGCATCGCACGTCGCGGTCGCGCTCGAGTGCGCGCTGGCAAGGGACCGTGCGGAGCAGTATCAGCGTGATCTTGCCAAAGAGCGCGACCGTCTTCGGCTGCTTCTCGAAATCAACAACCATGTCGTATCGCAATTGGAAGTCAAAGACGTGTTTCGGGCCGCATCGGCATCGATCCGTTCGTATTTCGCCAATGAGTTCACCGGCGTCTGGTTGATCGACCGGGAGACAAATCAGCTCCAGAGCGTACTGCTGGATTTTCCAACCGGGAAGGGCTTGCTGGACGATGTCGCGCCAACACACCTGACGGACGACGACTTTGACAGGCTGCGTCGTCGCGAACCGGGATTCTGGTCAGTCGCGGACATCGAGAGGCTTCCGGCCCCGATTGTCGAAAAACTAAGAGCCGAGTTGATAGAGTCGGTTGCCGTAACCCCTCTGGTGACGCGGACGGGACCTTTGGGGTTACTGGCAATCGGTAGCCGAAGGCCCGATGCTTTCGGGCAGCAGGACCTGGATCTGTTCTGCCAGATAGGTGCGCAGATCGCTCTGGCTGTAGACAATGCGATGGCATACGGGCGCCTCAGCGCCTCACACGCTCACTTGGAAGACCAGCGGCTCTATCTCGAGTCGGAAATCAGGTCTGAATACAGCTTTGAAGACATCGTAGGCAAAAGTGCCGCACTGCGCGCAGTGCTCGACCACGTCTCAATCGTCGCGCCGACCGACTCGACAGTGCTGCTGCATGGTGAGACCGGCACGGGCAAGGAGCTGATTGCAAGGGCCATTCATAACCGCAGCCCGCGGCGGGACCGTACTTTCGTGCGCTTGAATTGCGCGGCGATCCCATCTGGCCTGGTGGAAAGCGAATTGTTTGGACATGAAAAGGGCGCATTCACCGGGGCGCTGATGCAGAAACGCGGCCGATTCGAATTGGCGGATCGCGGCACGCTGTTTTTGGACGAGATCGGCGACATCAGTTTGGAACTGCAACCAAAGCTCTTGCGCGCATTGCAGGAACACGAATTCGAGCGGCTGGGCAGTACGAAGACGATCCATGTTGATGTCCGCTTGATTGCCGCCACGCACCGGGACCTGCCGGCGATGATCCGCAACAACCAGTTTCGCGAAGACCTGTTTTACCGCTTGAATGTTTTTCCGATCGAGATTCCTCCGCTTCGGGAACGGCGCGAAGACATTCCGCTCCTCATTCAGTACTTGGTTTCCCGCCTCTCGCGCCGCATGCAGAAACGGATCCGGTCCATTCCCAAACATGCAATGGAAACTTTGGTGAATGCCGACTGGCCGGGCAACGTTCGCGAGCTCGAGAACTTCATCGAGCGCTGCGTGATTCTGACGCAAGGCGACGAACTGCACGTCCCACGCACTGAGCTCAAGAGATCGCCGCTCCAAACGCCCGCAACGGGTGGTACGTTCGAAGAAGCCGAGCGGCAAGCCATCATTGACGCTCTGAAAACAGCAGCCGGGAAAATATCCGGCAAGAGCGGCGCAGCAGAGCGCCTGGGCCTGAAGAGAACAACACTGCAGAACAAGATGCGGCAACTGAAGATCACCCGCGCCGATTACTCGCGCTGACCGCATTCGGGCAGGCTGCCCGCCCAAGGGCAGCGATAACGCCTCATAGTCTTCCTTCGCCGCGCCTCACAGCGCGCGACACCAAACAATTACAGGCCGAAGCACGTTTGGCAATCCATATGCACTGGTGCCACCGCGAGCCCAGGGGCAGTAGCGGATGTTGACGCCCTCTCAACGAACGGAAGAACGGATGGAACCATGAAGACGTCGACGGTATCTCACGCCAACAGGACAGCCGTTGTGGTGCTGGCGCTGGCGGTCGTGCGGTGGCGCAGGGCCCCGGCGGCGATCCGCAGCCAACGCCGGCCAGCGGGGCGTCCTGGCGTTCGGAGCCTCTATCGGTGAGGAAGGTGGACTCATGTTTCGTGTGGAAATGCACCACGAGGCAAATGCGGTGGTGATGAAGATCGAAGGGCAACTCAGCGGCAACTACGCCGAACATACCCAGACGCTCATGATGCGCTGCAACACCGAACTGCCCCTGGTTGTGGACTTGACGGACGTCACCTTTGTCGATTCCGTAGGAGAGGGGGTGCTGTCGTTCTTCGGCCGCCTTGGAGCCGAGTTCATTGCCGACAACGCTTATTCGCGCGATTTGTGCGAGCGCCTCAATCTCCGTCTTCCCCGGGCGGCAGTTTGTACCCGCGGACGCAAGGGCGCTCGCTGATGTGCTCCCGCCACCGCAATGGCCGCAGGATCGTGCGGTCTCTTAGGCAAAGATCCGGGCAACGCGGTGGCGCATCGCTACCTGTCCGAGAAGTTCGACTGAACTCACAGGAGAATCTCGTATGAAAAAACCGTCAAACGCCAACGCTTCCAACGCGATCCCGGAGGTGGTCAAAACGCTCGTCGATGTCCGCGCCTCCGATACAGTCTATGGGGACCTTTACCTCCGGCGCGCCCGCGAGCTGCTCGGCACCGTCCTTTCGCAGTCGCAATACAACGCGTTGAGGGGAATCCAAGCTGACATCGATGCGGCGGTCAAACGGATCAGGGTTGCGACGGCCTCACAGGATTGGGGGACGGTCGAATCGCTTGCGGCGCAGGTCGATCAGTTGCGTCGCACCGCCGCGGAAAAGGCAACGCTCATCACGCTCGCCGCGGCCGTCTACGACACTGACGACGTGAGCATCGATCCATTCTCTCCCGGATTCGAACTCCTGCTGCGATCCGGGAAAGGGCTGGCAGAGAGGCGCGACGCCTTGGTTGCCAGTCTCAAGATGCTGGCTCGCGCCGACACGCCGCGCGCTCACCTCTACGAGTCGCGTGCAGCGTTCTTTGCGGGCCTCAAGTTGGCATCGAGCGATGTTGCGGCCGCACCGTCTTCCGTTCAAGACCTCCAACAACTCGCGATGCAGGCGGCGGAGCAAGGCGATATCACTCAGCTCCGGCGCTATGCGCAACAGCTGTCGGCACGGCAGGCGAAATCCGCACCGGCTGCTGATCTCAAATCCGATACGCCACCCACTATGGCGCGCGCTGCATGCCCAGTGGACCTTTCAGCGCCGTTTACGGATGAGGTGGTGCGGCGGGCGCGCGCGCTTGGCCTTTCGGTGGCACGCGCCGAACCGCCTCCACAATCCGGGGTCCTCTTCAACTATGTGACGATACACATCTGGCAGCCGAGCCTATCGGATACCCACATCGCAAACGAAGGGACGATACGCGCGCAAGCCCTGGTGGACGAGAGCGGTTTTCCGTCAGAACTGTCGGGGCCGTTGAAGGTTCTCGTCGGCCAGTTCCTGCTCAACCCGTTCATCAATTCCGGAGGCGCGCGTTATATCCCCCCATTCAGCGCCGAGACCGTGCTGGTCGAAGAGTTTCCCGAAACGCAGGAGGCACCCGCCACCGGCGAGTTGCTGTCCGCCCTCGGCCTCGGACGCCGCCGCGCGCTCGCCCGCCGCGAAATCGAAACCGCATTACTCGAGCACGGAGCCGCAGTTCTGCAGGAACGGCTTCTCCTCGACCCCATCGAGTTTCGGCTGGTGTGTATTCCACTCGACCTCTACATCGGACTCGGTCGCGATCGTGGCTGGGGCCGGCAGCAGCAATGGACGCACTTCGATGGCTTTCAAGTTCTCAAGAGCGGCCATTTGCGAGCGCTGGTGGGCGGTGACGCACGCTATGGCGGACTCAGCGACCTGGTCAGCATCGACGTCGCCGACCAGCGCGACAGCGTGATCGCGCGCTTCGCGGTGATCCGGCGAGCGCGGCAGGTGGCCCGTTGGCTCTAGGAGAAGCCCCAAAGCGCGTCATGTGCCCGTATATGGGCAGTCCAGATTGCTTGCCGTCGGTCCTGACCACACGCAGTCCGCGATTTGCTGCGCGTGATCGGTTGGCACGCAGACTGCCCTCCAATGCTCCGTAGGTCTGCCGGAGGAATATGGAAGCGAACTCTCTAATCGCATTGTCGCTCATGCTGGCCGTTGCAACCCCTATGACCGCGCAGGCGCAAGGCCAACCAGTGTCATCACAGAATACGGCGGCGCCGCTGCTGACATTGGAGGATGCCGTCTCGCTCGCACTCGGCAACAACCGGCTGGTGAAGAATTCACTCCTCGAAGCCCAGAAGTTCGATGCTCGAGTAAGCACGGTCCGCAGCCGGCGTCTGCCGCATTTTCAATTCTCCGTCCTCGGCGGCGAGTTACTGAACTCGGTTGATTTCACGTTTCCTCGTGGCGCGTTCGGCACGTACCCGAACACCGGTGCAATTCCAGAGAAGGACACGAAGATCCGTACGCCGAGGCGATTTGCCACATACATCACCGGCGGATTGGATCAACCGCTCACGCAGCAATACAAGATCGACCTCGGCATTCGCGTTACGGAGGCTGGGCGCGACATCGCTCGCGAAGACGTCCGCGCTGAGCGCCAGAAAATCGCCGCCGAAGTCCGCAACGCATACTTCGAGCTCGTGGCGACGCAGGCCGGGTTAGAGGCAGCGCGGCAGGCGGTTGGAGCCCTGCAAGAAGCACAGCGCCTCACTGTTCGGTACCGAGCGGAGGAGACTGTGCTCAGCGCCGACGCTTTGGAGATCGATGCCCGTCTGGAAAAGAGCCGCTATGAGCTTTCGGTCACAGAGAACGGTCTCTCGACCCAGAGCGAGGATCTGAACCATCTGCTCGGCCGAGATCTGGACACGCCGTTCCGCGTGGACCCGATCCCTGAGCAAGACCTGACCGGCATGACGCTCGACGACGCACGGCAGCGCGCCGCGCAAAACCGGCCGGAACTTCGGCAAGCGCACCTGAAAGAGAAGCAAGCCGAATACGACCGCCGTCTCGCCCAGGCCGAGTACATACCGGATGTCAGTGCGTACGTGGGCTATCTGGGAGTGCACAACGTGGAGGTCGTTCCAACCGATGTCGGTGTCGCAGGGTTCCTTTTGACCTGGGAGCCTTTCGATTGGGGGCGGCGCCACAACACTGTGGTCGAGAAAACAAAAACGCTCGAACAGGCGCGCAACGGGGCACGGGAGGCCGAGGCGCAGGTCGCGGTGGAAGTCGGACTGAAGTACCGCAAATGGCAAGACGCCACTCTGCTGCTCAAGGCGTCGCGGACGGGACACGAAGCGGCTGCGGAGCAATTTCGCGTTATCAGCAACAAATACAAAGAAAAGGCCGCACTCGTGAAGGACCTGCTACAGGCGCAGGCCCGCAGCGCCGAGACCGAATCCCAGTACCAGCAGGCGCTTTCCTCGTATGGGAGCGCCGTTTCTGACGTGCACCGGGCGATGGGAGAAGAATGAGATGAAGAACATAGCCATACCGGTGTCGATTGTGCTGGGAGCGGTCGGCTGTCACCCCAGCAAGCCCATCGAGCAACCTCCGCAAGCAGTCCGAGCAGAGCGCATGGAAGCCCAGCCGCGCATGGCTGCCGGCGGATTGCGCTTTTCGGCTGTGGTGATGCCTGATGTGCAAGTTCCACTGTCCTTCAGAATCACCGGATATGTGGCTTCATTGAAGGAAGTACGCGGCGAGGACGGCAAGATGCGCGACATCGCGGAAGGGGATCGAGTCAGCCGGGGCGCCGTGCTCGTCCGCATCCGCTCGGCTGAATACGAGGACAAGGTACGACAGGCGTCCTCCCAGGCCGCGGCCGCTGAAGCTGTCGCCCTGAGGGCCAGGCTCGACTTCGATCGCGCCAAACGCCTGTATGACAGCCAGAGCATCACGAAACCCGACTTCGATGCGGCTCGCGCGCAATTTGACGCAGCGCAGGAGGAGCTGAAATCCGCTCGCGCCGCAACGAGCGAGGCGGAAATCGCCCTGCGCGACACGTCTCTCGTTGCGCCGTTCGATGGCGACATCGTCAGAAAAGCCGTAGAGCTTGGCGCGTTCGTCGGTCCCGGACTTCCTGCATTCGTCCTCGCAAAAACCGACGTAGTGAAGATCACTATCGGCGTGCCTGACACGACGGTGCGCTCGATCCAGCTCGGGCAGCCGATCGAAGTCACCGTCGACGCATTCGCACACCGCACGTTTCACGCGCGAATCAGCCGCATCGCTTCAGCGGCAGACCCCAAGACGCGCAACTTCGAAGTCGAAGTCGCGATTCCAAACCCTGACCGCCTTCTGAAGGTTGGAATGATCGGTTCGCTGCAACTGGCCACCGGCGAGATGGACAGGCAGGAGCGTTCTTTTCAGGTTCCACTCTCCGCGATCGTTCAGTCGCCCAACGGCAATTATGGCGTGTTCGTCGTCGCGACGTCGGATGGCGGCGAATCAGCCCGGATGCGTGCCGTCGAAATCGGCAACGTAGTTGGCTCCGAAATAACCGTGGTGCGTGGTTTGGCCGCTGGCGATGAGGTCATCACCACCGGCGCGAATCTGCTCAAGGATGGCCAGCGCGTGGAGGTCCTCAAGTGAAGCCCGACGAGCGCACCAACGGCAGGAACATCGCGCGATTCTTTACGCAAAACCGTCAGATTGCGTGGGTCGCGTTATTCGCAACGCTTGCCTGGGGGATTTTTGGCTACTTGAACATGCCCAAGCGCAAAGATCCCGACATCCCCGTACGGGTAGGCCTCGCGATCTGCCCGTGGCCCGGCATTGCCTCCGATAAAGTCGAACAGCTGGTCACTCGAAAAATCGAGCAGGCGGCAACCGGGAATTCCAAGGTGGACCGTGTCGAATCCACCACGCAAGACAACGTGTCGGTGGTGCTTATTCGGCTGCTAGACAACATCGAGAACACGCAGCAGGAATTCCAGGACATCGGGCAACGCCTCGCCCAGATCAATGACCTTCCTGACGGAGCTGGGCCGATTACGTGGATCAGCGACTTCGGAGACACCGCAGCCCTGATGCTCACGGTTGCCAGCCCCTCCGTCCCTGACCTGGAGATCGAGCTGCGCGCCCGCGGGGTGCGGGAGGCGATCGAAAAGGAACGTCGAGGAGAGACAACTGGGCGCGCGACGGTCCTGTATTGCTATCCCGCATCGATCTCGCCGGCGATGATTGAGCGGCCGTTTGTGATCTTCGCCGACCAGGCGCAGCGGGAGGGTGTCGCGCGCGACGTCCGTTCCATATCAGTCGGCAGCTGCTCTGGAATCGATTTCGCCACCACAAAGTCCGACGCGGAGCTTCGCGCCTATGGCGAACAGTTCGTTGATCAGCGGCTCCAAGCCTATGACTTTCACCCGGATGCGTGGGGGCCGATCATCATTCGCGATCCACAATCGACCAAGGATCGCATCGCCGAAGTCGCGAGTGCTCGCTACTCCTACCGACAGCTGGACGACTATACCGACCTGATCCAAAGAACGCTGCAACGTGTGCCGATCGTCGCGAAGGTGCAGCGCGCCGGAGTTCTCCCCGAAGAGATCTACCTGGATTACTCGCACGACCGGCTCGCCGCGTTCGACTTGCAAGTCTCGAAAATCAAGGACGTACTGAATGCTCGCAACGTGACTGCTCCAGGCGGCATTCTCGAAACCCAGACGAAGAACATTCGCATCGATGCGACGGCCGAGTTCAAGAGTACACAGGAGATCGGCGACGTGCTGGTCGGCGCGTCGTCGACGGGCGTGCCCGTGCACCTGCGCGACTTGGTGTACATCTGGCGGGGCTATCAGACCCCGACGCGGTATTTGAACTACCTGACCTATCGCGACGCTCACGGCAAGTGGCACCGCAATCGTGCGATCACTCTGGCCGTGCAGATGCGATCGGGGGAGCAGATCTTCCAGTTCGGCCAGGCCGTAGACAAGGCTCTCGCCGAGGTCCGCCCGCAACTTCCTCCCGACCTGATCGTCGAGCGGACCTCGGACCAGCCCAAGCAAGTGCGGGAACTTGTCAGTCTGTTGATGGGCAGTCTCTATGAGGCCATTGCCCTCGTCGTGATCGTCGCCCTGGTCGGCTTTTGGGACTGGCGCGCTGCCATGCTGATGGCAGCGTCGATCCCGCTGACGCTGGCATTGGCGTTCGGGGTCGTTCACATCCTCCAGATCGACATTCAACAGGTCTCGATCGCGACGCTGATCATTTCCCTCGGGCTACTCGTCGATATGCCAGTGGTTGCGGGCGATGCCATCAAGCGTGAGTTGGGCCAGGGCGCGTCGCGAGACCTCGCGTCATGGATCGGACCGAGCAAGCTCGCGAAGGCCATCATCTTCGCCACCATCACCAATATCGTTGCGTATCTGCCGTTTCTTCTGCTGACCGGTGACGTCTACTTCTTTCTGTACAGCCTCCCGGTGGTGATGACCTGCACGCTGGTCGCGTCGGTCATTGTATCGTTCACCTTCATCCCGCTCATCGCCTACTACTTGATTCAGCCGCCGGCACATACCGAACCACCCGTCTCCGAGCGGCGGACGCATGGCTTCCCGGGACTGTACTATCGGGTTGGCAATTTTGCCCTGCGACACCGCTGGGGCGTGTTTGCCGGCTCTCTTGGCGTGCTGGTCATGGGCTGGATGTTCATGTCCAGGCTGCACCCGCAGTATTTCCCCAAGGACCTGTCGTACCTCTCGTACGTGGATGTCTGGCTGCCTCCGGATGCACCGCTCGGTGCCACGAATGCGGCCGCAGAAAAGGCAGAGACCGTCATCCGCGCAGAAGCGGAGCGATTTGGCGAGGAACATCACACGAAGGAAGTTCTCAAGACGGTGACCACCTTTATCGGTGGTGGCGGCCCACGGTTTTGGTTCTCGGTCGAACCCGAGCAACGTCAGTTGAACTATGCGCAGATCATCGTCGAGGTGACCGACAAGCATTTCACCAACGAGCTCGTCGGGCCATTGCAGACGGCGCTGAGCCGCGAAGTCCCCGGAGCGCGAATCGACGTGCGGCAGCTCGAGACGGGCAAGCCCGTCGGCATTCCCATCTCCATCCGTATCTCGGGGGCCGATATCGCCGTCCTTCACCAACTCTCCAGCGAGCTCCAAGCGACCTTCCGGGCACAACCGACAGCGGCGCGGGTGCGGGACGACTGGGGCGAGCCGACGATGACCGTTCGACTGAAGGTGGATCCTGACCGCGCCAACCTCTCCGGGGTAACCAACCTCGATGTGGCCCTCTCTTCCACGGCCGCGCTGAGCGGCCTCCCCGTCTCAACCTACAGGGAGGCAGACAAACAGATCCCGATCGCCGTTCGCTTGCGCATGGAAGATCGTGCCGCGCTCTCCGACATTCAGAACACATACGTCTACTCAATGACCAGCAATCAGCGCGTGCCGCTGAGCCAGGTGTCGACCGTCACGACAGAGATGACCGTACCGAAGATCAAGCGGCGCAATCAATTCCGAACGGTGACCGTGTCCGCGTTCCCGATCCCCGGCATCTTGCCGTCTCAAGTCCTCACGCCGCTGATGCCGAAGATCAAGGAGTTCCAGAGCAAGCTCCCGCCGGGATATTTTCTCGAGATCGGTGGCGAATATGACGAGCAGCAAAAGGGCTTCACAGAGCTCAGCGTCGTCATGGCGGTCTCGGTGGCGCTCATCTACATCGCGCTGGTGCTGCAGTTCCGGAGTGCCGTCAAGCCGCTTCTCGTGTTCGCAGCCATCCCATATGGAATGTCGGGCGCGGTCGTGGCCCTCGCCATCATGGGCCAGCCGTTTGGGTTCATGGCGTTCCTGGGCATCGCGAGCCTCGTCGGCGTGATCGTCAGCCACGTCATCGTGCTCTTCGATTTCATCGAAGAAGCGCATCATCGCGGAGAGCCACTGCGTGAAGCGCTGCTGGATGCCGGCATCGTCCGACTGCGGCCGGTGATGATCACGGTCGGTGCGACCGTGCTGGGATTGGTACCGCTCGCCATGCATGGCGGCCCACTGTGGGAGCCACTGTGCTACGCCCAGATCGGCGGGCTCACACTCGCGACGTTCATCACGCTGCTGCTGGTGCCGGTGCTGTATTCCATCTTCGTGTTGGACCTGAAGGTGATCCGATGGGAGGTGGAGACGCCATTGCCGATCGCTGTGGGACAAGATCCGCAGAAAACACCAGACGTCGGCGTCATCAGGCAACGCGGAGGCGCGTGGGATCGTGGTGTCGATTGCTGAGTACGTCATCTCGTTGCAGACCAAGTGACCCCGCGCTGCGGCACTCTATACAAATTCTGGCGCACATTGGAGAGGGCGTAGCGCGAAAAATGTGCAGTGAATATCTCAAAATTGAGGACCCTTATGGACGCAGGGTACTTTTCGGCGTTTGCCGCGTTGGCAGGCTCGACGATTGGTGCATTGACAACACTCGGCGCTTCGTGGCTGACGCAGCGGGAGCAACTACGAACGCAGCAGTTGACTCACGATATCGGGCGGCGCGAAGACCTCTACAAAGACTTTATCGAGGAGGCGTCGAAAGTGTATGTCGATGCCATCGAACATGAGCCAGCGGACGTGGCAGATGCCTCCAAACTGGTGCGACTATACGCGCTGATCAGCAGGATGCGCGTCCTCTCGTCGTTACCAATCATCGAACACGCCGACCGCGTAGTTCGGACCATCATCGACACCTATCTCGGACCGAAAATGACGTTGCATGAGGTGTCCGAAACGCTGAAAACCAGTGCCTTCGTGGATCCGCTGCGCGATTTCAGCGAAGCGTGCCGCGAAGAGTTGCGAAGGATCGTCCTCAAGCCACGATTGGGCACCGCATCGTTCTTGGCGACACGCGTGGACAAAGAGTGAAAACGCGGAGCGACGCCATGACC
>Ga0316620_10000912_pt1 | contig 12253 bp, 10 predicted proteins | sample OWC_Aug_M1_C1_D5_FD_207651 | JGI IMG/M metagenome (GOLD analysis project Ga0316620, IMG submission 207651) | Wetland soil microbial communities from Old Woman Creek delta, Ohio, United States - OWC_Aug_M1_C1_D5_B | ecosystem: Environmental > Terrestrial > Soil > Wetlands | place: USA: Ohio... | reverse complement strand
GAGGGAGGCGTACTCGGCAGTACGTCGAGCGAGCGAGTGCAAGCAAGCGCCGCAGATTGCGGCAGATCGCGGCCCGCAGCAGAAGACTGGTGAGAAGATCGGGCCAGAGGCCCGACCGGGCCTCTCTGCGCGCGCGGCGCATCCTGGAAAGATCTGGGGCATCGATCCTGTTTCTCTGGGCGACGGGGGTTTGGCTCGGAGCGCCGAGAGGGAGCCAAGATCTGAGCCCCGCAGCCCCTGTCCGGGACTTTGACATGCTGTTGCCTTCCGTATATACTATCTGTGGTGACCGTTCTCAGAGCAACGTCTTTTCAGACCGTGAGCATGGGCATGTCCGCACTTCCGCGAGACGCGAACTTCCGGCGACGCCCCCGCCGCGTCCCCGTCGCCGTGCTCCGTTGCGGGACAGCGCGGGCGGTCGACGCGGCATTTGCCCGTTGAAGAGACAGAGGAGATCGGGTCGTGGTGACATTGGCCGTTGAGGGCAAGCGTGGCTCCGAGCTGACCTACGAGCTCAACAAGCCGATGATCTCCATCGGAGCATCGAGCGAGAACGACGTCGTGATCCGTTCGCCGGGCGTGGCTCCACGCCACCTGGTGATCCAGCGCAACGACGGCGTCTTTACCTTTCTCGGCCAGAATCGGCAGGTCGTCGTCCTCAACGGGGAACGTCGCTCACGCGGCGTGCTGCGGGTCGGCGACCGGATCCGCGTCGGCACCGCCACCCTGATCTTCAAGGGCGTGGGGGAGTCCCCCGTCGCGGTCGTCGAGGAGTCTGCCGAGCGACCGAGCCCGTCCCCGGAGGCTACCCCCTCTGCCGATGCGCCGAGCACGGCCCGGCTCCGCGCTGAAGTCGTGCTGCGAGCCGAGCCGCACCGTCTGGCCGAGGCCCGCACCCATTTCGTCGAGATCTTCCGGGTCGGCGTCAGGTCAGACCTGGTTCCCTCGCTGCGCACGCTCTTGGGGAACATATTCGCCAACCGCCAGGCCATGCTCGCATGGTTGCAGGACGGCCGTTTCCAGCCCATCGTGTCGCAGTGGACGGGCGAGGTGCCGCGACTTCCGGCCCGCACCTTCGAGGAGCTCGGCGCGAGTGGCAGGTTCGCGGTGCTCCACCACGGTGCGCACAAGGTGCTCATCTACCCGGTCAAGCGAGGAGAGCTGCAGGCTCAGGCCTACCTGCTCGTGGAGACCACTGACGACGAGCAGGAGGGCGACGAGCAGCTGCTCGCCGAGCTGACCCGCATACTCGCAGTGCTCTGGGAGCGGGTCGAGGAGTCGAGCAAGGTCCTGGGCGCCTGGGAGGCGGCATCCCGCAAGCGAGTGGAGCAGGACCTGCCCGGAACCTCGCACGCCACCCGGGTTCTGCGCGAGAGCGTCATCCAGGCCGCGCGCAGTCCCTACCCGGTCCTGGTGTGCGGCCGGGCCGGCGCCGGCCGCATGACAACGGCACGGCTCATCGCCCACCTCAATCCGACCGGCGCGCTCCCGGTCCACGTCTTCCAGGCTCTCGAGAGCGACGAGGCAGCGCTGCGGCTCGAGCTGTTCGGTGAACGGACGGACCAGGTCGCGGGCGGCGGCCTCATCGAGCGGGCCAAGGGGTGCGCCCTGGTGCTGCGCGACATCCACGTCCTGTCCGAGGGTCTGCAACGGGAGATGGCGGCGACCATCCGCAACGACCTTGAGACCGGTTACGGTCCGAAGGTGCGCTGGATGGCCACCACCGACGAGGACTGCATGGGTTTGCTCACCGCGGGCACCTTCGACTCCACCTTGTTCACCCTCTTCCAGCGTCACACCATGCGCGCGCCGGCGCTCGAGGAGCGGCGCGAAGACCTGCCACTGCTGATCGTGCGTCTGCTCGACGCGGTCGGCGCCGAGCAGGGCAAGGAGATCCGCGGCATCGAGCTGGAAACGCTCAACTCTCTGCTCAGCCACACGTTCGACGGACAGATGACCGAGCTCGTGGGTGAGCTGAGACGACTGGTGTCGGCGACGCCGGACGGCGAGATGGTGCGCGGTCTGCTGCCCGGAGGCCCCGGCGTCGGGCCCGACCCTTCGTCGTGGGAGTCTCCTGCGGCGCCTGCCTCGCTCCTCTCCCAGGACGATCTCAAGTCGGTGATACCGGCCGTCGAACGGATGATCATCGACCGGGTGCTGCGCCGCACCATGGGCAACCAGAGCAAGGCCGCCCGGATCCTGAACCTGTCGCGCGGCGCCCTCATCGCCAAGATGAAGGAGTTCTCGATCGCCGACTACCGATATTTGCGACGGGGTCGCTGAGCCGAGAACACGCACCCGGCGATTGCGTGATCCTCAGACCCGAGCACGGCCCTTCATGTCTTTCTTCTTCAACGGCTTCCGTGCCGCCGGATCGACCCTCTCGTCGTCTTCCAGCATCACTACCCGGTCCCAGTTGAAGCCGAGCCAAATCACGAACGGGAAGGCGAAGCGGCCGGCGAGATCGCCGAAGTGGCGCAGGAACCCGTAGACCTCTCTGGCCAGGTCGGAGTAGTGCTGGGCGCTCCACTCCCCGACCCCGGCTGCGTCGAGCTCGCCGAACCCGGTCGCGTAAAAGAACTTGACGTGAAAGACGAGGTTGCACGCCTGGGTCAGGTAGAGGAGCGACCAGCCCATCACCAGGCGCTCGAGCTGGCGACGGCTGAAGGGGTGCGGCAGGGCCAGGGCGAGGGCCAGGAACACGATCGTGTTCCAGTGGATCTGGGTCAGGTTCACGGTCGGAACTGCGGAGCCGGAGCGGAGGTCGGAACGCCGCATTTCGGCCCTGTCTTCGCGCACGAGCAGCCGCGTCACCCGCGGCTGTTCGAAGGAGCGGATCAGCAGCTCGGCAAGACCGGCCACCGCCCGGTCCAGTGCCGGCCGCGCCAAGAGCCAGATCAGGATCGCAGCCAGTAGGGTTCCCGGCAGCCAGAGCAGGAACCTCCTGACCTCCACTAGCGGTCCGCCCTTGGCCGGGAAACGCAATCGACCCAAAGGACCCACAGCGCGACCCCGAACACGATGACCACCGACTGCCAGACCCAGACGTGAGCCGAGCTGAACATCTCCGGCGCGAGCGCACCAACGTAGTAGAGCGAGACCACACGCACCAGGTTGATGCCCTGGATGGCGGCCAGGCCTCCGGCCAATCCCAGGGCCTTGCCCCGCCAGCCAGCGGGGAAGGCGAGGACGCCGGCCATGAAGATCAGACCCGTGATGACGCCATTGCAGCCGTTGTGGATGGTGACGGCGAAGCGCGGCGAGCTCAGCTCACAACCGCGGACGGTGATGTCCTCGCCGAGGAGGCCGAGAACCACGCCCGACGCGCGCGTGACCAAGCCGGTGAATGGGACCACCACCGCCTGGTCCACCGGCCTGAAGGCGATCGCGCCGAAGGTCACACCGAGGATCGCCAGGTACAGCACCACAAAGCGCCCCTCGGGCCGCCCCCAGACCGAGCGCACGGCGGACACCAGTCGTCGCATGACCCCGCGAGCGATGGTAGCCGGAGGTTGCCACTCTGCACAATCTGCGGATCGTCACGCCCGGACTTCTTCGAAACCGGCCGATCCGCAGATTGTGAAGAGTGGCAACCTACATCAGCGCCCGTAAGGCGACGGCCAGCTCGGCGCCGTCCTTGAAGCGCTTCGCGGGCTCTTTCTCCAGGCAGCGCAGAATCACGGCACCGAGCCCGGGATCGAGCGCGGGAGCCAGCTCGCACGGGTCCGAGGGCGCCTGCTTGAGGTGGGCGACAATGACGTTGCCGCTGGCGAATGGCGGCTGGCCGGTGGCGAGGTGGAAGGCAGTGGCACCGATGGCGTAGACGTCGGTGGCCGGGGTCGGCACCTCGCCGCGTACCTGCTCGGGGGCCATGTAGTAGGGCGTGCCGCACACGCCGGAGGTCGTCAAGGCGGCACTGTCGAGCCGCGCCGCGATGCCGAAGTCGAGGATCTTGACCCGCAGGGACGGGGTGACGAGGATGTTCGCCGGCTTGAGGTCGCGGTGGATGACCCGGTGCTCGTGAGCATAGGCCACCGCGTCGACGAAGTGGATGAGGATCGGCAGCAACGCCGCCTGCACGCGCGCCGGGTGGCTCCTCAGAATCTCGTCCAGGCGCTCGCCATACACGTACTCCATGACGATGAAGTAGCCACCGAACCCGGCCTCGAAGTCGAAGATCGTGACGATGCCGGGGTGGTTGAGGGTGGCCGCCACTTTGGCCTCCTCCTCGAGCCGCGCCGCCTCCTGGGCCGAGGTCGTGCGCAGCACCTTGATCGCCACCTCCCGATCGAGGCGGGTGTCGCGGGCGCGATAGACCACTCCCATCCCTCCCCTGCCAAGCTCGGACAGGATCTCGAAGCGCTGCTCCACCGACTCGCTGAGTGCCGGCGGTGCGCCGGCCGGGCCCTCCGCGGGCCGGGTCGCGGCCAGGTCCACCGCCTGCACGGCGGTGGAGATCTCCCGCTTGAGACGGTGAGCCTCCTCGTGGGAGTAGTCGTAGGCCAGGACCCGCTCCACCTGGATGAGAGCGGCGTTGGGGTCGCCCGCCTCCACCAGCAGCTTGGCAAGGGCCACGGCCGGCTCCAGCCTTCCCTCTTTCATGGCCACGCCGAGCACCGCGCGCTGGAGGCACGCGACGGCCTCGCGAAGGGTGCCACGCTTGCGGGTCCACTCGGCCATGTCGAGGATGACCTTGGGAATGTCGGGGACAGGGCCGGGAACCTGCCGCAGCAACGCACACGCGTCGGCCAGGAGGTCGGCGTCGTGTAGCTGTGTGAGGGCGTCCTGCAGGTAACCGAGCTGGGCCAGAGCGCGGGCAGCCTCGACCACGTGACCCGTGCTCTTGTACAGCTGCAGGGCACGCTCGAGCTCGCCCCCTCGCTCGGCGCAGCGGGCGGCGCTCTCGACATCTCCGGCGAGCTCGTAGACGTCGCTCGCCTCGCCCCAGCGCATCTCCCGCTCGAGGAGCTGGGCCGCCAGGTCCCAGCGCTGGGCCTCCTGGGCGAGCTCGGCTGCAGCCATGATCTGGCCCACGTCGACCAGCCGCTGGATTGCCTCCTCGACCCGGCCGCTGCTGGAGAGGAGGTTGACCAGCTCGGCCTCCATGCCGAACTCGTAGAGCCGCGGGACCAGGGACTGGGTCTCGTGCTTGATCTGGACCCTGAGCTCGGCCGCCTCGGTCGAGCCGTTGGTGCCCTGGACCTGAAGCAGGCGCAGTCGCTCCTGGAGCCCGATCAGGCGTACCAGGCGCAGCTGGATCGCCTCCCGTGGCCGGCCAGCGGCGGCCTCGGCCTCGGCCGCCTCCTCGAGCTGGCCGCCCCGCCGAAAGTTCTCGGCCGCCCGGTCGTGGCGGCCGGCGGCCTGCCAGGCGCGGGCCGCGCCGGTCCACGAGCCCTCGCTCTCCTGGAGGCGGGCCAGGAGCTCGTGGTCGCGCCCCTCGCGCGCGGCCCGGCGTGCGGCGCGGAACGCGGGGTGGGTGGGCTGCAGGCGGCCCTCGTCGAGGGCGATGCGCGCCGCCTTGACCGCCCGCGACGCCTCGCCCGCCCTCAGCCAGGCCTCGATCGCCTCCTCGTAGTAGCCCTCACGCATACACCACTCGGCGAGGTCGTGCTCGCAGCGCTGCGCCGCGTCGAGGTCTTCGGTGCGGCGGAAGAGCTGCGCCGCCTCGGCCAGGTGGCGGGCGCCCGCCCGCCGCAGCATGGTCGCAGCGGTGTGCTCCTGGCCCAGCTCGAGCGCCACCTGAGCCGCCTGGGTCCAGGCCCGGGCGCGCTGCAGGAGCTTCAGAGCTCGACGCCGTGCGCCGGAGCGCGCGTAGATGGCAGCAGCGCCGGCGATGTCCCCCCGTCGCTCAAGGCGGCGCGCGAGCTTGAGGTCGGGCTGGCCCCCGATCAGGAGCCGGAGGACGCCGCACAGGATGAGGAGCGCCGCGCCGCCGTTGCCCCCATATGCCACCACCGGGTGGGTCAGGGCCGGCCAGTGCAGCTGGACGCCGGAGCCGACCGGGAGCAGGCTCCACAGATAGGGGAAGTTCGCGAGCCCGGCCAGGACGAGCCCGCAGGCGATCAGCGCAGCCGAGCTTCGCCCCCGGGCCGGCGACCAGGCGGCGGCCAGGGCCAACAGCCAGAGGATCTCCACCGGCGCCATTGTACCGCGATGGGCCGCCTTCGCTCGCCGGCGAAGGCGGGGCTCCGCGACCCGACGCATGGCAGCGCCGACCTTGAAATGTCACAAGAACTCGCTCATATTCCTTGTGCGGACGCTCCACCGCTGGGCGCCGTCCGAGCAGCAATCGGGCATGGAGGCGAGGTGTCACGGGACTACTACGAGACGCTGGGCGTCGCGCGGTCGGCCAGCCCGGCCGAGATCAAGAAGGCGTACCGCAGGCTGGCGCGGAAGCACCACCCCGATGTCAACCCCGGCAACCCCGACGCCGAGACGCAGTTCAAGGAGATCCAAGAGGCCTACGCCGTGCTCTCTGACCCGGAGAAGCGCAAGCAGTTCGACCTCTACGGGCGAGTTGAAGGCGATCCCAGCGTCGGCTTCGACCCCTTCCGTCGCACCCAGGAGTGGCGCGGATGGCGGGACGGCGCCGACTTCGGGGTCGACTTTGGCAACCTCGGCGGCTTCGGCGATCTCGGCGACCTCTTTGCCCAGGTCATGGGCGGGCAACGGCGAGGCGCCAAGCCACGTCCGCGGACGCGCGCCGGAGGCGACCAGGAGCTCGCAGTCGAGATCGACTTCAGGGAGGCGGTCCGGGGCACCACCATCACGTTGCCCGTGCAGCGCCAGGTCCGCTGCAGCGAATGCGGAGGCGAAGCCAGCAGCGGCCGGCGCGCGTGCTCGGCCTGCCGCGGCGCCGGCGTCGTCATCTCCACCGAGCGGCTGCGGGTGAAGATCCCCGAGGGGATCGACAACGGCAACCGGGTGCGGGTCGCGGCCAAGGGTGCCGACGGCCTCCACGGCGGGCCGCCTGGAGACCTCTTCGTGCGCGTGTCGGTGCGCCCGCACGCCTTCTTCCAGCGCGACCGTGACGACATTCGGACCACCGTCCCCATCAGCTTTGCCGAGGCCTACCGGGGCGCCGAGATTGAAGTCGGCACCATCCACGGCCCGGTGCGGGCCAAGGTCCCGCCCGGCACCAACTCGGGACAGACGTTCCGGCTGCGCGGCAAGGGCGTTCGCAACACCAAGACCCGGGCCTATGGCGACCACCTGTACACGGTCGAGATCGTCGTGCCGAGGGTGATGTCGCCGGCCGGCCAGGAGATCGCCCGCCGGGTCGCCGAGCTCTACCAGGGCAACCCGCGCGACGGGCTGCCGACCGGGTTGTAGCTGTCAGCTCTCAGCGATCAGCTGTCAGCTCCACGTTCCCAGCTGCATCGCCCTCTCCAGCCGTGCCGCGGTTCAACTTCCAGCGACTTGCGATTGACGAAACGATGCCTCGCGTGGGTGGGGGGCTGATCGCTGACGGCTGAGAGCTGCGAGCCGCAGGAGGGATAGCGCGGCGAATCGACGCTACGCCTCGACCTGCCACAGCCCGACTGACCTCATCTTCTCCACCCGGCGCACGAACATCCGGCGCTTGAGCCCCCGCAGATGGTGAACGAGGAGGACTCCGTCGAGATGGTCGACCTCGTGGCAGAAGGCCTGCGCCAGCACCCCCTCGCCATCGAGCTCCCGCCACCTGCCGGCCTCGTCCTGCGCCCGCACCTGCACCGCCTTCGGTCGCACGAGGGTCGTGAACAGCCCGGGGAAGGACAGACAGCCCTCCTCAAGCGAAACCCGACCCTGGCTGTGGACGATCTCGGGGTTGGCCAGCACCAGGCGTGCGCCAGGGTCCTTGCCGACCGATAGGTCGACCACCGCCAGGCGCAGGTTGACCCCGATCTGGGGCGCCGCAAGCCCCAGCCCGGGCGCCCTCCAGCCGGTCTCGAAGAGAACCCGGACGAGCTCCTCGAGCTCGGGCCCGAAGCTCTCCACCGGGAGATTCTTGGCCACCAACCGAAAGTCGCCGTAGCGGAGGATCGGTGGCGTCGCCATCGCCGTTTTCAACCCGGTCTCGCCCGCCTCTAGTCCGTGCCCCATCCCGGCTCCCGTGCCAGACGTCGACAGGACGGTCCTACAGCTCGTCCCGCATGCGGCGGATCACGGCCTCGACGGTGTCGTGGGCCCGCCGCTCGTAGAAGTCCTCGAGCACCGAGCGCACGTCCGGATGGTCGTTCGCGATGCCGTCCACGTCGTCCTTCGTCAGCTCGATGGCCGCCACCTGGGTCTTGGCCGTGATGGTCGCGGTACGCGGTCTCCCGGTGAGGAGCGAGACCTCACCGAAGAAGTCGCCCGGCCCCAGCTCGGCGAGGGGAATGTGCTCGCCGCGCTGCCCGCGGGTGTAGACCTTGACCTCCCCGGAGACGATCAGGAATAGGCTCGAGCCCTCCTCCCCCTCGGTGACGATGATGTCCCCCTCGTGGTAGGTGCGCAGGGAGGTGGAGGACAGAATCCTCTCCAGCGCCTCCTGCTTGAAGGAGGTAAACAGCTTGGAGGCCTCGAGCTCCTTTTCTTCCAGCTCGCGCTGCGCCTGCTCCTCCTCATTCTCCTCGGCCTCGACCTTGACGACCTTGGGTCTGAGATCGAGTCGCTCTTCGATGGGAGCGCGACTCTTGGCGTCCTCCTCGATCAGACGCGCCAGCTCGGCGTGGACCTCCTCGAGCCCGGGATCGAGGCGGACCACCTTCTTGTACAGAGCGATGGCCTTGGCGTAGAAGCCGTCCTGGGCATAGCGCTCCGCGATCTCGCGGTACACGCTGATGGCCATGTCGCGGTTGCCGGCCATGCCCAGGATCTCGGCCTGGCGCAGGAGCAGGTTGAACTGTCGCGGGTTTCGCTTGAGCTCTTCGGCCACCGCGATCAACGCCTTGTCGTAGTCCTTCTCGGACACGTACTTGTCGAGGTTCTCGATCTTCGGGCGGGAAAAGAGCTTCATGCCCCCACCTCCTCAAGGTGCCACGTTCCGCACCGCGGCATCAGCAAGGCTCGCGAGGTGCTCATCGAGAGCCCCGGCCCGGTTCCCAACGCAGCCATGCGAAACCTGGCACCTCGGCGAACGCACCTGCCACGAGAGTATCCCCCCGCGGCGGTTCGCGCAACGCGCCCTCAGCCGCAGATGTCGTCGAGGTCCTCGGCCGAGAACAGCGGCAAAGTCGGATCCAACCGCGGCACCAGGACCTCCTCGATGTCCCGACCCCAGAGGTTCTGCCGCTCCCTGTCGAGGCGCACCGGCCGCAAGCCGCGGGCGGTGATCATGCCCTCCAGGAGCACGTCGATCTGCTCCTGGAATCGAGGGTCGACCGCCCGCACGCCGTCATAGCTCGGCCGCGTCCACAACGGCACGTGGACGAGCAGGTCGTAGCTCGGCAGCCAGTGGTCGAAGAGCTTCTCCCACGCCGACGAGGAGCCCGCCGCATGGACCAGGTAGCAGTAGTTGTCGAGGACGGAACGGTCGCACAGGACCACGTCGTGACGGGCGGAAGCCTCGATCTCCCAGGTGAACTGCGTGTGCAGGATCCACTCCTGCGCGGCCGTCGTCGTCTGCTGGTTGATGGGCAGCGGACAGCTCCGGGCCACCTCGCGCACCACCTCGACGTCAAGGTTGCGACGCTTCAACCGCGCCGCCAGCTCGAAGCAGAGCGTGGTCTTGCCGACACCGTGGGTCCCGATCAGCGCGATTTTCATGAACACCTATTGTAGGACGAGCGCACCGGAGCTTCCAGGAATCGCGTCCTGGCACTCGGCCCGGTGGCGAGAGGGCTGGGGGCTGCCGATGGGAAGCCTGGCCAGGGCCGGACTGGATCAGTGCCCGGCGACCTTGCCCGTGGGTCGGAGCGAGGCGGGCAGGTTGGTCGCGGCGTCGAGCAGGGCGGCGTGGATGTCCTTGGCCGTGCTCGCCTCGGTGAGGCGCGCCAGTCGGCCCGGGTTGCGCACGATCCAGGCCAGACGGGAGAGCCAGCGAATATGGAGCGCGTCGTTGCGCAGCGCGAGCAGGAAGAAGATGTGGGTCTTGCCCATGTCGGGCGAGCCGAACTCGACCCCTTCCTTGGACCGCCCCATGGCCACGAACTGGCGTGGGAACTTGTCCGCCGCCCGGCGTCGCGCGTGCAGGAACGCCACTCCTTCGGGTACGGCCGTGGGCACCAGCCGTTCGCGGGCCGCCAGAGCCGCCTCCAGCCACGTCTGATCGCTCACCAGACCGAGCTTGGTCACGTGCGCGACCATGGCGTGGATGACCTGGTTGCGGTCGAGGGCGCCGAGGTTGGGGATGATGTGCGCGACGGTGAGGATCTCCTCGAGGGGCGCGTCGATGACTTGGTTGGGCGCGGTCCCGGCCGAGGCCACCGACTCCGACGCGAGGGTGTCCAGGTACTCGTCGAGCAACGCCCGCCGAAACCGCCACTGGCCGCCGATCTTGACGCCCGGGATCTTGCCCTCATGAGCCAGACGCACGAGGGTCCGTTCGGCGAGCTTGAGATAGTCTGCGGCCTCCTTGGCGGTCATGTAGGCTTCCATCGGCTCCCTCCAAGCTCGTGACCGAGTATGGTCACTATTGGCTGAATACTCCTTTCTTGAGCATGTGTCAAGACCCAGGATGCCGACATGGCACGGCCGCCAACCGCACCCCCTGTTCACCCTGCTCGCCCGCTCACCGCTGGCAGCCTCCCGGCCCGCAGCGCCACAGGGGGCGCGGGCCCGGCCGCCAGGCCCGGACAGGCGACTCGCGCGGTCCGAGCCCGGGCTGCGCCGGCACGGGTGCTATTGCATGGTCTGGTACTGTGTGTTATCACGTATCGCGCTCGCGAGAGCCGGACCCACTGGGAGGACACCAAATGGATGTGGAAGCAAAAGTCATAGAGATCATTGTCCAGCAACTGGGAGTCGATGCCGAGAAGGTGACCCTCGACGCGTCGTTCGTAGACGACCTCGGTGCCGATTCGCTCGACGTGGTCGAGCTTGTGATGGCCTTTGAAGAGGAGTTCGCGGTCGAAATTCCCGACGAAGCCGCGGAGAAGATCGCCTCGGTCAAGGACGCCGTGGAGTTCCTCAAGCAGAACATGGAGAAGTGATGAGTCGACGGGTGGTGGTGACGGGCATCGGCCTGATCTCGCCGCTCGGGGTCGGCACCGAAGACACCTGGCAGGGCCTCCTTGCCGGCCGCAGCGGTGTCGGCACCATCACCCACTTCGACGCCTCCGAGTACGCGGTGCGCATCGCGGCCGAGGTCAAGGGCTTCGACGCTGGGCAGTGGCTGCCAGCCAAGGAGCTCAAGAAGTTCGACCTCTTCGTGCACTACGCCGTGGCTGCCTCAAGACTCGCGCTCGACCAGTCCGGGCTTGAGATCAGCGAGCGCAACGCCCATCGCGTCGGGGTCGTCATCGGCTCCGGCATCGGCGGCCTGCCCCTCATCGAACGGACCCACGAGATCCTCGCCGACCGCGGCCCGCGGAGGGTCTCGCCGTTCTTCATCCCGGGCGCGATCATCAACATGTGCTCGGGCGTGGTCAGCATCATGACCGGTGCCAAGGGCCCCAACAGCGCCACCTGCACCGCCTGCTCGACCTCGGCCCACGCCATCGGCGACGCCTTCCTCTACATCCGCCACGGCTATGCCGACGCCATCATCGCGGGCGGAGCCGAGGCCGTGATCTCGCCGATGGCGGTTGCCGGCTTCGCCTCCATGCGCGCCCTCTCGACGCGTAACCACGAGCCCGAGCGCGCCTCCCGACCTTGGGACAGGGACCGTGACGGCTTCGTCATGGGGGAAGGCGCCGGCATCGCGGTCCTCGAGGAGCTGGAGCACGCCCGCCGCCGCGGCGCCACCATCTTCGCCGAGGTTCTCGGCTTCGGTATGTCGAGCGACGCCTACCACATCTCGGCGCCAGCCGAGAACGCGGACGGCGCGATCCGGGTCATGCGGACGGCGCTCGAGGATGCCGGCGTCGAGGCCCGAGACGTGGCCTACGTCAACGCCCACGGGACCTCCACGCCCCAGGGCGACCGGGTCGAGACCACGGCGGTCAAGGCAGTCTTCGGGGAGCACGCCCACCGGGTCGCGATCTCGTCCACCAAGTCGATGACCGGTCACCTTTTGGGCGCGGCCGGCGGGCTGGAGTTCGGGATCACGACTCTGACCACCGCCCGGGACGTGGTACCCCCGACGATCAACCTCGACCACCCGGACGCGGAGAACGACCTCGACTACGTG
>Ga0316620_10000910_pt1 | contig 12264 bp, 13 predicted proteins | sample OWC_Aug_M1_C1_D5_FD_207651 | JGI IMG/M metagenome (GOLD analysis project Ga0316620, IMG submission 207651) | Wetland soil microbial communities from Old Woman Creek delta, Ohio, United States - OWC_Aug_M1_C1_D5_B | ecosystem: Environmental > Terrestrial > Soil > Wetlands | place: USA: Ohio... | reverse complement strand
CGCTCCGCAGCCGGGGAGGGGCCAAAGAAAAGCCCCCGCCGAAGCGGGGGCCGACATGCGGAAGCGCTATGCGGATTCCCCCGGTCTCCCTCTCCATCTCGAAGGGGGCCGGGATGTGCTCCCCTCCCCACGTGGGGAGGGGACGGGGGTGGGGTCGCTACTTGCCCTGGACCGTGAACGCGATGACGAGAGCGTAGATGACCAGCGATTCGATCAGGGCGAGGCCGAGGATCGCCATGGTCCGGATCGCGCCGGCCGCTCCGGGGTTGCGCGCCATGCCTTCGCAGGCGGCCGCCGTGGCCTTGCCCTGCGCGAACGCCCCGGCCGCGGCGGCGACGGCGATCGCGAATGCGGCGCCGACGACGCCCCACTTCACACCGCCGGTGCCCGTCGCCGTTCCCTGGGCGAATGCCGGCGCGGCGGTGAGCGTCAGCATCGTCAGGATTCCGTAGAAAGCCTTCTTCGACATCGAACGAAACTCCTTTCTCTTCCCGTTTTCCCCGCGGGGGGCGTTTTCAATGTTCCTCGTGGGCGACCGCGCCCGCGATGTAGATCGTCGACAGGATCACGAAAATGAACGTCTGGAGGATGGCGCCGATCAGACCGAGGAGCATCATGGGCCACGGCACGATGATCGGGGCCAGTCCGAAGAAGATTCCGGTCGCGAGGTGCTCGCCGCCGATGTTACCGACGAGACGCAGCGAAAGTGAGCCGATGCGGACGCATACGCTGACCATTTCGATGATGAACAATATGGGGCCCAGCGCGAGAATCGGCCCCATGAAGTGTTTGAGATAGCGGCCCAGGCCGTGCTCCCGGATGCCCTCCGCGTTGAAAAAAATGAACGAGGTGATCGCGAGCGCGAGCGTCGTCTGGAAGGAGCTCGTGGGGGGCGTGAGGAAGAAGAAGAACCCCATCAGGTTCGAGATCAGGATGAAATAGGTGAATGCGCCGAGCAGCGGAAGGTACCTCTTCGCCGCTCCGTGGCCCACGATGTCGTCGATGAGGTCGCGGAGAGCGAGGATGATCATTTCGTTCAGGTTCTGGAACCATCCCGGGCTCCTCTTGCGGAACTTCCGGCTCGCCGGCACCAGGACGATCGCGAGCACGGCGAAAAGAAGCAGCGCCATGATCACGTTGTCCTGCAGCCAGATCTTCTCCCCGTCGGGGAAGAGGAACGCGCGCCACCCCGGCGAGAGCTTCGCGGCCGGAGGGGCGCCCAGCAGCGACACGAGGAGCCGGTTCACCGGCCCGTACAAGAACGAATGTTCCATGTCAGCGGATTCCTTCTCGTCTCACGCCCGCACCGCCTCGCTCAACCGCGCTTTTCCGCACTCGACTCGCCCTTCGCCAATCCCCGAATACCTTCCCAGCCGATCGCCAGAACGATCACCGAGAGCCCCGCGAGGCCCGCGAGGATATCGAATTCCTTCCATCTCAGCACCAGGGTCAGGAGCAGGAGAATCCCGAGGAACCCCATCGCCGGAACCGCCACGTCGGAGAATCTCATTCCGGTTCTGGGGGCGAGGAACTTTCCCATCACCTTTTCCAGAACGAAAAAGTTGAATATAACGATGGCCGCTCCGATCGTCAAGGAGACGCCGGCGCGCGGCCCGAACGCGGCAAACGCGGCGGCCGCGCCGAAGCCCGAGAGGACGAGCGCCGTCCGTTTCACGCGCCGAAGGACCGAGTCCGCGGGCGTCACGACGGTCCTCCGCGGTCTTCGTCGTCCGCTTCCCGGGAGATCTTGTACAGGTTCCAGAATCCCGCCGCGATGCCCAGCGCGCCGCCGGCGTAGGAGCCCCACGGAGCCCACCCGAACAGCCGGTCCGCGCCCTTTCCCAGGAAATACCCCGCCACGATCGACGCGGGGAACGCGATCCCGAGCGTGATCGCGTCGGCCGCGGCGCGGAATTTCGGTCGGGGGCTCATTCGGCGAATTCTGTCATCAGTGAAGAATACGGCCTGATGCATCCGGCGCTCGCCCGCGGCTGCGGAAATCGGTTCCCGATTCCCGCAGCCCTGCTGCCGATCGAGGAGGTTGGAGAGACCGGCGGCGTCCGCTCAAGCGGCGTTACAAAACGCGGGGCGAAACGCGAGCCCCGTTGGGGCTCCCCGCCCCTCGATGTCGCTGGTCGTGCCGCGCGTCGTCGCTAGAGACCGCAGCGGGCGATCAAAGCCAGGAAAGGCTGGGGAGCGAGACCGATAACCATCGTCATCACCGCGCACAACCCCGCCGACCACGCCACCCCGGGAGAGCTCTCGAGCGGCGCGGCCTCCCCTTCACTCAGGTACATCGCCATCACGATCCGGAAGTAATAGAAGGCCGAGACCGCCGAGGCGAGGACCGCCAGCAGCGCGAGCCAGCCGTATCCGGCGTGCATCGCGACGGCGAAGAGGTAGTACTTCCCGATGAAGCCCCCGGTCGTCGGGATGCCGGCGAGCGACAGGAGGAAGATCAGCATCACGCCCGCGAGCAGCGGGTTCCGCCGGGCGAGCCCTTTCCAGTCGTCGATCGATTCCCCCGCGTAGCCCCGCGATTCGAGGAAAATCACGAGCGCGAACGCCCCGAAGTTCATGAACGTGTACGCGAGCAGGTAGATCTGGATCGCGGGGATTCCCCCGTGGTCGAACCCCAGGACGCCGAGGAGGGCGTACCCGGCGTTGGCGATCGACGAGTAGGCGAGCAGCCGCTTGACGTTCGTCTGGAGGAGCGCCGCGACGTTGCCGACGACGAGGGTCGCCGCCGCGGAGATCGCGACGACGAGCTTCCAGTCGGCGGCGAAGTGCGGCAGCGCGACGTAGAAAATCCGGGCCAGGATCGCGTACGCGCCCGCCTTCGGCCCGACCGAGAGGAACGCCGTGATCGGCGTCGGCGCCCCTTCGTACACGTCCGGGGCCCATACGTGGAACGGGACGGCGGCGATCTTGAAGAGGATGCCGAAGAGGAGCAGCAGCACGCCGATCGTCAGGATCCGGCTGGCCGGAGCCGACGCGAAGGCCGCCGCGAGGTCCGCGAGTCCCATCTTCCCCGAGAAACCGTAAAGCAGCGAGATCCCGTAGAGGAGGACACCCGACGAAAAAGCGCCGAGGATGAAGTACTTCGTCGCGGCCTCGGTCGACTTCACCTGCTCCTTGAAGTATCCGGCGAGCACGTAGGAAGAGAGCGCCATGAGCTCGAGGGCGACGTAGATCGAGGCGAGGTTGTCCCCCGACGCCATGAACATCGTCCCGACGGTCGCGAAGAGGACGAGCGCGTAGTACTCCCCCGCCGGATACGGGGCGTCTCCCACGAAACGGATGGACGAAAGGACCGTCAGCGCGCCCGCGAGAAGGACGAGGAGCTTGAAGAAGATCGAGAAGTTGTCGACGACGAACATGCCCGAAAGGATCGGCGTCGAGCGGGACGGGTCGTTCCAGAGCACCGCGAGGAGGACGACGGTCCCGACGATCCCCGCGAGCGCGACGGCGGCGAGCGCCTTCTCGCGCGCCTTGGACGTGAAGACCGCCAGACAGAGGACGAGCGACGCGACCGCCGAGAGCAGCAGCTCCGGCGAGAGCATCAGCCAGTCGTGCGGGCGGATCGTCATCGAATCGCCGCCGCCGGCCCGGGAGCTCCCGCTGCCCGAACCGCCGCCGCGGGCCGAAGGGCCGCGGCCTGTGACGCCGGCTTCGACGCCCCGTCGATCACGGCCACGATCCGGTCCACGGGCCGGGCGATCACGTCGAAGAACGGCTGCGGGTAGAGGCCGATCCAGAGCGCGCAGGCGACGAGCGGAATGAGCGTCCACTGCTCGCGCGCGTTCATGTCGGTGAGCTTCTGGTTGGCGGGGTTCGACAGCTCGCCGAAGAACACCCGCTGGTACAGCCAGAGGAGATACGCCGCGCCGAGGACGACGCCCCACAGCGCCCAGAACGCGAACCAGGGGTTGCGCAGGTACGCCCCGTTCAGGATCGTGAACTCGCCGACGAAGCCGTTGAGCAACGGCAGCCCCATCGACGACATCGCCATGACGAGGAAGAAGACGGCGTAGATCGGCATCTGCTTGGCGAGGCCGCCGTACTCCGCGATCAGGCGCGTGTGCCGGCGCTCGTACACGATCCCGACGAGGAGGAAGAGCGCGCCCGTCGAGATCCCGTGGTTGATCATCTGGAGGATCCCGCCCCGCAGCCCCGCCGGATTCAGCGCGAAGACTCCGAGCATCACGAACCCGAGATGCGACACCGACGAGTAGGCGACGAGCTTCTTCATGTCCTTCTGGACGAGCGAGACCATCGCCCCGTAGATGATCCCGACGATCGAGATCGCGATCATCAGGATCGCGACCCAGTGCGTCGTGATCGCCTTCGGGAACATCGGGAGCGAGAACCGCACGAAGCCGTACGTCCCCATCTTCAGGAGGACGCCCGCGAGGATCACGGAGCCGGCCGTCGGCGCCTCGACGTGGGCGTCGGGGAGCCACGTGTGGAACGGGAACATCGGGACCTTGATCGCGAACCCGAAGAAGAACGCGAAGAAGAGGAGGATCTGGAAATACACGGGCATCGACGGCGTCAGGGCCGTCAGCGTCGGGATGTCGAAGGTGGGGGCGTTCCCCAGCCCCTTCATCCCGAGGACGCCGGTCGTGTTGTAGAAATAGACCGCGATGATCCCGAGCAGCATCAGCACCGAGCCGGCGAGGGTGTACAGGAAGAACTTGATCGCGGCGTAGAGCTTCCGCGGCCCTCCCCAGATGCCGATCAGGAAGTACATCGGGACGAGCATCACTTCCCAGAAGACGTAGAACAGGAAGAAGTCGAGCGTCATGAACGTCCCGAGCATCCCCGTCTGGAGGAGGAGCAGGAAGACGTAGTACTCCTTCTGGCGATCGTGGATCGCCGTGAACGACGAATACACGGAGATGAAACCGAGGAGCGTCGTCAGGAGGATCAGGAGCAGCGAGATCCCGTCGATCCCGAAGTGGTACTTGACGCCGAGCGACGGGATCCAGTTCGCGACCTCCTCGAACTGGAAGCCGTCCTTCCCGCGGTCGAACCAGAACCAGAGCGGGAGCGAGATCACGAAGTCGAGCCCGGCGACGACCGTGGCCCAGAGGCGAATCGCCGCCGTCTTCTCCTTCGGGACGAGGAAGATCAGGAGGAGCGCGCCCGCGAGCGGCACGTACGCGACGATCGACAGGATGTGCTGCTGAAAGAATGCCATGCGTTACTTCCTTCTCAACGCCAGATCAGGTACGCCGCGACGAGGAGGAGGAACCCTCCCCCCATCACGAACGCGTAGTTCTGCACGCGCCCCGTCTGCGCGTGCCGGAGCCCGCGGAAGCCCGCCTGGAGCGTCCCCGCGACGCCGTTGACGAGGCCGTCCACGACGTACTGGTCGAACAACGAAGACACCCAGGAGAGCGCCAGCACGACGTTGCGCGCGCCGTGGACGAAGAACCCGTCCACGACCCGGGCGTCGAAGTCCCACAGGAACCGGCCGCCCCCCTTGCCGAGCCCCTCGACGAAGACCGCGTCGTACGCCTCGTCGACGTAGTACTTGTTGAAGAGGACCCGGTACGCGGCGGGGAACCGCTCGGCGAGCCGCCGCGGCCGCTCGAACGCGCGCTCTCCCGTGTAGAAGCGCCAGGCGATCGCGATCCCGATCACGGCGACCGTGACGGAGAAGACCATGAGAGCCGCCTCGGTGCCGGGCGTCAGGTGCGCCTCGGGCGCGACACCCGGGATCTCGGGGAAGATCGGCGAGAGCCACCGCGCGAGGGCGTGGGGGACGCCGAAGATCGCCGAGAGCACCTCGGGGATCCCCACGAACCCCGCGAGCGCGGCGCCGACCGCGAGGAGGCGGAGGGGCCAGGTCATCGTTCCCGGCGATTCGTGGAGGTGGCGCTTCTGCTCGTCGGTGCCGCGAAAGGTCCCCGTGAACGTCATGAAGTAGCTGCGGAACATGTAGAAGGCGGTCATCACCGCCGCGACGATCGCGATCCCCCAGAGGAAGACGCGGTGGTGGCCGAACGTCTCGCCGAGGATCTCGTCCTTCGAGAAGAACCCGGCGAACGGGAAGATCCCGGCGATCGCGAGCGTCGAGACGAGATACGTCCAGCGCGTCGTCGGGAGCTGTTCCTTGAGTCCGCCCATCTTCCGCATGTCCTGCTCCCCCGCCATCGCGTGGATGACCGAGCCGGACCCGAGGAAGAGGCACGCCTTGAAGAACGCGTGGGTGAAGACGTGGAAGATCCCGCCGACGAAGGCGCCCACTCCGCAGCCGAGGAACATGTAGCCGAGCTGCGAAATCGTCGAGTAGGCGAGCACCTTCTTGATGTCGTTCTGCACGAGCGCCATCGACGCGGCGAGGATCGCCGTCACGCAGCCGATGATCGCGACGAAGTTCATCGCGTCCGGCGCCAGCCGGAAGAAGACGTTGCAGCGGACGACCATGTAGACGCCCGCCGTGACCATCGTCGCGGCATGGATGAGCGCCGACACCGGCGTGGGTCCAGCCATCGCGTCCGGCAGCCAGACGTAGAGCGGGATCTGGGCGGACTTCCCCATCGCGCCCACGAAGAGGCAGAGGCAGATCGCCGTCGCGTACGGCGCGAAGCGCTCCGGGTGCGCGGCCGCCGCGGAGAAGACCGTCCCGAAGTCGAGCGACCCGAAGATCGCGAAGACGCCGAAGATCCCGAGCGCGAAGCCGAGGTCGCCGATCCGGTTGACGACGAACGCCTTCTTCCCGGCGTCGGCCGCGAAGTCCTTCTCGTAGTAGTAGCCGATCAGGAGGTACGAGCAGAGCCCCACGCCTTCCCAGCCGGTGAACATCACGGCGAAGTTCGCCCCGAGGACGAGGATCAGCATCGAGAACATGAAGAGGTTGAGATACGCGAAGAAGCGGCCGAAGCCCTCCTCGTGCCCCATGTACCCCACGGAATAGACGTGGATCAGGAAGCCGACGAAGGTGACGAACGAGATCATCAGCGCCGAGAGCGGATCGAGCCGGAACGCCCAGTCGACGTCGAATGCCGCCGATCCGCCGCCGCGCAGGGCATTCATCCCCTGCGGGATCCACGTGGCGAGCGTCACGACGTGCGCGTGCGCGAGGCCCTCGGCCTTCACCCAATCGACGATCGCCGCGAAGGCGAGGAGGCACGACAGCCCGGTCGTCGCGAGCGAGACGAAGACATGCGCGGTCTTGAACGGGACGTGCGGGTGCCGATCGACGTGGGCGGATGGCGCGGAGGCGTGCGGCGGCGCGTCCTCGGCCGTCGTCGGCGACGGCGCCGGCTTCGCCTCGGCCGGATGGACCTCGTGCCCGGGGTGCGCTTCGCCGTGCGTCCGATGCGAGACGAGATAGAGGATCCCGTTGATCGCGAAGCCGGCGAGCGGCAGGAGCGGGATCAGCCAGAGCAGGTCGCGCACCGCGTCAGCCCTCCATCGTGTCGGCCTCGTCGACGTTCAACGTCTTCCGCTGCCGGTAGAGGGAGATGATGATCGCCAGGCCGATCGCCGCCTCGCCCGCCGCGATCGTGATCACGAAGACGGAGAAGATCTGCCCGGTCAGGTCCGAGAGACGGCGCGAGAACGCGATGAGGTTCAGGTTCACCGCGTTCAACATCAGCTCGATCGACATCAGGACCGTCAGGAAGTTCCGGCGCACGAGGACGCCGACGAACCCGATCGTGAAGATCAGGAACGACAGGGCGAGGTAATCGTTGATCGTGACGCTCATCGGTTCCTCTTCGCGCCTTCTCTCAGTCCATCTTTTCGACGGACCGCCGTCCCAGGACCACCGCCCCGACGATCGCCACGAGGAGGAAGACGGAGGCGATCTCGAACGGCAGCAGATACTCCCGGTAGAGCCCCCAGGCGACGGCCTGGCTGTTGCCGAGCACCCGCCCCGCCGCCGTCCGGAACGCGTCCGGCGAGAACGGCGCGCCGCCCGGGATGGGCTCGAGCACGAGCTGGGCGTCGAAGAGCACGTTCAGCACGAACCCGAGCACCACCGCCGCGACGATCTGCTTCTGGTAGGGCTCCGTCTGCGGCAGACGCTGGACGTTGACGAGCATGATGACGAAGAGGAAGAGCACCATGATCCCGCCCGCGTAGACGAGGATCTGGACGGCGCCCACGAACTCCGCGCCCTGCAGGAAGAAGATTCCCGCGACCATCAGGAACGTCGCGAGGAGGAAGAGCGCGGAGTGGATCGGGTTCCGCGCGAGGACGACCGAGATCGCGCAGACGACCGCGACGAGCGCGAAGATCGCGAAGATCCCGCCGGAGAGGCCCGTCAGCAGCTCGCCTCCCATCTACTTGCCCTGCTCCGTGATCGTGAAGGGCTTCACGTTCTCGTCCCACTCGGTCAGCTTGTCGATGCCGAGGTAGAGCGCTTCGTTCCTCTCGTAGGTCGCGAGCTCGTAGGTCTTCGTCGTCAGCCAGATCGACTTCGGGACGGTCGGGCAGGCCTCCTCGCAGAGCTGGCAGAACATGCAGCGCTTCAGGTCCACGTCGAACCGGTCGAGCACCTTGACCGACTTCCCCGCCTCGTTCTTCTCGTTGTGCCAGTCGATGTAGATGATGTTGATCGGGCACTCGATCGCGCAGAGGGTGCACTTGATGCACCGCTCCTCGTCGAGCCGGAACATCCCGCGGAATCGGTCGGACGGCTCCTTCTTCTCCTCGGGGTACTGGATCGTCGTCTTCTTCGTGACGAGGTGCCGGCCCGTGACCCCGAGCCCGTCGAACAGGTCCAGTAGCGTCAACCGGTCGAGCCACTTCTTGAGTTTCACGGGCGGGCCTCCGCGAGGGCGAGCCTGCGCCGGAGTCTCGAGAGCAGGAAGAGGACGACGAAAAACGCCGTGAACACCCAGCCGAGGACGCGCAGACCGCGTCCGTGGACCGTGTCGGCGAGGACCGCCCCGGCGACGATCATGATGTTCCCGAGCGCCATCGGGATGAGCCACTTCCAGCCGAGGTTCATGAGCTGGTCGAAGCGGTAGCGCGGGAACGTCGACCGGAACCAGATGTAGCAGAAGATGAAGAACCCGACCTTCAGCAGGAACCAGACGATCCCCGGGACGACCCGCAGGCCGGGGAGGAGGTGCGGGAAGGGCGGGAGCCAGCCGCCGAAGAAGAGCGTCACGGCGACCGACGAGACGACGATCATCGCCGTGTACTCCCCGAGGAAGTAGAAGGCGAACTTGATTCCCGAGTATTCGGTGTTGAAGCCGGAGACGAGCTCCGACTCCGCCTCCGGCAGGTCGAACGGGTTCCGGTTCGTCTCGGCGACGCCGGAGACGAAATAGAGGAAGAACGAGAGCAGCCCCGGGAAGACGAACCAGAGATGGAGGCGGTCCTGCACGCGCACGATCTCGACGAGCGAGAGCGACCGCGACATCAGGAGCACCGCGACGATCGAGAGCCCCATCGGGACTTCGTAGGAGACGAGCTGCGCGGCCGAGCGGAGGCCGCCGAGCAGGGAGAACTTGTTGTTCGACGCCCAGCCGCCGAGGATGATCCCGTACACGCCGATCGACGTGATCCCCAGCAGGAAGAGGAGCCCGACGTTGACGTCGGCGACCCAGAGCGGCGTCGAGACGCCGGCGATCCGGATGCTCTCCCCGAACGGAATGAGCGCGAGCGCGGTCAACGCCGGGATCACCGAGAGCACCGGCCCGAGGAAGTGGCTGACCTTCTCGGCTCGCGTCGGCGTCAGGTCCTCCTTCGTCACGAGCTTCAGCAGATCCGCGAGCCCCTGGAGGAGCCCCTGCGGGCCGACGCGGTTGGGCCCGAGCCTGCCCTGCATGAAGCCCATGATCCGGCGCTCCGCGTACACGATCACGAACCCGACGATCGCCGGCACGACGAGGACGATGAGAAGGATCTTCACCGCGGTGAGGACCGTCTGGAGGGCCGCGGGGCTCATCGGTCCACCTCGCCGAGCACGATGTCCACGGTGCCGATCAGCGCGACGAGATCCGAGACCAGGTGTCCGCGGGCGAGGCGCGGCAGCGCCTGGAGGTTGATGAACGACGGAGGCCGGACGTGGAGGCGGTACGGCTTGTTCGTGCCGTTGGAGACGAGGTAGAAGCCGATCTCGCCCTTCGGCGATTCGATCGAGGCGTAGACCTCCTCGGCGACGGGCTTGATGACGCGCGGCACCTTTCCCTTGATTTCCCCCGGCTCGAGCCGGTCGAGGCACTGGCGGATGATCTTCGCCGACTGCCGCATCTCCGCGACGCGGACCAGGTAGCGGTCGTACGTGTCGCCGTTCTTCCCGGTCGGCACGACGAAGTCGAGCTCGTCGTAGCACTCGTAGGGCTGCGCCCGCCGGAGGTCCCATTCGACGCCCGACCCCCGGATCACGGGGCCGGTGAGGCCCCACTCGACGCACTCCTCGGCCGAGATCACGCCGATACCGACGGTGCGCTTCTTCCAGATCCGGTTGTCGGTGAGCAGCGTCTCGTAGTCGTCCACCTTCCCCGGGAAGTCGTCGACGAAGGCGCCCACGGCCTCGATCCACCCGGGCGTCAGATCGAACGGCAGCCCGCCGATCCGCATGCAGTTGAGCGTCAGGCGCGCGCCGCAATACTCCTCGAAGAAGTCGAGGATCTGCTCCCGCTCGCGGAAGCAGTACCAGAACGGCGTCACGGCCCCGAGGTCGATCCCCGAAGTCCCGAGCCACACGAGGTGGGAGGAGAGCCGCTGGAGCTCGTCCAGGATCACGCGGATCAGCTGCGCGCGCCGCGGCACCTCGACGCCGAGGAGCTTCTCGACGGTCAGGCAGTAGGCGTGGTTGCTCGTCGCCGCGGCGACGTAGTCCAGGCGGTCCGTGTGCGGGATCGCCATCGGATAGGTCTCGGTCTCGAAGAGCTTCTCGGTGCCGCGGTGGAGGTAGCCGATGTCGGGGATCGCGTCGACGATCTTCTCGCCGTCGACCTTCAGCACGATCCGAAGCACGCCGTGGGTGGACGGGTGCTGCGGCCCGAAGTTCAGCTCCATCTCGGTGACGTCGAAGAGGGTCTCCGGCGCCGCGACCGTGCGCGCGGGCGGGTTGTGCAGGGCCGCCGCGGCCTTCGCCCGCGCCGCGAAGTAGTCGGCTTCCTGCTGCTCGGGAGTGCGGTCGCTCACGAGGCGTTCCGTTCGCTCGTGGTCTTCACGAAGCGTCCCGGTTCGGGTGTCTTCGCGAGGGTTTTCATTCGCTCGTCGTCCTCACGACAGGACTTTCCGGTTCGGGTCGTCCGGCGCGGGGCCGGCCCCCGCCGGCCATTCCTCCGGGTAGATCGCGGCTCCGGTGTCGATCCCCTCGAGGGGAAAGTCCTTCCGGAGCGGATGCCCCTGGAAGCCGTCCCATGTCACGATGCGGCGCAGGTCGGGATGTCCCGAGAACGGGATCCCGAACAGGTCCCACACCTCGCGCTCCGACCAGTTCGCGGCAAGGAAGGTCGTCGAGAGCGACGGGACCTCCTCCCCTTCCGCGCAGCCGAGCTTCACCCGGATGCGGCCGTTCTTCGAAAAGGAATAGAAGTGGTACACGACGTCGAACCGCGGCTGGCGGTCGCGCCAGTCGATGGCCGTGACGTCGACGCAGTACTTGAAGTCCTGCCCGTCCTTGAGATGCCGCCCGACTTCGACGATCTTCTCCCGCGCGACCGTGACGGTCACCTGCCGCGCGAACTCCTTGGCGGCGACGACCGCGCCGGGCACGGCGGCGGCGAGCGCCGCCACCCACGGGTGGGCCGAAGCGTCGGTCGCGGCCGGTTTCGCCGCGGGCTTCTCGGCCATCTCAGGACGCCTTGCGGATGACCTTCATCCGGTCGATCTTCTTCTGGAGCTGGATGATCCCGTAGAGGAGCGCTTCCGGACGCGGCGGGCAGCCGGGGACGTAGACGTCGACCGGGACGATCCGGTCGACCCCCTGCGTGACGGCGTAGGTCCGGTAGGGCCCCCCGCACGTCGCGCACGAGCCCATCGCGATCACCCACTTCGGGTCGGGCATCTGGTCGTAGAGGCGCTTGACGACCGGCGCCATCTTCTCGACGACCGTTCCCGCCACGATCATCAGGTCCGACTGGCGCGGCGTCCCGCGGAACACCTCCGCACCGAAGCGCGCGAGGTCGTGCCGGGCGTCCATCACCGCCATCATCTCGATCGCGCAGCAGGCGAGCCCGAACTGCATCGGCCAGATCGCGCTCCGCCGCGCCCAGTTGATGACCGAGTCGACGGTGGTGGTGAGGATGTTTTCTTCGAACCGGTTGGCGAGCAGGCTCATGCGGC
>Ga0316620_10000909_pt1 | contig 12276 bp, 12 predicted proteins | sample OWC_Aug_M1_C1_D5_FD_207651 | JGI IMG/M metagenome (GOLD analysis project Ga0316620, IMG submission 207651) | Wetland soil microbial communities from Old Woman Creek delta, Ohio, United States - OWC_Aug_M1_C1_D5_B | ecosystem: Environmental > Terrestrial > Soil > Wetlands | place: USA: Ohio... | reverse complement strand
ATCGGGAAGGGTTTGGCCCGCCAGGGTTCTACGGTGATCTCGGATCCGTCCGGGTAGCTCCGCATCCGGAGTTCGCAGGTTGCGACGCCCTTGTTCCGTCCATGGGCGCGTCCGCTGATAACCAGACCGCAGCTCCCGCAGATTCCCTCCCGGCAATCGTGGTCGAAGGCGATCGGATCCTCTCCTTTCCTGATCAGGTCGGCGTTCACGACATCCAGCATTTCGAGGAAGGATGCATCAGGAGGGATATTCCGGGCCGTGTAGGTGATGAACCGGCCCTCGGTGTCCCGATTCTTCTGCCGCCATACATGTACTGTGAAATTCATTCCCGGTGCCTCCTCATTTGTAGCTGCGCTGAGACGGTTTCACATACTCGAATTTCAACGGTTCTTTGTGGAGCTTCGGTTTCTTCCCCTCGCCGGCGAACTCCCAGGCCGCGACGTAGGCGAAGTTCCTGTCGTCGCGTTTGGCCTCGCCTTCCGGGGTCTGGTACTCTTCACGGAAGTGTCCGCCGCACGATTCGTTCCGGTGCAGGGCGTCGATTGCCGTGAGTTGGGCGAGTTCGAGGAAGTCTGCGACGCGTGCGGCGCGCTCGAGTTCGCTGTTGAGATCGTTCTGCACGCCGACCACCTTGACATCATTCCAGAACCGTTTCCGTATTTGCGGGATCAGGGCAAGGGCTTTTTGAAGCCCGGCGCGGTTCCGGCCCATCCCGACATGGTCCCACATCACTTTGCCAAGCTCGCGATGAAGGTCGTCGGCCGGCGTCCTTCCGTTGATTGCCATAAGCCTGTCGGTCCGTTCGCGGACCTCTTTCTCTACCGCGACGAATTCCGCGGCATCCGGCTTGATCGGCGTGAACGTGCCGGTGGCCAGGTAGTCGCCGATCGTGTAGGGGAGGATGAAATAGCCGTCTGCCAGCCCCTGCATCAGCGCGCTGGCGCCGAGGCGGTTGGCGCCGTGATCGGAGAAGTTGGCCTCCCCGATGACATAGAGGCCCGGGACGGTGGACATCAGGTTGTAGTCAACCCAGAGGCCGCCCATGGTATAGTGGACGGCCGGGTAGATGCGCATGGGGAGAGCATAGGGATCCTCCGCGGTGATCTCGTGATACATGTCAAAGAGGTTGCCATACTTCTCTTCGATCCAGGCCTTCCCGTTCCGCTTGATGGCATCGGCGAAGTCAAGATAGACGGCGAGACCGGTGAGGCCGACACCGAATCCCTTGTCGCACATCTCCTTCGCCCGTCGGGAGGCAACATCGCGGGGGACCAGGTTGCCGAAGGACGGATACTGGCGCTCGAGGTAGTAGTCGCGCTCTTCCTCCGGGATGTCGCCCGGGGGCCTCGTGTCTCCTTTCTTCTTCGGGACCCAGATCCGCCCGTCGTTGCGGAGGCTTTCACTCATCAGGGTGAGCTTCGACTGGTAGTCGCCGCTCTGCGGGATACAGGTCGGGTGGATTTGCGTGAAACAGGGGTTGCCGAAGAGCGCCCCCCGTCGATAGGCCCGCCAGATTGCAGTGGCGTTGCTCGCCTTGGCCATGGTGGAGAGGTAGAACGTATTCCCGTACCCTCCGGTTGCCAGGACGACGGCGTCGCCGCTGTATTTCTCCAGAGCTCCCGTCACCAGGTTTCGTGCGATGATGCCGCGGGCTCGCCCGTCGACAAGGACCAGGTCGAGCATCTCCCGGCGCGGGAAGAACTTCACCTTGCCGGCGGCGATCTGGCGCACGAGGGCGGAGTAGGCGCCGAGCAGCAGCTGTTGGCCAGTCTGTCCTCGCGCATAGAATGTACGGGAGACCTGCGCCCCGCCGAAGGAGCGGTTGTCCAGGAGCCCGCCGTACTCGCGGGCAAACGGCACTCCCTGCGCGACGCACTGATCGATGATGTTGCCGCTCACCTGTGCGAGCCTGTACACATTGGCCTCGCGTGCCCGGTAGTCGCCTCCCTTGACGGTGTCGTAGAAGAGCCGCCAGATGCTGTCGCCGTCGTTCGCGTAGTTCTTCGGGGCGTTGATCCCTCCCTGGGCCGCGATGCTGTGCGCACGCCGGGGGGACTCATGGTAGCAGAGGGAGATCACGTTGTAACCCAGGTCGGCCAGCGATGCCGCCGCCGAGGCTCCGGCGAGCCCCGTCCCCACGACGACAATCGTGTACTTCCGCTTGTTGGCTGCATTGACCAGCTTTAGCTGGAAACGATGGGTGTCCCACTTCTTCTCAATGGGTCCGTCGGGAATTCTGGAGTCGAGCGTTGCCATGGTCAGTTCCCCCCCGTAGAGTGTGCCCAGAGGAAATAGAGCGGCAGTGATGCGAATGCCAGCGGGATGAGGAGCCAGAAGATGACCGCTATCCAGTCGATCAACTTCTGCCATCGGCCGACATAGAGGCCGTAGGTCTGGAATGCCGACTGCACGCCGTGTTTCAAATGGTAGCCGAGGAAAATCAGTGCGATCAGGTAGAAACCGACATACCAGGGGTTGCCGAACGCCTGCCACACAAGCTCGTACATCGGCGTGCCCGTGTCGATGAATCGCGATTGGATGAAGAAGGTCCTGACGTGGATGATCAGGAAGATCAGAACGAACACGCCGGTCAGGAACATTATTCTGGAGGTCAACGCACTTGTCTCGGATGCGCTGTTCACGGCGTACTTCCGATGGCGGACGCGGCGGTTCAGGAACCAGAGCCAGACGCCCAGGATCATATGGAAGAGAAAACCCGCGAACAGGAGAATCTCCACGGGCCGGACGAGCGGGTACGTCGCCATGAACTCTGCATAGGCGTCGAATGTCTCACCGCCATCCGCTTTGAGGAGGAAGAGGTTGATTGTCAGGTGGACGACGAGAAAGCTCAGCAGGAAGAATCCCGTCAGTCCCATCAGCAGCTTTCTGCCGACGGAAGAGTTCAAGAAGGTCGCGATGCGGTTCATTGGGCCTGCTCGCTAGACGTACGTGGTGAACGAAGGGTAGAAGTGCCAGGAAGAACGGTGCGGTGGCGATCGTCTCGGCCAAAGTACGAAACGGCGTTATGTGAAGCAAGGAAGTCGGGCCGTCATTCCCCTTCCGCCGGAGTGATGAAACGGACCACGGAAATGGCGCTTCCCACCAGTCCCAGGCAGACGCCGGCGGCGATCACCAGGCCGTAGAAAGCGGTGTCCATCGAGGCAAGAGGTGCGAATTCCGGGGCTGCCCAGGCCAGGGCGTGCTCCACAATAAGATAGAGGAGGCCCGCGGCGAGGCATCCGCCGAGGAGCCCCTGGACCATCCCCTCCAGCAGGAAGGGGATCCGGACGAACGACCCGGTCGCTCCCACAAGCGCCATGGTCCGGATCAGCTTCCGCTTGGCGTAGATCGCAAGCCGGATCGTGTTGGAGGCAAGGAGAATGGCCGAAAGGCTGATGGCGATGCCGAGACCCAGGGTCACCCTGTTGACCGCCGTGGCCCTCTGGTCGATCAGTTCGAGGAGTGCCCGCCGGTAGAGGACACCGTCGACTCCCTTGAGCACCCTGATCTGTTCGTCCAGCCGCCGCGCCGCCTCCGCCGTGCGGTACGAGGGTTGCAGGGTGAGCTTGAATGAGGGCTGAAGGGGATTGAAATCGAGCACTTTGTAAATATCCTCGCCGGTCTCGGCCTTAAAGATCTGCGCAGCCTCTTCCTTGGAAATGTAGACAGCCTGTTCCACGCCGTCGAGACCGGTGATGGTCCGTGCAAGATCGCTCACCTCCTCCGGCGAAATCGGCTCCTGGAGGAACACTTCGATCTCCACCTTCGTGCGGATCGATTCGATGAAGCGGGATGCCTGGATGGAGACGAACGCGAATGCCCCGAGGAAAAGGAGGGAGATGCAGATGGTAATGATGGAAATCGTACTGGAGAGCTTCGTGCGCTTGAACCCCGAAAGGCTTTCGCGGAGTGTGTAGGAGAGGCTCATGCGCCTCCTCAGAAGTTCGATTCGTCGCGCCAGCGGACGATCCGCCAGGGATCGCTGACGCGGGTTCGCTCGAAGATCAGGTTCGCGTAACCGTCAATCCGCTCGATGTCGCTGGGATTGAAGACGATCGTGAGATTGAACCCCCGCACCACGGTCACCCTTGTGGAGTCCGAAGCGGTGCTGGTGATGTTGTTCCAGATCAGGTCGAGCTTCTGAGTGTTCTGGAACAGGCCGTAGGTCGTGCGCATCTCGTCATCCCGCCCCCAGGTGACGTCGATACCAAGGTCGTAGTTACGATACACAAAAACGAAGTTGGGGTCAAGGAGCTGACCGTAGAGCGTGGTGTCGCGGAAGCTGTACGCCGCGCGAAAACAGGTGAAGAGACCGTCGATGGTGTGCGGGTCGCAGGCGGATTCACCGGGTGTGTCGTCCCGCCCGGGAGCAAAGGGGTTGATGCAGGCAGCCAGCACCAGCATCAGCGTGCCGGCCAGGGGAGCGAGCCGGGCAACGGTGCTCAGTTGCTGAACTTTCCTTTGAACATGCTCCACGTGATATCGCTCCCCGTCTTGAAGTCCATCCACCGGTAGATCGACCAGCGATTCCCCGCATCGGGGGCAAGAGCAAACTGCAGATTCCCGCGAGCGGTGGTTGGAAATCCCGTCTCGCCGTGCTCAAAGATGAACGTATAGTCGTAGCTGTAGACAACGGAATCGGCGGTGACGAGCTGCGACTTCTGGACGAGCTGGAGGGCCGCAAGCGCGCCGGACGTGCTCCGCGCGATCAGGTTCTGGAAATAGGCCTGTTCCTGTGCGGTTCCCCAGGAGATGAACGCCGGACCATACTGGGCGCTGGCCTCCGCGGAAGGGACGAACATGAAGACCTGTTCCCCCGTTCCGGCGTCGGCAAAGCAGGCGGTGTAGTTTGCGACGCTCTTCTGATCGATGGCGTTCTGGAGATTGTCGATGACGATCGACGGTTCAGTAGGAGGGACGAAGTTGAGCCGTGATGACTCCGGGTCTTCGGGATCTCGCGGCGCGAAGAGGCTGCAACCCGCAAGGAACAGTCCCGCCACAAGGAGCGCTCGGGTCAGACCGCCTCGATGGGGAGCCCAGGGTGTCACAGCGCTATCCGCCCCTCCAGCGCCCTGCTCAGCGTGGCCTCGTCGGCGAACTCGAGGTCTCCCCCCACCGGAAGTCCACGCGCGATCCGGGTGACTTTCACCCCGAGGGGTTTGAGCAGCCGGCCCAGGTAGAGCGTAGTCGCCTCCCCCTCCACGTTAGGGTTCATCGCAAGAATGACCTCGGTGATCTCTCCTCGGAGACGGGCGAGGAGTTCCTTGATTTTCAGGTCGTCGGGGCCGACGCCGTCGAGGGGGGAGAGCGATCCCCCGAGAACGTGGTAGAGGCCCCGGTACTCATTGGTCTTTTCGAGCGCCAGCACGTCGTTCGGTTCCTCCACGACACAGAGGAGTGAGCGATCGCGCTTGGGGCTCGCGCAGATTGCGCAGGGATCGGCTTCGGTGATGTTGCAGCAGACGGAGCAGGTGCGCGTTTTGTCCTTGACGTTCACGAGCGCCTTTGCCATCCGGATGGCATCTTCGCGGGGCTGCTTGAGCACGTGGAGGGCCAGCCGCTGGGCTGTTTTGCGCCCGATCCCGGGGAGCCTGGCGAATTCGTCAATAAGCAGCTGGAGCGCTTCAGAAGTGTAGAGCATTGTTCCGATCCGGAGTCTGAGGTGGCCGGGGGGGAGGGGGGAAACTCACAACCCCGGGATGTTCATCCCCGGGATGGTGGGGAGCATGCCGCTGGTGGCTCTGGATATCTCTTCCTGGGCCATCTTTGCGGCCTCCTCGAGGGCTTTGTTCGCGGCGGCAAGGACGAGGTCCTCGAGCATCTCCACGTCATCGGGGGTCACCACTTCTTTGTCGATCTGCACCTTGATGATGCGTTGCTTGCCGTTTGCTGTGACTTTGACCATGCCCCCTCCTGATTCTCCCACGACGGTCTTGGTTTCGAGGCCTTCCTGAACTTGCGCCATCTTCTCCTGCATCTTCTGGATCTGTTTCAACATCCCCTGCATGTCAGGAAGTCCGGGCATCGTTCTCCTTCTTCCGCGCCGCCGATTTATGTCAACCAGAGGGGCCGGCGGTTTGTCAAAGTGGTGACGGAAATTTTTTCAAAAAAAGATACCGGATTCGGCCTGGAAAGTCAAATTTGACTCTGCAGGGAAAATCCGTTACATTTCTTGGCAATTCCCATTTTTTCAATCACGTGTGACCTCGTCTCGAGGCGTCGGCTTTGGCGAAGGGTTCTCGGCAGGCGATTCCCAGTGACAGAAGGCGCCAGGATGCCTTGCGTGGTGCGGGGGAGATTCCGCGGCATATCGCGATCATCATGGATGGCAATGGCCGCTGGGCAAAGCGGCGCGGCAGGCCCCGCATCAGCGGCCACACCGAGGGGGTTGAGTCGGTCCGTGACATTGTCAATGCGTGCGGGGAGCTGGGTGTTCGCTACCTGACGGTGTACGCGTTTTCGACCGAGAACTGGAAGCGCCCTCAGGATGAGGTTTCTCTCCTTATGCGCCTGCTTGTCAAGGCGCTCAGAGACGAGACCGACCGCCTCCACTCCAACAATGTCTGTCTCCGCGTCATCGGGGATGTGCAGGCCCTCCCTGCGGAGGTTCAGGGGGGCCTGAGGGAGAGTATCCGGAAGACCGCCGCCAACACCGGCCTCATGCTGATCCTTGCGCTGAGCTACAGCGGGCGCTGGGATCTGACGGAGGCAATGCGGCAGCTGGCACGAGATATTGCTGCGGGCCGCCTGGCGCCCGAGGGGGTCACCGAGGAAGCGCTTGCTGCCCGCCTCTCCACAGCCGGCATACCCGATCCTGACCTTTTGATACGGACCAGCGGGGAGCTCCGCATCAGCAACTTCCTGCTCTGGCAGCTGGCATACACGGAATTCCATATCACGCCGAAGCTGTGGCCGGACTTTCGGCGTGAGGAGCTTTATGAGGCCATTGCCGAGTACCAGCGGCGTGAGCGCCGGTTCGGGATGGTCAGCGACCAGGTGCGGCCTGACCGGGGCCGCAAAGGATATGTGAGGCGCCTCCTGAAAAGCGTCACAGGACCGTAAGATGAAGACATGTTGGTATCTCCTGGCAGGGATGGTCTGTGGTATGCTCCTGGTCTCCCCCATGTATGGCCAGCGGACGCAGCCCCAGGAGATCTATAAGATTCTCGGGATATCGGTGGAAGGGAACGCCCTTGCGGATGCCGGGGCCGTCATCGCCAATTCCGGCCTGAAGCTCGGGGACGAGATTACCGTCCCCGGCGACCAGGTCAGCCAGGCGATCCGGAAACTCTGGTCGCTCCGGATATTCGAGGATGTTCAGATCGGCATCGACCGGAAGGTGGGCCAGGGGGCATACCTGATCATCACCCTCCGGGAATTTCCGCGATACGAGCGGACCGAGATCACCGGAAATGATGAGCTGAGCCAGGATGATATTCAGAAGAAGGTCAATCTCGTCCGGGGGCAGGTCTTCCCTCTGCAGGATGTGGCGCGTATCCGCAAGGAGCTGCTGAAGGAATATGCGAAGGAGGGGTATCTGCTGGCCGATGTGAAGGTGAGCACCGTCTCGGCCGACACGGGCAAGAACCGTGTCGTCGTCAAGATCGACATCGACGAGGGGAAGGCTGTGCGGGTCCGCTCGATCACCTTTGAGGGGAACCGGGCGTTTGACGACGGCGACCTGAAGGGGGCGATGGACGAGACTGTTGAGAAGGTCTGGTGGAAGTTCTGGCGGTCCGCGAAGTTCGACCGGAAGAAGTACCTCGAGGACAAGGATTTGATCGTCAAGTTCTACCGGAAGAACGGGTATCGTGACGCGGAGGTACTCGCGGACTCGCTCTGGTACAGCGCTGATCGGGAGGACATGTTCATCCACATGCGGGTTTTTGAGGGGGACCAGTACCGGATCCGGCACGTGCGGTGGGAGGGGAACACCGTATACAGCGACACGGTGCTGAATCAGCGTCTGTCGATGGGGCCGGGTGACATCTATGATGCCGAGAAATTCGAGCAGAATCTCCGGGGGAACGAGGCGCAGACGGACGTCGCGTCGCTCTATCTTGACAACGGGTATCTTCGGCTGAATCTCGATCCGCAGGAGACCCGTGTCGGACAAGACAGCGTGGACATCGCGATCAACGTGTACGAGATGAATCAGTTCAAGATCGGCGCTGTCAACATCAAGGGGAACACCAAGACGCACGAGAAGGTGATCCGGCGGGAGCTCTTCACCCGTCCGGGGGACTATTTCAGCCGCGCGGCGATCATCCGGAGCCTTCGCCAGCTTCAGCAGCTTCAGTACTTCGACCCGGAGAAGCTGAAGCCCGACTACCAGATGGTGGACGACAAGACCGTTGATGTCAGCTATGAGGTCATGGAGAAGTCGAGCGACAACGTCAGTGCCTCGGTGGGATACAGCGGCGCCTTCGGCATGACGGGGGCGCTCGGCTTCACGATCAACAATTTCTCGATCGGCGACCCGCTCTCGGGCGGGGCGGGCCAGGTCCTCAGTTTCGAGTGGCAGTTTGGCGAGGCGTCGCGCTATCGCACGTTCGCGCTCGGGTTCACCGAGCCATGGATGTTTGACACCCCGACGCTTCTCGGGGTCAGTCTTTTCGACACGCGGACGATCTGGGGATACGATCTGCAGCAGACCGGGGGATCGGTCCGCATCGGCCGGCGTTTCCGCTGGCCCGACATTTATTGGCGCGGTGACTGGATCATGCGCGCGCAGGCCAATGACGTGCGGGACGGCCAGGGGATCTATCGAGAGGGGAAATCCAGCCAGTTCAGCATTTCGCAGATCCTGTCCCGGAACGACACGGACAACCCGATCTTCCCGACGTCCGGCTCGAACTTCTCCTTCTCGGTGGAAGTGTCGGGAGGTCCTTTCCTTCCCGGCAACATCGATTATCACAAGTGGCAGCTGCAGTCCGACTGGTTTCTGCCGATCTTCGGATCGACGCGGTTCGCGCTGTACGTCAGTTCGATGTACGGGTTCATCGGGGATTTCTACAAGGACTCTGTGATTCCGCCGATCGAGCTCTTTTTCATGGGGGGGACGGGACTGGGGTACATTGCGACGACCCCGCTCCGCGGGTATGAGGATCAGGCGGTGGGTCCGCGGAATGTGTCCGGCGACATTGTCGGCGGCAAGGCGATGACGAAGCAGACTGCCGAACTCCGCTTTGGCGTCTCCCTCAGTCCGATTCCCATTTATCTTCTCACGTTTGCGGAGGCGGGAAACGTCTTTGAATCGATGGCGAGGGCGGATTTCTTCGACCTGAAGCGTTCGGTGGGTTTCGGCGCGCGCCTGCAGATTCAGCCGATCGGGATGATCGGTTTCGATTACGGCTATGGCTTTGATGATGTGTACCCCCGTGACGGGAAGCCCGACGGCTGGAGGTTCCATTTCGTCTTCGGGCGTGGCTACTGAGCGTTGTCCGTTTGTTCCAAGCTGAAAGATGCTTACCATTCATTGTCACCCAGGAAAGAGGCTCCCGTGAAAACATTCGTTGCGGTTCTCCTTGCACTGTCCCTCGCCGCTCTTCCCCTTGCCGCGCAGAGCCAGAGGATCGGTTATGTAAATTCCGCCAAGATCTTTGACGATCTCCCCGAGGCCCGGGATATCACCAAGCGGCTGGAGGGGCTGGCGAAACCGATTCAGGATTCCCTGGCGCTGATGCAGAAGGAGATCGAGACCAAGGTTGAGGACTACCAGAAGAAAGAGTCGATGCTGAACGACGCGGCGAAACGTGCGGCGGTGCAGGAGGTGCAGGACCTTCAGCAGCGGGCCCGGGACTATGCCCAGCGGAAGGATACGGAGATGTCGCGGCAGCGCGAAGTCATGCTCGCTCCTCTGAAGGAGAAGATTCTCAAGGCCATTGAGCGGATCGCACGGGGTGAGAAGTACAACTTTGTGTTCGATCGGACCGAGCAGATCAACATTCTCCTCTACGCGGACACGAAGGACGACCTGACGAACCGCGTGCTGGACAACCTGAAGCGCGGCAAGTAAGAGGCCCCCATGAAAAAAGTTCTGGTGCTGGCGGCGATGGTTTGCGCCCTGGCCTCCGCCGGGAACGCACAGATGAAGATCGGGCACATCAACTCCGAAGCGGTCATGCAGGCGCTCCCGGAGGCTGCCGACGCGCAGAAATCGCTCGACGCGCTTGTCGCGCAGTGGGAGGCGGAGCTTCAGAAGATGCAGGGGGAATGGAAGCGGCGGTTCGATGAATACGACAAGCGCAAGCTGATTCTCACCGACCAGGCGCGGGCGGATCAGGAGAGGGAGCTGCGGGATCTGGACCAGCGCATCGTGGAATACCGGAACAAGAAGTTCGGCCAAAACGGCGAACTGTTCCAGAAGCAGAACGAAGTGATGAAGCCGCTGCAGAACAAGATGTTCAAGGTGCTGGAGGAGATCGCGAACGAAGACGGGTACGACTACATCTTCGACCGGAGCGGCGAGGTGCTTCTGCTCTTTGCGAGCGACAAGCACGACCTGACCAACCAGGTCATTGCCCGCATGAAATCCTTCGGCAAGTGACACCATTCTCCTGACAGGGGACGCCATGAAACTCCGTGACATCGTTACGCTGATCGGTGCGGAGGTGGATGGCGGAGCGGCCGCCCAGGCGGCCGGGGAGATGGAGATCCTTCGCGTGGCGAAGATCGAGGAGGCGGTCGACGGCGACATCACGTTCGTCGCAAATCCCCGCTATATCCGCTATCTCGAGACCACCCATGCTTCGGCGGTCATTGTCAGCCGGTCATTGCGCGGGGAGGGGTCCTTCCATCCCCGCGCCCTGCTTCTGCGGGTGGACGACCCGTACCTCTCGTTTCTGAAAGTCCTGCTGGCATTCAATCCCCCCCGAGATCCCCTTCCGCCGGGCATCCATCCCACGGCAGTGGTGCATCCCTCCTGCACGATCGGCAAGGACGTGCGGATCGGGGCGCACGCGGTGGTGTCGGAAGGGTGCAGGATCGGCGACGGGACGATGATCGGGCACCTCTGCGTGCTGGGAGAGAACGTGGAGATCGGCCGCGGGTCGCTCCTGTACGCGAACGTCACGATCAGAGAAGGCTGCCGCATCGGGTCGCGGGTGGTGATTCATCCGGGAACGGTCATCGGAAGCGACGGGTTCGGATTTGCCCCGCGCGCCGACGGGACGTTCGAGAAGATCCCACAGCTGGGGATCGTGGTGGTCGAGGACGATGTTGAGCTGGGAGCGAACTGCGCGGTCGACCGGGCGACGATGGGGGAGACCCGCATCAAGCGGGGTGTCAAGCTCGACAATCTTATTCAGGTCGGCCACAACGTCGTCATCGGCGAGCATACGGTGATTGCGGCACAGACGGGGATCTCCGGCAGCACGAAAGTCGGCCGGATGAACATGATCGGCGGTCAGGTGGGCTTCACGGGGCACCTCTCCATCGCGGATAACACCAAGATCGGTGCGCAGTCGGGCGTTCACCGGTCGATCGAGAAGCCGGGGACAGTGATCTTCGGCACTCCGGCGATGCCGCAGCGCGAGGCGTTCCGGGTCCAGGGGGCGCTCACGCAACTCCCGGAGCTCCTGATCACCGTCCGCCAGCTCCGTCAGCGTCTGGAGGAGCTTGAGAGGAAACTCGAGCAGGTCCGGCCGGGCTCGGGGCAGAGCACTCCCCCGGCGACGGAGGGGAGCAAGGAAGACAGGAAACCATAAGGGAGACCTCATGCTCGTCCAGCAGCGAACCATCAAGCACCCGGTGTCGATGAGCGGCGTCGGCCTGCATACCGGCGCCCTCTGCACGATGACCTTTCGGCCGGCGCCCGAGAACTACGGCACACGATTCCGACGCGTTGACATGGGAGGGTCACCGGAGATTCCGGCCGATGTCGATCACGTCATCGATGTGGCGCGCGGCACCACTATTGCGGTCGGCGAGGCGCGGGTCCACACGGTCGAGCATGTCATGGCGGCGCTGGTGGGACTGCAGGTGGACAATGTGCTCATCGATCTCGACGGCATCGAGCCGCCGATCGGGGACGGGAGCTCCAGGCCCTATGTGGAAGCCCTCCTCAAGGGAGGATTCGAGAAGCAGAACGCCCCCAAGGACTACCTGATCATCGACCAGCCCGTCGCTTACCGGAACGTGGAGAAGAAGGTCGACATCGTCGCCCTCCCTACCGACGACTACCGGGTGACGGTGATGGTGGACTACAACAACCCCGCCCTCGGAAGTCAGCATTCGGGCCTGTTTGATCTGGAGAAAGAGTTCGTCACCGAATTC
>Ga0316620_10000907_pt1 | contig 12281 bp, 11 predicted proteins | sample OWC_Aug_M1_C1_D5_FD_207651 | JGI IMG/M metagenome (GOLD analysis project Ga0316620, IMG submission 207651) | Wetland soil microbial communities from Old Woman Creek delta, Ohio, United States - OWC_Aug_M1_C1_D5_B | ecosystem: Environmental > Terrestrial > Soil > Wetlands | place: USA: Ohio... | reverse complement strand
TTATTGTTCTTCGCGTAAACCACTTCTCGTCGGAAACGAAGTTTCCAGAACATGGTACATCTAAGAGTATTCGGTCGAACTTGAGCCCCAGACCTGAAGTCTGCTTGGCGTCAAAATTGTAGACTACAGTATTACCAACCTGGCAACGTTCAAGATGATTCGACAAGGCTGCCAAGCGACGTTTTTCAACGTCCAAAGCTACAATCGCTCCGGTGTTGGCCATTAGGTCCGCGAGCTGAACGGTTTTTCCTCCTGGCGCAGCGCATGCATCAAGAACCAATTTGCCTTTCGGATCGGTGAAAAGGGTAGCTGGGATTTGGGCTGCGGCTTCCTGGATCGAGTACATGCCTAACAGGTATTCTTGAGTTGCTCCGACTGAAACCTTGGACCGGAGAACCCAATAGCCATGTTTCAGAAAAGTGATCGTTTCTAGTTCCACACCTCGAGATGCCAGTCTTTGTTCAAGGTTTTTTCCTTTCGCATTAGAAATGTTAATCCTTATGGCTTGTCTTGGTGAAGGTTCTTGGAATTCCCAACCTAGCTGTTCGTAGCGATTAACAAAAAATTCCTTGCCAGACATCGAGAGTGTTAATGGTTGTTATGCAAGTTAAAGCTTTTTTTGGAATGTGCCTGAAGATTTTGCGGATTTCATCTCCACTAAGGTTGCCAATGGCGGTAGTTTGCTGACAAACCATTCTCTGATATGATGGCATAAAGTTAATAGGCGACAGTTTTCAATTCCATGTAGCTTATCCATTTCCGAGAGAATCAGAAAAAATGTTTCAGCATCAAATTACACCTGAACATGTTTTTGACGTATTGGGTAGGATAGAGAAGGCTTAGTTATGGCGCGTTATAGGCAAACAGAAGAAATAGTTAAGTTGATGAATACTCCCGAAATCATTAGAAACACCAGCATAATTGCTCACGTTGACCACGGAAAAACCACGTTATCTGACAGCCTCTTGGCTGCAGCAGGAATAATCAGCACACAAACCGCTGGTCAAAAACTATTTTTGGATTCTTGGGATCTTGAGCAGAAGCGCCAAATGACAGTTTTTGCCTCAAACGTAAGTCTAGTTCACACTTACAACGACAAAGACTACCTAATCAACCTGATCGATACACCCGGGCACATTGACTTCTCAGGGGCAGTAACCAGAAGCCTCAGAGCAGTTGACGGCGCACTCGTCGTCGTAGATGCAGTTGAGGGGCCCATGACACAAACTGAAACAGTTCTAATGCAAGCCCTGCGTGAACGCGTAAAGCCAATTCTCTTCATTAACAAAGTTGATAGACTAATCAAAGAAATCAAACTCACACCACAAGAAATCCAGCGCAAATTTGCAAAAATCCTCCTCAGAGTTAACTCGCTCATAGAAAAATATGCCCCAACGGAACACAAACAAGACTGGCAAGTCAAGATTGAAGACAGCCGTGTCGCCTTCGGTTCAGCCCTTCACAAATGGGGCTTAAACCTGGACCACATGAAAATGAAAAAGATCACCTTCCAAGACATCATCGACGCATACAGCGGCGACCCCATAGAGGTCGGCAGAAAAGTCGACGAACTAAGCAAAAGAGCACCATTACATGAACCGATTCTGGACATGTTCTGCCAACACCTGCCCAACCCATTCATAGCTCAACCATATAGACAGCCACAAATTTGGCCCGGAGATGCAAGCAGCCCGACAGGCGTCGGCATGGCAAAAGTTGATCCGAACGCGCCGTTGCTCATGTGTATCTCCACAATTGAGGTTGATCCGCACAGCGGAACCGTTGCCATTGGCAGAATTTTCAGCGGCGCAATTACAAAAGGCAAAACGGTTCAGCTCGTGAGCAGCCACCAGAAGGGTCAAGTTCAGCAGGTTTTTATGAGCATGGCAACTGATCGAGTGATAATTGACCGCGTTCCCGCAGGCAACATTGGGGCCATCTCAGGTTTACCGTCAATTCATGTAGGTGAAACAATCGCTGAAGACGGTATTGAAGTGCACTCTTTCGAAGGCTTAAGGTATGTTTCTGACCCGGTTGTTACCGTTGCTCTTGAACCTGAAGATGTCAAAGACCTGCCGTTGTTCGATAAAGTTATGCATAAGCTGACCACGGAAGACCCCAACTTGCACTTCATCATGAATAAGGAAAGTGGAGAATTCCTGTTGTCTGGTATGGGTGAACTGCACCTCGAAATCACGGCTTACCGTATGCAGGAAGCTGGCTTGAAAGTGAAGCTGAGCAAACCGATCGTGAATTACCGAGAAACGATCAGCCACGATTACATGGGTCCAGCAATCATGGGTAAGAGTCCTAACAAACACAATAAACTCTGGATAACTCTTGAGAAACTGTCTGAGGAAGTTATTGAGGCAATTAAGTCGGACAAAATTACTGACATGCAGAGCAAAGATGAGCGAACCAAGGTCCTCAGAAGTTTAGGCTGGGACGCGGATAATGCTAAAGGTGCAGTAGCCGTTGAAGAAAACAACATACTGGTTAACCGCATTCGTGGCAGACAATACGTTGACGAAATCATAGATCACATAAAGACTGGTTTCCGCGAAGCAGTTCACACTTCGCCCTTAGCCAAAGAACCGGCATATGGCTTAAAGATTAACCTTGAAGACGTAACCGTGCACGAAGATCCAGTTCACCGCGGTCCAGCACAAGCTATACCCATGACTTGGCGACCAATCTACTGCGGTATCTTGCTGACCGACCCGAAACTACTTGAGCCGTTGCTAAGCTTCGAATGCAGAGTTCCCAGCGAATTCGTCAGTTCCGTCATCACCTTGCTGAACAAACGACGCGGAAAAATCCTAGACATGCCCTCAGAAGAAGATATGATCACTGTCAAAGCTGAACTGCCGGTTTCCGAAAGCTTTGGCATCGCGGATGAGCTGCGCGGTTCTACGCAGGGCAGAGCGTTCTGGGCGACACAGTTTAGCCGTTGGGCATACGTTCCAGAGCAGATGCAGGGTGAAACCATTAAGAAGATTCGTGAACGCAGAGGACTACCGCCGGAACCACCGAAACCTGAAGAATACTTCGAATCAGAATAAGCTTGAGCTGCCAAACCTCCAGCTTTCCCTTTGTTTTCCTTCTTAAGAAGTCTGTCAGCGCCCGTCACCGTTCAACTAATTTGATCAAACTACGAGGCAAGAAACTGAGCGCGGGAATTGCTCAATTTAAATAGTTAGGAAAGCTTTAATGTCCGTCGAGGGTTAGGTTTTTTGTTGAGCGTTTATGATTGTTGTTGGGATCTGCGGTAGCCCCCGAAAACAAGCAACCGAATACGTCCTTGAAGAAGCCCTCGGCATTCTGAAAGAACAGGGGTTCAAAACGATCTTATGGACAGTCAGGGGAAAAGAGGTAGATTACTGTACGCATTGCGATTATTGTCTCGCAAACAAAGCATGCGTCATCCAAGACGACATCCAAGAATTGTACGCACTGCTATCCAAGGCAAAAGGAATCATCATGGCGACACCTGCTTACAACGGAGGAGCAAGCGCCCAAATCAAGGCAGTAATGGATAGATGCCGTGGCGTAGTTGCGGCGGACAAGAATTTTTTCAAAGGGAAAGTTGGAATGGGGATAGCAGTAGGGGGTGACAGGGCGGGAGGGCAGGAATTCGCTCTTATGCAGATTCATGCTTTCTATATCCTAAATGGAATGATACCTGTTGGCGGAGGATTCTTCGGAGCTAACTTGGGCGCTACATTCTGGAGTAAGGATACGTTGGAAAGCGTGAAGGAGGATGAAGAGGGCTTCAGAAGTTTGAAGAAGACCGTTAAACGTTTTGCAGAGTACATGAAAAGATATTCCTTAGAGGAGAATGTATGATTGGTGAACTGGAGATCGCTAAGAAACGGAAGGTCGCTTGGGGGATTACTGGTGCTGGTGACAAAATCGCAGAATTCACAGAAGTCATGAAGCAAGTCAAGAAAGAAAATGAATCTTTGGTCGATATTCACGTTTTTGTCTCGAAGGCTGGAGAGACTGTTCTCAAATTCTATAGACTCGAACAAGAGCTGACGGAGAGTTTTGAAAAGGTCCAAGTTGAGATAAATGCTAACTCGCCCTTTCTTGCTGCATGGTTGCAGAATCGCAAGTATGACTTCCTGTTGATCGCGCCGGCTACGTCTAATACGGTTGCGAAAATCGCTAGTGGAATAGGCGACACAATGATAACTAATGCAGCAATCATGGGTCTCAAAGCATTCGTTCCGATTTACATTGTGCCGACAGACTATGAGGAGGGCATAGTTTACACGAAACTTCCAAATGGCAAAGATATGAAGCTGCGAGTCAGAAAAGAGGATGTGGAACAGGTTAAAAAGCTGGAAAGCATGGACGGCGTTCATGTGTTGTATGGTCCGCAGAAAATCCCTGATGTTTTTAGGGAAATGCTGAAACAACGTGCAACATAGAAGTTTCAGAGAATCGGAAGAAGCGAGCCCACAAGACCCAAAGATAATCCCAGAAAGATGGGAATAGGTAAGCCTGGGAAAATGCCTTTTCTCTCCAATACTAAGAATGTGAAGAACGATCCCCCCAATATTCCCGCAAGGGAAGCAAAGTAAGAAACCCAGCCATAATTCAATAGCATTACAGCACAAAGCATTGAATAGAAAACCAAATCGCCGAGACCCATCTGGATATCCTTGAAGGAATAGCTCAAGCCTTTGAGCTCGTCAAGCCCCGAACTCGCGATTTTTCCCACGGGCCCCTTGTACACTGCAACAATGTCATAAACGGCTAAAAAAGCAAGGATCAGCACGGCGCTCCAGACAGGTATGGAATTGCCAAGGAATACGCCGAGCGCACCACCTAAAACAACAACCGCGATGTTGGCTACTTTGCCACCTATCTTGAAGATTGCAAGGTCGAAAAACACGGTGATGAAGATTGTCATGATTACTACATAGATTTCCCAGTTTGGATAGGGAGAAAGCAGTAAAAACAAGTAATAAGTAGACAAGAGCACGGAAGCTGCTGTCAAAGCAAAACCTGTTAGAAAAACTATCATTTTCTTGCTTTTCCACTTCAACAGAAAATAGAAGATAGTAGCGCCGGCAGCGATTATGACTACAAAGTAGAGGGCGTTACTGAAGTAGCCAGAGGGCGTTTCAGGAAAAGGCGTGACCGGTATAGTTGGCGCAGACACTCTCAACAGCAAATACGCGCAAGCTAACCCAATCATTAGACTCGCAAATATTGGCGTGAGGTAAACGGGATTAGCCTTGAATTTATCATCACTCATTACGTGTTCTCCAAACCGCTGATAGCCAATGTAGCTTTCAAATAACATTCGTCGCAGAATAAGCTTTGCTTCTTGTCCGTGTCAAGAATTGAATTCGAGAAATGCATCACGCAAGAAGAACGAGGACAATGCCTCAACCCCAGTGTGTGTCCAACCTCATGAACCGCTTCTTTAAGCGCACGTTGAGCGTAGAGTTCTCCATCACTTTTGGCACCGTAGAATTCAGGTTTGAGTCGCCACAAGGAGACTAACGCAGCCTTCCCATGGACTGCAGCTTCTCCGAATACGAAATTCAATTCAGGAATGAAGATGTCGACATCGACAATGCCGAGGCTGCGGTTTGCTGTTTGGATTCCAGCGCGCGCGTGGCACTGCAATAAACCTAAGATGTAATTTGAGCGGTGTTGTTTGCGACTCCTATCGTAGGCCGCTTTTGGCACTTCATTTTGCTCATTGACTATGAAGCATGATGATTCGGGAAACACTTTCACCAAGCCGTTTCTAATGCGATGCAATATTGTCGCATCTATTTGTCCGATAGGCACAACGGCAATTGCCAATGCCACAGTGCCTAAACCTCGAGGATTTCCCCAGTCTTAGGCGCGTAAGCCTCTAGGCCCAATTCTGATTTTGCCCAGTGGGCGAAAAGTTCACAGTTGCCTTCTGCTCCGTGAACGACAAACACTTTAGGCTTTCCTCCAAGTTGCTTCAAAGCCTCTTTTAGTTGGCTTGCGCCGCAGTGCGAGGAGAAATCAAAATGTTGATACCGTGCCTTGATTTTTCGTATTTTTCCGTCGATAGTGCAGATACCCTTTTCCAGTAACTCTTTGCCAGGAGTTCCGGGTATTTGGTAGCTCACGAGGAAAATTGCATTATTGGCTTTCTTTCCAAGCTTCGAGACGTAGAAAGCAGCAGGTCCCCCTTTTAGCATGCCAGCTGTTGAGATGATTACGCCTGGGTTCTTTAGTGCTCGTCTTCGATCCCGCCAGCCTTCAACCCAGTCCGTAGAATGCATAGCATCTAAGAACAGCTTGGGGTCTCTCAGGAACTCTCTGTAATTCATTATGACTCTGCTGGCTTCACGTGCCATGCCGTCGAGAAATATTGGATATTCAAAATGATTCGCAACCAAGACAGTAGCGATTTCTTGACTTCTTCCAACTCCGAAAGCTGGCACCAGGACGGTTCCGCCTTTCTCGACCACTTCAGTTACTGCTTCAACAAAACTCTTTTCGAGTTCAGGACGTTCAGTGTGGTCTTCATCTGCGTAAGTGCTTTCCATGATCACTGCGTCCAAATTGCCATAGTTCATTGCAGCCCCGGGCAAGAGTTTGGTTTCGGCGGTGTTGAAGTCGCCTGTGTAGAGTAAGCGTTTTCCATCCGCTTCGATAAGCACCTGGGCGCTTCCGGGTGTGTGTCCTGCGTTATAGAGCTTGAAACGCATGTCACCTAGTTTCTCCTCAACCCCGAAGTCCAAGTGCCTATTGCATCTCATCATAGTTTTAAGTTCAAGATACTCAAAAGGCAGATAATAGCTGCTCAAATGGATGAAATCCTGAATCAAAAGCTGTGTTAGCTCGAGGTTTAGCTTGTTCGTATATAGAGGTCTTTGTCCTTGAACGTAGAAAATTGGCAGCGCACCTGAATGGTCTAGGTGGCTATGAGTGAGGATTAGGGCGTCAACTTCCTTCGGTGGGACGTGCATCGGAAAACCTGGCTCATGGTCTAGCATTACGCCGTAGTCGAGGATGACTTGGTTTCTCTCTGATTTGACGGCGATTCCAATTCTGCCGACTTCACGTGCTCCGCCTAGAAACTTAAGCTGCAATGATTGACATCCTTTTCCTGATTAAAGTCATAATCATCAACATTCAGCTCTTTTAAAAATGTATTGACCTCGCTGAAGGTGGAATCTTGAGCTTTCCTTTCTTAATGGCGTCAAGAATTTCGTCCACGTTCTTTGAAGCGTCGATTTCAGTATAAACAGTGCACAGCTCCAAAGGTTGGTGTGCGTCACTTCCAGCTACACCTGGTAAGCCCATTTGCTTTGCTAGATCTTGAGCGGCTTTGTTGGCAAGGGATGGTGAAGCTCCGTTTAAGGTTTCTATCGCATCTACTTTGTACTTTCTAGCCAAGTCGCCCATTCCATATTCCCTGTATGGATGAGCTATTATGGAGACACAGTCATTTCCCTTGGCGTAGTCAATTATGTTCTCTGCGACCCATGGTTTGGGTGGAGTTTCATTTGTGCCTAAAACTAAAATGTCGCCTTGGGGAGTGCTGATTTCCACCCCGGGGATTATCAAGATGTCTGGATAAGCGGATGCTAGCTTGATTATTGTGCTAATGCCGCTTGTAGTATCGTGGTCTGTAACGGCTGCGACTTTGATAAAACTGTGAGCTAATAGTCTTTCGAGAAGAATTTTGGGCGTTATTGTTGAGTCATCAGAATACGTTGTGTGAAGGTGCAGGTCGGCGTGAATCACGGTTTGTCGCTCAGGTTTTTCTTCAGAACCATCTCTAAACGGGTTAAAATCTTTTTGCTCCTGTCCGGCATGAAATTTAAGGCTTCAAACTTTGTTCCTTTCTGCTTGCACGCTGTTCTGCAGGCTTTCTTGACGGTGTCGTTCCAGTTCTGATAGTCATGAAGCAAGACGACTATTTCATACTGAGATCGTTTGATGTAATCTGCTGTTTGAGTTGCTACGTAATCTATTGTTTCTTTGTCGAGAGGAAGAGCCGCTTCGTGTTGACTGAGCGGATAGACCTCGTCTAGCTCGCTGGGCGTTACTCCGAACGGTGCAGCGTAAAAGCAAACATGCACGTCGTCACGATTTTTTTCGTCAAAGCGGTTTATGGCTTGGTTGATCTGGTGGAATTCTCTTGCTTTGTGAAACGGTTTGTTTCGTGTTTGAGGAGCGAGGAGAAGGATTTTTGCATTTGAAGGTGGGCAGTATCTCTCAGATAGGCGTCTTCTGTAGTGGACAATCTCGGGTCGTGCCAAGCTGTGGCTATCGAAGAAGAATAGTCCGCTGCGTTTTGTTGTAGGGGTGTATTTTTCGATGAGTTCTTGGTATTTCTTTATCTTTTTCACGGCTGTTAGAAGTGCAGGATGCGCATGTGCCCTCATTTCTAAGTGTTCCCATAGTCTGCCATCCTTTATGGCCTGCTTTATCTTGCGCAACTCGCCCAGAGAGACGTTTAGATTATGTTCTGCAAGAAAGATCTCCCGCTCTTTTGCGGATTTCTCCATGACTTGCTTCGGTGTTTCATTGGCACATTTTGGACACTGGCATGGGAAATAATCTAGTTCGTTCACTCGCCAAGTTCCATTTTCAGTCATATAGCGGTTTTCTCGTGCGTATAGAGCGTATGCCGCGGAGTCGAAGAAATCACAACCTAAAGCGACAGCCAATGCGAACATTGCTGGGTGTCCTGCTCCGAAAAGATGCAGTGGTCTCTCAACTGGCAGGTGAGTTTTGGCCGTTACTATCATCTCTGCTAAAGTGTCATAGCGATAGTTTTCCATGACCTCGGTTGGACTTCCTAGTGCATGGATTTGGAAGGGCAGTTTTCCCATTTCGACAGATGATTTTTCGACAAGGTCTAAGTGCCTTCCTCCTTGGACTGGTCCCACCCAAAGGACGTCTTCGCGTTTCTTAATTTTGAAGAAATCTCTGGCTCGTTTTAGAGTTTCTCGGACTGTTTCGGCAGCGTATTCTTTTGTTACTTTCCACCCTGTCGGGATATCTAGTATGGTTGCGATGTCACTTCCTATACGCTCTTGATAGTCAACGATTTCAGCTTGGCTAACTTCAACGCTCCCATAAACCAAAATTTGGTAGGCTCCTGAATCGGTCATGACCGCACCGTCAAAACTTAGAAACTTGTGCAAGCCTTCATCCGCGACCTTATTTCCGTAACGTTTTTTGAGAATATACGCGTTAGTTATGAGAGCTTCAAAGCCAAACTCTTCTTTGAGTCGCTGCGGTGCGATGGGCTGGATGCTTGGATTGATTACGGGGAATAGTAGCGGCGTCTCCAATGTCGCGGTTTTGGTTTTGAGTTTCCCGATTCTCGCAAGAAGGTCTTTTTCTCTCACTTCGAAGCTCATTTATGTGGACCTAAGTAGCAAGAGGATTGGGTAGTTATAAAGAACACTGGGTTAGGCTAAACGGTAACAGTACGACCGCTCGATGTTTTGCAGGCAGAAAGAGGAGCTAACTCTTATTGTTGCTGTTGTACTACAGACAAAAGAGCTTAAAAGGAGTATTTTAGAATTATATTCTGGTGCGGCGGGTGCAGACAACGGCGCTGAGTGAGAAGCAAAGCGTGGAGCTCTGCGACAGCATTGGAAAAATGCTAGCAACGGAGTTATCTACTGCCACCGTTCATCTGAAAGTGAGACGTATTGTCGCTGACTATGTCAACAAACGAGATCTGGAAGATGATCCAGAACGTTTATTGAAGAAACTTGATTGGTCAATCAAGGTGAAAATCAAGTAGCAAAGCAGACGCAAAAGCTTCCTCACAGGACTGCGAGTCCATTATTTCAGTAGGTAACCCCTTAAAGGCAAGAAATACTAGCCGAAATTGTTTTGTTACGGAGATAAGACTGAAAACGAATTGGAACGCGCGCCAAAAAAATTAGAAAAAAGGTTGGCTTGCCTCTCTTCCTCATACTTCAGCTATTAAGCTAGGAAGGTGTGAAGAGTGAGTCAGCCAACGTTGGATTAATAACGATGCCAGTGATCTTTATTGAGTTCCCGCTATCAGTGTAGTTTATGTCGCCATCGCCGGTCTTCCACTCTTTGTTGTGAGTTACGTAACCCTCAAACTGCGAGCTCCATGTGGGCCAATCGGTTGCGAAATCGCTTTGCGCCCAGGTGCCGGTTGCATTGTTCCAGGCTGTCTGGTTCCCTGCGAACATGATGTAGCTGTAGACTGTGCCGCCGCCTTCCACGTCAACCCGTAGCATCAGAGTTGCGGTTCCCAAGTTCCTTCCCGCGAATTTGTATGTTCCAGATGTCCCATCTGCAGCGGTCAAATTGAGGTTAAACTGCAAGCTCGTCGCATTGCCCATGTTGTAAACGGTTTCGTTTCCGCCTCCGCCACCGCCGCCTCCGCCTGGGTTCATTAGCACGTAAGCTCCGGCTATTGCAGCGATAATGACTATCACCACGACAGCAACTACGATGTACATTGTGTTCTTATTCATCAGAATCACCTATTTTTTGAGGATGATTACCGCAAGAGGTTCCTTAAACCTTTCTATTCAGACAGGAGCCACAAATTTCACGCAGGGCTGCCCTTTTTCTGCAATATAGCAAACGGATTTAATTATCTCTGAGCACAAGATAATAGTAGCAAATTAAGATTGGCGGCTGAGAAGACGCGGCGGCGTGACCCTCTGTTTGAGAAAGCCCTCAAACTTGTCGACAGCAGAAGAATTGAATTCCTAGGCAACGGAGTTTACAATGTTGTGGGCGACCACGGAACTTACACGGTGGCGGAGGATTTCAAAGGTAAGTTGAGCTGCAATTGCCAAGGATTTCTCTCGAAGAAACAGTGCAGCCATGTACTGGCAGTCATGCTTCTGGCAAAAGGAAAGCGATCTAAGTCACGATGACGTTCCACCAAAACATATACTCTATTTGCATTGGCTTACTAGCATTGTGAGACTATCGAAGTGTTTTCGGAAAGTTTGTTCCAATGCTTTAGAAAACAGTTAAACGCTTATGACTCTGTTTTTCTTATAGAAAACGAGAGTCTTTTGCTATCTCTTCACAATCTGCAATTGTTTGCCTGCGCTCTGTCTGATTGCTTCAATCCAAGCTTTCACCGACAATTCCTGCAAATCGTTCTGTGAAAGGGTTCGTTTTTCCGATTCCGAGCACCTATGTTTCCAGAAAAGCTCCTCGTGAAGTCGAACAATAGCAAAGTGGTCGTCGTCTTTGTTTCCGAAAGTGCGGAAGTGAGCCTCAAAATCCTTGAAAAACGCCAGCTCATGCCTTGGCCTGGGATGGGGAAGGGGACACTTGTAGCTCTCGTTCTTGCCGAGCTTTCTAGCACTTTCATTTGGAGGCATGAGCTTATACATCGCTTGAATTATTGTTAAGCTTTTCTACGTTTAGTTATAGGTCTCCGTTTTGCCCAACAAGAACGGCAATAGACCGGTCTTTGAGGGTCAGGTTCGAATGGGACTTCGCATTCGGTTCCGCATTCATTGCATATGACTTTGTGGCTTGGTTTTTCTTCTTCGAATAAGGTTTTGAACAAGCGATAGCGTTTCAGCCTAGGCCATCCTGTCTTAGCATACTGGAGCTTGTCAGGATTTGCCTTCAACCAACGCATCATGTGAAAGAAGCTTTTAGCCCGCTTTTCCTCTCTTTCTTCTAATGGTTCATAGCCTAGGTTGCGTATCTCATCCAAGTAGGCTATCTCTGTTAATCGTTGTGCTTCGCCGGTAACGCGTATCCTTTGAATTCGCTCTTCTCCGTAGTTCTTCTTCAACTCTGCAGCTGAATCGTCAAAAATGTAGCCTTGGCAAAGATGCACTTGCTCTTCTCGTTGAAGTTTCAAAACTGCAAGCAAATCCGATACAATCTTCGTTGATTCAGCCAAGTATCCTTTTTCGAAATAGATGTCAGGCTGGAAGAACTTGACGTCAATTAGCCCATACTTGAACTCCCCAGTTTCAACGCGGTACGCACCAATTATCACTCCAAACAGTATGTCTCCGCTTCCAGCGTCGTCAACGATTATGGTCACGTGAAGGCTCCTCGTCTCCCCGAGTAGAGGTGTTGCACGTATAAAAATCGTCCGTCAAACTTGTTTATCTTGAATCTGAATTCTTGATGGAGAAAGCTTTTTCCGTATCCTAGTATATTATATATTTAGGGGGCAGTCTTGAGAGTCACGAAACAGAAGCAAAGACGCAATAGAGCTGTAATAGCATTACTTCTGCCAGCTATATTGCTTATATGGATCGTGGGTTGGGCCTTTTACTGGATCG